>Ga0209536_100000918_pt1 | contig 48454 bp, 52 predicted proteins | sample DeeMarSeWOR28_12_FD_187461 | JGI IMG/M metagenome (GOLD analysis project Ga0209536, IMG submission 187461) | Marine sediment microbial communities from White Oak River estuary, North Carolina - WOR-2-8_12 (SPAdes) (version 2) | ecosystem: Environmental > Aquatic > Marine > Intertidal zone >...
GATAAAATGATTTTTTAATCCGGAAATCTGTTTTTGCACTTTTCTTCTCCCGAAAATTTTGACCAGCTCGCCTTCCACCAGGGCTCTGACCAGCATGCCGATCGTATACGCACCGACACTGATGCCCAGGAAGATGATAACAACAGTTATGGAACGCCCGGCCTGCGAAAGAGGGATGACCTCCGAGAAACCAACCGTGGAAAGGGTGATGATGGTCATATAAAACGCTTCAAAAAGCGGCATGTGTTCGACGAAATAGTATCCGCAGGTTCCCAGCGCTATGATTGCGAACAACATCAGCAGCGAATACCGCAATTTTTTCGAATCCATCATGGCTCCGGTAATACCAGTTGCTGCTCTAAAAGAAAACTTAAATTCTCGCTTCTTATAAACGATTGTTTCGCGAGCGTTAAAAACACGGCGGCAGAACCTTTCGGCCCTGCCGCTGATATAATGAGATTATTAGATGATAGATCCTTATTTAAGTGATTTTTATAAACGATACATCAATCGGGTTAGGAGTCTATTTGAGTGTATCTTTCAATGTTTTGCTGGCAACAAACTTTGGCGCCTTTGAAGCCTTTATCTTTATGGCTTCACCGGTTCTGGGATTTCGTCCCTTTCGGGCATTTCGCTTCGCTACTTTAAATGTGCCGAATCCCGCAACGGTAACCGGATTATTTTTTTTAAGAGATTTCGAAATAGATGCAAAAACGCAACTGACCGCCGCCTGAGCCTCTTTTTTGGTGCTGACAACCTTTGCCACCTCGTTGATAAGATCTGCTTTATTCATCTGATTCTCCTTTCATTAATTTGAATTTAAAAATCGGTTAAACGCCTGTTTTACAGGTTGAACAAAATTTCCGGGGTGTACCTCTCCCAATCCAATGAAAATGAATAATGTGACGTTCGCCACATTTTGGACAGATGCACTCGACTGCAGTTTTTTCGGGATCCCTGTGCTCGGCAATTTCTTTTTCCATCATGCTGAGCGGTCCTTCATGTTCCATCTCCGGTTTTTCTTCCAAACTTCAAACTCCCATCATTTTTTCCAAAGTTTCCTGTTTGGTTTTACACTGGATACATCGTTTTGCAATTGGCCTTGCTTTAAGGCGTGCGATAGCGATTTCTGCGCCACAGTCTTCACAAATGCCATATTCGCCGTTTTCGATGTCTTCCAAAGATCTGCGAATTTTTTTGATTAGCATGCTTTCGCGGTCTCGAATGCGAAGAGCGGTACTTCTGTCGCTCTCAAAGGAGGCACAATCCACAAAATCCGCCGAAATCGCCTCGACGTTTAACAGCCCTTCAACCGTATTGCCCGCCGAGTGCCTCAATTCTTCCAACCAGGCTGTCAAAAAATCTTTGAAGTATTCCAGTTCGTGTTCTTCCATTTTCTGAAGTCCCATCCGCTTTTATGAAATTAAAATTTCACCGCAGTCGGTTGTCATTTTGATGACCCGGGTAAGCAGTCTTTTTAGTACATGTCTTCATCCATTTCCGGCATCACCGGCTGTTTTGATTTTTTCTGAGGTTTTTCAGTGATCATGGCCTCGGTGGTGATCATCAGCCCGGATACAGAAGCTGCGTTCTGCAGTGCAAAACGCACGACCTTGGTCGGATCAATTACGCCGGACGCCATCAGGTTCTCATATTTTTCAGTTTCGGCATTAAAGCCATAATCTGCCTTACCCTCTATAACCTTTCCATAAACTACCGAGCCCTCGTAACCGGCATTCTCTGCGATTTGCCGTAACGGTTCGCTCAGGGCCCTTTTTAGAATTTCGATGCCGCTTTTCTCCTCACCGGACGCTTCTATTTTATCCAGGGCGTTCATGCAGCGGATTAAGGCGACACCGCCGCCCGGGACGATCCCTTCTTCCACCGCCGCACGGGTTGCATTCAGCGCATCCTCAACGCGGGCTTTCTTTTCTTTCATTTCGGTCTCGGTGGCCGCGCCGATTTGAATTACGGCGACGCCGCCAACGAGCTTGGCAAGGCGCTCCTGCAATTTCTCCCGATCATAATCGGAAGTGGTTTCCTCGATCTGCGTGCGAATCTGCCGCACACGGCCTTCAATTCCGCTTTTAGATCCCGCACCCTCGACAAGGGTGGTATCATCTTTGTCGATTTTTACGGTTTTACATTTTCCAAGATCATTGGTGGTCACATTCTCCAGCTTAATGCCCATATCTTCGGAAATGACCTGGCCCCCGGTTAAAACAGCGATATCGCTCAACATGGCCTTGCGGCGATCACCAAAACCCGGCGCTTTAACGGCTGCAACCTGCAAGGTACCTCGGAGCTTGTTCACCACCAGCGTGGCCAAGGCCTCCCCCTCTACGTCTTCGGCAATGATCAACAACGGCCTTCCCTGTTTGGCAACCTGCTCCAGCAGTGGCAACAGATCTTTCATGCCGCTGATTTTCTTTTCATGCAGCAAAATGTATGCGTCTTCTAAAACCGCCTCCATCTTTTCGGGGTTGGTGACGAAGTAAGGGGACAGATAGCCCCGATCAAATTGCATGCCCTCAACGATATCCAGTGTGGTTTCCATGCTTTTGGCTTCTTCGACCGTAATGACGCCTTCTTTGCCGACTTTTTCCATGGCCTCAGAAATAAGATCGCCAACCATGGGGTCATTGTTGGCGGAGATGGTTCCCACCTGGGCAATCTCGGTTTTATCCCTGGTAGGTTTGGAAAGCTTTTTCAACTCATCGACAACAGCGGTTACACCTCTGTCAATGCCGCGTTTAATGGCCATGGGGTTGGACCCGGAAGTCACCAGCTTTTGTCCTTCGCGGTAGATCGCCCGGGCCAGAATGGTCGCGGTGGTCGTTCCATCGCCGGCCATATCGCTGGTTTTGCTGGCGACCTCTTTGACCATCTGGGCACCCATATTTTCGAATTTATCTGCGATTTCAATTTCCTTGGCCACTGTTACACCATCTTTGGTAACCACGGGCGAGCCGAATGATTTCTCTAAAACAACATTACGGCCCCTGGGCCCCAGCGTAACTTCCACAGCGTCTGCCAGGGTGTCTACGCCTTTGAGGAGACGTTCTCTGGCTCTCACATTGTATGCAATCATTTTTGCAGGCATTTCAATCACCTCCAGTTATTCAAGAACGGACAAAATATCGTCCTCACGCATAAAAACGTGTTCAACATTGTTAAGCTTAATTTCGGTTCCGGCATATTTGCCGAATAGGATGCGGTCCCCGACCTTTACTTCCAGCGGGATGCGCTTTCCGTCTTTATCTATTTTGCCGGAGCCGACGGCCACCACCTTACCCCTCTGGGGTTTTTCCTTGGCCGTATCCGGAATGATGATCCCTCCGGCGCTTTTTTTTTCCTCATCTTCTCTCAGCACCAGGACTCTGTCATGTAAAGGTTTGATTTTCATTTGATTAAAATCTCCTTTCCAGCTTAATTCTTAGAAAGAATCTCATCATCTGGAATTGTGTCATCAGCATCCGGAATGCTTTCATCATTAAACGGATCCATCTCCTCGTCTTTGGAAGAATAAAAATCGAATTCATATAGATCGTCCCATCTGTCTTCCATTGCAGGATCCAGTTCGAACCTAGAAAGATATTGCCTGTCAGAAGCATTCATGGTTCATTCCTCCTAAAGTTCAAAATCATATTTAATTTTATTTCGTGAATTCCGTTTGCGTTCTTTATGTTTTCTTTCCGCCTTAAAATCCTTTGTTCGGAATTTTTCTTTGCGCCGCATCGGACTGTGCTTGGGCGCATTTAAACCTGGACCGCTATAATCGTCAGATTCATCAAATGAATCTTCTGATTCCGCCGTATTCCTGGAATAGGTTTCTTTTTCCATCAGAATCCTCTGTCAGTCGATTTGAATAACTTCCGATCGTTCAGGCCGTTTGGCCTGGATATGTTCCATAAAAAAATGATTAGACTTTTTGTAAATTCGGTACGCTATTTTCAGGTGCATCTAGGATGATCTGATATTTTCGAACGTTGAGAATTGCCCGACCGTTCAGTTGTTCTCTGAGCCTGCCCTCGACTGCCACTTTCTTATACGTCAGATTTAACAATTCCTTGCCGGCGCCGCTAAAGTCGATCTGATATTCTTTCTGGTCGTCGGTATGGATGGCAATCCGGGCCGGTTTGCCCTGTTCGGTCCATCTCGATGGCAAGATGATTCCGATTATGGGTGGTGGAGCGGATGTCTTTTTGTGTTTTTTGATCTGCAAAACTCACCTCGATATGAATTTGTCCTATAGCTTGGAGACGATCCAAAGATGAAATGATTATTTTTATTCCGGCACCGCCTTAAATGACGTCACGGTAATTATTTTTTGATCTTCTTTTTCTTGGACTGTTCCGGTTACCTGCACTTTTACAGCGATATAGTTAAATACCAGGTCATCGCCTTTTGCCGTGTTGGCAACCTCATAAATTTGACCACCCGCCACGATCTGATGGGTGTCATTCACCTCGCCGACAATGGTAATTTCGCCTGCGAAAACAGAATCTGAAAAAAACCATACAAACAGAGAGAAAAACAAAAAGCTTAAAAATTTACGATTGTTCGCTTTTTTCATCGGTAGATTCTCCTAATTTATTTTAGGAAAATAATTATTGCTTTGAATCACGATGGAAATATAGCAACGGTTGTGCCAATTTAGTAACTAATTGAAATTAATAGTAATATGAATATTATTAGATAAAAAGTAGGAACCGGACATTCCGAAAAAAAGGTAGAACGCGAGATTGTGGCGGTAATAGCGGAAATTACTGTCTAACCCTTTGAAACAACTAATAATAAAACCGGAATTTTAAATTCCGGTTTTATCCAGTGTGGGAATTGCAAGTTCCTGTAGGCTGAACCGATTTATCATTCAACAGCGGTTATGACTTTGTAAATTTGTTTGCCGATCGCAGATTGAGAATATACTGTTTGCACCACTTTTTTGTTGATGGCGACGATTTTTTTTCGTTTGTGTGGGTCAATGAGCCTGAGGGTTGCCTTGATGGGCGTTTCGTTGCGTTCAATCACCGTGTCGACAAAATCTGGGTCAGAAAGTTGCAGGATTGTGTCAAGTCTATCCTGCAAAGCCTGTTCGGGTGCTGCTTTTGTTTTGCCGATGTCTTTGAAATCCTGTCCATCGATGAGCAGGACCGTGTAAAGATGGCCTAGCTTCATTCCTTGCGCCTGGAAATCAGGCGTAATAAAAGGAATACTCCTTCCAATAACGGCTCTGTCTAAAATCCAGGGCTCAATATACGCAAAACCAAAACCCTCCAGCACACTGGTGGTGATGACCAGATCCGCCAGACGGACCAGATCACCCACCCCGTAGCGCTCAATTTTTGACCGATCCTGAGGATCGCGCTCGCGCTCCAGAGCCACTATATCATTAAAACCGATCGATACTGGGAGACGGTGCTTGTTGACAAATTCAATCAGCTGATCCGCATAGCGGGCATCGTCACCGCTTTCCGGTTTGAGGCTGACCAGAAGGTGAAATTTCCCTTCTATGATGCATTTTTTTTTGGTTGTATTTCCATCAGACAGGCAGTTTAATAAACAGGTAAAGAAAATGGCTTCCTCCACGTTTTTGCGGCGCACACAACGGACCGGATACAGGATAAAGCGAACAGATGAATTCAGCTTTTCACGGCGAATAATTTTTGTCCTGAGCTCTCCGGTTCTGTCATCCGGCGGCATCATTGCGCTGTCGACGGAATTTGGGATATAAAAGGTGTTGCTTTCCTCGATGCCGTGTTCAATGAGCCGCGATCGATCATAGCGGTTAATGGCGATATATTTGATGTTAGGAGATGCGGGATACAGAACATTATGCCAATTGGGAACCACCCCAAAGCGGTATTCATGAAACTTTTTCACATTACGGAAAAAATGGGGACGCTGCTGGACAAAGTCATGAACCCGATAAATGAATTTTTTCTTAATTCCAGCTTCATAACAGTACTGCGTGTAGAGGAAAAAGGCATAGGTTACGGTTGGATCTATCCCAATACCCAGGTTTTCAGTGAGTATCACATCCATGTCTGCTAGTTTCTGATCGAGGGTTTCAGCAAGGTTGGTGCCCTGCCACACGTAGTCATGCACCTGCTGATCGGCGATGGATTTTTCCACCCGTTTTCGCAACGCTGCGTCGGGGCTAAACTCCTCGATATTTAGATATTCAAGAATGCCCGGGATCGGTTTGATGAAATCCTGATAATTGGGCGATAGTCTGCCAAAAAGGGTAATTTTCAAATCGGGGTCGATTTCCCGCAACGCCCGAACATTTCGTGAAATAACAGTGTTGACCCCGTCTTGAAAGCCAATGCCGTAATGGCCGATGCCAAGATGTAATTTTTGACTCATCGAGTGCCTCACGTCTTTTTGCGAGGAAGTGCCCATAGCTTATTTCGAGATTTAATTTTATCTAACATACCTGATGGCGCCTTGTCCCATCCCTCAAGGAACCAGCGCAGCAGGCCCCCTTTTATAAAATGGCTTCTGCAATCAGATCACGGGCACCCTGTTTCATTTCAGTTGCAGCCTTTTTATATATTTGCATGTGCTTCTTTGCGGTAATCGACCAGCTGATCTTCTTTTTTACGTAGGCCTTTGCCCGTTGGGAGTAAGTTTTGCGTAGAGAGGCATTGCCCATAATCATTAAAATCGACCGTTTGAGTTCTTTGCAGTCTCCAGGGGAAACGGCGATGGCGGCGCCGCTGGCCTCTGCTTCAGCCTTCAACCCTTCGAGACCGGACACCACAGCCGGTACCCCGAGTGCAAAACTGTGTGCGAGATTCCCGCTTTGCGAAGCAAAGGTGTACGGCATCACCATCAGATCGAAGGCTGCCATGATACTGTTGTATTCCACAGGAGTAAAACTGCCTTGCACGAATTTTATACGATCCTTGTGGATACACTGCTCGACGAGATCGAGCAGTTTTTTCTTGTATTCAATTTGGTTGGGATCTCCAAGCCGTGCATCTCCGGCGAGCACCAGCAAAGTTTGGTCGTCGAGTTCTTCGGCCAGATCATCCCAAATTTCTATCACCCGGTCAAAGCCCTTCGTCTGGGTGAACCAACCGATCATTCCCAGCACGAGTTTGCCCTCCAGTCCAAGCTTTTTTTTAGCGTGCGTCTTTGAGATCGATACCGCCGCTGCCGCGCCATGCGGGATGACATATACATTGTTAACAATGCGCCCAAGATTGGCATGCAGGCTCATCCATTGGTACTCGGCATGAACGATACCGGCTTGGACCAGGCGCTGCATGACATCCATGTACAGACGGATCATGGGACTAAGCCGTGAGTAAACCGAATGGTAGGTGATCACGGCCGGATATTTTCCCTGAGCCTGCAGTCTGAACAAAAACCGGAAAAGCCCCGATGCATGATCCCCTGAAGTCTGGTAGAGTCCGAATTCATGCTGGATGTGAACGATGTCGGGATTGATTTTCTGAATTTTATCGTATACAGCCTCGTCCCATCCGGGGACCTCAGTGTTCATTACAGGGTAAACGTTTTTTTCCCCCCGTCTTCCGCCATCCGGATGACAGATGACATGAATATCATTTTGGGCTTTGCGTAGCGCCGTGATGAGTTCCTCCGAGTAGGTAGCGATTCCGCATGGCCGCGGAGGCCAGCTAGACAACCATGCAATTTTCATTTTATTACTCCTTTCCTCAATCAGGTATATCTCCTTCGGAAGACAGAATATCGTGAGGATAATAGGCAAACTTTTTCTGGTCATCTTTCGTCAAGCATTGTTGGAACACAGATTTAAGATATCGTCAAGTTTTGCTTCGGCAACCGCGATGCAGGTATCTGCGGCACCGTAGTACATTTTAAGCGTACCGTCGGATTCCAATATAATTCCGCAAGGAAAGACCACATTGGGTACATCTCCGGTGCGCTCGTATAACTTCTCCGGTCCGAATATAAAATGCGACGTATAACCGATGACAATGGAAGGATCGTTTGGGTCGAGCAACATGGCGCCGATTCGATAAAGCCGTCCGGAGGCAGTCTCGCGAACTCCATGGTAAAGGGTAAGCCAACCGCGATCGGTTTTCAGCGGTGGCGTGGAAATCCCCAGTTTGTATGATCCCCAGCCGGGTTCGGGCCCCAGAATCGCCTTGGCTCGGCCCCAGTGAATCAGGTCTTTGGAATAGGTGATCCAGATGGCGCCCATCTGTCCGCCCATTCCTCCAGGACGATCGATCATTACATAACTGCCGCTAATTTTTTCTGGGAAGAGGATAGCATCTTTATTGTCGACTTCAGTGGCCAGGCTGATGCGTTCAAAGCTGACGAAATCTTTGGTGCAACCGATCCCGACACGCGGGCCAAACGGGCCGTATGCTGTATAGGTAATGTAATAGGTGTCCCCGATAAGGGAAATGCGCGGATCTTCAACACCAAAGCGTTCATAGGGTTCATAGTAAGGATCAACTGACGGTGTTATCCATGGCTGAGAATCCACTTCAAATTGATAACCGTCATCAGAACGTGCCAGGGTCAAATGACTGTGGCCCTTGAGATCCTCAATCCGCAACAGCATCAGATACTGGTTTTGAAACTTGCAGGCTGCCGCATTAAACACAGCGCTGCAGGGGTAGGGTACGTCATCGCTGCTTAAAATCGGGTTTTTATCATAACGCTTGAATGGGTAAAGTTTATTCACTAATCATCTTCCTCCTACATAACCCGTTTATTTCTCTGAGTCGGATTTGATATTGCCCAGTTGACGCTATTTATATAGCATCGTTTTAAATAAAATTAAAGTAGATGGGTCGGGGCTTTAAAGACGATAAACCTTCCAACATAAGCAAAACTTGTCATTTTATAAATTTGTGGATATTAAAAAAAAGAACAGTGAAGTGAAGGACAGAATTAAATCCGCTTTTTCCGTCAAAACATTGACAAACTTCAGCAGGGTATGACCATCTTCTCGAGGGGAAGAACGGATATTTCGGGATTGAAATTTGAAGGGAGATGAAAGTTGGATTATTTTGAGCCACTTGAGTTAAAGCGCAGCCGGCAAAGATTCGTGCCCGATTCGTCAAGAGTGATTACAAGATTTTTTGGTCCCGGCGGACGCAAACGGCAAAAGCGGATCATACAGCGCGTGGTATCTTTGCCCGATGAAAAATCACGCGGAATTTTGCAGGCGGTTCTGCGTGACTTTTCCGATCGGCATCAGGATCTGGAAAACACGCTACTGCGCCATTTTAAAAAAATTGAAGATCTTATAGAAAATCCTGAACGTTTGACTCAGGAGCACAAATTATTGCTGGGTGCATTTTTCACCAAAGAGTACTCGATCGAATCGGTTGCCTTTTTTAACCCCTCAATTGTGCCGCATCCCAATCAGGAGGGTCTGCGCGAGGGCGCTTTGAGAGTTATTTTCAGCTTCAGAGCTGTGGGCGAGGGCCACATTTCCTCATTGACGTTTCGTAGCGGTGTGCTGGATAAGAAAAATAACTTGATGCTGGGCCCGGTCAGCCCGTTTTTGGAAACACCGGCGGTCGCCCTTAATCGGGCCTACGAAAAGGACTTATTTCTCATGATTTTACGCGATGAGCTCGAGTGTGATGATATTATTTACCATATTTTTGATGCGCTGCCGAACATTTTCCAATTCCATGAACTAAAAAATAGAATTGAAGAATTTGTGGCCGACAAGGTACCCACCAGTGAGCGCCGGGAGACGATCGAAATGATTTTTTGGGTTGCCAGATCCAACTTTGTGCAGAGTTTTCGACCGCAAAGCCGTCTTTCGGAACGGGTGATTTTTCCCACCGGCAGAAACGAAAGCAACGGCATCGAGGATGCCCGCTTCGTGCATTTTGTCGATGGCAATGAGCGTTATTATGCGACGTATACGGCGTATAATGGCCGCAATACTTTGCCGATGTTGCTGGAGACGCGTGATTTTCTAAAATTCAAGGTGTTGACCCTCAACGGGAAAGCAGTAAGAGATAAAGGCATGGCGCTTTTCCCGCGGAAAATCAACGGTAAATATGCCATGATTTCCCGGCAGGACGGCGAAAACCTGTTTCTGATGTATTCAGATCACATCCACTTCTGGGAAAAAATGCAAATGATTGAAACCCCCGAGCAGCCCTGGGAATTTGTGCAAATTGGAAACTGCGGATCTCCGCTGGAAACCGAAAAAGGCTGGTTGTTGCTGACCCACGGCGTTGGTGCCATGCGTAAATATTGTATCGGTGCTCTATTACTGGACCTGGAAAATCCTTCCAAAATTATTGGAAAATTAAAAGAGCCTTTGATTATGCCCAATGAATATGAACGCGAAGGGTATGTGCCGAATGTCGTTTATTCCTGTGGGGCACTCATTCACAATGGCTCCGTCGTCATTCCTTATGCGGTGTCGGATACGACCTCCGGTATTGCAACTGTTGAATTAAAAGCGCTGCTGGATAGGCTCCTGCTACCCTGAGTTTCATCGTTTCGCTATGGAGCTGAAATCTTGGATATATGACCACGGCCGGTCTGTGATTATCCGTCTCTGAAGCCGCTTTACGGATATGAATAATTCAGCTATAATTAAATGGAATATACAGTTGATCGCTAGACGGATTTTCGATTTTTGTTTTGAATAGCGCTTTCGGGAACTTGGTACGGTACGCTTAGTTTAATGTTTACGCCTGAGACCTGAAGCCGAGCACCTATCGCCTGCTTGGAGATTCATGCGCCTAGAATACGTTTTTGCAGCCACCGCATTATTTTTTTCCATTTTTTTGAGCACATCGTGCTCAAACCATCAACCCCTCGAGCGACCCCAAAATTATACCCGCCTTTTTGAACTGATTCGGCTCAAAGACCGAACCCAGCCGCTGTACGTTTTTAATGATTTTAAGGAAGAATTCGATGCGGCCAGTCATCGGGCAACGCGACAGTATTTTAAAGAACATCCCGGTTTGATTCAGCGCATTAAAGCTAAGCTTGAAGGCGGAACGCTGCGGTGGCGACTCAGAAATCTGAAACATCGATTGCTGTTTGTGCCTGAAAGCCGAACCGAATACGCCGAAATCTACAAGAACTATTGCCTCGATGTCATCCATGCGATTCTGGATAAAACAGGATTCGATAATCCCTATGACAGCATTCAAACCTTAAACCACAGCCAACCGGTACGTCATGAAAAAAATGCGGGCGTCACGGCGTATATCGTTCATAATCTCGCCAAGGAATATGTCGGCACCTATATTTTTTCGAATCAAACCGATAAAAGAGTAAAAATTGAACTGAAAGGCAAACTTTACAGCGGTGATGTCGGCTCTTATACGAGCACCTTAACGATGAACGCAAACGGAACCATAAAATTTCTTAAAGACAAATATACCATCTGGCAAAACAGTGCCGCTAACCCCTTTACAACCTTAATGGTTCCGGCGGAAGAGACTTTACATATCACATTAAGAGACGCCACCGAAAGCGCTATTAAGAAGACTGTCGAGCGGCGTCATCGGAGAAGCTTAAAATCCGTTGAAAAAATAGTGGAAGACTGGATGGCTGTTGAAGAGGCGATTGTAGGGGGCATCGTCTATAGGTTGCTGCCGAATATCCTGGAAAAACGCATAACGGATCTGTCACTGTCCTATATCGAAATGGATATTAGCGCTAAAAGTCAGTTTGAAAAATACCGCCATCTGGAAAAAGGAATCAGCATCGTAGAGGAAATTGGCCATGCGGAAGCCATCCGTATGTATTCAAAAGATCCGTCGGCATTCAGAGACCTTCTGTTATAATTTCAGCGGACCGGTTCTTTTCCTTTTGAACCCGGTGGGTGTAATTCTAGGAGAAATGCTGAAAAAGATTTCCTCTGGGTCTGTCCGGCCATATTCGTCTGCCCCGGCTTACTTCGGCTGCCAGCTTGAACCCCAGCATTTTATAGATGAGCTTGGCAACGGCAAATGCTGAATTTCGATCGTCGGGATCATGAGATAATTCTACTACATCAATACCGATAACGGTTTTTTGGGTAAATATACGCTGCAATAGAACGAGCGCCTCATCCCATAAGAGCCCTCCGGGTTCGGGCGTCCCGGTACTGCGAATGACACTCCAGTCGAAAACATCCACATCCACCGTCAGATAGACCGGTTCGGCAAGTGCTTCAAGGGCGGCATTGATATCAAACTCCCCGCTTCGAAAAGCAGACATGGTGCACAGCGCCAGGTTTTCTCTTGCGACTCTCTGGGCTTCCTCCAGAGACATGCTGCGGATGCCGATTTGCAGGGTGTCGCTGATGCCTTCTCGAATGCGAGCCATCGTGCAGGCATGGCTGAAGGGGTTGTCCTCATATCGGTCCCTTAGGTCTGAGTGGGCATCGAGTTGAATGACTGAAAGTTGATCGGTGCTCGCATGCAGAGATTTAAAATAACCCATGCTGATGGAATGGTCGCCGCCGAGCATAACGACGAATTTATTCTGGTCGATCAAGGTTCGTGTGACCTCAGATATTGCCGCCTGCATTCTTTCAGCATCCGCAAAAATTTCGGGCGGCAAAACCGTGCTGATGCCCATGCGGTATGGTTCGGCCTCGAGGATTTCATCGTAGAGCTCTAAATGTTTTGAAGCAGCGATGACGGCATCAGGCCCGCCTGCCGTACCCTTACCATAACTCACGCCACCTTCATATGGGATCGGCAGGATCACGACAGCCGCATTTTTGAATTCGGTATATTCTGCCGGCAGATCAAGAAATTGTCTGGGATTCATTTTCATCTGGCTTTTTCCAACTTATCGACGAATTCAGGCATCCGGGATATTAACTTTTTTTGGGGTCTTTTTTTACAATTATCCAAAACATAAGCCGTCAGAATCGGAAAAATAACGCTGTATTCCCCCCAGATCTGAACCAGTTTTTCTGCAGTTGCCGAGCGGTATTTGCCCCAGGTTACCGATTCGCTGAACGTACAGCCGGACAGGCTGCCTTCTTTTTCAACGGCAGTGCTGATTTGAAGGCCCCGCTCGGCACCTTCATGCTGAACGTTTAAGATCTGACTGATGGTCGGTCCGGTTTGCTGGATAAAATTTTTAGGCCCGCCGCCGCCCAGTTCGATAAAGCTCGCCTGACCGGATGCAAAAACGATGGCCGCTGAGTCAAATATATCTTTTTGGGCCGACAGTCTCACCGGGCAGCCATCACGGTCGGTCACGACCAGATTCATTGCAATCGAATGATTGGCCAACGAATCCCAGAAAATGGGGATCTTATGTTTTGCAGCACAGGCAACAAAACTGCGTTCGGGATATGTGCTGTTTTTTTGAACCCAGCCTCCCAGTGCAAGATTAAATTCCCAGCTTGAAATGGGATTTCCCGAAAGATGCTCTGGATAACTCTGTTTTACGAAATTGCGGATAATTTCATCCTGCGCTTCAAGCGTTTCTTTTTCCCGGATACCGATGTCGTAGATACGGGTATCTCCATGTTTCCTCAAGGCATCGTCATTATGGATCGGCGAAATTGATTTGACCGGCAAATCAAACGCAAAATGCAGGTCATGATAAACCTGTGCGCCGGTCGAGCAGATTACATCAACAAAGCCGGCTTCCAGCAAAGAAATCACCATGCCGCCCATACCGCCGGCGATGCCGGCACCGGCGATGCCCAGCCAGATCACATCCTCATCATCGATCATCTGACGGTAAAGCTGCGCTCCCCGGTAAACATTTCTGGCCTCAAATGATGTCTGTCCCAATGCATAGACGATATCCGTGATCGACATCCCTATAGAAAAGGGCGGCGGAACAATATCCGGTGCGTTTTTAAATAGAGATTGGTTGTCTTTCATCACATCCCCTCAAGCGCGAATGGATGTGCTTCATAAAGAAGATCACAATGCATTGTTGTAAAAATTATAATTACGGAATTAATCGAGTAGCATTACGGCCGCGGCAACGACAGTTGTCCACAGCCCTAATTTATGACCGCGCGCAGATTGAGCAATGCTGCGCGAAACGAACAGTTTGTTTCCAATCTTATACGCCTGTTTGCGCTCATCCCAGGCGACATCCGCGTCCATCTCGATTCCCAGGGTGGATGCCAGCATGGTTGCAGCGAGGTCTTCGGCAAAATCCGCAGATTTCTTCATTGTTTCACCAAAGGCATGATGCTCACTGATGTATCCATATTGGCTATTATTTTTGGGGCGTGCCAAGCCGATCGCCGCTGAGACCAAACGGTTGGGTTCATTGGTGTCCGCGCGGGACAAAACAACAAAGGTAATCTGACCGGCCTTCAACTCATTTATGCCGAAATCCTTTGCTATGATTTTGCAGTCCGGCGGCAGGATGCTGGACACATAAACCAGGTTGCATTTTTCGATACCCGCACTCCGCAGAGCCAGTTCAAAACTTTGCAGCTTATTGCGGTGGTAGCCCACGCCTTTGGTGAAAAACATGCGCTTGGGAATTAGTTTGTTCAACCTCCGGGCGCCTCCTTTAAAATAGACTTCAACTTGGCTCAATCACTCCGCATTTTTATGTTCGCAATTTTTCTGCTCCGGTTTTTTCATAACAAAAAAAGAGGGAACTTCTCCCTCTCTACCATAATTTGGTAAACAACATTATTCTACACGCAGCGCCGGTTCAGTTACCGAAATAATCTTTGTCCCCCAGCCGCCATCGCCGTTCCTTTAATGGCAACTCTTTTAATGGCAACTCTTTGGGCTCTGTGCTGTTTTTCGGTGTCGGGCTGACCGCATCTTGCGCTACGAATTGTAAATTCAATCGATACCTTGATATGAAAAGTGGATCGATTAAAATGCTCAGGCGGCCTTATCTGTCGTTCTTTTAATATCGACCGAACCGGTGTTCTTGTTAAAATAACCCTCAAACAGGATCATTTCCGGGTAATCATCCAGGGAGTTATAATCTCTAATTTTTACATTGCCGATGACGGCCTCTTTGGGATCGAAGATCCTTATTTCGAAGTTCTGCTTTTGTGATGTTGATCGCACGACCCCCTTCAAGGACCAAACCCAATCCGGATCCAGTTTCAACTGTGTGACCAAATGCATTCCGACTTGAGTCTGCAAATCTTTGGGTTTAGGTAAATTTGAAGACGTTTGGTTTAAACCCTGCTCATTTTTATTTTCGGTTTTCCAGAATTTCCAGTTCATCAGTTTCACCTCTTTTTTTCCTATTGATGTCTTGGCAAAAGAGAGGGGGGGCGCGCCCTCTCTTTTTTAAGTTAAAATTCTATTATTCAATAATTTCAAAAGACGAGATGGTTATAATCTTCGTCCCCTCAGCTTCCACCACCGTTCCTTTAACGCTAACTTTATGGCCGACCATCTCCATGACCTCATTGCCTTCATCATTTTCGGCAATATCGTAGAACATCCCGTCACCGTCAACCAGCTGGCCGTCTTCGTTAATGACGCCCGAGATGCTGACTTCCGATCCGGCGACCGCAATTCCTGATAGAAAGACAGCTAGAATGATGATCAAAATTCCTCTAAAGATCATTTTCAGGCTTCTTTTCATTTTGTGTCCCTCCATGGTGCAGGCTGTTCAAGCTGCCTTACAAAAACAGATTTTTGATGTGTTAGGCTTGGTTTTTCGGTTTGCTTAATCTTTTGACGTTAATAATCCTTTTCCCTTCTTTGGTTCGTAGGATTCCCCGTATCTCCACCGCCTGTCTTAACAGTGGTTTTAGTCTGGCGACCTGGTCTTTATCGGTAATCAGATACTCCTTTTCATCTGAGGTGGCGATGGCCAGATCAACCACGTTGCCTTTCTCATCCCAGTTGGCCGGGATGATGATACCCTCGATACAGATCATCATGGCTTTTAATTCTCCATATACGACTCGGATTTTTAATACACTCTTGACCCGATTCACAGCAATCACTGTGCCAATTTATTAACTTACTGAAATTATATTAAATATTTAATTTAGCCGAATTGCTATGGGAACTACAGGTTCCCAAATTCCACAAGAGGGAAGGGGATTAATGCGTCAAAAATGATAAGGGAGAACACAAATGGCTTGTCTGTTCAATGAAAATGCGGACAGGAAATCTGAATTCCGAAATTGATGGTTCTCGGAATCACCGGTTCTGATTTAACAAAAAAGTCTCTGCCGGGCGGGTTTACACGGATTTAAATTCTTCTTTTCGGATCCCGTATTTATTCATCAGCTTGTTGAGCTGGCGGGTGCTGATGCCGGCCGCCTTCGCCGATTCACCAATCTTGCCGTTATGGCGGGCCAACACGTCCTTCAGGTAATTTCTTTCAATCTCTTCAACCCCGCGCTGCCGGGCCTGATTCAAAGTCAAGGTTTCACTTGAAGGGATAAATACGGGAGTGGATTCGGATTCAAAAAATTCGCCGGGAAAACTTTCCGGTGTGAGCTCGGCTGATGTTTCCAGTATATATGCGCGCTCGATCAAATTTTCCAGTTCCCGGATATTGCCCGGCCAGGCATACCTGCGGAAGGCTTCCAGTACTTGGGGATGCGTTGAATGTATCTTTTTCAAGGAAAAATTATTCAGATTCCTTAAAAAAATTTCGATGAACAGCGGGAGGTCTTCCAATCGTTCTTTTAATGCCGGTATTTCGATGGGAAATACATTAAGCCGGTAGTAAAGATCTTTTCTAAACTGTCCTTCCGCACACATTTTTTTCAGATCCGCATTGGTGGCGGCAATCACCCGGACGTCGGTTTTAAGAATTTCTTCACCTCCCACGCGTTGAAATGTCCCATCCTGTAAGACCTGTAATAATTTGATCTGTGCCGATGGCGTAATCGTACCGATTTCATCCAGAAAAATGGTTCCGCCGCGGGCGATTTCAAACTTACCTAATTTCCTCTTTATGGCTCCGGTGAAAGCGCCCTTTTCATGGCCGAACATTTCACTTTCTACCAGCGTGTCCGGGATTGCGCCGCAATGGACACTGATAAACTGAGCATCACGACGGTTGCTGTGCTGATGAATCAATTTTGCCAGAACACTTTTACCGGTTCCCGTATCTCCCGCAAGCAATACCGTGCTTTTGGTGGGTGAAACCGATCGGATTTTGTCGAATACATTTTTCATTGCCGGGCTTTTGGTTTGAATCAGTTCAAGGGAATCAATGCGCCAGAATTGATCCCGCAAATAGCTCAGTTCCGATTGCTTAATAATGGATTCGTTTATGCTATCGGCGATGTGTTTCACTTCCTCGGTGTCAATCGGATAGGGGAGATAGTCACTGGCGCCGGCTTTAACAGCTCTTACGGCCTTCCTGATATGACTATGCGCGGCCATAACAATAATTTCAATGGTCGGGGATTTTTGCCAGTAAGGTTGTAAGGCTTCCTTGTAATTTTCATCTGGCAATGATGCTGTAAGGATGTCGAGCTCTATAAACACGAGGTCAAAGTGTTTTTTAGAAAGCAAATCCAATGCCTGCTGCTTCGTCGTCGCATTTTCCACTCGATAATCCGCTGGGAAACAAGAACGTATCGTACGGAACAAATTTTGTTCGGAGGTGGTAACGAGAATGGATTTCATCTTTTTCCTTAATTCCGAAAACGCCAAGGATATTGAATTGGCCTATATCTAATATCTTTTCGCGAAATGTCAACAAAATTAGATCGTCAATCATTTCCATCAAATTGACTCACGCCTTTTTCAAGTCGGGTAACGAACTGCAATTTCTAAATGGTGTCTAACCCTTTAGAAGTGAATTATCGATTCTCAAGTTTGTGATTTCGGAACCAGTACTTCTTAACTTAAATAATTTTGTAATTACAGTCTATTAGAGCCATATAGGGGGCAATTGATCATATCGGAAAAAGTGATTTGACAAAAAATCGGAATATCAAGTTCCGGTTGCATCTGGCGGCTATAAAGAATATAGATAAATTTTGATGGGTTACGATTTTGGCATATTTGTTGCCTTATTTAAGAGCCAGATATGGTTGGTCATCCGGAGGTATCGTTAGTTGAAGGCCATAAACCGGAAATGGTCGCGTTTTTAACGGTGATGCAATTGATAAAAGCCACCGAAAAAAGAACTGAAGGGCGGCACGCGTGTGAAGCCAAGATTAAGTGGACGCAGTTTAATCGAATTACATTTAATTACGGCCAAGAAATTTATTACCATGCCAGGGTTCTAAATTTAAGCGAAAGCGGTTTGTATTTCGAAAGCGAATGTCCGCTCCAACCGGGAATCACGATATTATTTCGGATTGAAATATCAGGATGTGCGGCTTCAACTTTAGAAGGTCGCGAATGCCTGCGCACAATTTCGCTCGCAGACGTAAAAATGGTGTCGGGACCTGGTTAAGAATGGTTAATCTTATTTCGGTATAGGTGCTCGGTACCCCGTATACTATTAAGTAACTGAAAATCGTGAGCTGTAACCTTAAGCTTCTCCTTCATTAGATAAGTGGTTCCCTTTTTATCGGGAACCACTTTTTTGGGAAGAGTACTTGCGTTTCAATGAAAATAAAATGATATTTAGATGAGGGGTCGGGGCGTTTTTCTATCCGCTTTTTTCGAAAGACCCGCCAGCGGCGGAACATAATCAAATTATTCATTATTGAGGAAAACATGCAAAATCAAAATAACACAGGCGAATATGGATCAGGAGACGAAAGCAGGCCCTACGATTTGATAGACGGCGCCACCGGCGAAGGCCTGAAAGTGATCAGGGAACTTGACGAGCAGCGCAAAGTTTCAGCCGATTCAAGCGTCCCTATTGATGCACGCCTGGAGGCCTATGAAGACATATTTGATTCTGAAGTCGGGGATACCTCACTCGTGCGCGCGCGCAATATCGAACGCGAAGTCGGTTTGCGCCAGATCTATCTTAAATTCGAAGGCGGCAACCCGACCGGCACCCAAAAGGACCGGATTGCATTTGCCCAGGCCATGGATGCTCTGCGGCGCGGTTTTGATACGATCACAATGGCGACATGCGGGAATTACGGCGTTGCCATGGCGCTGGCCGCCTCCTTCGCCGGGCTTCAATGCCGTATTTGCATTCCCCAAAACTATCATACCAACCGGATAAAAGAAATGGCCGAGCTCGGGGCCGAAATTGTTCGGGTTGCCGGGGATTATGAAAGAGCGGTGGCTGTTTCCCAGGAGTTGGCTCAAGAAAACGAGCTTTACGATGCCAACCCCGGGGGTGAAAATACGGTGACACAGATGCGCGCTTACGGGCAAATCGCCTATGAGATATACGACGAGCTGCGGGACGCGCCCCTGGCCGTTGCCGCTCCGGTTTCAAACGGCACCACGCTTTCAGGTATTTACAGAGGTTTCTTGAGCCTGTATCGGCGCGGCAAAACTTCCCGCATGCCGCGCATCGTCGCGGGTTCTTCGTTCCGCAAAAATCCGATTGTGCAGGCATTTTTAAAGAATATGCCGACCTGTGAAGACTTAAATCCCGCCCAAATCAGGGAAACCAGTGTGAACGAACCGCTGATTAACTGGCATGCCATTGATGGAGATGCTGCCCTGGAAGCGATCCGCCAGACCCACGGCTGGGCGGCCGACGCCTCGGATAAGGGGATGCTTTCCTATTCGAAATTGATTCGCGAGAAAGAAGGCCTGCAGGTTTTGCCGGCTTCGACCGCCGGCTTGATCGCTTTGATGGGACAGCATCAAAAGGAACCACTGGCCGGTGATCGTTATGTCGTTATTTTGACAGGGAGGAAATCATGAACCGAATGCCTGAGGGGAATGCCATTGTATATTGTGAGGGGGCCTTCAACACGCCTAACGGTAAAACGGCGCATGGCCTGGTCAGGTTCACGAATCGGTATCGTGTACTGTCGGTTGTCGATTCTCGCCATGCCGACCGGGATGCCGGTGACGTACTGGACGGTAAAGCAAACCGGATTCCGATTTTTGGTTCCCTGCAGCAGGCCGTAAAGGAGGCCGACAGCCATACGCATCCGGCCACACACTTTGTTGTCGGTCTGGCCCCGGACGGCGGCCGCCTGACGTCAAAGGCGCGGCAGGATGCAAGAAATGCCATTTCATATGGCCTGAATGTGGATTGCGGCCTGCACGATTATCTCTCGGAAGATCCTAAAATGGTCAAACTTGCCGCTCAATATGGTATTAAAATCCGAGATATTCGCAAACCGCCGTCAATCCAAAAACTTCATTTTTTCAGCGGTAAAATTGAGGAGGTCAAGGCCCTGAAAATTGCTGTGCTGGGAACCGATTCGGCAATCGGTAAACGCACGACGGCCTGGCTGATCGTAAACGGCTTCAAGAATCTGGGGCTGGGCGCCGAGATGATCGGCACCGGTCAGACCGCCTGGATGCAGGGCGTCAAATACGGGATTATCATGGACTCGTTGGTGAACGATTTTGTCGCCGGCGAAATTGAGCATGCGGTCTGGGCTGCCTGGAAAGAAGAAGAACCGGATATTATTGTGATTGAAGGGCAGGGCAGTTTAATGAATCCGGCTTATCCCGGTGGCTTTGAAATCCTGGCCGCCGGCCGGCCCGATATCATCATACTGCAGCACGCGCCGGCACGGCTTGAATATGACGGCTTCCCCGGCTATCCCATACAGCCCCTGAAACAGCAAATCCAGGCGATTGAACTTTTGTCCGCAAAACCGGTGGTGGCGGTTACCATCAACCACGAGGACCTGTCCCCTGATCAAATTGTGCCGGTTTGCGATGCTATCCAGAAAGAGGTCGGTCTGCCGGCCTTTGATGTCCTCAAGGACGGGGCCGGTGCGATTGTGAAAACTTTGAAAGCGTATCTTAAATAAATTATTGAAAGAATGCCCATGGCTTCAAAACGAACGAAACCGAAACCCAGGCGAAAGTCTGCTTCCGGAAAACCCGCGCATGACCCGCTTTCAGCGCTGCAGGTTTTTGACCGGCTGGAGGTGGGTCCGATAAAACTTGAGCCCAGAAGGCTGATGGCACCGTATCGCCTTTTTTGGGACGGCCGCCAAGATCGAACCGAGCTGATTTACAGCTATGAAGAGACGGTATTCGATCCGTCAGAGCCGGAATCGCGAAATTTAGCGGATATGATTGCCGCCCAGGTGGCCCTTAATTACGGGTTATTTTGTGGATCCATTGTTTTGCACGGGACCTTCGACGAGCTCGATCGCCGCTTCATCCAGGATATGGCCGAAAACACCGCCCGGGAAATTTATGTTAAAAAATTTATCGAGCCCAACCCCTTTCTGACCGATGCGATTACGCAGTTGCCCGCGGTGAAAAAACAAAAATATCTGCGCGCCAAACTTGAATTTCCGGAAACCGCCGCGCTGAAATCCAAAACAAAGTGGCTGCTGTGGTCTTCGGACAGGCATCGGCATTGTATCCTGTCCAGCGGCGGCAAAGACAGCCTCTTAAGTTACGGGTTGATAAATGAAATCGGTCGCGAGGTCCATCCGATTTTTGTCAACGAGTCGGGGCGGCACTGGTTTACCGCCCTGAACGCATACCGCCACTTTAAAGATAACATTCCCAACACGGCCAGGGTGTGGGTCAATTCCGACCGGCTGTTTGCTTGGATGCTGCAGCGCATGCCGATTATCCGCAAGGATTTTGCCAATATCCGTTCCGATGAGTATCCGATTCGGCTATGGACCGTGGCGGTTTTTCTATTCGGTGTTTTACCGCTTTTACGCAAACGCGGTATCGGCCGCCTGTTGATCGGCGATGAGTATGACACTTCGGTGCGCAAGACGACCCGCGGTATCCCGCATTACGACGGACTTTATGATCAAAGCATTTATTTTGATCATGCCCTTTCGAGGTATTTTATGCGTAAGGGTTGGAATATCAGTCAGTTTTCGGTACTGAGACCATTATCCGAGCTCCTGATTGAAAAGATACTGGTCGAGCGCTACCCGGATCTTCAGCGTCACCAAACCTCCTGTCACGCAACCCATAAGGAGGGTGAGCGGGTTTATCCCTGCGGCCAGTGTGAAAAGTGCCGTCGCATTGTCGCCATGTTAAAAGCCATCGGCGCCGACCCGGTTCAATGCGGCTATTCTCCTTCTCGGATTCAGGATTGTCTTGAAATATTGCCCCATAAGCGCGTTTCCCAGGAGGCTGCCGGCGCGCGGCATCTTTTTTTCCTTTTGGCGCAAAAAGGATTAATCGATGCAAAAGAACTTCTTCCGAAGGCCATTAAAGAGCACCCGGAAATCTTAAAAGTGCGATTCGATTCGAAGTCTTCTCCCATCAATTCGATACCCATTGATCTTCGTAAACCGCTTTATCGAATTTTTCTCAAGCATGCCGGCGGAGCGGTGCTGCGCAGCGGGCGCAGCTGGGAAAAAGTGAATGTACTCAAAGATCCGGCTGTTGAGGCGACCTTTCCTTTCGAATTCGATCCCGTTTCATCGGCAAACGAGGCCAATTACACCCTGCAGCCATCCGCCGCTACCGGTTACCTGTGGGGCGAGCTAACTTGGCGCCAGGCCAGAGCCCGCATAAAAAAAATGGATGTCGCTTTGCTGCCGGTGGGGGCGGTCGAGCAGCATGGGCCGCATCTGCCGCTGGACACCGATGCATTTGATGCCGATTATCTGGCGCGCAGGGTGGCGGAGGCCTGTAGCGATCCCAAGCCGCTGGTGCTGCCTCAGATTTCCTATGGCGTGTCCTATCACCATGCCGATTTTACGGGAACGGTCAGCATATCCAATGATACGCTTGCCAAAGTGATATATGAAATCGGGATGAGTGTTTCGCGCAATGGCATCCGGAAGCTGGTGATTATCAACGGCCATGGCGGCAACAGCCCGGCACTGAATTATGCCGCCCAGATGATCAACCGAGATGCCCGCATTTTTGTCTGTGTCGACACCGGAGAGACCAGTGATGTGGACATCGACAAAATTGTAGAGACACCCAACGATGTGCATGCCGGTGAAATTGAAACCAGCACCGGTCTGGCGGTGCGCCCCCAGCTGGTTAGGATGGATCAGGCTAAAAAACATATTCCGGAATTCTCCAACAGATATCTGGACTTTACTTCCAAACGCGGCGTGTTGTGGTACGCTTATACCCGAAAAATTTCGCCCAGCGGTGTGATGGGAGACCCGACCAAGGCCAGCGCCGCTAAAGGGGAAAGAATATGGGAAATAATGATTGCCCACCTGGTGTCTCTGGTTGAAGATTTAAAGCGATTAACCCTTGAAGAGATCCATCATCGCAATTACTGATTATGAAAATTACCCGTCTGGAGATCTGGCCGGTTGAAATGCGATTGGCCGAACCTTACACCATCGCCTATGAACGGATTGATTCGACCACCAACATTTTTTTGCGTCTCGAAACCAATACCGGCGTAATCGGATATGGTTGTGCCGCACCGGATAAACAGGTTACCGGTGAAACCCCCGAGACGGTCGTTAAAATTTGCAGCGATGCGATCGATCCGGTCCTGAAGCATTCGGATCCGCTGCGGCTTGCCCTGATCATTGAGAAACTGGCACCGATTTTACCGAATCATCCATCTGCAGTGGCCATGGTGGATATGGCGCTGCACGATATCCTGGGTAAAGTCTGCGGACTGCCGATCTACAAACTGTTGGGCGGCTTTCGCACACGCATAAAGACCTGTGTCACCATCGGCATTTTGCCCTTGGCTGAAACGATTGATAGGGCCAGAGAATGGATCCAAAAAGGATTCAAATCCCTGAAAATAAAAGGCGGGCGAAATGTTGAGGCGGACATTGAGAGGGTTCTAAAGGTGCGTGAAAAAGTAGGCAAAAAGATCGAGCTGCGCTTTGATGCCAACCAGGGTTATACAGAGGAAGAGGCGCTGCACTTTGTCAACGCAACCCGCTCAGCCAGACTCGAATTGATCGAACAGCCGACAAACAGGGCGGACTTAGACCTTCTGGGGAAAATCACCAATGGCGTACCGATACCGGTGATGGCCGATGAGAGTATCATGAATCTGCGAGATGTTTTTCGACTGGCCCGCAAAGAGCTGGTGGACATGGTCAACATAAAACTGATGAAAGTCGGCGGCATCACCGAAGCGACGCGGATAAATGCGGTCGCCCGCGCCGCCACCCTCGAGGCGATGGTCGGATGCATGGACGAATCGGCGTTGGGCATCGCGGCCGGTCTGCACTTTGCGCTGGCGCGGCCCAATGTGTTATATGCGGATTTAGACGGCCATCTGGATCTTTTGGATGATCCCGCCCGGGGAGCGGTTGTTTTAAAAAAGGGAATTCTGTATCCGACGCCAAAACCCGGCCTGGGATTTGAACTAAAGTGAAAAGCGAAATGTTAGCCAAAAATTTTACCATGAAACAGATTCAATCTGTATTAACTGTATCATGGAATCTATTGCTGATTTCTGCCGGCAGCGTTCTATGCGCGGCTGCCGTTAAAGGGATTCTGGTTCCCAAACAATTTCTGGCCGGAGGTGTAACCGGACTGGCCCTTCTCGGTCATTATGTCTTTCCGTCCCTGCCGATCGGATTTATCTATTTCCTGCTGAACATACCCCTGTTTGTCGTCGGCTGGATGTTCGTGGGTAGACGTTTCTTCTGGTACAGCCTGGTGGGAATGATTATTTTTTCAGCCATCATATTCTGGCCGTATCCGGTTTTCCCTGTTGAAGACATGATTCTCAATGCCCTGGCAGCCGGAATTATCACGGGAATAGGGTCTGGTATTATTTTGAGATCGCTGGGTTCTGCCGGTGGGCTGGACATTCTTTCAATCATTTTATTTAAGCGATTTTCCCTACGACCGGGAACCACGGTTATGACGTTCCACGCTATATTGTTGTTCATCGCCTTGTTTCGCCTGCCGATGGAGCGCGTGTTATACACATTGATATATTTTTTTATCAACGCATATTTCGTTAACCTGGTCCTTATCGGGCTCAGCCAGCGCAAGGCTATAATGATCATCTCTGCTCAATGGAAAGAGATTTCCAATCAAATCATGGATAAACTGCAACGTGGTGTGACCATCGTCAGAGGGGAGGGCGGATACTCCGGTCAGCAATTGCATATACTTTATTCCGTCCTTACGCTTACGGAGCTGTCGCGTTTTAAGGAAATTGTTCGTAAAATCGATCCCAATGCTTTCGTCGTGGTGACCGAAACCCTGGAGGTTATGGGCAAACGTATCGGTAATCAGCCACACTGGTAAAAGATTCGTATGCTGAAATATTTCGAAATAATTTAAAAATACAAAGATTTTCGGGATAAATGAAAAAAAAATTAAATAATTACACAAAAACCTTTTTGGGTCTCATTTTTATCATTGCCGCTTTGCTGATGTATGTCCACGATGGCATGTCCGCGGAAAAACAGGTTGCCGGCTGGGTGGAAAATGTCATCCTTTTCCCCGGTAATCTGAGGGTTAAAGCCAAGCTTGACACCGGGGCGAGGAATTCATCTTTAAATGCAAAACATATCGATGAATTTTATCGTGGCGGGGATAAATGGGTGCGCTTCGATTTGAAAAATTGGAAAGAACGAACGGTAAGTTTCGAGGCCAGGGTTATTCGGACAGTCAAGATCAAACAGCATGGGAAGCAACCTGCGCTGCGCCCCGTCATTCGACTGGGAATATGCCTGGGCAACGTATACAAAGAAGTTGATGTCAACCTGGAAGATCGCGAGAAATTTAATTACCAGCTGCTTATCGGCCGCAGCTATCTCAAAAGTTCAATTCTGGTAGACGCCTCTGCGTCGTTTACGGTCCAACCGAGTTGCCAGGGAGAAACATCTAAATGAACAGGGTGCATCTGATCGTCCTGACGTCAACATTAATGTTAATCGGGTCAATTGTCTTTTCGTACAAGGCGCTGGTATTGGATTTTCCGCTGGTGTCGCAGGTTCAATCCGATATCTGGGATGTTGAGATCCACCTGTCCTTTGTGCCCGAAAATAAGCCCGTCAAGGTTTCAATGAACCTTCCGCGCAATTCCCGCCGGTTTGCGATCGTCAATGAGAACTTTGTTTCCCGTGGTTATGGCGTCAACGTTGTAACCGAGGATGGGAAACGTAAGATTCATTGGTCGATTCGCAAAGTCAGAGGAGATCAAAATCTTTATTATCGGGCGACGGTGCGCCGGATGGATAGGGACATTCCCCAAAGAAATCCTGAAGGAACAGGCCCCCGAAAACCCGACCTCAAAGGCGCTTATCGCGAAGCCTCCGAGGCCCTCGTATCGGAAGCGCGCGAAAAATCGGCCGATATCGACGGCATCGTCATCGAATTGCTGCATCGTCTTAACAACCCCCGGACGGGAGATAATGCCGAGCTGCTGCTGGGTAAAAAAGCCTCGGTCCAGAAGAAAGTGGAGCTATCGGTTCAATTACTGGCATTGGCAGGTATTCATGCCCGCAGCGTGCACGGCATTCGGCTGGAATATCAACGGCGCAATTCAGAAATTATCCACTGGGTGGAAATTTACGACCAAAAACAGTGGGTATCCTATGATCCGGTTACCGGAAACCGCGGGGTGCCCGAGGATTACCTGGCCTGGTGGCGGGGAATGCAACCGCTGGTTGAGTCCCAGGGAGCGAAAAATCTTGTCGCAACCGTATCGGTGTCTCGCAGCGAGGAGCCGGCCTTACAGGCGGTGCTTGAAACAGGCGAGATGAAGAAATCGTTTTTGATGAATTTTTCGTTGTTCAGCCTGCCGATTGAAACCCAGTCGGTCTATCGTGTCATCCTGTTGCTGCCGGTCGGTGTCTTATTGCTGGTGATTCTGCGAAACGTAATCGGTATTCGAACATTTGGAACGTTCATGCCGGTGCTGATTGCGCTGGCATTTCGAGAAACCCAGCTGTTGTGGGGTCTCTTTTTGTTTACGAGCCTAATTGCAATGGGTTTGGCTATCCGGTTGTATCTTGCACATCTGAAGTTGCTGGTCGTGCCGCGTCTGGCGGCTATTTTGATCATTGTTATATTTTTAATGGCCATTTTTAGCATTCTGACCCATAAACTCGGCTTCGAACGCGGACTTTCGGTTGCGCTTTTCCCCATGGTGATTTTGACCATGACGATTGAACGAATGTCCATTATCTGGGAAGAGCTGGGTGCGTATCAAACTCTAAAACAGGGCGCATGGTCAATTCTTGCGGCGGTTCTGGCTTATTTGGTGATGACCATCCGGCACCTTGAACACGTGCTGTTTGTTTTTCCGGAGCTATTGCTCATCCTGTTGGCCGTTACCATTTGGCTGGGTCGCTATTCCGGGTTCAGATTACTGGAGTTGTTGCGGTTTAAATCGCTGACAAGGATAAGATCTGATGTTTAGGCTAAAAAAGCAACTCAGCGAGATCGGTGTGCTGGGGATTAACCGGCGCAACGCCGAATATACCATGAAATATAATTCGCGCGACCGTTACCCACTGGTGGATGACAAGTTGCGCACCAAGAAACTTGTCGCCGAAGCCGGTATCGCCGTACCGGAGCTCTATGGCGTCATGGAAAGCGAATCCCAGGTTCGTCGCTTTCCTGAGATGATCGAACCCTATGCTGAGTTCGCACTGAAGCCGGCCAGAGGCTCGGGCGGAAACGGTATTCTGGTTATTAGCGGGTCCTCAAAGGACATGTATCGCAGAGTCGACGGCTTGCTCCTGACCCGGGAAGAAGTCAAATATCATCTGTCCAATGTTATCAGCGGCATATACAGTCTGGGGGGACAGCCCGATAAAGCCTTAATTGAATATCGGGTGCAGTTCGATCCGGTGTTCGAGGCCATCAGCTATCAGGGGGTGCCCGACATTCGGGTCATCGTATTTCTTGGCGTGCCGGTCATGTCCATGGTCCGGTTGCCCACGCGCATGTCCGGCGGTAAAGCCAACCTGCATCAGGGGGCTATTGGCGCGGGAATCGATATTGGTACCGGTACAAGCCTGACGGCGGTCTGGCGCAATACCATTATCGGCGAACATCCGGACACCGGCAATCCGGTCACCGGGGCAAGAATTCCCAATTGGGAAAAATTATTAAAGATCGCCGCGCTGTGCAATGAAATTACCGGCCTGGGGTATATCGGTGTTGATCTGGTTTTGGATAAAGACAGGGGGCCTTTAATCCTGGAAATGAACGCGCGCCCGGGTCTTAACATCCAGATCGCCAACCGGGCCGGCTTGCTACCGCGATTAAAGCTGGTTGAGCAGTATCACAACGAGCTGGTAAATCTTGATGACCGTATTGAATTTTCGAAACATAACTTCGAGAATAGGAGATAATTCATCCATCCGGAAAGGAGGCCTATCATGATCAGAAATTTTATTTTTGTATGCCTGATCGCTTTGGTTCTCATCTTTGTCGTTCAAAATGCCCAGGTGGTCGAGTTCCGGTTTCTGGTATGGACCATATCAATGTCTCGGGCATTAATGCTGTTTGGTACGCTGGCGATCGGGTTTATTGCCGGTTGGCTATTGACTTCGTCGAAAAGCAAAAAAAAGTATCAAGCTGAAAGCAAAATTAGAAAATAATATTTATTTGGAAAAGGTATGAAAAATGAAAGAAAAAAAAGAACCCACTAAAATTGTTAAGGGAGGTTTCCGGGCCACGCTTGCCCTGATTTTCTCAATTATCGCCCTCATTTTCTCTGTGATAACATTTAATCGGACCACCAGCCAGACACAATATCAGACCGAGATCAAAGAGCTCAAAGAAAAACTGGAGATCGTGAAGAAGGAAACAACCGAACTGGCGAGCAAAATCAGTCAAGAGACAGCCACCGCTATCAAAAAAATGGGTGTTGAAATAAAAAAACAAGAGAAAAAACCGGAGAGCCCGGAAAACCAGTAGCAAACCTTTCGGCAAACGCGGCAACAGAAAGGAGTATTTTGTATGCGGTTTAATTTGAAATACCATATTTTCATTGTTCTTTTCTTTATTGTCTTTTTTGGGGGTTCATTTTGTCAGGCCGATGATAGAGCAAGGGACCGCGCCACGCTTCGCGGTATCCAATCGATAATTGTAAAAGTTCATCCTGTAGAGCCGGAATGGCGCGTTGAACTTGAAAAGGTGGGGCTGTCTGAAAGCGTTTTGCAATCATCCATCGAGCAGCAACTGCAAAAAGCCGGCATTCAAGTCTTAGCCGAGGAAGCTTCGAATCAATCGGCATTTGAAGGTTTTTTGAACGTGAGGCTCAAATTTGTTGCGCACGAACCCGCCAAAAAAACATTTTTATCTCCTGACGATAAGGAAGAAAAAATTGAGAAAGTGGACACCAAGAAGAAATACGTTTATGCTATCCGTCTTAACTTCCGCCAACTGGTATACTTAAAGCGTGATCCGTCCGCAATTGCATTTTCAATAACCTGGCAGGCTGAATCCGTAGGGCTGCGAAGCCTGGCGCTTGTTAAGGACGATATTAAAAGTCTGGTGGACGTTTTCATTGAGGCTTACAGCTCTGAGAATCCAAATTCCATAAAAAGGTGACCATGGTCGCAACGGAAAATATTTTCCCCAACCTCCCACAGAGGATAAGCGGGCTGGGTAAGTTGGCAGAAAACTTATGGTGGAGCTGGAATCCGGCCGCCCGCATGCTGTTTAAGACGCTGGATCGACAGGCCTGGAAAGAAAGCGTGCACAATCCGGACAAAATGCTCAAAGAGCTTCCCATAGAGATTCTGGAGGCCGCCGCCGGCAACCCGGATTACCTGCCACAATACGATACCGTGATGTCCCGGTTTAAAAAATATGTGGAAACAAAGAGCTGTCCGCTTTTACCTGATCTACCGGATTCAGCGGGGCCGAAGTGCTTGAAGCGATGGGGGTTAAACATTTACTGATGCATTTAAATGAAGGTCATGCCGCGTTCGCCCTGTTGGAGCAAATCCGGGACCGGATTAACCAGGGGATGGATTATCAAAAGGCCATGGAATGGGTGCGAAATACCTCTGTTTTTACAACCCACACGCCGGTGCCGGCTGGCCATGATGTCTTCCCGTTTCATTTAATAGAGAAGTATTTTCACCCTTACTGGCCGGCTTTGAGGCTCGATCATGATGCATTTCTGGAGCTCGGATTTCATCCGGAAAAACCCCGAGAGGGGTTAAATATGACGGCGCTGGGCCAGGGATCGTGCGAATCCTTCTGTTGCGCTCGCAGGGGGGGGTCTTGTTGGATCCTTCGGTCCTTACCCTCGGCTTTGCGCGGCGCTTTGCCACTTACAAACGGGCGGATTTGCTATTTAATGATTTTGAAAGACTCAAAATGCTTTTGAATGATCGCTGGCGTTCGGTTCAAATTTATTACGATGTTTCAGAAGAAGGCGTACCCTTTGAATGGGTAAAGATAATGAAAGAGTCCATAAAGAGCAATGCCGCCAGGTTTTCGGCCCGACGAATGGTTAAGGAGTATGCAGAAAAGTTCTATAAAAAAGCATTAAAAAACCTTTAGAATGAAGTTAGAGATTGCTTATTGGCCGATGGATAGAATCGAACTGCCTTTTTACCCGCCATCTGTGCAGCGCATCGATGAGCCCTCTGCATTCCGGCTCGGTTAAAACCACAAAGTTGGGGCTCAGATTGACGCCGTTGTTGTTGGTCTGGCGTTTTAGATCCCGACCGCCTGGATTGCTGTTGGGAATAACAATAAAATTCATACGCGAAGATTTTAAAAAAGATTTCTATCGCTGGTTCCCTTATTGTTGGCGCAGCAGGTAACCGGCCAAGGCCTTGCGATCCGCATCCGAAAGTTTTTTGGTTTTTTCAATTTGACGCCTCATCAGATTGGCCTTTTCGGGCCTGACAATGGCTTCCGCTTCCCCCTGTAAATATTTTATGAGCTGTTCTTCTTTGCTTTGATATGCCGTTGCAATCTCGGTTAGGGACGGATTTACTTTTGAGGTACTCTCTTTCTTATGACATGAGACGCAGCCCTGGGATTTAAAGATGGTTTCCCCTTCATCCGCCCTGGCTGGCTCGATGGTTACAATGCAAACAGCGCAGAAAATCAAAATGCTGATTTTTTTCATAACAGCTGTCTCCTTTCACTGAAATTTTATTATCCGGTTATCCGCAAAGCCGACGTTGCCATTAAACCAGCTTAGCCAATATCTCTTGTTTATTCTGGATAAACTGCTATTTTTTCACATTAAGTGTCACAAAGATCGTCGTGCCACCCCGATCGATCAGAAAAAGAATGGTATCTCCTTCTTTAACCTCCGCCAGCAGTCGATTTAAAGCCTTGACACTTTTAATCGGTTTTCTATCAATTTCAACAATGATATCACCCGCACTCAATCCGGCCTCTGCCGCGGGAGATCCGTTTTCAATCTCAACGATAATAACCCCTGAGGTTCGCGGCAGGCCGTAATTTTTTGCCATTTCAGGCGTTATTTCCTGTACCTCCATTCCGAGGAAAGGACGGGCTTCGCTGGGTGGGGCTGTTTCGGCTTCTTCTTTAAGCTCTTCGGTTTTGATCTGCAAATTCATTTGCTGGTTATCCCGCATGACTTCCACCACAACCGTCTTCCCAATCGGCGTGGAGGCCACAACAAAAGGCAGATCATGGGAGCTTCGTATGGGTTTACCGTCAAATTGCAGGATCACGTCACCCCGTTTGATGCCGGCTTTTTCAGCCGGACCGCCGGAGACCACATCCGAAATGAGCGCGCCCTCTTCTGTGCCCAGCCTAAGCTTGTCTTTGAGCTCCGGTGTTATATCCTGAATCATCACCCCGATCCATGAGCGGCTTACTTTGCCTTGCCGCAATTGCGGGAGCAACTGTTTGGCCATGTTGACCGGTATGGCGAATCCGATTCCGATATTACCGCCGCTCTGCGAAAAAATGGCCGAATTCACGCCGATAACTTCGCCATCCAGGTTTAAAAGCGGCCCGCCGCTATTTCCCGGATTGATCGATGCATCGGTCTGAATGAAATTATCGTAGGGTCCGCCCCCGATCTGGCGATATTTTGCGCTGACAATTCCCGCCGTGACCGTATTTCCCAGTCCAAAAGGATTTCCGATGGCCACCACCCAATCACCGACCTCCAGGCTGTCGGAGTCACCCAGAACCAGAGGAACCAGCGGCTTATCGGTATTGATTTTAATAAGAGCCAGATCGGTTTTTGGATCCCGGCCGACGATTTGAGCTTTAAACTCCTTTTCGTCGCTCAAGCGGACCCTCAGCTCCTCGGTTTGTTCAACCACGTGATTGTTCGTCAGAATAAAGCCTTCTCTATCGATGATAAAACCGCTTCCCAGGGCATTTTGACGAAACTCTTTGGGCATTTGCCCTCCGTAAAACCTTTCAAAAAAATCGCGCAGTGGATCCTCCATACCGAACGGAGAGGAACCTTGATCCGGGGTACGGATGACCTTAACGGCAATGATATTGACCACCGACGGACTGGCTTTTTTGATCAATTCGGCAAAAGACCCCGGATATCCTTGCGTGCCAACTTTTGCGAGGGCTGTTGTTTGGTGGAAGCCAGACACGATTCCGATGATAAACAAAGCAAGAATTCCCGATATAAAAAGAAAATGTGCTGCCTTTTTTGTTGGATTTTGCACGGCGCCCCCTTTCAGTCGTTATGTCAGGCTATTTCCCAAAACAATTATGAGGTGAATAATTTAAAATCAGGAGTGTATTCATTTGGTTGAATTTGCCATTTTGAAATCCTCCTGATTTTTCCTTTTGTTTTGATCATTCTTCTTCGCGAATACTGAGCAGCGGGACAGGGCAATGGCGAAACATCTTTTCGGCCTGTGAACCAGACAGTATGCCGGCAATATTCCCCCGCCCTTTTGTACCCATTACGACCATGTCGACCTTTTCCTCTTTGGCCGTTTTGGCCAATTCTACAAACGGCACCCCCTTTTTGATCATAAACCGATTGGGGATTTGGGTGCAGTTCGCATCTTTCAGCAGACGCTGCATTTGCTCGGTACGATCATCTATGAGACCATTGACGTAGTCTTTCACGGATAGCTTATCAGTGTGCATCGTGACCTCATTGACCATGTCAATATCACGCTGATTGATGACATTGACAAAAATAAGCTCGGCACCCAAATCTTCCGCTAATCGACACGCGTAATCCACAATTTTTGGTGAATATTCAGAAAAGTCCACGGCCGTCATGATTTTTTTAACTTTGCTCATTTTGCTTACCTCCGGTTAATTTAGAAGCGATATGTTCGTCCTTGCCAAATAAAATGTCATTCAAACCAGGGCCTTCTTTGACTTTAACGTTAATATTTGTGTCTGAAATAATAATCGGAATCGACACCGTATTCTTCAAGATCATCTTCATCCATTTCATAAACTTCATACCCGGTGACATCGATTCGGCAGAGGCCGTCTTTCGTTCTGGTGATGATGCCGGTGGCTTCAACTTTGTTGCCGACTTCATACAAAAGATTTCTGCCCTCTTCGTTCAGCTTAACCACATAAATTTCGTTTCCGGTTGCGATACCCACCCGGAAGGAATTTCGTCTATCCTTAATTTCTCTGACAACTCCAATGATCATTATTTCTTTATGGTTTTCTTTTTGTTCTTTTCCCATGTTCTTTACTCCGGGGTTTAATTTTCATGCTTAAATATTCCATTGCTAGTATAGATAAGCAAAAAGCATGCTAATTTTATAACTAACTTAAATTATTATATCTTTCAAAAATTACAGAAAAAAATCGGAATTGTTTATTCCGATTATAGAAGGGCAAACCACTTTTATAGAAAAGCGGATTTTTTATTGACTGTAGCGCATCCTGACGCCAGAAGCTCGCAAGCATGTCATTGAAGACGTTGAATGTCAGCACCTCCAAGAGCTGTTAACCCCAGCCAGCAGGATCGATCGTGCGGGGAAAGTGACATTAGGAAACCAAAACGCGCTTTCAGCTGCGAAAAAAGCTTTCTGATCTGTTTTTAAGCAGTCAATTCAAATTCGTAATATAAGCTATCTTTGGATTCCGCTTTCGCGAGGACCTCCTTTAACAGGCTGTCTTCTTGTGCCTGGGTATATCCGGCGCTGATTCGAATGATGTCCCCGTTGCCGACTTTTTTGTTTAGCAAGTCTTTTAGTCTCAACTCACTGGACAGCCTGGTCGCGAACTTGCGGGCGTCTTCCATGTCGGCGTTGTGCAGAACGACAAGGATTTTATCCAGGCTGTAGCGGGAGCAGGTATCCGTGATACGAAGACGCTGCTGGATTTGAGCAGCAAAGTTTTTGAGCACGATTTGACCGGTCGCGTGTCCCAGGATTTCGTTAACTTCATTCAGATTTTCAATCGTAAACATAATCACAGAGAAGGTAATCTGGTGACGTTGCAAGCGCGCCAATTCTTCCTGAAATTTTCGTTCGCCCTGTAATAGGGTGGCCATGCCGGTCAAGGCGTCGCGAGGTTTTTCCAGACCATTTATAAACTGCCGAACAACCGGATCAGAAAACCGCTTAATTTCACGGGGTGTGCCTTCGAAGCGGATCCTGCCTTCATCCAGCATGGCGATGCGCTGGGAAGAATAAAATATGTCCGGAATTTCATGACTGATCATCACGACTGTCAGGGCGAATTTTTTTTGTAAATCGACAATCATGCTGTAGACCGCGTTTCGGCGGATGGGATCGAGACCGGTAGTGGGTTCATCAAGCAGGACCACCTCCGGATTCGTTACGAGGGCCCTTGCCAGCGCAACCCGTCGCTTTGTGCCTCCGGAAATCTGACTGGGATACCTGTCATCAACGCCCTGAAGTTCGAAAAGTTGGAGCTTGTCTTCCACGCGTTTTTTAATCTCCGATTTCGGTAAAGATGTCCCCCCCTGCAATGGCAGAGCAATGTTTTGATAGACAGTCATGGAGTCAAAAAGAGCCGCATCCTGAAATACGTAGCTGAATTTCTTTCTTAACTTGTCGATTTCAGCCATTCTCATCTTTGACAGCGGTCGCCCGTAAAGAAAGATTTCCCCGGCATCAGGGTATAAAAGACCGATGATATGTTTGAGCAGTACGCTTTTGCCGACACCGCTTTTCCCGATGATGGCGGTAACTTCCCCCCGATAAATGCTCAGATTGACGCCCTGTAACACCTGGTTGGCGCCGAATTGCTTAAATACATTGTCAAACTGGATCAGTATTTTTTCCATGAGTATCTCATATCTTCTGCCAGAATCAGATAATACACTCTGCTATCTCTTCATGACATCTGTGTATGCGAGCGCAGCAGTCGCAATAGATAACGCTGAGCCAACAGGTCGGAGCTGATCATACCCAGGACGGTTCCGTCCTCGACGACCGGCATCGCTGAAATTTGGTTTTGTTCCAGATCGGTTACGATATCCAGTATACTGTCGGAGGGATTGGCCGAAATCACTGTGCGGGTCATAATATTTTCTACGTTGTCTTCGCCAAGCCCTTCGGCCGTAGCTCGGGTAATGTCCCATGTGGTGACGACACCGGCAAGCCTGTCATCCTTTGAAAGCACGGCAATAATATTGCTCCGGGATTCGACGATCAGCGCTGCGGCCTCCGCCAACGCGGCCTGAATGCCGACAGTGGGCATTGGGTCCATGATGTCTTTGGCCGTGCGATCTTTTTCTTTGGCGGTCAAACGATTAAGGCTGATACCTTCTGCAGCCTGGCAGGGCAACAGCTCCGCGTCGGAGGCGAGCAAATCGACCAGTTCTGTCATGTTCCGTCGAATCGACTTTTCTCTGAGTGCCATACCGGCTTCCAAGCGTCTGGCGGAAATTTCACTGAATTCGACTGCATTTTCAGCAAGCCAATTATCAACTGCCTTGCGCTTGCCGAGTATTTTGTGGGGAATCTGAAGATTTGCAGGCGTTGGAATAAAGTGTTCCTGAGCTGCAAAAATGACACCACCGGAGTTGACCAGATAGTCATTGGCGATCATTATCCCTTTATGGCGGTAAACTTCCTGTTCCATACGGATTCGTGATGCTTTACGATTCGGGTCCGGTGAGTAGGTGTTTGCACCTTCGATGATCAGCGACCAGCTTCCCATGCGCTCCACACTCATCGAACAGGCCTCTGTAGGAAGTACTCCCAGATAATTAAATACGGGGGCTGCCGGAATAAAGCAGAAGGCCGACTCGCGCAGCAGGTTGTTGGCATCCGTTGAAAATTTGGTGGGATGACGAGGCCCCAGCGATGCGATTTCCTTATCGTAGTATTGACGGCTAACCAAACCCTGCTGCTTAGTCATCATTAAAAGTTTGTCAATGGGTAAACCGGCCGCATCGTAGAGGTAGCCCTGGATATCATTGACGGCGATGACTTTTGCCGCTGGAAATTTTTCGAGCAGGAACCGGGCCGCATGAGCGCCAACCGCCCCGAAGCCCTGAATAATAGCGGTAAGCTCCTCAGCAGAAGGCATTTTTAATTGGCCGAACTGAGACAGGACAGTTAAACGCGACATTATCTCGAGCAGTCTCTCAAGCGCAATGATCAAACCGCCGCCGGCGGCCCCCAATTCGTCGATGCGGTTACCGCCCATATCGGCGGGCTTGGATACCGCACTATCGATGCCATTTTCTATGGCAATCGTTTTCATGTCGGCGTCGTTGGTGCCAACATCCGGACCGGGCACATAGATGTCCCGATAACGACGAAGCAGGCGTGCAAATCTTCTTACGAGCTCGGTGCGTTTTCCCGGGGGCATGTCAGGCTCGGCTACAATTCCGGCTTTTCCTCCGCCATACGGCAGGTCGGCCGCCGCGTTTTTTAGGGTCATGCCTCGGGCCAGATTGTGGATGTCAGTCGGCGTAATGTCGGGCAGCATGCGGATTCCTCCCATGGACGGGCTTCCCATCGCCAGATTATCGACGACCAGAAAACCGCCGACTTCCAAATCTGAGACTTCGTCCCACATGCAGGCAACCAGTCTGGGGCCGAGGCGGTCGCAATTGATCCCTATGCGTGAGAGAAGTTGTTCGTCCACATAGCCGAGCTCCAGAAAACAACGTCCATTTTCGCGCTGGGTGCGGTTTTTAATGGCGGCTTCCGGAATATGCGCCATCAGGTATGTTTCCATGTTCGTGGGTATCATTGATTCATTGCTCCTTATAATCCATGCTGGCCATTTATCATTATCGTCAAGCGTTTCATGCTGCCTTCTGCTCCAATTGATAAAGATCATCCCGATTTCTAATTACAAAATCAATTAAGCCATAGGCCCGGGCTTCCGCGCTGCTCATATAAAAATCGCGATCCGTATCCTCTTGGATTTGGTCAAATGGCCTGCCGGTGTGTTTGACCAGGATGCGGTTTAAAGTCTCTTTCATTCGAATAATTTCTCTCGCCTGAATTTCGATATCCGACGCCTGCCCCCGGAACATGCCCATCGGTTGGTGAAGTAATATCCTGGCGTTCGGCAGCGAATAGCGCTTGCCCTTGGCGCCGGCAGCCAGCAAGAAAGCGCCCATGCTGGCGGCTTGCCCCAGGCAGAGCGTAGCGATGTCGGGTTTAAGGTACTGCATTGTGTCATATACGGCCAGGCCCGAAGTGACTAACCCACCCGGTGATTGGATATATAAATTAATGTCCTTATCCGGGTTTTCAGATTCCAGAAAAAGCAGCTGGGCGATGATCAGATTGGCCACCTCATCATTCAAGGCGGTTCCCAGAAAAATGATCCGGTCTTTCAGCAATCGGGAATAAATATCATAAGCGCGCTCGCCACGGCTGTCTTGTTCAATGACCATTGGTATGTATAGGGACATGGCGACCTCCTCACGCCACCCGCAATTTTTTAGCCCACCCAATTAGTTTTTTACGAAATGGATGAGTAATGATTTTATTTATATTATTGATTTGTAACGCTGCAGATTGTTCTCCCTGCTGAATGAGTTTTTCATAATCGATAAATTTGGCCCAATCCACCTGTTTGACGTCGGGTTCTATCGTAAGATCGGCGGATTCTCGTCCGCGACGACTCAAATGGAAACCCATGATTTCCGTGGCACGGGTTATCGCATCAATACCGTCTTTGATGGGAGCGGATTGGTTAATGCTCAAACCAACATCCACTGCGATGATAACATCTGCGCCGAGGTCTCTTGTCAGGTCCGCCGGCAGGGGATTAGCCACACCACCGTCAACCAGCAATCTACCATTCCAGGGTATGGGCGGCATAAAACCGGGTACCGCGCAACTTGCCATTACTGCCGGAATCAGTTGACCTTGGTTCAGGGCAACGGGTTCACCTGTATAAAGATCAACTGCCAATGCGGTAAATGGGATTGTTGTTTGCTCGATGTTTATATCCGCTACAAAGGCTTCAACGGTATCTCTCATATCTTCCATTGACAACAAAGCATTTCTAAACATGGCCAAGCTGAGAAATACCTCTTTCTGCGCAAGGCGATAAATACGATTGAACCAGTCGCTTTTTGTACTGTCGTCCCAATGCATTCTGCCGAGTAATTTGAGGCCCTTCGCTTGGTTACCATCAGATCCAATGACTTCAAGGACCCTTTGTTTTAATGCATCGGCATTCGGATGTGTGGCATAGGCGGCTCCCACCAGAGCTCCGATACTGGTGCCCACAATCATATCAATGGGGATATGGTTGCGCTCGAGCACTTTTAAAACACCGATGTGGGCCAGTCCTCGCGCGCCGCCGCCTCCTAAAGCCAATCCCAGTTTGATGCGTTTACGCATTGGGTCGAATATCTCCGAAAAATAGTGAGAAAAAGACGGGGAAGGTGTGTCTTTTGAAAGAACGCCTTCCCCGGTTTTAGTGACGATCAATCCGCAGGGATGAGTGGTGTGAAAAATGTTCCCGACCATAGAATCCAGGTGATGAACAAAGTCCAGACAGCATTGGCAGTCTGGGAAATCCAATAGGCAATTGCCGGTCTGCCACCGCCGACGGATACCAGTTCCTTAAAATTGGTTTCGAGGCCGATGGAAACGAAGCAAAGCGCAAAAAACCAGTTGCGGTAGTTTTTGCAGGCATTGCCGATCTGTTTGGCCATTTTTTCTCCCCATATCGGTTCGGCGATGAACGACACCACCAGAGAGGCCACGATGAAGCCCAGCACAAACTTTGGAAAGCGATACCAGATTTCCATAATAGAGGGTTTCTCTGCCCCTTCTTTGCGATCGAGAGACATGGTGGCCCACAGGGCCATCAAGAAGGCGGCAACACCAATTAGCACGTTCTGGGCCATTTTAACCAATGCAGCAACCTTGTAAGCGGCATCGCCACCAATGATTCCGCCGGCCGCCACCACTGCACCGGTGTTGTCGATGACGCCACCGACCCAGGCGCCGGCCCAGTTGTTGGGCAGGTTCAACACTTTGGCAATCGGCGGCATGATCAGAATCAACACGACCGCGCAGACGAGCACCCAGGCGACCATGTAGCTGACCTCCTTTTTGTCGCCCTGGAGGGCACCTCCGGCGGCGATGGTGGCCGACACACCGCAAATGGCGTTGGCCGAGGCGATAATGGCACTGAAGCGCTCGGAAACAGCAAATTTACGGCAAATCCAGTACGTCATAAACCATACCGCCGAAGCAACCAGAATCGCCTGCAACAACCCGATGAACCCCCCGCGAATGATATCCCCGAAAAAGATATCCGCGCCCATGCACACAAGTCCGATTTTGATGAAGTACTCCGTGCGCCCGCCGGCTCGCAGAATGGCCGGAACGCTAAAAATATTGCTGATAATCAACCCGAAGGCCAGAGCAAAGATCACATATTCAAAGCCCCACGTGTTTATGAATTTCTGATTCGAAAGAATAAGTGACAGATATGCCAGAACAAAGATGATCAGAAAGCCGGGCAGGTAACGTTTCAAGTCCAACTTCATAAAAAAACCGCCGATTAATGTAATGATCGCCAGAAATATGAACATGCTAATCGCCGCCCCGACGGTGGCCCAACCTTTGGGAAATATGGCCGCCAGGGTTGTCCAGTTCTTACCGATTTTGGGACCTTCGGGCAGCAGCTGAACCACCCATTTTCCGGCTTCCATTTCTTTTAGCCCGATCATGGCCACCAATAAAATAAACCACCCGAGGAAACAAGCCCACCAGTCTTCGCTTTGCCATACAGGCTTTTGAGAAGCACCGTTGCTCATATATGCACCTCCTTAATGTGAATGGTTATTCCTAATCGCCGCATGCTATCCTTTTTTCTGGCTGCGAGAATAATATTCGCCCCCGGTTCCGATTTAGTTGCATTCGGCTGCACCCCAAACTATATTTATAGACAGCAATCCATGTGCCAATTATTTAACCCGCTGAAATTAATGTTATTAATGTTTTTATAGAAATAGCGGATCGGAACTTGCAATTCATATATTGGAAAGAAATCGGAATCGGGAATTCTCGTCTGTTGAGGTTTTTGATTTTATATTTTTCCTGTATGACTATTTCCGATAAACAGATTTTCCTTGGCGGAATCGATTTTCCTTGAATATTCAGCACCTTTTTAGACGCATCCATTCCTTGGCGTTATGTATTAATGGCCTCTTTGATAAAATTGGCATATCAATTGCCTACTAAAAGATGCCCTTAATTATACTTTGAGCCTCGCAAGGAAATGGAGAACAAAAATGAAAGCCTATAAAAAAAATTATGCAGGTCTCTGGATAGACCATCGTAAAGCGGTTGTTGTGTCCATCACCGATGAAGGTGAAACCATCAGGAAAATCGAATCTGATATCGAACGCAAAGTCAGATTGTCCGGTGGGTCCCGCACGGGTGAAACGCCATACGGTCCCCAGCAGGTTTCCGTTGACGGCAAACAGGAACAGCGGATACAGCGTCAGCTGCGCCAGTACTATCAAGTCATCATTCGAAGAATTAAGGATGCGAATAAAATCTTGATTTTTGGTCCCGGAGAAGCCAAAACTGAATTAAAAAAAGAAATAGAAAAATTCAAGGAACTGGCGTTAACAAAAATTACGGTGGAGGCGGCCGATAAAATGACCGAAAGGCAAATTGCCGCTAAAGTGCGGCAATTTTTTTGCTAATGGAAGCTAGTACTTTTTGTTCTCCTGTTTCATTCTTAAAAATCACAGAAAAAAGTAAAAGTAACCGGAGTCCGTGATGCTAGAATTTTTTTTTAAGAAAGAGCGTCAGCTCGAATCGCTGATTTACAATTACCTGGAAAATCTTGGCAAGACTCAAAACCATTTTGTCAAAGCCATGAATATCTGTTTGAAAGAGGGCGTCAGCGACGATTTTTGTTTTCTCATGGATCAGACCCATAAATTTGAATCCAGAGCGGACGACCTGCGGGATGAGATTAACGAGTTGATGTACAGCCGTGCACTGATTCCCGAATCGCGTGAAGATATTATGGCACTGCTCGAACGCGTTGATGCGATTCCGCGTTCTTTTGAGCAGATTTTAAACATGATCCGCACGCAAAAAATCGCTTTCCCTGAATTTCTGGTTCTCGACATCCAGGAACTCATCCGGGTTTCAATGGAAAGCTGCGACCTGATGGTCAAGCAGATCGATGTCATGCTCAAGAAAAAGACCGGGGTCCGGGCCTTGCTGTCTACAATCGATCAAAATGAAAGCCATTGTGATCATATCGAGCGTCGAATTATCATCAAACTTTTTGAGTCCGACCTGGGCCCTTATATCAAATTAGAGCTAAAAGAGCTGATTATCGTTCTGGGCGAAATATCGGATCAAACCGACCGGGTATCCAAACGGATTAATATCATGGCGATGAAACGGCTGGTCTAATGCTATCGCTTCTGGGTGGAATATTTCTGGGGTGGTCTCTGGGCGCCAACGATGCCGCCAATGCGTTCGGTTCGGCGGTGGCTTCCAAAATGCTCAGGTTCTGGACCGCCGCCGTTTTGGCATCTATTTTTGTTTTACTGGGTGCGATTTTGGAAGGCCAGGCCGGAATCGACACGTTGCAGGGCTTGACCCAATTGACCTTAAAAAAGGCCACGGTGGCATCGGTTGCTGCGGCCCTGACCGTGACCCTCATGACATTGTTGGGGCTTCCGGTCTCAACCTCACAAGCTGCCGTGGGTGCGATTTTAGGGATTGGGTTTGTAAATCGGCAACTTGATCTAACCGGATTGAGCAAGGTTGTGGTCTGCTGGCTGGGTACCCCGGTTGGCGGTTTGATAATTGCGGTTGTCGTTTATAAGCTGCTTTCAATTGCAATTAACCGCATAAGTATCGATTTATTCCAGACCGACATCCTGATTCGGAGCTTTTTAATTATAGCGGGATCCTATGCGGCCTATGCCCTGGGGGCCAACAACGTTGCCAATGTCACCGCCGTATTTGTGGGAGCCGGTCAAATAAGTGTATTCTCGGCCACCTTTATCGGCGGGTTGAGCATCGGATTTGGCATATTAACTTTCAGTCGACCGGTGATGGAGACAATCGGTAGAAAACTGGTGCGCCTGGATCCCTTCTCGGCGCTGGTTGTCGTTCTCGCCGAGGCAATCACAGTGCATTTTTTCACCTTTGTAGGGGTTCCGGTATCGACTTCCCAGGCTGTGATCGGAGCAGTTTTAGGTGTGGGGATCGTGAAGGGAGCCAATACGGTCAGCCGGCGAACCCTGGCCAGCATTTTGTTTGGATGGTTACTGACACCGGCGATTGCCTGTTTCATTGCTGTCCTGCTCTATTTTGCCGTTAATCTTCGATTTATACCTGAGTTCTAAGCAAATGGCACGGATCTTCCCGCAGGATCATGATGGCATGCCGATAATTATCATGCGAGGTTAAATATGTCTGAAAGTCAAGTAAAAGTTCGATCGCAACCGTTACCTTTAGGGGAATTGATTCAATCCAGCGACACAGCTCAAATCGAGACTGCTTTTGAGGAATTGCCGCCGGTAGAAATGGCCCGCATGATTTCCAGCCTCAATAAGGCCGATCAGATTGATCTTCTTGAATTATTGGGGCCGGAGAAATCCGCAAGCATCATTTCGAAACTATCCGGTCTGGGCGCAGCGAACATGGTTGCGCAACTGACTTCCGAACAGGCGGCACCGATCGTAGATGAACTGCCACGTCAACTGCAGGTCAACATTCTCAGGCGCATGAAGAAAAATAGAGCCAGCGAGATACTGCGCGCCATAAAACCGCACAAAGTCAAAAAGCTCGAAAGACTTATGCGTTATCCGGAGAATACGGCCGGCGGATTGATGATAACCGAATACCTTTCATATCCTGAAGACATGTCGGTCAGGGAGGTGCTGGATGATCTGCGTGAACACGGCGAGACCTATTCTGATTTTGATATTCAGTATGCCTATGTGATTTCTGAAACAGGCCATTTAAGCGGTGTGTTGCGGTTGCGGGACCTTCTCATGGCACCCAGAGACAGGGCGCTCAGCGAAACAATGATCAAAAGTCCCCTGCACGTCAACATCAATGCCTCCCTGCGGGATTTGAAGGATTTTTTCAGGCAGTATACGTTTTTGGGCGCTCCGGTAACAGACGATGAAGGCAAACTGGTCGGTGTTATCCGGAGTTCATCTGTGAGAGAGGCGGCCAACCGGCAGAACAATCAGCTGTTTTTAAAGTTTGCCGGTATCGTCGGCGGCGAAGAATCCAGGAGCATGTCGCTGTTCAAGCGATCATCGCGTCGTCTGTCCTGGCTCAGCATCAACATTGTGCTTAACATTGTTGCCGCCAGTGTAATTGCTTTATACCAGGACACCCTTGAAAAAGCGATCGTGCTGGCCGTTTTTTTGCCGATTATTTCCGACATGAGCGGCTGCTCGGGCAATCAGGCTGTGGCCGTAAGTATTCGGGAACTCACCCTGGGCCTGGTGCGTCCCAAAGAGTTATTGCGGGTTTTAACCAAGGAATCCTCCATCGGAATTATTAATGGTCTGGTGTTGGGCTGTTTGCTTGGCGCAGCCGCATTGCTGTGGAAAGGCAATCCCTATCTCGGGCTGATCGTTGGCGCCGCACTGGCAGCCAATACGTTTGTGGCTGTGAGTTTTGGCGGACTTGTTCCGTTGATTCTAAGGGGCATGCGCACCGATCCGGCCCTGGCCTCGGGTCCGCTATTGACGACGGTTACGGATATGTGCGGGTTTTTCTTTGTTTTAAGCTTCGCTTCTTTTATGCTACCAAGGCTATCGGGGTAGGCCATTATTCAATTTCAGGAGGTCTCATGGAAAAGCACCAAAAATTTTCCATCTGGTATGTGCTTTTGGGCATCTGGTTTGTTCTGATCATCCAAAATTATCTAACGTCCATGTTCGCCGTTAAAACTATATCTTACAGTGAGTTTTTAAAATTGCTGAAAGAAAATAAAGTTATCGAAGTTGCCATCAGCGCCGATCAAATCCAGGGCAAAATAAAAAATGGCGAAACCGGAAAAGAGCAGATGTTCCGAACCGTAAGAGTGGACGCGGATACGTCCAGGCTTCTGGAGCAATACGGGGTCAATTTCAAAGGCGAGATCGAATCGCGTTTTCTCCCGATGTTGCTGTCATGGGTTGTGCCGGTAATTTTATTTTTCGGTCTCTGGTTTTTTCTGATGAAGCGCATGGCCGGCCAGCAGCCCGGATTTATGACCCTGGGCAAAAACAAGGCTAAAGTTTACGTGCAGGAAGAAATCAATGTGCGTTTCGAAGATGTGGCCGGTGTGGATGAAGCCAAAGAAGAATTGATGGAAGTGGTTGAGTTCTTATCGGAACCGGGCAAATTTACCGAGATCGGTGGGAAAATTCCCAAAGGCATTTTGCTGGTTGGTCCGCCGGGAACCGGTAAAACCATGCTAGCCAAAGCCGTTGCCGGTGAGAGCGGTGTGCCGTTTTTCAGCATGAGCGGATCGGAATTTGTTGAGATGTTTGTAGGGCTGGGCGCAGCCCGCGTCAGAGATTTGTTTGAACAGGCCAAACAGAAGGCGCCCTGCATTATATTTATCGATGAACTCGATGCCCTCGGCAAGGCACGCGGTTTTGGTATGGTGGGCGGGCACGACGAAAGGGAACAGACGCTAAACCAGCTCCTGGTGGAGATGGACGGCTTTGATCCCAATGTCGGCGTTATCTTGCTGGCAGCCACTAACAGACCTGAGATATTAGATCCTGCCCTTTTACGGCCCGGACGATTTGACCGCAATATTCTGGTGGATCGGCCTGATAAAAAGGGACGCGAAGAAATTTTAAAGGTTCATTTGAAAAACATCAAAGTCTCCAGAGATGTCGATCTGTCAGTCCTTGCCGGTATGACATCCGGTATGGTCGGCGCCGATCTGGCCAACCTTGTGAACGAGGCCGCCCTGCTGGCGGTTCGCCGAAAAAAGAAAAAGGCCGGCATGGCGGAGTTCGAGGAAGCGGTTGAACGGGTCATCGCGGGGCTGGAGAAGAAAAATCGTTTGATTAACCCGAAAGAGAGAGAAATTGTCGCCTATCACGAAATGGGTCATGCGATTGTCGCATTGTCTTTGACCGGCACCGAGCCGGTTCAAAAAATATCGATCATCCCGCGTGGCATTGCCGCTCTGGGGTACACCATGCAAACCCCGACCGAAGATCGCTTCCTGATGAGCAAAACCGAATTGCTCAATAAAATTGCCACGCTGCTGGGCGGACGGGCGGCAGAGGAAATCGTATTTGAAGATATCTCTACCGGCGCCCATAATGACCTGGCCAGGGCAACGGACATTGCTCGCAGCATGGTCAAAGAATACGGCATGAGCCCAAAAATCGGCCAGGTCTATTTTGCCCGGGAAAAAAGAAATCAGTTTATGAATATTCCGATGGAAGGCGCTGTCGAGTACAGCGAGGCCACCGCGGAGCTCATCGACAGCGAGGTCAGAGAGATTATCAACGATCAGTATGCAAAAACACAGAAAATTCTCGAAGAGCGAAGAGATATTCTCGACAAAGGCGCCCGGTTGCTTCTCGAAAAAGAAAAAATAGAGGGCGAAGAAATAAAGAAGCTTTTGGAAAAACAGAACACCTGACAGCAAATTAGCAGTTAGGATGCTGGCGCATGAATCGGATAAAAATCTTCATCAAAACCTCTCTTCCGGGTGGTCTGGCTGTAATACTTCCGGCGCAGCTGAGCCATCACCAGCTTAAACGAACTTCCTGAATTGCCTGTGGGATGCTGCGTTCAATGGTGAACGTGATTCCTCTTCTTTTGATGACCGTTCCCGGGGCGGGTATTTCGCCTGACTTTTCCAGTAAAAATCCGGCCAGCGTCGCGTATTTTCCTTTGGGAAGCTGGATGCCCAGCTCTTCCTCGAGGCTGTCAATCTCGATGCGAGCACTAACGATATACTCTTTTTTGGAAATTTTGCGCATCCATTGCACCGGTTTTTTCCCGATATCGTATTCATCCTCCATCTCTTCGACAACTTCTTCCATGATATCTTCCATCGTTACCAGCCCTTCCGCACCGCCGAATTCATCCACAATTACTGCCACCGTATCACCGTCCTTGCGCAGATCCAGGAGCAGTTCGCTGATATTTTTGGCTGCGGGGACGTATCGAACTTCTCGAATAAAAGCCTTTATGGGTTGATGAGGATCAGCGTCAAGAAGTTCCAGTGCGTTCAATACGCCGACTACCTTATCCACCCGCTCGGCATACACCGGCAGGCGGATGTGGGCTTCGGCATTTGCCAACGCAATGGCCTCGCCGCAGGTGGCGCCCTGTTCAATGGCGGCTACGTCAATCAACGGAATCATTACTTCATAGCCGGTTGTCTCTGAAAAGCTGAAAATGCGCTGGATCATATCCTTTTCTTCGGGCTGGATATCGCCTTCAGCGGCCGGCATCTGCAGCATGGTAAGAATCTCTTCGCGAAGGGTGAAAGGATTTTGGATATTTTGTCCGAAACTCCATGTGAGCAGGCGTGTCGTCAGCGTGAAGACAATGAGTATGGGGTAGAACACAAATGAGGCCAGACGCAGCAGAAAAATCGCACGGGGGGTGATCGTGTTGGCGCGCTGCTGGAAAATACTTTTAGGCACAATTTCGCCAAAGATCCAGATCAAAGGCGCCACCAGGACAATGGCAAACCAGCTGTTTTGTTCCCCAAATAATTCGATCATTAAGGCCGTAACGATAGTGGTGTTGCTGACCACCGCAATATTGGTACCCACCAGCGTAGTGGACAGCAACCATTCCGGTTTCTTAAGCATTTCCAGGGCCAGTTTCGCCCCGCGGGAACCTTTGGCAGCATCATGGCGCAGCTTCATCTGATCCGCGCTCACTACACCGATTTCTGAACCGGAAAAGAAACCCTCCATCAGAAGGAAGACCAAAATTAAGATCAGGGTGAACAATATGTCCATGGTTTCACTATCGACTCACTTGAAGCAATCCGGTACGTCGGGTGCCCGTCTGCCCTGCGGTTTAGAAGTAGTATCAAAACCCCATCTGAGGCCCAATGGCTGCGTTGCAGGCCTCCGATAAATGCTCACATACCCAGGTATGCTGCGCTTTCTCGATCGGCCTGCGCCTTGCCCTTGAACCTGATCTGAGGCTTTGAAATTACTTCTAATCATTATCGGCCTGCTTTTGAATTGGATCCTCGGCAGAATCAGGCGTTTTTTTTTCAGGGAGCGCCACTTCCGGGGTTTTTTCAAACTCCACAGTCTTAATACGGTTTTCTTCTACTTCGATAACCCTGAAGCGGAATCCGTCGATTTCGATTTTATCACCTTCGGGAGGAAGCTCGCCGTAATGGTGCAGTAACAGGCCACCGATGGTTTCGCCCCATTCCACGGAAAGATCCGAACCCATTTGCTGATTGAATTCTGCGATCGGCATACTGCCGTCCACGGCGTAGCGACCCTCACCCAGATCTTTGATGCTGACCTGATCTACCTCGTCCGACGGACTGTGAATTTCACCGAAAATGCATTCCAGCAGGTCTTCCATGGTGACCAGACCGGTGATACCGCCATATTCGTCAACGGTGAGGGCAATGGATAATTTGCGCTCCCGGAACGTGCGGAAAAGATCGGCGGCCAGTTTGGATTCCGGTACAAAATACGGTTTTCGCAAAAGTCTTTGCAGTCGGGAAGGATCCCGGGAAAATTTCTCGATGTCGATTCCCAGAAGATCTCTTGCGTGCAGAATACCGCAGACATTATCCCGGTTTTCCAGATAGATGGGGATTTTGGTATGACGGGATTTGCATACCTCGACGATGATCTCTTCCAGCGGCATATCCATGGCCAGAAAAAAGATATCGGATCGAGGTGTCATGACATCTTCCAGGGTCTTGTTGCCAAAGTCAAATATCTGTTCAATAAACTGGGCTTCAAAATGATCCAGAGCACCTTCACCGACCGCCTCCCGGGCGAGGATTCTGAACATATCTTCTGTGATGATATTGCCGCGGGATCGATCCTTGCCGATAATAAGTGTAATAATCCAGTCTGCTACCTTGCGCACTACAAATCGTATCGGCTTGATCAGCCGGGCAAAGAATTCTATGAGCTTGCTCTCGAAGCCGGCAAAGGCAATGTTGTGACGGATGGCCAAAACCTTGGGGGTAATTTCACCCAATAGCAGCAGCAGCGGCACCATAATGAGAAG
>Ga0209536_100000919_pt1 | contig 48444 bp, 48 predicted proteins | sample DeeMarSeWOR28_12_FD_187461 | JGI IMG/M metagenome (GOLD analysis project Ga0209536, IMG submission 187461) | Marine sediment microbial communities from White Oak River estuary, North Carolina - WOR-2-8_12 (SPAdes) (version 2) | ecosystem: Environmental > Aquatic > Marine > Intertidal zone >...
CAGTGGTCTAATCATCAAAACAGATAACATAACTCAATCAGCGAAGGGTAACAAGAAGGGTTTATGGACAACAACCGTCGCTGCAGCAGTTTTTGTTCCACCGGAAAATGGTAAGCACATCAAACCGAGGAAGGCTACTTCTTAGCTTTAGAAGTACTATTTTACGTTCCAGTTACGTTATAGAGTAATAGAGCATGAAGTTCGCAGACAAAACAGCAACCGCCATAATCACTTTTGCACCTGACAAGATTTTGCCAATTGAAAGACACCCAGTTCCCTTCAAGGAATACTGGGGTTTTCTTAGGCAGAAAAGATTAGTCTTGTTTAAATTCTCAATATAGTGTAACAACAAGAAGGCTCAGAAAGAAAAGAAATTTCTAATTTTCAAATGGAGGAAATTTTCAAAATGATTTCTCGGTATATCTCATCATTGAAATCTCTTGCACACACTATCAATACAAGTCTACTCTCGGTTCCTTTACACTGAAAAATCTTGAAGTATTTGCCATCGTCGATTTCTTCTCCACACAAGCCACACTTATTCAATTCTTTTCCCGGCTTTTTCTTCTACATCTTATTGATTTAAGTTTTTAAATAGGAAACCAAAATCGAAATAGAGATTCTTGACAATTTCTAAACGAACAATTACCACCTTTCTTGTACTGAGAAAAAAGGGTTAAAATTATCACCAACGCTTTGCACCAAGCTTGGATTGGACAAGTTTTATGCCTTGTTTTTTGCTTTTCCTTTTTTGCCTTTCTTCTTACCCATCAATTTTCACTCCTCTTTCTGAATTGATGGTTTTTCAGTAAACTCTTACACCACCTATTCATCCTCGTCTTCCCAATCGTCTTCTTCATCTTCTTCAAATCCCCAACTTTCTTCTTCGTAGTGCATGAGTCCACCTCCTATAACTAATGCGCAAATACTCCAGTATATATGCTTTTTTTAAAAAATAGGAGGTTGAAAACAGGTTTTTTTGTCAAAAAACGTCATAATTAAGCTCTTTTTTAACCTTATAAATAAAAATTGAGGTAAACGGAGTTTACAAACATCTAGGGATATATTAAGTTAAAAGGTTAGATAAGAAGCCTCTTTTACTGAAAAGCTCGCCATTTAGCAAACTAAATATAGCAGAGCATGTTTACTACATTTGACGAGATAAAATTGGGGTGAGACATTGAAGGCTCACAATCATGCTTCAGATAGCCACGCTCTCGGAGCTGAGATGAAATCGTCAGTTGAGGTTTCTACAGGGGAGGAATCCTAGGCTGCCAATGAAGAAGTATAAAACTCTTACATGGAGACAACAAAAAAATAACCAGTTTATGCAGCTGATTAATCGTCTCAAAAGCAATAATGAAATTTCTGTTGTGGACTGGAGAGCCTATCGAAAACAATGGGAAGACTACCCACAAGGTCGAAAGGCACTTTCTGAAAAACTTCAACGGAGATATTCTAAATGAGGAAGAGGGATTTAGTTTGTGACTGCATAAGGTGTGGAAGAAGAATATCTAGAGAAGAGTCTGAAACCAATGACGGAATGTGCCATGAGTGCTATGAAAACGAGACCATTGGAACTGTCAAACCAAACGGTTTTTATGAAGAATAGATAAAGGCAAGATGCAAAAAACTATCATGTCTTTCAAATAACTTGAAGTATAGTTAGACTCTCAGCTATGTGGTGTCTCTAAAAGTATGATTACATCTTGTACATCGCATGAATTGCGTTGATGATTGGTCTAAGCCTCGAGTTTGTAATTGCCAGACGTATGCTTTTTTATTGCCACATTTAGGACATTCCACCTTTATAGTGGGAAGTGTCTTCAATTTTTGCTCATTTTTTGATATAACTGCAACAATTTTTTTCGGGTTTCCATTATTTACCATAGAAGGTTTTAGCGTTAAGTCAACACCTTCCTTAGTATAATCACCTTTTCGACATACTAGAAAAAATTCGGTTTTGTCTTCAGTTTTGACTTTTTTTAGAATTAATCTTGACCCACACTTTGGACAAAACTCCACTAATTTCGCCCCTTATCTTTTTCATAGATAGATGTGTGTTTAGGCTCTCTTCAGTCAATTTGGATATATGTTTTTTGTTAAACATTAGAGATAGAAAAAAGGGTTTTTTACCAAAAAATGCCCCAAAACCGCTCTTTTTTAACCTTATAAGCAAAAATAGCGACGTTATCTATTTGGAAGGTTAGACGCCCGCTTATGCAATAGAGAATATAGAATCCTTGCCAGAAGAAGGAAAGCAAAAAAGGGGAAAAAGCTGCGGGAGACATTGCCACCAAGGACGTGTTTTTATATATACATCTATGGTTAATCCAATTCTCTCTGCTGTTCAGAAGGTCTCTTTTTTCTAAGTAGAGGAAAAACGAATTCAATAATCACTATCAGTATTATGAAGCCTACTACTATTGGCAAGCCGATAGAATTGCGCATGAAAAGCACAACATGTCCTATCCAAGGAATGCGCATAACTACTTTGCCAACTACCAAGTGCTCAGGAACCCCATTATTCCCATTCCAAGGGTCGTACTCGCTTCTTTGAGGAATGGCTGGCCACTTGTTGTAGCCGTTTCCATCGCCTTTGGTGTAAAAGTATAACACTCCATCTCTTTCTTCTTCTGCGACTATTCTATGCACTATGAGCTCATCTTCCTGACTGGGTTTTTGGAATACTATTATATCGCTGTCTGGATAATTTGAATTCAAATCTTGCGGGTCTACTCCTTGAACTATTATCAAGTCACCTATGTGTAAGGTGTGGGAGAACGGGTGTGTCCATCCGTCGCAAACGCCGTTATAAGGTATGCACATACTACCACTTACTACCGCAAGAGCGGGGTAGGCTGTGTTTAGCACTGCTTGTGACCCATACCAGAAGCCTAAAACAACCATCGCAATAAAACAAATAACAATGGCGGTTTGCACATAATCATTCTTCCAAAGTTTCTTGATTCTACCAATCAAAGTAAGGCCTCGGTTTATTGGCAAAGTATTCTCTCTTCATAAAGCAATATGTGTTATAAAACTTAACGCTCAAAAAAGGAAAAAAAAGGAGGTTAATGCATTGTTAATTATTTGTTGTTGTTAACTATTGCCTGCTTTGTTGATAATGACTTAGATTTTTTGTTTGCTCAATACTTCGCGGAAACTCGCGCCGCAACTTGGACATCCGTAAAGCCCGATTTCCAGCTGCATCCTTTTTCCTTGTTTGTCTGGACGACCGGCCATTTTCCAAGATTTCTTAAGCTTTCCGTCGGCTCCACACTTAGGACATTTACCCATATTATTTTCCTCCAAGATGTTACGCTTTCACGTCTTACTATGATAGATATATAATTTTCCATTGTTTTGGAATAGAAAATTTCCGTTTAAACATCAAGATTAAACACTTTCATGTTAAAACCATGGAAAACTTTCAACGGATTGAAAGACTACTCATTAAACGATTTAGCCATTCATTTCAATTGAGGATCTAAGAAATCCTATGAAAGCGCTTCAAAGAACTCTGACCAAATCTTAAGGCATTGTTAACCTTTTGTGCTTACTTGCGAATACTTGTGTTTATCGATAGGAACAAGCTAGGAAATTGAATTTCATCTGCAGGGTGCGTGTCTTTTCGTTATGGGTGTGCTACCACTTTTGAGGTTCTATTAGCTTTCATTGTTTTGCTCTTTATACTTTGTTGCCAGATTTTTTTGCTTCATATTATAGAGTTAAGAAGATTCTTTTGTTGGTGTTTTTCTATGACTGTTGAAGTGAGTACATTTGGATTTTTTGCCAAAACGTTTTTACCATTGATTCTCTGCTTAGTCTTTTCGATATCCTGAGGTTCAATCGAGATTGCAGAAATCTTCTGAAAGTGTTTTTGAGATGCTTGTTAAGCCAGTTCGGCGGCTAATTGAACAAAAAGGATTTCCTGAACCTACTGAACCTCAGGAGAAGACAATTCCAAAAATACTTGAGCGAAAAAACGTCCTCTTAATTTCACCCACAGCGACTGGGAAAACTGAAGCTGCCTTTCTCCCCGTGCTTAGCATGCTTCTGCAAGCGCAACAAAACCCAGGCATAAAAGTCTTATACATAACGCCTTTGCGGGCTCTAAACAGAGACTTACTTGAACGACTTGAATGGTGGTGCAACAACTTGGACATAAAACTTGCGGTTCGTCATGGTGACACTGAAACAAAAGAGAGAACACGCCAATCCCGAAGTCCTCCAGACATTCTGATTACCACACCTGAGACGTTGCAAGCGATGCTATCTGGCTGGTTGTTGCGACAGCATCTGCAGAGCTTGCGTTGGGTAATAATCGACGAGGTGCATGAACTCGCAGATAACAAACGGGGAAGCCAGCTATCTCTGGCATTGGAACGAGTCAGAAATTTAGCGCACAACGACTTCCAAATGTTAGGTTTATCCGCCACCATTGGGACTCCTGAAAAAGTAGCCCAGTTTCTGGTAGGCAATAACAGACCTGTGGAAATCATACGAGTGCCTGTTGCCAAAATTATGCGGTTAGAAGTGATTTTTCCGAAGCCAACTGAGGCGGATACGAGACTTGCTGAGAAACTCTATACTCACCCTGAAGTAGCAGCCCGATTAGGAATAATTCGTGAATACATGGGCAAGCATAAATCTGTACTTTTGTTCACTAACACCCGTTCGATCTCGGAGGTGTTGACAAGCAGGTTTAAAGTCTGGGACATAGATTTTCCCATTTCAATTCATCATGGATCTCTTGCTAAGCCCTCACGGATTGCTGCAGAGACAGGTTTGAAACGAGGTAGCCTTAAAGGTTTAATCGCTACAAGTAGCCTCGAGCTAGGCATAGACGTGGGACGTATCGACTTGGTTATTCAGTACATGAGTCCTAGACAAGTAGCGAGGTTAATTCAACGGGTTGGAAGAGCAGGTCACAGAATAGGTCGAGTGGCGAAAGGCGTGATTATTGGAATGGATTCTGATGACACGTTAGAGGCTCTAGTTATTGCTAGACGAGCTTTGAAGGAGGAGTTGGAACCGGTTGAAATTCCATATAAGCCCTACGATGCGTTGACCCATCAAATTGCAGGGTTACTTCTCAAAAGGAGAAGATTAGCCTTCACCGAGATTTTAGAAGTAGCCCAGAAAGCTTATCCGTATCAAGACTTAAGGATGGAGGATGTTGAAAACTCACTAAGATACATGCATGAGCGTTTTCCGAGATTAGCTTGGGTTTCCTTTGAAGACCAAGTAGTATTGAAGCCTTCGCGAACGAAGGCACTTTTCGAATATTACTTTGATAATTTGTCTATGATTCCAGTGGAGAAACAATTTTTGGTTGTAGACAACTCAAGTGACTCGTCGATTGGGGTGCTTGACGAAGCTTTTATGGCGGAACATGGCAAGGCTGGTACTAAATTTATCATTAGAGGTAGCCCTTGGCAGATAGTACACACCACTGATGACAAAGTCTATGTCAGATCAGTTGACGATCCCATAGGTGCAATACCCAGCTGGGTAGGTGAAGAAATTCCAGTGCCTTTCCAAATAGCACAGGAGGTGGCTTGGATTAGGGGATTTGTCGAAAAGAAACTGCATAGTGGACTATCAGCAGGGGAAACCAGCGAGTTGCTTAGACAAAATTATCCAGCTAATACGGCTACAATACTGAACGCGTTGTCTGAGACTATCGAGCAGGTTAACGCTGGCTTGGCTGTTCCCACAGATAAGAGGATAGTGATTGAAAACTGGGAGGATTTCGTTATAATCCACGCAAACTTTGGTTCTTTAGCGAACCGAGCTTTAGCCCAACTAATTGGATATATGCTCTCAGACAAACTTGGACATGGAATTGTGGTTCAACATGATCCTTACCGCATATTTGTTCAAACATTAGGCGCAGCAAACGTCGATGAAATATTGGAAGTTTTTAGTGAGTTGGGAGGTATGACTAATGAATCAGTTAGAAGTGCTCTTGAGAGGTCAACTGTGAAAACTGGTCTTTTCAAGCGGCGTGTCATTCATGTTGCTCATCGGTTTGGCGCCTTGAAGAAGTGGGCGGATTTCAGTAGCATTAGTCTTCAGAAATTGATTTCGAGTTTTGAGGGGACACCAATTTATTATGAGGGTTTGAAGGAGGTTTTCACAAAGGATTTGGATGTAAACACCCTTCTTCAAGTTTTAAGCAGTATTAGAGATGGTAAGACCAAGTTACAAGTCGTGGAGACTGATGGTTCTTCTACTCCAGTGGCTAGGGTAGGCATTGAAAGAGTTAGTATGAAAACTGATCTTATTCCCCCTGATAGGATGCGTGCTGTGCTTGTAGAATCGGCAAAGGCGAGGTTGCTGAATGAGACTGGTACTTTTGTATGCACGAACTGCTGGAATTATTTGGAGATGATTCGCGTTAAAGATTTACCTAACAACCTCGAGTGTCCAAGGTGTGGTTCTAACGCTATTGGAATTCTGAAAGTGGATGAAGAGAAAGCGCTTGTCTTGGTGGAGAAGAAAGGTCATAAGTTGACTCAGGTCGAGGAGAAGTTGCGATTACAAGCAGTTAAGTCTGGGAAGCTAGTGTCCAAGTATGGCAAGATAGCTGTTGTCGCATTCAGTGCGCGTAGTATTAGGTCATCCGACGTTGAGCACATTCTTAGAAAGGAGCCGATTTTAGGCAACCGGTTTTACGAATTAGTTCTTGAAGCCGAACGGAAGGCGTTAAGTAAACGATTTCGATATTGAATTTTCAATTGTGCCTTGCTATGATAGAGAATTTTTTGAGGGCTTTATTTTCTTTGATTTAGTGTGGGAAAAAATTAATAGTTAACAACCTTTTTAACCACTAGAATTCATTTTTCTACCAAGACTTCACTTCTCACACATCTCAAGGTTTTTGAAGTGAAAAAGTTATAACTATACAGCGAAATCTCTAATCTGGGCGATCTGTGTCTAACCAAGAGAAGTTGCTTATTTTGAGGAAAGAACTTGCTAGTGCAAGACGTAGAATAGTGTTTTCAATTATCTTTTTGTGGGTCATAATTTTTGTTTCTGAATTCTACTTGGATTTGGGTGTGATGGATGGTTATCTTAGCTTTATTGTTGCAGTTCTATTGTCTACTCCTATTTGGTACTACTATAAGAAAAGAGAGAAACAGATTTTGAGCCAAATAGCACAGTTAAGCTCCTAACATTTTTCTATAAAAAAACCATTTGTAATGTTTGTAAAGGGTAGAAGGTGTAATTAGAGGATTTCTACGAATATTTTTCCATGTTCAATCTTGCACTTATAAGCAGTCAATAAATTCTCTTTTGTCCCCAGATACATTCCAGTTTTTACATCAAATTTCCATCCGTGACAGGGACAAGTGATTATGTAGCCTTCTAGTTTTCCTTTTGATAGGTCACATTTTCTGCATGGGCATATATGTGATACTCCATAAACCTCGTTGCCAATTCTTGCAAGCAGAATTTCTTTGCCTGCAACATTTACTAGCTTCATTGTTCCTTCTTTGAGTTCTGTTTCATTTATTGCAGGAACAAAATTATCAATAAACATTTTTTCATTCTTCTTCCAGTTGGACTTCTTTCATTATAGACTATTAGCAATTCCAAATGAAAAAGATTGAGTATCAAAAGATTAGGTTTCTTTCTATTGTGGCAGTAACAGCATTCACTTTCTGCAATAATTCTTTGACATCTTCTACTTTCAAGTAGTGCCTAGCAAACACTGATTTTGGGATCCTACCCTGCAACAAGTCAATATATTCAGCTAAGATTACTTTTTCAACTAAATTGTTATTATGATTCCAACAATAATGTAGATTATTCCAGCTCCAACAAGAATTAATCCAACAGCCAGTCCAACTGGTGCTCTTCTTTCTTGTTCCATTACTTTGGTGTTCCAAATGGCGGGTATGTATTTTCTAAATAGAAGCCCTGTTGTTCCCCAGGCATTGTAGAGTATAACTCCGGCTACTAGGGCACCAAATAGTATTAGGGCTCCTCCTTGTAGAAATAGCAAGTCACTTAGCAGTAGGGTTGTTGTTTTATAACTCCAAAAGGAAATTGCTCTTTGTAATATTGGAGCATAATCATCTAAATAGGCGAACTCTAGAACCATTGGAATAAAAAGTATTAAGACAAAAACAGGTAACCAGATCAAGCTTCTAAGCTTTTTCAAGTTCTTACCCAATTACTATATGGTTCTCAGCAATAAAAACTGTATCTCTAAGCTCTGGTAGTTTTCCAATATTAATTCTTAATAGCTAAAGACTTTGGAATGTTTGTGAAGTGCAAAAACCCAGTCTTTTTTGTCCTTATGTGAGTTGATGGATAGGGATATCAAAGCTATAGATATCCGCCTTGAGGTGTGGGTAGTGCTTTGTATTCAGGTTTTTGTTCTATCAAACCTGTTATGTAGCTAACTAGTTGGTTTAAACAATTTTCTATGTCGGTTTCTATCAGTGAATTGCTGTTCCAACTTATTTCTTTGGTTTGACTGCAGTTCTGCACAAAGAAATAATAATCTATTTGCGGTGTTACCCAGACATCAGGATTTAAGGGAAAAGTACTTGGAAAACTAAAAAAATTCATTTCGTCAATTTTTTGTAGTATCTGCATTTTCTCTTGGCTTGTTAGAATTAGTTTAGTTGTTACTGGTGGGAGTATAATTAGGTCTTTTGTGTATTTTTCGGTGAATGTGTTTAGTACATTCTTTGCTCCTACACCATACTTTAAGACCAAATTGAAATCATCATCTGAAGGTTTTTGTGTGGATAGGTAGACTGCTAAGGAAATGGCAAGAAGAAGAATAAGCAGTGTAGCTGCTGCAAATCTTTTCAGCACTTGGATTCCTTCAAACATTCCTTGTTTGTTTGAAAGTATTAAAGCTACTTCTTAGAACAGAATAAGCTATTCTCAATTGTAACAGTGATAGCATTAACCTTCTGCACCAGCTCTTCTACAGAAAGCGCAAAAATATCTATCACTCCAAATGAATGCTAAAGTCTTTTATCGAAGTTGATTAAACATTAGCAGGGGGAATGAAAGCCTGAAAATCATAATTTTTCGGAAAAGAATTCCTTTAATTATTCTTCTACTGACAATATTATTCATAAGCATACTGGTTTTATCCCCAGTAAAGACTGTTTATTGTAGTCCTTATACAGACATAGATGTGTATACTGCAAATGATATGATTACTAATGGTACTTTTCCAAACCTCATAGTTTTAGATGTTAGACCCACATCCTTGTATGATGATGGACATATAGAAAATGCAACTTCAATACCATCAGCAGAACTTGATTCAAGAATTGATGAACTAATGCCATACAATGATACAGAAATAATAGTTCATTGTCAACTTGGTGGCACGAGTCCAGCAGCAGCTGCTACTCTTGAATCCAATAATTTCACAAAAGTTTTCAATTTAATTGGTGGATTCAATGCTTGGGAATCTGCTGGGTTCCCAGTTATTCCAGAATCATTCTCAATCATGATCATAACAACATTAATACTATCTACAGCATTCGTAGCCATAGTTACCCAAAGAAAGAAATCTCATTAAGAACCAATAGAACAAGGCAAAATATATTTAGAGTAAGCTATTTGCTATTGTAGCAGTAACAGCATCAATTCTTTCATTTGCTACTCAGAGTTTTTCAATAGTCTCTAAGGCTTTGAACACTTCAGTTGATAGTTTGTCAAGTTTTGGAGTAAAGTAGTGTTTCAAAAGAATACCATTAATCCTTACAGAGATTAGGTTGACTTCTATCTCAGATAATCCATTGGTTAGCAATAGTGTGTTTTGATACCTACGAAAACACTTCAGTTTCAATGGGAACTTATGCTTCTCAAGTCTTTTTCTAAGTCTGTGATAGCCAACTTGACTAGAGATAGCTATTTCACTTAGAAACTTTGGCTTAATGAAAGTTAAAGTAGCCTTCTTGGTTTTACGGTTGAACTGTTTGTATTGCATGTGGATTAAAGCTTTTAGCTCTTTGTTGTAGTATTCGTCAAGTTTACCAATTCTAGCCAAGTCTATGATTAGATTGAATGATTGTATAGCTTCTGAGACTCTTAGACCACTATACAGTAAAAACTTTAGGAACAATTGCTCATTGTCTCTAACTACTGCTTTGACCTGTTTGTAATAGTCTATTCCGTCATTTTGGTTGGTGTTGCTGTTGAGTATTCTGAGAAATGAGTCGTAGCTGTTGCCATTGTACAATTTTATGTCATGCTGTTTTAATTGTGTTTTCATTGTTTCGTAGCAGCCTAGAAACTTTGAAAGTCTGATTAAGGCTTTAATGATGTTGGTTTTAGTATGAGGTTTAAAGTTTTCTAGGTCATTGTAGCTGTTAGTCTTCAGAATGTAGCCATATTTCTTAGCAGAAGGCATAGTATTGGCTATTGTGCTTGGACTGTAGTTGTTAGCTAGTAGCCATTGTTTGAAATCTTTAATATTGACATTGGATACTTTTTTAAGGTGAAGGAATTCATATTTCGTCCGTGTTTCCATTATCAATAACTGCAGGAGATCAAGAATTTGGAAATTAGCCGAAAAAAGCTTCGAGATGAGGTTTTAAAGCGTATCAAATATGTTAAGACCTGTGTTATGGCTAGGGAGCTGTGTCTTCTAGTGCGCACTCATCGGGCAGTGTTGGAGTTTGAGGATGTGAGAAAGGTGTGCAATTACATTTCAGGTCTTTGCAAGGAAGAAGGATGTTCAGAACCTAGTGATTTATGTCAGAAAGCAGCTGAAGCCATCGGCACCAAAGATGAGTCGATGTATTTAGAATTGTGTGCTCAGAGTTGCATGAAATGCGGTGAAGCAAAACGCCCAATGCAGAAGAAGAACGCTTATGTTTCGTGAGAAATTTAAGTTGACCCATATTTAAAATTAGGTCAGAGATGGAAAAGAGATGTTTATTGCACCATTCGTTCCAAGTCCTGTTCAAGTAATTCAGTTTATGTTCAGATTGGCTGATTTAAAGGCTGGTGAAGTTTTGTTTGATTTGGGTGCAGGGGATGGCAGGACAGTTATTATGGCTGCAAAATCTTTTGGGGCTAGAGCTGTTGGTGTTGAGTTGAGGGAGGATTTGGCTAAGAAAGCATTAAACACTATTCATGAGAGTGGACTTTCAGATAGAGTTACTATAGTTAATGGTGACTTGTTTAGTGTGAACCTAAAATCTGCTGACGTTGTTTTTCTTTATTTGACAACGAGTGCGAACGAGAAGGTTAGACCAAAGCTTGAAGCTGAATTGAGAAAGGGTGTACGCGTTGTTTCGCATGACTATGAGATCGTGGGATGGAAGCCTGTGAAAGTGGAAAACTACTGTGAAAATCCTAAATTGGGATACCCTTCACATACTATTTACCTTTATGAAAGGCTTTAGTTAGGTTTGCTACAAGATTTCTGATTTAGGTTTAATTTTTTACATTTGGTCTTTGAAAGCTTTCCATGGTTTTGTCTTTAATACAAGCTTTCATCTAATTGGGAAAAAATACTGCTCAGTTATTCAATCAGTAAAGAGGACTTTCTGCTGAGACAGGTTTGAAGTTCAATTCAGCGACTTTGACTCTGTTGTTTTTTTATATGCCTAGATTAGGTTATTAGGTGCGAGTTGGAAAGTAAACAGCCAAGGAAAAAAGATGAAGGAATTGTTATGTCTAAGCCTATGATTGGTGTTTCCATGCTTTATTGTTTAAGTGAGTCTTTCAGGATTATGCTTAAACGTTTAGCTAAGGTTGATGTTGAACTTGTTGAGCTAGTTGATGAAGGTTTGCATCAGCTAACTGAGAAAAGAGTAGTTAAGCTTATCGAGATTGCAAAGACTAAAGGGTTTAGGTATACGGTTCACGCGCCCTTTGCCGATATTAATATCGCTTCGCCGTCCACGCTCTTTTTAGATGTCAGCTTAAAAAGGCTTGAACAGTCAATGGCTTACGCAAGCGATTTGAATGCGCAACTTTGGGTTTTTCACCCCGGTGCCAAAACAGGCATCAGTAGCTTTTATCCAGGAGAAGACTGGAAGCAAAATATTGCATCAATAAAAAAGCTGCACGAAACCGCAGAGAAATTTGGTTTAGACATCGCAATGGAGAACCTGCCAGAAAAATATGGCTTCATAATGAAAAAACCCAAAGACTTTCAAAGATTCTATAATGAAACCCGCCTAAATGACGTAGGAGTGGTACTAGATGTTGGACATGCAAACCTCGAAAACCAAACAATTGACTTCCTTAAGCAACTTCCTGACAGAATTGTAAATATTCATCTCAGTGATAACATGGGAGAAAACGATCAGCATCTGGGAATAGGCTATGGAAAAATCGACTGGAACCAATTTGCTGAAACACTAGAAGAAATTAATTACGATAAAAAAATTATTATCGAAGTAATCGAAAACGTCCAAGAAAGTCTTAAGAAATTGAGAGAAATTATTGCTTAACATTTCGAAAGAGGCAACTCTAAAACTAGGAAATCCTCAGCCAAAACCACATTTCTAAAGATTTTTTTAGCTTGTTTTAGGAGTAAACCCGCATCTGCATACCTAGCACTGATATGCATTAACACCAGTTTCTTAGCTTTCGCCTTCTCAGCCTGCAAAGCAGCTTGCCTTGGAGTAGAATGCCCATCCACCCCAGCTTTCTCATAGAAGGTATCATCAAATGTAGCGTCGTGCACAATTAAATCCGCATTGGCTGCAAATTTTACGAATTCCTCAAATGGTCTAGTATCACCTGAATACACGATTTTTCGTCCTTTTCTCAGCGAACCTGAAACTTTCTCAGGACTCACAACACTTCCGTCCTCCAATTCAACGATTTCTCCATGTTGAAGTCTTGACCATAACTCTCCTTGAGGAACACCTAAAGCTTTAGCTTTTTCTGGGTAAAACTTGCCTGGACGAGGGTTTTCCACGAACGCATAAGACCAACCAAGAACTACATGATTCGATCGTATGGCTTCAACTGAGTATTCCTTATCATGACAAACAACTCCGTCACTGCAAATCTCGTATATTTCAATTGGAAATGTTAAACCAAATTGCAAACTGTCTCTAACGCAATCTAGAAAACCCTCAATTCCTTCGGGTCCATAAACCTCAAGCTTTTTCTTTCTGTCTAGCAAGGCCATAGTTTGCAGCAGACCTGGTAGACCCAAAACATGGTCCCCATGCATGTGAGAAACAAAAATTTTCATTTTCTTGTGAAAACCCACTTTCGCTCTCATCATCTGCTTTTGCACCCCTTCACCGCAGTCAAACATTAGCTGCTCCCCTTTCCGCAGCAAAAGCATTGATGGTAAATTTCGGATAACTGTTGGAATACTGCCCCCAGTCCCAAGGAACATCACACGCAAACTCACCTTGTTTTCACCTTACACTCTCTCGAATACTGCAATCTCCCGAGTTAATGTTCCATGAACATAGGCGAAATGAGATTCCACATGCTTGTACCCCAACTCCTCGCCAACACGAGAGATACCTAAAGTCTTCGGAGAAGCAATACAAATCAGTTGCCCTATACTGAGCAAGCCACGTACTGAATCGAACATTCCCTTCACAAGTTGCTTTGTAGTGGACTTCATAGTCGTTGCCGATTTGCCATAGGGCGGATCAGATACAACACGGTCAACTCGTACGAGTGGTGTTCTCCTTGAATCAGCCACAATAACACCCTCCTCCTCTATTCCAAAATGCTTGAGATTCCTTCGGGTGCCCTTTGCCATGCGACGTTGAACATCAAAACCCAAAACTTTACATCCGATAAAAGACGCTTCTATCATTATGCTTCCCGTACCACAAAAAGGATCCAATACGAACTCACTAGGTTTGGTACGCGCTAAGTTTACCATACACCGAGCAAGCTTTGAGGGCATAGCAGACGGATGAAAATACGGCTTCTTTCTAGGACGTCTTTCAGAAAAAGTTAAGATTTCCATTTCCGCAAGCTTAAGACCAAAAACAAACTTCCCACTAGTTAAAACACCAAAGAAAGTTTTGTCTGGATTCTCCAAGTTAACTTTTATTTCCTTGGTATTGTTGAGAATGTGTTTGCCAAGCTTTCCCTCAAGAGGAACACTACTTATTTCTTCCGAATATTTCTTTACGCGCCTTACTCGAACTGCGATACTGTCTCCCTTACTTAAAATGCTCTTGAAGTCCACTGATTCTGCAGCTTTAAAAATCGCTGCTTCAGTTGCTTCACACGTAAACAATTCAAGCATGCACTTTTTAGTATAAGCCGATCTGAGATTGACAACGTGCACACTGTCTTGCGTTGCTTCTAATCGTAATACTAAGTCAAGTTGTTCCTTAACTTCAAAATCGAAACCTTCAGCCTCAAGAATAGCCTTCAACTCAGCAGCAGGTAAAGTCTCGTTTTCACCTGAAAGTAGAAAGAAAAGCTTAGCCACTTTTTGGCGCCTTCAAAGTTTTTGCGATTAATGGGGCAAGGGAAACCTTACTAACGTGACTTGGAACACTATCGGTGCCCACAATCTCTTCAACTCCCGAATTAAGAATTCGCTGTTCGGCATCACCTGCCAAAATCGGGTGAACACAAGCTGCAAAGATTTTTTTGGCACCAAGTTCCTGAAGAATTTTTGCTGCACCAATAATTGTTCCACCTGTACTTATGATATCATCAAAAACTATTACTGTTTGTCCTTTTACATCCAAGTTTTGGCCTATCTGCGTTGTTCTTCCTGTGTGGCGATCGCGTTTTTTTTCAAGATGTCCCACACCACCCCCCAAAACCCGCTGTGCTTGTTTTGCAATATACATTGCACCTTTGTCAGGGGCTAAAGCAAATACTTTTTCAAAACCTTTTTCTACAAAATATTTTGATACAAGCGGAATAGCGGAAAGCGTTTTAGCTGGGAACGGAAATTTCTTTAAAGCTTTTTCAGAGTGAACATTCACTGTGACTAAATCATCAATTCCTGCAGCGTTTAACATGTAAGCCATGGTTTCAATGCTTGCTCCTTCTCCTTCCAAAAATATTTTGTCTTGACGAGCGTAACCTAGGTAGGGAACCACAGCTGTAACTCTTAAAGCTCCATTTTTCTTGGAAGCGCCAGCTAAAAGAGCTAACTGAATCAACCGGCTATCCTGCGGTGCACTAGTTGTTTGGACTATTATAACATGTTCATCCTTAACTGAACTCTTCAACCGTACATAGGCTTCTCCATCTGGAAATGTTTTATATGCAACCCGCACTGGTTCCAAATTAGCTAACTCAGCTATTTTTTCACCCAGCTCCTCCGACGCAGGACCCAGAACAATCTTCATTCAACCATCACTCTACTAACATGAGACACGCTTGATTTTTAGCTTTATCCCAGCTTACTCTATTTAACCCTATAACAAACCTCAAAGCTTAATGTAACAACAATGTCTAGAATGAATGTGCTTTCTCCATTTAAGACGTTGATGAAATATTGCTTGGATAGATTTTTTCTATATAGTCTTCTCAGAGAAATCATCAACATACTTATTGTAGTCTGCAATAGCACTTGCAGTTGCTTACCCAAGTTACACTTTCATTTCGAAAACGTAGCCATTGAAAGTAACACAACGCACCAAGAAATGGATGATAATGATTGTTTGTATCTGAAAAAAAGCGTTCGCAGTGATTGTTTAAATAATCCTTAATAGCGTCTTCCCGCTTTCTTTTTCTTAATATTAATCGTGTGTATCTATTATGGTAGATGTTTGGCTTCCTTACGGTAAAAGTGATGTCTGCGTTAGAATTCCAGCTCGAAACCTTCTTGGTTCGATAGAGCCTAAACAGGTAACTGGTGTAGAGGACAATAAAGCTGAAATTGAAAGAGCCCTAAACAATCCCATCGGTTCCAAACGATTGAGCGAAATCGCACAAGCAAAAAATAAAGTTGCTGTTGTCGTGGACGACTTCACCCGAAGCACTCCCAGCCATATTATGCTCCCTTCAGTGCTCTCCGAGCTTGCTATTGCTGGCGTTAAAGATGAAAATGTCATCATAATATTCGGCTGTGGTACCCACAGGGCAGTTAAGCCTGAAGAAGCAGAGAAGTTGATTGGCGAGGAAGTTATTAATCGTGTCAAAACCATAAGCCACGATTGTAGAGCAGAAGATTTGGTTTATATTGGCAAGACTAAGTGGGGAAATAAAGTACGTTTAAACCGGTTTTTCACTGAAGCAGATGTCAAGGTTCTCGTGGGTGATGTTGGTTTTCACTATTACGCTGGCTATGGGGGTGGACGAAAAAGCGTAATGCCCGCGATTTCATGCGAAGAAACAATCAGTCATAATCATGCTATGCTTCTAGACCCTAATGCGCGCACTGGAGTTTTAGAAGGGAATCCTGTTCATGAGGATATGACTGAAGCTGCTCGGATGGCTAAAGTAGATTTCATCCTTAATGTGGTTACCAATGGCAAAGGAGAAATTGTAAAGGCGTTTGCAGGCGATTTAGAGCAAGCTTTTCTTGAGGCAACTAAACTCGTAGATGAAATGTACCGTATAACCGTAGATCGCAGAGCAGACATTGTAGTTGTTAGCCCAGGAGGATACCCCGCAGATATAAACCTGTTTCAAGCTTACAAAGCGTTGGACAATGCTTTGGAAGCGACTAAGCGAGGAGGAATCGTAATAATCGTGGCTGAGTGTCCTGAAGGCTATGGCAACCAAGTCTTTTATGATTGGATGACGCGGCTGGAAGATTTGAAGAAAGCGGAACGCCAGGTAAAGCGCCACTTCGAGTTAGGAGGACACAAAGCTTACTATCTACTGAAAGCGCTAAAAAACCATCAGATAATTATAGTATCTTCATTGCCAGACTATTATGCCAACGGTGTCTTCAAGTTAAAGACAGCGCGGGCTGTTAACGACGCGATACGTGAAGCATTGAAGACGGGCTCCACACAGACCAAGGTATGGGTCATGCCTCATGGAAACTCAACTTTGCCTGAAGTCAAACCAATAGAAAACGCTTAGTATATGCATAATAATTAAAAATTAACTCATCAGATGACATAAAGCGCAAGCTTTAAGTTTGGTTTTTCAAATTTCGTTTAAGAAGGCGAAAAGATGCAACAGACCTACAAGCTGCGCAAATTCAAGCCAGACGATTTGCAGAGTGTAATGCGCATTAACCGCTTTTGTCTACCTGAGAATTATATGGATTTCTTTTTCATGGATTTGCATCAGCGTTTTCCTGAAACGTTCATAGTAGCAGAAGAAGAAGGGAAAATCGTCGGCTACATAATGTGCCGCATTGAAGTCGGCTTAGCAAGCTTTGGATTGGGAGGATTAATTAGGAAGGGGCATGTAGTTTCAATTGCAGTTTTGCCGCATGGTAGACGAAAAGGCGTAGCTAAGGCTCTTATGGCTGTATCTATGAAGGGTATGCTCCACTATAAAGCTAAATTATGCTATTTAGAAGTGAGAGTTACAAATGGCCCCGGCGTCACACTTTACAAGAGACTAGGATTCGAGATAAGCCGAACGCTTAAAGGATACTATTCAGATGGTGAAGACGCGTACGTTATGTCCAAAAAACTGTAAACTTGCAATTTTCGTCTTAGATTTTAAAAAAAAGGAGACATAACGAAAGGCTATTTTAGTTTTTCTAGTTCATCTTCCAATTGTTTTATTCGTTTCTTGAGTCTTTCATTTTCTTCTTCCAAAGCTTTAATCTTTTTAGCATCTTGCTTTGCCTTCTCTTTTTGCTTATCTTCGTCCAAAATTTTCGCATCTACCCACGGTGGTGTTCCACTGCTACCCCATCCCACAGAACTTCACCTGGCCATTATGTTGGATTGCCATAATTTAAGACATCCGCTAAGTAGCTGTAAATGTTTTATTGACGAAATCAACATAGACATTAATGTCAATTTGTGTCTGAGTAGGAAGGAAAATGAGTCAATGACAAAACGAATATCAGTTATCGGGAAAAAAAAGAAGATAGCACTTGTAGCGCATGATCATAAAAAAAATGATCTGCTCGAATGGGTTAAGTTTAACAAAGGCACTCTAGTTCAACATGAACTTTTCGCCACCGGACCTACTGGAAAAATTCTAGAAAAGGAAATTGGAGTGAAAATTACTACTTTTGAAAGTGGTCCGTTGGGAGGAGATCAACAGATTGGTTCACGTATTGCTGAAGGCTTCATTGATTTTCTAATTTTTTTCTGGGATCCATTGGAGCCTCTTTCACATGATCCAGATGTTAAGGCGCTGCTCCGTATGGCTGTCGTGTGGAATGTGCCTCTTGCCTGCAATCGAGCTTCCGCTGACTTCCTAATATCTTCCCCTCTCATGTACCAAGAGTATCCACGAAACCTCCCTGACTACGATACTTATAGGCAAAGAATGACAAACGTCTGATTCGAGCCAACAGTGATTAACTGCAATTCAAATTTACAGGTTACCAGTCGCTTCTGATTTTTCATGCAAGAAGTTTATTGCTTGTAAAATAGTCCGTGCAAAACCTAGGAGGCTGAGAGTGGCTGCAATCGCATAGAACAGCGTGAGGTTTACTGATATGCTAAAACTCTCGTAGTTTGCGCTGAATATTCCATCGCCCATCGAGAGAATCAAATATCCGAGAAAGAATAAGGACCTAGCTGTGTTAAAGAAATGTTCAAAAACAGTTTTTGCTGTGAGGTCACCCAGAATCATCAGCACAATGTAAATTACGACAAACACTTCAATTGATTCTACGAAACCAGGTACCATCTCGAAAAGCGGCGATAAAATGGGCATAAGAAAGAAGTAAAGTAGGTAAACAAGTATCGCTCTTACCGTAGCCTTAGCAACTCTGAATGAAACATCTTTAACTAGATTTTTGCTTTTCGTTTGTTGTTCACCCATATGGAATCACCAATGGTCCATATTGCAAGACTCCCATATCGAAGTAAACCTCAAAGTGGCCTCTCTGAACAGCTGATGAAGACAGCATGGTCAAGGGTATCACAAACTCTACGTTTCCCTCATAAGCTGAATTTTGTGGAACAAAAAACACGGTTTGACTTTCGCTCAGAAGAGAATTTTGGTTGTCATAAAGCTCTATTCTTAAGTTGCCTGCTATGTCAAAAATAGCATGATTCTCAAAACTTATGGGAGCTGATATTGTGACATGTGTGAAGTCTCTTATTTCAAATGATGGGTCATCCACCGTGAAATCGTAAAAGGGTGCGCTCCAAGGAAATGTAAAATTTGCAGAAATCTCGACAGGAAGTAGCTCCGCGAAATTCAATCCAGCTGCAAAAGAAATATTGATGTTATTATCGTAGAATAGGTACTGATCACCTCTTTCTAGCAAGATAAAAGGATCTAATGTCACATTGTGCAGTATAGTAGAGATTTCCCCATGTGGTAGGATGGGAACGATTGTTTCTGACCTAGAGATTTCATATCCTTCCATGTCTGAGAACACTGTTGAAAGATGCAAATTCTTTAGGCTATAGTAGCCTCTATTGTCAACGTATATGGGAAGGGCCAGTCTCAATTCGTTTTCAGAGGTAATTGAGTACTCGGGTTCACCGAAGTCAATGCCTAAGTCTTTAACTGAGTATGCTGCCAAAGCAACAAAGGCTATTAACAGTACCCAGAAAATTGATGTAGCTACACCTAGCATTCTTGTTGGCACGTTCATTGCAGTTCCTCTTCTAAGGCGTTTGAGGGCAGCTTTTTTCACGAGGATCGTTTGTTTTTTCTATGGGTTTGTGGTTGTTGTTCCATTTCTTCCAGCGGAATGACCATCATTTCTGGATCATAGGGCTCAGTTTCAGCTTTTTTCTTTTTCTTAATTCTCATTCTTGTTTCTTGTGGTTGTGACTTGAGTTCTTGTAGTTGCTGTTGAGGCTCTTTAGGAGGCTGCGGAACACGGGTTAGTATTGTTACGCCTCTTATAGTTATGAGTGAGGAGATCCAACCCATAACACCTAGATACATTATGTGTATGGCTGCTGCAATTAGTGGTCCCAAAGCCTCTCCGAAAGTCTGCACAAGGTCTTGGGTTGAGATTGGAGATAGATCTGTTGTCAAGAATCCATAGGCACTGAAGAACGTGAATATTAGGAGGGTTACACCTATGGATAGTACTGTGATTCCAGAGAAGGCTAGTTTGTCTCTGAATTTTTTAAGCATTTTTTTGCCTGACCTCTTGTAATGAATTACCAAATTTTATATTAAGTCTTCCGAAAGACTAAACAGAATCATAGCTAACTATCATAAATCAAGTAAAATCCATATACTAAACCCAAAATGCGTTTCTCACCTTGACGCCCTAACAACAATAAATAGCTTTCACTTTTACTTACCTCTCCATGTACCTCAAAGACCCCCATTTCGCGTATTTTAAATAGAGCTTTTCGCAACTGAATTCAAGGTAAGTTACATGTCAGAAGATGAGAGCCTCGAAAACCAAGAGGCGCAGGACCAAGAGAAGGAGGACCCATCTGCCAAAAAGAAGTACTTGTTCATAGAGGATATTCCAGGAGTGGGCCCAGCTACCGCCCAGAAACTTCGAGATCTCGGTTACCATACTGTTGAATCGCTAGCCATGGCTACTGCCCGCGAACTGGAACCAGTCGGTGTCGGTGAAAAAAAGGCTTTTTCTATCATCGCAACTGCCCGTTCTGTAATTGGCGTTAACTTCATTCGAGCAGACGAACTTCTTAAGATGCGAAAAAACGTTTTAAGACTAACAACTGGCAGTCAAGCATTAGACAAAATTGTTGACGGTGGTTTGGAAACACAGACTATAACCGAGTTTTACGGTGAATATGGCAGTGGAAAGAGCCAGATATGTCACCAGTTATGCGTGAATGTTCAGTTGTCTCCAGAACGCGGCGGTCTTAATGGCGCTGCTTTGTACGTCGATACAGAGAACACTTTTAGACTTGAGCGTATCGTGCAGATGGCTAGGCACGCAGGTATTGAGCCTGAAGAAGCTGTTAAGAACATAATCTATGCTGAAGCTTATACCTCAGACCACCAAATGTTCCTTTTGGAAAACGCTGATCACATAATCAAAGAGAACAATATCAAGTTGATAATTGTTGACTCTCTTACTTCCCATTTCAGAAGCGAATACGTTGGAAGAGAAATGTTAGCGCGCAGACAACAGAAATTGAATAAGCACATGCATAAACTTATTGGATTAGCTAGAGCGTTTAATACAGTAGCTGTTGTCACCAATCAAGTTATGGCGAAACCAGACGTTTTCTTCGGCGATGCAGTCCACCCAATCGGTGGACACATTGTAGGACACACAAGCCAAACCCGCATTTACCTGCGAAGGGCTTCACGGGGTCCTGTGCGCATTGCTAGGCTGGTTTCAAGCCCTTATCTTCCTGAAGGTGAGGAAATATTTAAAGTAACGGAAAACGGTATAGAAGATGTCTCCGAAGATGAGAAAACAAGTAAACGTCGCGGTCGTTAAAAAATGCCTATCTCTCAAGCCTTAGTGACTAGATATTTCCAGCTTATTATTAAAAGACAGTTTACAGAAGCAATGCGGGAGTTAGAGAGACTCAAAAAGAAAATGCATAAAACTGAATGGAACAGAGGTTACTTCAGAGCCTTATATGGAATGTATCTTTCGCGCAAAACTAATGGCGATGTCTATGCCTTTTTTTCAAAACTAGACTTAACTGATAAGGTAGCTCTACACGGTTATCGTCGCGAATTTCTGGATCATATGCGAAACGGTCGCCACGGCGATTTTGATCGCGGTTACTTCTCAGCCTGGGCTGATTGTATGCGCATACTATCTCGAACGGATGCTCCAATCCATAAAGGACGTAGGAATAAGACTGCTGAAACAGAAAAGATCGAAACAGTAAGGACTGATAGGACCCAAGCTACCATGTCGAACTTCATTAACAAAAGCACGGTAGAGTGAATTATTGACCCAATAGAAATGGTCCTTGTAAAATTGTGTAAAATAATATGAAGAAAACTGCCCATGCGATAAAGTATATAAATATGGCCATGCTCATGATTTTCGATTTTTTCTCAACTTGATTCGAAAACTTAGCTTTAAGCACATAATAGGATATTAAGTAAATTACTAGAGCTATGGTTATACCATTTAAGAAAGTGTTGAACTCCCCAGCATCAAGAAATGTAGCCACAATAGCACTTATTACACCTGCAACTACACTTAATGTGACTCTTATCCAGTAAATTTTCTCAAGTGGCTTCAAGTGGCTTCAATCCTTGCACACTATATTTTGAACTTAAATTAAAAAGTTGTCTTGCTATAAATTGTTTCTGATGGTTTTACATTGTTCAAATACCTTTCTTGGCTTTTTGAGCACTTATGTAGATCAGAAAATCAAGAGCTTTCAAAGTTTATGAAAGGGTTATTTTGTAGTCCCAACTATTTAGATGCCAGACTTGGTGCTGAACGCCCTTGCGGGAAAAAGTGTTTACAAGCTTTGACATTGCTGTCGCAGTTCACGAATTAAGCGAAATAATAATCCACTCTAGAGTCAACAATATCTACCAACTCAATAAGAAGACAATACTCCTAAAGCTGCACAAAACGGATACCCCTCCGCTGCGGCTTGTCGCTGAAGGGGGCAGAAGACTTCACTTAACTACTTATGCCTTAAAGCCTCCCAAAACCCCACCTGCTTTCTGCATGGCACTGCGAAAACACCTACGCGGCGCATGGCTAGAAAAAATTGAACAGTACGAGTTTGAAAGGGTCGTCACCATAAACTTCAAAACCAGAACCGGCATGATGAAGCTCATTCTGGAACTTTTCGGAGAAGGCAACGTCATACTAACAAACGAAAAAGGCGAAATCCTGCAAGCACTAGTTTTTAAGCGTATGCGTGACCGCAACATAGTCCGCAGAGAAGTATTTCAATTTCCCCCTTCAAGAGGTAACCCTTTCCAAGTGACAAGAAACGAGCTAGAAGAACTTTTCAGAAAAGCTGGAGAGATACAAGCTGTCCGGCCACTGGCACGCTTTATAGGTTTAGGTGGCTTTTATGCGGAAGAAATCCTCATGAGGGCAAAAGTGAAAAAAACCACGCCTAGCAATGCCATAGTCAGAAGTACAGTCGACATAATATTCACTGAACTTCAGGGTTTACTTTCAGCCATTTTAGAGTTTAAAACACAACCACACATTGTTTTGGATGAAAACGGCAGTTTCATTGACGTTGTCCCATTCAAACTGAAACTCTATGAAAAGCTAAAGTCTAAAGGCTACAGCAGTTTCAATGAGGCTTTGGACGAGTTTTTCCTCAGAGTTATTGCGGCGGAGAGAGCTGTTGCTAGTATAGAAATTGACAAGTTAACAAAAGAAGCTGAAAAACTGAAGCGGATAATGGCTGAGCAAGAAAAAGCCTTGCGAGAAGATGAAAAAAGAGCGATGCACAACAGGAAAATAGGCGATGTTATTTACGCTCACTGCAACGAGATACACACCTTTCTAGATCGTTTTGTAGTAGCAAAAAGGGAAGGAAAAGACTGGAAAGCGTTAATTTCCGAAATCTTGACGGCAAAGGAGAACTTGTTTGTCGAGTCTTTTAACTCTCAGAACCTCTTAGCTAACGTTTGCTTGGATGACCTACGTTTCAGTTTGCATCTGCGGAGAACAGTTTTTGAAAACGCTTCGGAGTATTATGAACGAGGGAAAAAAGCTAACCAGAAATCCGTAGGCGCGCTAATTGCCCTCAAAGAATCCCGCAGAAAATTGGCTAAAGTTGAACAAAAAATATTCGAGGCTGAAAAGCAGAAAACCGTTAAACCTAAAGAAGTCATGGAAGACCTTGAAAAGCGTAAAGTGAAACGCAAGAAATGGTATGAGAAATTCCGTTGGTTCACCTCCTCCGACGGCTTCTTGATAGTTGCAGGCAAAGACGCTGTCAGTAACGAAGTGCTCGTTAAGAAATATACTGCAGCTGATGACCCAGTTTTCCATGCCGAAGTTGCAGGAGCCCCTTTTGTTGTTGTCAAAAGCGAAGGAAAAACTGCAACCGCGCAAGCACTACGTGAGGCAGGCGCTTTCGCAGCTGCTTTTTCAAGAGCTTGGCGTGAAGGTGCAGGTTCCACAGATGTTTACTGGGTTAAGCCTAGCCAATTAACCAAGAGTGGTCCTTCAGGCGAGTATGTGCCTCATGGCGCCTTCGCAGTTAAAGGAAAACGAAACTGGATGCGGAACATGCCTCTCAAATTGGCCATTGGGGTGGTTGAGGGTGATAAAACGAGGTTTGTAGGTGGCGCCGTAGAAGCCGTGAAAGAAAAAACAAAGAATTTTGTTATTCTAATACCAGGAGACACAACAGGAAAAGAGTTTCTGAAACAGATTCTGCAGACTTTGACTTTAAAGCTACCGAAGGAACAACGCGAAAGGGTTAGTAAAGAATCAATTGAGAAGATAAGGGAGTTCGTACCCTACACCAAAGGCAGACTGTTAAAGAACTAGATGAGGAATATTAGAAGGTTGCATTAATTGTTTTTTCTATTCTATTGTAAGATAGTGAAATACTCACAAATGATCTTTCAACGAGTTGAAATCTTCCTCAAATCTTTTTCTCATTTTAGTGAAACGCATTGCAGCTGAAGGATGGTACGTCTCAATATATTTTACCCCTTTAACTCGGGGAGCTTGCCAAGCAACTTTGCCCATCAATACAACAATTTTTGGCTTAACCGTTTTTATCTGCGCTTCCAAGAACGATGCACAAGCTTCTATCTCGTCCGGTAATGGCTTTCTATTTTTAGGCGACAGGTGCTTAACCATGTTTGTTATAAACACTTCTTCGCGTCGGATGTCGTTTTTGGCTAACACTTTGTTTAGAAATTTTCCAGATCTTCCAATGAAAGGTTTTCCTGTCTTGTCTTCTTCTGCGCCAGGATTTTGTCCAACAAGCATCAGTTTTGCATTAGCTGGGCCTTCTCCGGGAACTGGTAGTTTGGCACCTTGCCAAAGTCTGCATTTTCTGCATTTAAGAATATGCTCATTCACATCCATCAGAGCCACGTTAAGTCACCTTCTCAACTGGTTATGAAATGCTTAAACACTAAAAACTATTCACTTATTTAATGATCAATATTAAGCTCCAATCGAGGTAACAACGCCAATGAACAGCCACAAACACGAAGGAAAAGGAACAATGAGAAAATGGCATCATCCAGAAATAAGTTTGAAGAGCCTAGGTTTACGTGAAGGAATGACGTTTATGGATGTTGGCTGCGGATACGGCTACTTCACAATTCCGGCAGCCCAAATAGTGGGTGAAAAAGGCAAGGTTTACGGAGTGGACATAGATGCCTCTAGCATCAATCAGTTGAAGCATGATGCCGCAAAGAAAGGTTTGAAAAACATCCGCACGGAAGTTGCGGAGGCGGAGGAAATTGTCTTCTGTAAAGAATGTGCCGATATCATCTTTTTCAACACCGTGCTTCATGATTTCAGAGACCCAGCCAAAGTATTGCTTAACGCCAGGACCATGATTAAACTCAGCGGAAAATTGGTTAATTCAGATTGGAAGAAAAAACCAACTGCGATTGGTCCTCCTTTGCAGATAAGGTTCAGTGAAAAGGAAGCAGCAAAACTCATCAATAAAGCAGGATTCACCATAGAAAGCGTGGAAGATTTGGAAAGCAACTTTTATATTATTGTTGCAAATCCGCTAGATTCTTCATAGGCGAGATTCTGACGCATAAGACTCAATATTAAATATGATAAGTAAAAGCCTCATGATAGTGATTTAGAGTTTAACTCACAAGTTGAAAAAGCTCTTAGAACCATTGCTTTTCTTTTGGTTTCCATCAGCATCATTATTAAGTAATAGAATTGATATCTCTAACATCGCTTAATATGAAACAGTGTGGAGTGTGCCAAAAGTCGGCAAAGTTTTAGTTACATCCGCGTGGCCTTACATCAATGTGATACCCCATTTGGGTAATCTGGTTGGTTCAGTTCTGTCTGCTGATGTTGTCGCCAGGTATTATCGGTTGCTGGGAGCCGACGTCTTGATGGTAAGTGGCTCGGATGAACATGGAACTCCCATTGAAGTTGAAGCTATGAAACAAGGAGTAACGCCAAAAGAGTTAACAAATAGAAACCACGCGCGGGTAGCCGAGTTATTCCGCAAGTGGGGAGCATCGTTTGATAATTACACGCGAACTGAAAGCCCTGTTCACAAAGAGTTTGTACAAGAAACTCTGATGAAGATTTACAAGAACGGCTACATCTTCAACAAAGAAACTCAGATGCTTTACTGTGATCACGACCAACGATTCTTGCCTGACAGATTTGTGGAGGGCAAGTGTCCTTACTGTGATTGTGACCGCGCTCGCGGTGACCAATGTGATATGTGTGGTCGACTTTTGGAACCCACCCTCTTGATAGATCCTTATTGCGTGATTTGCAAGAAAAAACCCACCATGAAAACCACGAGACATTGGTATATAGATTTATCCCGGTTCGCAAACCCGCTTATTCAATATATATCTAAAAATAAACATCTTCCAGCCAATGCCAAAAACTTCAGTTTAAACTGGATAAAAGAAGGTTTAAAACCTCGAGCAGTTACGCGCGACGTAGAATGGGGTATACCAGCACCTTTTCCCGAGGCAGAGGGCAAGACAATTTACGTTTGGGTTGAAGCTGTCTTGGGTTATGTATCAGCTACTATTGAGCATTGCAGACGTATTGGCAAACCTGAAAAATGGAGGGAATTCTGGTTTAACAAGGCAGCTGTGACGCTATATTTTGTTGGAAAGGACAACATTCCATTTCACACGATAATTCTTCCTGCATTGCTCTTAGCTTCGGGGGAAAATTATAATCTTCCGTGGAACGTGTCAGCTACCGAGTTTCTCCAATTCAAAGGGGAGAAAGCTTCTAAGAGCCAGAGAATCGGAATTTGGATAGATGAAGCTCTCGAGCTTTTTCCCACAGACTACTGGCGTTTCTTCCTTATGGCTACGCGTCCAGAAAACAAAGACAGCAACTTCTCTTGGGAAGTCTTCCTAGAAAAGATTAACGCGGACTTGAACGACACGCTAGGCAACTTCATCCACAGAACATTGACTTTCATAAACACCAAGTTTGGCGGAAAAATTCCATATCCGAAACTCACTGAAGAAGACCAAGCAGTGCTGCAGGTTATGAGAGAAAAAGTGGAAACCGTTACCAAGGAATTCGAAGAAACCAAACTTCAGTCCGCCGCAAACACACTAATTAGTATGGGTCGCGTTGGAAACCAATACCTAAACGAGAAGGAGCCTTGGAAGCTAGTTGAAATAGACAAGGAGAAAGCAGGAACAGTGCTCTACGTAACCGCTCAAGTCGTTAAAGCAATAGCCGTCATCTCAGCGCCGTTAATGCCGAATACTGCCGAAAGAATCTGGCAGATTTTGAATTTAGATGGAAACGTACACACAAGCATGTGGGCAGAAGCATTGAAGCCTATGGAATCGGGTCATCTAATAGCCAGGGCAACACCGCTCTTTCAAAAAATCAACGCTGATGAAAAGAAGCTGGATGAGATGTTGGCGGCGGTCAGAGAGAAAATGGCTACTTCCGCTTAAATTACTAACTTGGTTGAGGAAATGCAAGTCAAAGCTGATCTACATATTCACACAACCTACTCCATAGATTCAGTAATCTCAAAAAAAGATCTCATTTTCTATGCAAAAAAAAGCGGGCTAAATGCAGTAGCAGTAACTGACCACAACAAAATTGAAGGAGCTCTTAAAATGGCCCAGCAAACAGACTTCTTAATAATTCCAGGTATAGAGGTATCCAGCATGCATGGCCACATAATAGGTTTAAACGTGAAAACACTAATTCCGCGAGGTTTAAGCGTGGATAAGACGGTTGACCGAATTCATGAGGCTGGAGGCATTGCCATTGCATGTCACCCTTTTGCCTGGCTAAAAGGAAGCATTGGTAAATATATTTCAGTCAAGTTTGATGCTGTTGAAACCATAAATGCTTCAGCTTTCCCATTCAAAAGAGCAACCAATCAAGCAAATCGGCTAGCTGAACGATTAAAACTGCCCAAAGTAGGGGGAACTGATGCTCATTATGGCCCTGTCATAGGTCAAGCCTATACGATGCTTGATTCTGAACCAACAGTTGAAGCCATAATCAAGGCTATAACAAATGGCCAATGTAAACCCGAGGGTACATGTATATCCCCGCGGCTCAGACTTGAGAATCAAGGGCGATTCTTTTGGAAATATTTTAGAAAACCAAAATAACTCAATTGTTGGCTAAAAGATTAGGATCTAAGTGAGATGTGCTATACTCTTTCCATTTGATAAAGATCTAAATCCAGGTTAATTTTCACTTTATTTTCTGTCTCATCATAATCTTCAAGATTGTAGAGTTCTAACATAATTCTCTTCAATTCTTTTAAATTCGGTTTGATCTCAGTATTAATTTGAATAAGTTCAATTTCATTTTTCGGTTTTGAGCTATTTTTTACATCACAAATTAAGAGTGCGTTTTCTCCCATTTTGTTTGGCCCTTCTAAGGCTAAGTTGGATTTGAGCACGTCTTCCGTTGAGTGTTTAGTCAACGCCTTTTCTCCTCCAAACTTCGACGCTGATCATGTCACGTATAGCCACGCGTATTGCTTCAGCTCTATTGGGATAAAACCTCTCGTCCACTAGCTGGTCTAAAGCTTTTATATACGTTTCAGGTAGGTATAGTGTGATTAGTTTCAAGTTTTTCTTCTCCCTTGGTGAAATATGAAGATGATGTTTTTAGGTTATACTTCTATATGTTATGTAACAAATACGTATTAAACATGTTCATGCTTCTATTTATAAATGTTTTATGAAGTGTATTACAGCTTCTTGTAAATTTTAGCGAAAAAATACCCTTATGTTTTTATTTCTTATTATAGCATCTAATCTCCTGCGATGAAGAACTATGCGCGCTTTCGTGAAAAGCTACGGTTGCTCAGCAAATCTAGCTGACGGCGAAGTTTTGGCAGGATGCCTAGCTAAAGCCGGATATACACTGGTAGATTTTGCTTCAGAAGCAGATGTTATAATATATAACACATGCGGTGTAAAGGGACCAACCGAAAACCGCGTAATAGCCGCCTTGAAGTGCGCCCCAAAAAAAAGAAAGCTGGTAGTCGCTGGTTGCTTGCCTTTAATAAATTTTCAGAGGCTAAGCCAAGAGGTGAAGTTTGACGGAGTTGTTGGTCCAGCTGCTGGAGATGGGATAGTTGATGTTGCTAATAGCGTGATAGCAGGCAAAAAAGTTGTGGCTTTGGAAAGCGCTTCAAATTCGAAGCCTTTGTTAAATTTGCCACATTTGAGATCAAATCCGGTTGTTAGTGTGATTCCTGTAAGTTATGGGTGTCTAGGTTCCTGTGCTTATTGTTGCGTGGTTTCTGCTAGGGGTCGCTTGAGAAGCTACACTGTGAATGAGATCGCCGAACGTGCAAGGAAAGATTTAACCGGGGGTGCGAAAGAGTTGTGGATTACGTCTCAAGATACAGCGTGCTATGGAAAAGATATTGACACAAATCTTGCGGTTTTGCTGAAAGCCTTAACAGACATAAAAGGAGACTTTAAGGTTCGCGTTGGTATGATGACACCAAACTGTGCTAAAGCTATCTTGTCTGACCTCATTCACGCTTTCAAGAGCAAAAAGATTTTCAAGTTCATTCATTTACCTGTGCAGAGCGGTGACGACTCAGTTTTGCGAAATATGAACCGTTTCTACTCGGTTCAGGATTTCAGAGAGATTGTGAATGCTTTTCGCGTTGCTTTTCCTAAGCTTACGGTTGCCACGGATGTTATTTGCGGTTTTCCAGGCGAAACCAGGGAAGCCTTCGAGAATACATTAAACCTGATTAACAAAGTAAAACCTGACGTCATTAATGTCTCAAAGTTTTTTGCTAGACCTAGAACTAGAGCTGCTGAAATGCGTGATGGGATTGTGGAGCCAGCGGAGATCAAACGCCGAAGCAGTGAAGTGGCTAGACTCATGAAGCGTGTATCTTCGGAGAGAAATCAGCGCTGGGTCAACTGGATAGGCGAAGTCTTAGTAGATGAGAAGGGAAAAATACTTGGTTCATGGATAAGCAGAAACTTCGCGTACAAACCTATAATCTTAAAAAGCTCAGCTAACCTGCTTGGCAAGATGGTATGCGCAAAGATTGTGAAAGCTTTTTCCACTTATCTCTCAGGAAAGATTGAGTGAGCTACTTGCTATTCTAAGCTAATTTCTGTGCGGCTCCCTTCTCTGTGAGCTGACAGTTTTGAAAGAATGATTTTAAGTAGGATTTTTTTGAGGTTTAAACAAATTATTTATGCATTTGTAAAGATATAATGTTATAGGGGCTGAAGTGTTTGAGTGAGGAAAACATTATTGAAGTTGGGCATGTAACGCATTTCTTCTCTAAAATCAATGTTGCAGTATTAGACCTAACAGCGGCTCTTGCAGTGGGAGACAATATACTTGTTAAGGGACCAGCTACAGATTTTGAGCAGGTTGTAGATTCCATGCAGATTGAACATAAGAACATATCCCGAGCTGAAGCAGGTCAGAGCATAGGCTTGAAGATGACAGATCGTGTTAGAGAAAAAGATGTGGTTTACAAGAGACTCTAAGAATTTCATTTTTCTTTAAGCCTTTAACCCTTCTTCTTTCTTAATACTTTATCAAGACCACGATATTGTTATCGAATACCTTCAATGAAATTGGATCAAAAGAAAAAAGACTTCTGCGACACCTAGGGGATTATCTCACAACCGTTATACTTAACAAAATCGAAGTCACTTACGTTCACTTTGCCTTTTTCAATCAGGTCTTTTATTCGGGGAAATTCTCTCTTTACTTCTCTTACAAGTTCTTTTACAGTTTTGCATACTTGGGTGTAAGCTTCTTTGCTCCAACGTTGGGTTATGTTCGCGTAAAGGCAACGACCGCCACAAATTCTGTGTATATCACATTTGGTGCAGGGTGCTTTTACGAAGATTTTCTTCAACTCAAGCGGTTGCTCTTTGCTTATATGACCTAGATAATAGTTTTTCATTCCCCACATAGCCGGACATGGAATTATGTAACCATCAGTCTGAATAGAATAGTTTATCCATCCGCTGCCACAACGGAGAAAACTATCCTTATCGTTTGATAAAAGTGAGTTGGCAATGCCTAAGAAAGGATACAACCGTAATACAAAGCCCTTCTTTTCCATATGGTCGACCCAGAAACGCACCAGATTATGCAAACCCGGAATATAGTTATCTTCGCTCCATCTTTTGAAGTTGCGGCGAGCATAGTCGTTAGCCCAAAATCCAGCGTTCAGCTGCCAATGTACAGAAGAAAACGGGTATTCGTCGTTTTCCACAAGCCATTTGACTTGCTCGTAAATGTCTGTTTGCTCCATAACTGTCATTCGAGCAATTAATTCCCCTGGAAAACCATTCTGTAGGATAAGCTTCAAATTATCCATTACTTTAAAAAATGTGCCCAAGCCTCTGTAGTAATCCGTTATTTCTTTATTACCATCTATAGAAACTAGGATTGTGTGGAAACGATTAACATATTTTGGTTCAAGTTTGTCCAAGAGCAAACCATTGGTTTGAATCATGAAGTGCCGTGGCCTAGCTAAGTCCATGATGCGTTTGATTTCGTTTCTACAAACTAGTGGTTCTCCTCCGTAAAAAGTCAAAACACATTCGGGGTCTTTACTGCAAAACTTGACTAGTAACGCTAAATCATAATTTGCTTTTCTGGGTAAGGCGTAATCCACGTCAAAGCTGATGAAATCCTCTTCAAAATCCTCGAACGTCTCACCGAAGCAATACCTGCATTGAAGATTACATTCGGTTGTTAATATCACTTGAAAAAACATTAATATCCACCAAAATTTTGCTCCTTAATTTAGACATGCTTCCCTTAAACCATTTCTCAGGAGGCAATTAAGTTTTCCATACAATGTTTACCCAAATAATGCAGTGTTTTGAACTTTTAGGTACATACAATAGAGTTCAAGTAACGGTTTTTTGTAGACCCAGCCTCTTAGCTTAATGGCTCGCAATAATTGCTGCCCAAATTTCTTTTTCCACATTTTATTGAACATTTCAGGATTATCCTTGGCTATTGCTTCTGCTGATAGTTCTCCATCTAATAGAGCGTATACTATTCCGCCTCCTGTTATTGGATCCACATGTGCTGCAGCATCACCGATTAGTATCCAGTTTGATCCTGCGATTGGTTTGCTAAACGTTTTGGCGTTCTTAACGTTTGGTATTAGCGCCGTCCACCTAGAAATTTTTTCCGCTTCTGGGCAAAAATCGCTGATAAAAATGGCTAAATCTTTCTTCAGTTCATGAGCATATCGTATTTCTGCGCTTCCGACTCCTATGCTTGTATTCTCTCCTCTGGGAATAATCCACATGTAACCTTTCTTGCTGGATAGGAATTTTATAGTAATGTCTTTGTTTTCAAGTCCCTTAGCTAGATATCCAAAGCACACACCCTTGTCCACGTTGCTTAATGAACCAATTGTGCTTCTTCTCACAATGCTGTTAACGCCGTCAGCGCCAATTAAACATTTGGCCGCATACGACTGCTTTGGTGTTCTGATTTTCCACCATCCGTATTTTCGTTCTAAACCTACGACTTTTTCCTTAACTAAGTGGGCGCCTTTATTTACAGCCATATCCAACAGGTGCAGGTCAAATTTTAGCCGGGAAATCCCCAAGAGCTTTCCTTTCCCGTATTTTGTGACCACTTTTCTTCCGCTGGGAGTTATCATGGTTATTGTGCTTCTTTCGCTGTGCGTTATTGGAAGCGTTTTGAGAGATGGAAAAATTTCCTGCACGTCGGCGGCTATCAAGCCGCCACATGGTTTTTCCCTAGGATGAGAGTGATCAAAAATTGTTGGATAAATGGCGTTCTCTGCAAGTTTTTGTGCGCAGAATGAACCGCTTGGACCAGCCCCTACAATTGCTGCCTTAATCACGGCAGTCCGCCGAAATTTATATTATACACGTTTGTTAGCTATAAGAATTTTCAATATTTATGCTTAGACTGAAAGGGAAAATTTTATAATTTTTCAACCATGACTTGCTAAAAGAGCAACTATACTATGAAATACACTTTTTCTTAGAAATACCTTAGAATGCTATTTTGCTTCCAGAGTAGAAATTGATTTTGAATATTTTTCTGCTTCCTTTTTGGCTTTTTCAAGGTAACCCTTTAGCTCTCTTTCCTTAATTTTTTTTGCAGGAAGAGTCTCAGGGGCGTAAATTAGAGGCAGAACAGCCACAAAAAGGAAGAAGCCAGCAAAAGAGAAAATGGCCGTTCCGGGAACATTAGCTAAGCCTTCGTATATGGAAAGGCGCATGAAGTTCGAAAAGAGGAAAGGCAAACTTCCGATTGCATAGTACTTTTCGCTGCTTTTATTATGAGCAAGGTCCCCCCATAGGGTCATGATAAATATAGTGTAGAACACTCCCCATGCAACGCCGTCAACTATAGTGTAGAACCACCAAGCGTAAATGTAGTTTTGGAAAAGCCCTAGACATCCATAACCCACACCTAAGAGTGAAAAACCAGCTAAGACTAATCGCTTTCGTCCAACAAGGTCTGCCAAGAATCCAAAAACCACGGCACAAATTCCTGCAGTTACATTTTCAATTATTGGAAATAATATAACGATACCCTCTGGGTAATGTAGTTCGGCAATTATATCTACTATTGGAACTGCCACAAAATTTACAAGCGCAAACGTGAGCCACGGAATGAAGTATAGGAGGAAGGACCGATTCTTAATAACATAACTATATGACATTTGATCACCTTGATTGATTTGCTTTTCATCAGGCTTCAAAAAGATCAGAAGTAATAATCCTGCACTTTTTACTATTGAGAGTATTATAGCGTTGAACAAAACGCCTTCAATGCCTATCGCCATGAAAAGAAAAAATCCTAGGGAAACGATGAGAAAAGCTAGTCCAGCCAATCTCGAACGGTTTCCTGCTTCTGTAGAGGCTGCAAAGTATCCAAGACATGTTGGCATTCCTAATCCAAAATATGCTCCAAAAAGCACTGAAACAATCAATAGAGAGGAAAAAGTGGCAATGTCGACACCCAAGAGAAAGAACGACAAGCCAACTCCCGCCAGCATCCAATAGAAGATAAATTGAAAACGACGTTTAACTCTGTACATGAGAATAGGATTAAGAAGGGCTGCTACTGCAATACTCAAGAAGTTGAATCCGAATACAACCGTGATTTCATCAGGTATCAATCCAGTATCTGCAATATTCCATAAGAAACGGAAAGCGTAGAAATACCAAATAAGTGCATTCGCTATCAAGATGATGTTTACAACAGCATCTTTTGATTTCATTCCTAGCATATTGGAAAATGCGTTTCTTCGCATTGCTATCGCGATGATTGAATTAATCTAGCCTGCAAATTAAATATTAAGAATTATCAAAATGTATTACAAATATACAAATAGCAAAGCTTTTAAGTGAACTGTACTACATAAATACACGTCATAGAGGAGAATAGGATGGCAAAAAACCGAAAAAAACCAGTGAGATATTCATCTTGGTGGTAGAACAAGTCTAAACCTCACAAATTACTTGTCGATATGCTTAATAATAACGCTAATTGTCGTACGTAAGAATTGTCTTCAACACCACTTAGATATTTTAATCCATCTTCCACAAGAAGATCCACATCTTTCTTGAGAAGGTTAACCTGCTCGGTTCCAAGAACAAGTTTCCGTATCCTATTAAGCTCCCTTTTTGTTAGATTTGGTTTATCGATGTAAAATAATACTTCTTTCTTTGCTTCCGAATTCTGAAGAGCGTACAGAAGAGGAAGAGGTGGACATTCATTCCTTATTCTGTTTTGAAGTTCAGAATGTTCATAAATGTCTATAAACTCGTCTCTTACTAGTGATGCTAATCCAAATGTTCTACCGTAACTACCCAGAGCCTCAACACTTTCTGCGTTGGCATTTCCTATTATTGCTCCGATTTTGCAATGAATTTCTGAAACCACAGCCTTCATCTTGATTATTTCATAGTATTCTTGAGGTGTGCCATCGGAGTTATTCATAAAATATGATTCCTTCGCTTCAGCCTCACTGATTTCAAATAATGCTTCAGATACTAAGGTCATAATTTCTTTTCTCTGTTTAGCAGAAAGCGATTCACATTCCTGGTTTAAGCGCGATAATCCTAGAAATAGCAGTGTGTCTCCTGCGAGAAGTGCAATATTTCGACCAAACTTTCCATACACTGTCTTCATAGAATATTTCACAGATGATTGATCAATGATATCATCATGGATGTCCGCGGCTCCTGCTATGAGCATCAAAGCTGCGCCTATAGATGTTGTTTTTTCTTCGATTCCTCCAACTGCTTTGCATGAAAGGGAAATTAGAGCGGGAAAAACAGGCAGACCTCTACTAAGCGTTACTTTGCTGAAGTACTTCAAGGCAGAGGGAATTATTCCTTTGTTGTATCGTGAACTCAATATTATACTATTAACTTGTTTTACGGCAGCTTCTCCTTCTGTCTCAATAATGCTTTTGACTTTTTCTATCAGTTGGGGCGCTGAGTTCATATTCGCTAATATGCTTAGCTTCTGTATTTCTTTTTTTAGGTTATTCATCTCTTGTGGGAAGGAAAACTCTTAATAGCCTATTGGTCAATTCAAAAGTTTCATGAGCCTGATGAAGAAAATCGAGGAGAAATGGCAAAGAAAGTGGGAAACCGCCAGAATATTTCAGGCTGATCCTGATCCTCAAAGAAAGAAGATGCTGGTTACTTTTCCTTATCCATACATGAATGGTCCGTTGCATGTTGGTCATACTTTTACGGCCACAAGAGTTGATGTCTATGCCCGCTTCAAGCGCATGCAGGGTTACAATGTGCTTTGGCCATGGGCTTGGCACTGGACTGGTCAGCCTTTGCTGGGTGCTAGCGAGCGTGTGGCGAAGGGCGATGAAACTTACATTCGTGTTTTGCGGGAAGTGGATGGAGTACCGGAAGCTCAGCTTAGGAGATTTGTTAAACCTCTTTACATGGCTCAGTATTACACTAACGAGGGGCGCTTAGCTGCGAAGCGTATAGGCTTCTCGATTGACTGGCGCAGAGAATTTAACACTATTATGCCTACTTACCAAAAATTCATAGAGTGGCAATACAAGCAGTTAGAAGAAAAAGGATACGTCTCACGAGGTACGCATCCAGTGGTATGGTGTCCAAGGGATCAGAGTCCAACGGGCGACCATGACCGTCAAGTTGGTGAAGGCGTAACACCCGAAGAGTATATATTGATAAAGTACAAGTTGGACGAGAAAACGTATTTGCCTGCGGCGACATTCAGGCCTGAAACAATTTATGGAGTAACCAACATGTGGATTAATCCTGACGCCGAGTATGTTGAAGCTGAAGTCAATGGTGAAAATTGGGTGATAAGTCAGGAAGCCGCGAAGAAACTTAAGGAGCAGGAACGCACAGTAAAAGTAAACCGCGTGTTCAAGGGCGAAGAACTCATCGGAAAGAGCTTTGAAAACCCGCTTACTAGAGCCAAGTTTCCAATACTTCCTGGCTGGTTTGTTGACTCAAAACAAGCATCAGGTGTTGTGTACAGCGTGCCCGCTCACGCGCCATACGACTGGCTTGCGCTGAAGGACCTACAGGAAAAACCTGAGGCGCTGAAGGATTTCAACGTTGACGTTGAAATGGTGAAGCGTATCAAGCCTATTTCGCTCATCAGAGTTGAAGGGTTCGGCGAGTACCCAGCTGTCGAAATTGTAGAAAAAATGGGCATAAAAGACCAACATGACCCACGAGCGGACGAAGCCACTAAAACTTTATACAAGAAAGAGTTCCATGCGGGTATACTCAAGGCGAACTGTGGACAATATGCCGGGAAAACAGTTAGAGAAGCAAAAGACACTCTCATTCAGTATTTCAGGGAAATCGGTGCTGCCGATAGTATGTACGACCTGCCTAACCCGGTGGTTTGCCGTTGCATGACGCCCTGTATAGTTAAAATCTTATCCGACCAATGGTTCCTAAACTACTCCGACCCAGTGTGGAAAGAGAAAGCAAAGGTAGCCATATCCAAGATGAAAGTTTTTCCTGCAACTGCCACTCAATGGTTTAATGCTGTAATCGATTGGCTAAAAGAGTGGGCATGCGCCAGAACCACAGGTTTCGGAACACCACTACCTTGGGGAAAAGGTTGGATAGTTGAAACTCTCAGCGACTCCACTATTTACATGTCATTCTACACTATAAACAAGCACATACGTCAACATGACATTAAGCCCGAATCGCTAACCCCTGACGTTTTCGATTACATCTTTATGGGAAAAGGAAGCGAAAAAAAGATTAGCATGAAATCAGGAATAAGCTCTGAAATTTTGCAGGAGATGAGAACTGAATTCTTATACTGGTACCCGTTTGACCTCAGAGTTTCAGCTAAAGAACTTGTTCCGAACCACCTGACATTCTGCGTTTTCCACCATGTAGCCTTGTTCCCGCCAGATCAATGGCCCCGTGCAATAGGCGTGAACGGTATGCTTATGATTGAAGGTAAACAGATGCACAAATCAAAGGGCAACTTTGTAACGATGAAGAATGCTGTTGACAAGTATGGGGCTGATGCTACTCGATGTGCCCTTCTTCTAGGCGCGGAGGGTATGGATGATCCTGACTGGAGGGCTGAAAATGCATCAGATATTCAAGGCAAACTTGAATCTTTGTATAACCTTGCTTTGAAGATAATTGAGAAAGAGAAGAATGATGACATGAGCCATCTAGAGCAGTGGTTGCTGAGTAGAATGCAGAAACGTGTTGATGAAGTTACAAAGAATCTTGATGAATTGAAGACGAGAACCTCCTTGGAGGTCGCGTTGTTTGAAGTTTGGAATGATTTCCGTTGGTACAATCGCCGGAAAGGAGGAACCCAAACCAAAGTCGTTCGGGAGGCTTTAGAAGTGTGGCTCCGCCTTCTTGCACCTTTTGCACCTCATCTCTGCGAAGAGTTGTGGAATGCCTTAGGAAAAGCTAGCTTCATTTCTTTGACTAATTGGCCCCATCTTGATGAATGCAAAGTAAATATTCTTGCAGAAGAGCGTGAGAATCTGCTGACAGACTTGATTTCTGATACCATAAACATCTTGAGAGCTACAAAGATTTCCCCTAAGCAAGTATATTACTATACAGCTAACGATTGGAAGTGGAGAGTTTATATCAACATTCTAAAAAAACTGGTTCAAAAAGACGTCACAGTGAATGAGGTCATGAAAGAACTATCAAAAGACTGTAGTTTAAGGGATAATATGAAGGCAGTTGCTAGTTTCGTACCCAGAGCATTGAAAACCTTGAGGAAGCTATCAGACGAAAGAAGAATAAATTTAGCAAAAATCGAAATTATAGACGAAAAAGAATTCATTAAGAGCGCAATAGCCTTTTTGGAGGAGCGTTTTAACACGAAAGTGGTTGTATACTGCGAAGAGGATCAGGGACGCTTTGACCCTAAACAGCGAGCGAGGCTCGCTATTCCTGGTCAACCCGCAATCTATATAGAATAACATAATAAAAATCTTTGAGAGAACATTTATGCCTCACAAACAACGCAGACACTCTTTGAAGTCAAAGCAAGCTAGGCAACTCCTAAGCGAGCTCTCTGAGGTACTGCACTTTAACGTGGAAGCTCATTATGATTCAAAGGCTAATGTTGAAATTGTCAAATCATCCGCTGCTGATATCTACCTTATAAACGACAAACCGCTATTTTTCAAAATCGAAAAGAAGGTATTGCCTACACTAATGTTTCAGGAGTTCTTATCGCAAGCTCCAAAAATTGTTATAGATATGGGTGCCGTTCCTTATGTTTGCAATGGAGCTGATGTAATGGCCCCTGGGATCGTTCGAGTTGAACGCGAATTCGATAAGGGTGAGCTAGTTCAGATAGTAGATGAGAAACATGAAAAACCACTTGCTCTTGGAGAAAGCTTGTACGATTCAGAAATCATTAGAAACGCCAAGAAAGGCGCAGTTGTCAAAAATATTCACTTTGTGAGCGATAAAATCTGGAATTTTGCCAAAGCATTTACTGGGTAACAGGCGATTTAAGCAATTAAACCGATCTTCATTTACTCGTAGTTTCTTTATTTTTCCTTTGAAATAATAATAGTAACCCTATTCCGCTACCTACCATAATAATTGAAGTTGCTATCCATGCTATTGAAAAAGACTCTGACACACTGAAATGTACAGTTTCAGATGATGCCATATTGCCAACGGTATCGTTTGCATATAACGTTATCATATGTGACCCATAAGTCAGATTTGTGAGTCTAATGTTGTCGGTGAGTGTAACGTTTTCTTGTCCATCTAGACTGTAGCCGATCCACGAGGCAGTTTCATTCAGCGTGAAATTCAAGATGAAATCGGAGTAGGGATATGTTTGGTTCTGTGGAGATAGAAGCGATATGCTTAAAGTATCCAAGTCCACGGAGAAGTTAATTATTTCGGACGATCCGACATTTCCAGCTAAATCAGTGGCAAAAACAACTATGCTGTGCTCGCCATTGGGCAATCGAGGTAAGGTTGTCTCTCCGTAAACCTCAACATTCGCGTTTCCATCTATACTATAACAGATTAAGGAAGCAGATTCGCTTATGGTAAACTTCAACGGAATTTGCAAGTCAAGATAGGTTTTGTTTTTTGGCGAAGAAACAACTATAGTTGGCGCTCTTGTATCAGGTGTTGGTGTTGGCGATGGTGTAGGTGATGGAGTAGCTGTTGGTGTTGGTGAAGGCGAAGGACTGGGAGTTGCTGTTGGAGTAGGAGTGGGTGTTGGTGTTGGCGATGGCGTTGGTTGGGGAGGATTGGTCTGGTTTTCCTTGGGGTACAAATACGAAAAACGATTGCTCAGTGAACTAATTCTAGTAGCGTTAGTTACATTGTTCCAATCCGAGCTGAATTGAACTTCATATATTCCGCTATCTGAAAAATTGCAGGATGTTGTTTCAGTGCCAAAGGTGAAGTTCAGTTTGCCTGGCCAAACAGGAATACGAATGGTTAGCAAATCATAGTCGAAACGGAAGTGACTTGATGGAAACATTGAGTACCAATCTTGGTAGAATTCGTCAATTACAGGGATTGCTAGGCTTGCGGAATCAGGAATTATGCCGTTGAGAAATAGTATGATAGCGCCGCCACAGCTTGCTTCATCTCTAAAAGCACTGTTTTCTCTCCAACGGAACCGTCCCTCACTGTATAGGTTACTAGAGTTGATGAGGCCTTGCCATGCTTTTGGAGAGCCTGTTAGGAGTTTAATGAAGTCAAATTTCATTGAGGCGTTCATTACCGAATAATAGCTGTGCATTGCAGCCCAAGCAGCTATTGTGTTTTCTAGACGTTTCTCGGGATTTCTTTCTGCATGCCTAACAACATAGGCATTAGGACTCCATAGTCTACCTGACCAGTCACCCTCAGAAATAAACTTATAATTCAAATCTTGAAGTATATAATCAGGAAAATGGGGAAGTAACTGATCTTTAGCAGCATTTAATTCTGCTATTGTCTCAGCAAAGTGGCCTGCTTCACATTCAACTTGACCAATACTGCCGACATAAGGGAAGTAGCTTCCTGACCAGTGACTGGTGCAAAGATGCTCCCACATCTGGTTTGCGTAATCAAGCGCTTCAAGCACTCCTTCTTGATAAAACTTGAGGAAGATTGACAGAACCTGTGCGTTTTCGTCGTAGTACCTATTCATATAGTCAGTTGAGCTTCCATCAGTAGGGTCAAACCACAAGAAGTCCTTATCCGCTTGCCAACAGTTCAGAAATTCCTGAAAGGCGAGCGTCATGTTCCATTTTGAATTGTTGCCTCCCAGTTCAGCTGTGTATCTATGTGTGAAAACCATAAACTTCCAGTAAACCAATACTCCGTTGGAATCGATGTCTGGCCAGTGCCCAATCATCTGCTGTTTATCCATAGCTTCTGCTAATGTTTGGTTTAAGATGGAAGAGTTGAACATGTCAATTTCGGCTATTCTTTTGGTTTGAATTAGTGTTCTGAAATCTTGAGTTGCCGCGACAACTGCGTCATAGTTGCTCTCACGTGCAAATATCAGCCCGAAGTGGGGGACAATGAAAGATGCGGGTGAAGACCAATCAATAGTATTCAGTGTCATATTCAACTGATCTGCTAAGGTTGATTCTTCAGCTTCGACGAGCACCGCAAACAAGCTTAGTGCAATTATTACTAGCAAAAAGAGACTTGAGGATTTCAACCCTTTCATAGCATTTACCTTTCATGCCTTAGTGCTAAGGCTATCTATTTGGATACACCTATAATCTTGTTTGAACCTTTTGGTAAAAAATACGGTAAAAGTGTCTTAAGTTTTATTGCTAAAAATCATCAATTTTTTCTCAATTGACCTGTTGACAGGTATTTCATCCTTTTTAGATCATCACATAACAAAACGAGTACTATTTTCAACAATATGTTGAAATATTTATCATAGATTCATAAGACACTTATTAATTCAAGTGAGATGAATTGCTAGAACTCAGACTCAAAGTTAGGAAACGCTTAACTGTAGAAAGGCAATAAAATAGTACGGTAAGAGGAGGAAAACTTGCCAACTATGGGATTATTACGCAAATCAAAAAAAGCAGAGAAAAAGAAGAAAGACAAGGCACTATCGACAGAGAAAGAAGTTGAGAGTAAAACCTATTTGAGAGCCATGCCCCTTCGCGATTTGTCAGATTTAGAAGAAATGAAGACTGAAGTGAAAAATGGACATGTACTCATTCTACGAATAACTCCCCTTGCTAGTAAAAGCATAGAAGACGTGAAACACGCGGTGAACGAGCTCTATGAGTTTGCAGAATCGATCGGTGGAGATATTGCTCGCCTAGGCGAAGAAAGAGTTGTCATTTGTCCACGGCACATACGAATTTGGAGAGAGAGAAGGATTTCAAACAAGCCTTTGCCTACAGCAGCCTGAAAGTCTCCAAGATACTGGGAACAATTGTGTTAATACCTATTTTACGATCAAGGAAACCTGCCATATTCATGATTTTACTTTTTTCTCCGTGACACACAAATATTCTCTCGGGCTTAGGTTTAAGATGAGTTAAGTAGTTGATTAGTTGGCGTCTATCAGAGTGTCCTGAAAATCCTTCTATAGATTCAGTTTGCATTTTGACTTGTACAACAGCAATTTTCCCATCATTATCCATCATTGCCACTTCATTTACTCCCTTCTGAACCCTTTTTCCCATTGTCCCTTCAATCTGGTAGCTGACGAATATTATTGTGTTTGATTCGTCGCCAGCCCAGTTTTTGAAGTACTCTACGACAGGTCCGCCCTCAAGCATTCCAGAAGTCGCTAGGACAATGCATGGTTCACCTTCAATTATGCTTTGTCTAACACTTGGATGTTCTACAATAGTGAAATAATCTGACTGGAATGGATTAACTTCTTCATGGAGGATACTATGGCGAACTTCCCTACCCAAGTATTCGGGATATGCTGTATGAATTGCTGTAGCTTCTGAAATCATCCCTTCAATGAATACGGGGGCTTCCTTCATTAAGCCTCTTTTCATATAACCATCAATTATGAGCATGATTTCTTGTGCTCTGCCGACTGCTGGCACTGGAATGAGTACTTTACCTTTGCGTTCCAAGGTTTCATTAATAACATGAGTTAAGCTTTCCTCAGCTTCAACTCTGGAAGGCATGAAGTCTTCTTGACCTCCGTAAGTGCTCTCGGTGATTACGGTTTCAATACGTGGAAACTCTATGGTTGCGGCTTCCAAAAGCATGGTTCGCGCAAACTTATAGTCACTAGTGTAAACGATATTATGCAAACCCTCCCCTATGTGTAAGTGTGCCATAGAAGCGCCAAGTATGTGTCCAGAGTTGTGCAGGGTCAGTCGGATGTCTGGTGCAATATCAGTGACGACTCCAAACCGAAGAGGAATTGTGTGCAATACACATTCGCGAACATCTTTTTGATCGTAAAAAGGGGTAGTTCCTTGTTTACTTGCCACGTCTAAGTAGTCTAGCTGAAGCATAGTCATAAGATTCGAGGTCGGTGCAGAGCAATAAAGCGGGCCATCATAGCCATATTTGTAAAGAAAAGGAGCTAAGCCACAATGATCCAAATGAGCGTGAGTGATGATCACAGCGTCCAGTTGGTCTATTTGAAATTCTGGACAGTCAAAACGTGGAAAAGACTCAAAAGGCTTTTGAGAACCTGGGTTGATGCCACAATCTAACAAAACGCTGCTTTCTCTGGTTTTAACGAGGAATGCTGAGCGACCAACTTCCTGAGCGCCTCCAAGCACAGTCATTCTGATGTCGCCAACATCATAAGCTTTGGGTCGAAAGATTCTTTCTCCCACAGTGCGAAGTATGCGTTCTCTTTCTTTGCTTTCTGAGTGGAGATAGTGTCGCATGTGAGTGACAATCTTAGATTTTATAGGGGGACTCCTTAAGACATGGGGGCGCCATTTCGTTTTCTTTATTATCTCTTGCAAAACCGTGCCGTTTCTTCCAATGACCAATCCAGGCTTTTTTGTTTCAATTATGATTTCCCCGAGGCTGGGGTCAAAGTTTATGTCGGTTATTTCTGCTTCGGGGGCAATCAGTTCTCTTGTTATTCTTTCTGCTTCTGTTTCTGGAAGTCTAACTGAAGGATCTGGGCGAACGACTATTCTTTTTCGTATTACGCCAACAATTTCCGCCACTATACTGCTTTGATCTACTAAAATTTCTGGTTTCTTAGTATAGACAGCTAGCATAGGACCTTCATACTCTATTCGGGTAACCTCTACTTCTCTCGGAACCTTTTCAAGTATGTACTGACTTATCTCAATCTTGTCTTTTTCTTTGCCGGAACTTCGAGCCAAGTTACCTAACTTCCTTAGCTTATCAGATACTTGTTTTTCTCCTCTTTGGACAACTCTCGATAGCCTTTATCATCGATTACTGTGACATTGTAGCTATTGCCGCTGGCAATGTCACGCTTCATAGCTGCGTTAACAGCTTTAACAATTATAGGTAGCAATTCCTCGACAGTCATGTTCTCTTTGTATTTGTCTTCTAATACTCCATAAGCCACGGGGGAACCCGAACCAGTTGAGACAAATTTCTCCTCTGTCAAACTTCCATAAGGATCTAAATTATAAACGTGCGGACCTGTTTTATCCACACCGCCTACTAGCACCTGAGTAGCTAGCGGTATATACCGGGCGGAGAACAACAAATTTGCTATAAGTCTTGCTGCGGCGCTCACAGGCATAGGTCTATTCATTTTGATTTTGTAAAGCTTTGCATTAGCAGTGAGTATATCCACTACTCTCTGCGCATCCGCTACGGTTCCAGCTATGGTCATGCCTAAATGTTCGTCTATTTGGTACACTTTCTTTCCGAATTTGTGGGCTACGTAATATCCCATAGTTACGCGGGAATCCGAAGCCAAGATTACACCGTCTTTGCAGATGACTCCAACGGTTGTTGTTCCTTTCAGGACTAATTGGCTAGCAGCATTATTCTGTGCCATTATCTTTGATCTCCCTAAAACTTGGATTGTGCGAAATTTCCTCTGCTAGGAAGTAGCAAGAAGTAATCCTTATGTGAGATTTATTAATGTTGTGTTTAGAGGATATGACTTCCACATGCAAATTTCCTTCTTTTTGGTGAGTTAAACCAAAGCTTTAAACCCCATATTATTAACTTATGATTAAGCATTTGACAGTGGTGAAGTTTGTCTTCGTCATATCATTACATGCAGCTTCCGAGAGAGGTCATTGTTGGGAATGGAGTCCTTAAACGCATTACTGAAGTATTACAAAGGCTGGATCTAAATGGGCCAATCTTGATTGTTGCAGGAATGAAAAGCTGTCAGATTGCAGGAAAACAGGTTAGCGATCTTCTACAACAAAATGGCATAAACGTGGATACAATCCTAGTTCAAAAAGTCACTCGGCAGGACATTCTAATGGTTGAAGAAAATATACGAAGATTGAAGTCGCGCGCTCTAATCGGAATTGGAGGAGGAACAAAAATTGACGCTGCAAAACTAAGTGCTTCTCGCCAAAAAATCCCTTTCATCAGCGTACCTACTACCCTATCCCATGATGGCATAGCGAGTCCGCTTGCCTCTGTCAAGGGTCTTGACAAACCATACTCTGTTATGGCACAAGCTCCTCTGGCGATAATTGCTGACACTGATATAATTGCGCAAGCCCCATGGCGGGCAGTCATAAGCGGCTGTGGTGATGCAATTGCAAAGTTTACAGCAGTGAAGGACTGGCAACTTGCACATGAAGAAAAAGAGGAGTACTATGGAGAATACGCTGCTAGCCTTGCGTTAATGAGCGCAAAACTAGTAATAGAAAATGCGCAGCTTATCAAACCTGGAAATGACAAAGGTCTACGAGTGTTGCTTGAAGCTTTAATAAGCTGTGGAGTTGCCATGAGTATCGCGGGAAGCAGTCGTCCATGCAGTGGCTCAGAACACCTCTTCAGCCACGCTCTTGATATGTTCAAATTCCCTCACGCCATGCACGGAGAACAGTGCGGTGTAGGATCAATTTTATCCGCTTACCTTCATGATACAAAGTGGAAACGGATCAGAGACAGTCTCAAACAGATCGGCGCGCCGACAACAGCGTGTGAGTTAGGAGTGAAAGATGAAGATTTGATTGAAGCGTTGAGAATCGCAGCTAAAATACGTCCTGAAAGGTACACAATTCTTCACAAATTAAAATTAGATTACAAAACCTGCGAGAAAGCTGCAAGAATAACAGGTGTAGTCAGCTAAACTAAAAGAATTATATTGTTTTTATTTTGGCAAAGATCAATTTGGTTTGTTTTTGGTCTTAGCTGAGCTTTTCGTTTTTGGCTTAGACTTTGCTTTAGCTTTAGTTTTTGGCTTTGCTTTCTGCTTCCCCTTCTTTTTTTCCGTTTTATTATCTTTCTCTACTTCAACTGATGCGTTCTTAAAAGACTCAACAAACTTAATTTCCAACAGTTTAGGTAGGAATCTTTGAATGTCCATAGCGATCCCTCTTTTTGCAATTTGTACTCCTTCAACGTAAAACGATTCTTCGGGCATATCTATTGATAAAATTCTCTTTTGGATAATAAACTTGAATTTCTCAATATCAACAATTGGGATCCTGCGGTGAATTAGAGCAGCAACCTTCTCCTCATTAGCATCAAGTTTCTTATCAATTTTTACATCATAGATAAGGGTTTTTCCTGCTAGTGGAGGATTGAAATCAAGAAGTACACGTCCAGCACCAATTGAACGTATTGTTGCCATTTTTCCATTGTAATCTATGCGCATTCCGATAGATGGATTACGCACATTTTTTGCCAAAAGCTGTTTCAATGGAACACGTTTCACTTTTTCTGGATCTCTTGGTCCAAAAGCTTTGTCAGGGGGAATCTCCACCATCTTCGCCTTTTTTAATTTCATGCTTATTAGGCTCTCATCTACCGCCTTCAGAACCCAACCTTCACCAATAACCACAAGCTTAGGTTCATATATCTCACCTTCTTTGTAGAGGTGTTCCTTCTTGGCGATTTCCTCAAATGTAGTATCAAAAATCTCGTTGGTTTCCCTAACTTTAGCTGTATAATTAATTAGTATGAAGTCTCCTTTTTGCAGTGACATTTTAAATCATCCTTGTTTCGACGGTTCAAAACTAAGTTCCGTACGCTTAATAAAAACTTTCCCCAGCAAAGTAGCAACCTTTAGGAAACACAGATGAATTTCCAATAGTAGAATGCTTTTTTAAATAACACAACTATAATCTCTTTTTGTCGGTGAAGAAATGCCTAAGAGAGAAACACAGTATAAGAAGTTAACCCCTGAAGAGGAACTCGTAATAGTTCATAAGGGCACGGAAATGCCATTTACTGGGAAGTATTACACTTTCTGGGATCATGGCACATACGTTTGTAAACGGTGTAGTACACCCCTTTTCCGATCTGAAAACAAGTTTAAATCCGATTGTGGTTGGCCAAGCTTTGACGATGAGATTCCAGGCTCTGTTAATCGAACTACTGACGCAGACGGAGTTCGTACAGAAATCACTTGTTCCAATTGCGGTGCGCATTTAGGCCATGTTTTCTTAGGGGAAGGTTTCACAGAAAAGAATGTTCGCCACTGTGTCAATTCAATTTCAATTGACTTTGTTCCATATAGAAAAGACAAACCTAATGAGCATGAGTAGCCACTTGTTCAAGTAAATTTTTTAAATGAGTTGAAAAAATGGACAAAAAAGGAAACCCAGAAACAGACAGTATGGTTGCACAACCCTTAAACCTAGCAAGCTTGATCCAACATCAAGAAGGTTCGGTGGTAAGTCGTACTATAATTGACAAAAATGCAGGAACCATTACTCTGTTCGCTTTTGATGAAAGCCAAGGCTTAAGTGAGCACACAGCACCCTACGACGCATTTGTCTACATAATTGACGGCGAAGCAAACATAATTATATCTGGCAAAAAATTTCGCTTGAAAAAAGGAGAATTAACTATTATGCCTGCTAACGAGCCACATGCTATATCAGCTATGACAAAGTTCAAAATGCTATTGGCGATGATAAGATCCTAACTGTAGTAACTTGCGCAACAAGAAGAACCATAACCGCGCTTTTTTCTCAAGGCACTTAGGCGCTAATAACGAAATAACTACTTATAGCAATGTTTATCTCATTCGAAAAGAAATGTTTATATCAGCTGAATATGCTTCTGATAGAAATCAGCTATAGTAAGCTAGCCCCGCAATTAACATATGGCGGCGGCTCAACCCTTACCAAAACGGCGATTTCGCCTTACAGGAATGAAGGAGTTGGCCTCCAATTGCGGGGACATGTATGTGGACCTGACGAAGTTAGGTCTGAATTGGGCTTTAACGTTAAAGTGGAATGTTTTCCCTCCAAATCCAGTTAGGCAAATTGCGGAAAAAGTACTACAAAATAAACATTCTTGCATGGTCAGCACGGAGCCATTAACTCCGGTTGATCCTGCCGGACCCCACTGCTATCGGGATAGGACTAAGACATGCTAGTCAGGCGCTCGCCAGCCAAAGGTGAGTGCGGCGTACAGCTCAGTAACACGTGGCTAACCTGCCCTTGGGACGGGGACACCCCCGGGAAACTGGGGTTAATCCCCGATAGGCGGAGAACTCTGGAATGAATCTCCACCCAAAAGGCACTTGCGCTATGCTCGTAGGTGTTGCCCAAGGATGGGGCCGCGACCGATCAGGTTGTTGGTGAGGTAATGGCTCACCAAGCCTTTTACCGGTGCGGGCCGTGAGAGCGGGAGCCCGGAGATGGGCACTGAGACAAGGGCCCAGGCCCTACGGGGCGCAGCAGTCGCGAAAACTTTGCAATACACGAAAGTGTGACAGGGCTA
>Ga0209536_100000921_pt1 | contig 48315 bp, 44 predicted proteins | sample DeeMarSeWOR28_12_FD_187461 | JGI IMG/M metagenome (GOLD analysis project Ga0209536, IMG submission 187461) | Marine sediment microbial communities from White Oak River estuary, North Carolina - WOR-2-8_12 (SPAdes) (version 2) | ecosystem: Environmental > Aquatic > Marine > Intertidal zone >...
TGTCGTTTCGCTAAAAGGGCGGCTTGGAAATGATGCTCAAAGAAACCAGTGGGTGCATTGGATGCAGCAGTTGGATATGGCTGCCCGCAAGGCTGAGATCCAGAATCTACCTGCAGCGAAGGTGCAAAAATTGGCCGCCGACTTTGGTTTTGAAGCCGATCGCCAGATGCTGCTTGCATCAACGATTGAATATTCCAATAAATTATTGGCCCACGACCAAAACCAGCCCGATTTTTTTGAGGTCCTGGGCGTCGCGGTGCAGGATGCAAGTGAATATTCCACCCTGATGCGGGTTTTTGGTTTATACCCGCTGGCAGCCGTTCCGGTTGCGATTGTCACCCTTCAGGTCAATGAAGAGATTGCTGAATGGCACCAAATGCCCGAAGATGAGCGGCCGACACTGGGTAGATTAACGATTTATGGTCCGGCCGAAGCATTCGATTTCAACAGGCTGGTCGTTCGCACCATAATGGAACGGTCCAGGCAAAACCCGCTGGAAATACCCCTGCCCTCGGCTGATGATCGCAAAACATTACAGGCGATCTTTGCACCCCTGATCGTTCAGGATTTAGCCGCTGATTATGATCGGCTGGGCGCGGTGGTTTGGACTGATAAAATGCTCGGTGTCAATCCCGACACACCAACGGCGTACACCTATTTTTCCAACGCCTATTTAAATCGTAAACCCATATTGCAGATTAACTATGTTTTCTGGTATTCAGAACGCAACGGGCCAAATTCACCGCGAATTGAGCGTGGTAATTTGGACGGATTAACGGTGCGGGTGAGCCTGGATGAACGCGGCAGCCCCTTTATGGTCGACATCATGAACAATTGCGGCTGTTATCATTTTTATGTGCCGCGCAAAGAAAGGGTGGCGCGAATTCTGCCCGTCCCGATGGCCATCGATGCCTTCGTGCCGGCCCGATTGCCGGAAAATTATCCGCGCCAAAGAATTGCGATTCTTGTCATTTCCGGCTGGCATCAGGTCAGCCGTATCAGTTCCCGAAACATGCCCACCGCGTTTGAGCCCTATCAATTGGTACCGTATGAGCAACTTGAAATGTTACCTCAAAATGGCGATTTGCATGCAAGCATGTTTAATTCAAGAGGCATCAGTAAACATAGCGAACGGGTGGAATCGGATATCTTCATTCCGATGGGCGTTCCCCAGGTGGGTCGAATGCGTCAGCGCGGCCACCATGCCGTCAAATTCGTCGGACGGGCTCATTTCGACGATCCCTATCTTTTTGACAGGCATTTCGATTTCAAATCCATACCCGAACCGTCGAATTAACCCTAATTCATCACTTGACGGATAGCGCCTATTTGGCATAGGGATGCATATTTGCAGGTTGTCCTCTGTCGATGCGGTGCTGAGCTGACCGCAGACAAAAAGGAAGCGTTTTGAAATCGGCAAGAACGTGAAAATTGAGGAAAACTGACTGTGGATAAAAACACATGCTTTGATTTCAGCCTGCCGGTGGAGCGGCGACATACCGCCAGTATGAAATGGGACAAGTATAAGGGCCGGGATATTATTCCGCTGTGGGTGGCGGACATGGATTTTTGTTCCCCGCCGGCTGTCATCGAGGCCTTGCAGCAGCGGGTTGCCCACGGTGTTTTCGGCTATACGGTTGCGCCCGAAAGCCTAAAGACCTGTGTGGTCGAAAAGCTTGCAGCTGATTTTAACTGGTCGATTCAACCCGAGTGGCTGGTGTGGTTGCCCGGTCTGGTGACCGGCTTTAACGTGGCTTGCCGGGCTGTCGGCGAAGACAATGACGATGTCATGACGGCGGTGCCGGTTTATCCGCACTTTCTGACCGCACCTCAAAACTCCCGGCGTCGGTTGATCAAAGTGCCCCTGCAGGAAACGGACAATCACTGGAGCTTTGATTTTAATCGCCTGGAAAAAGCGATAACACCCAGCACACGGCTGTTTTTGCTGTGCAACCCGCATAATCCGGTTGGACGTGTCTTTCGGCGCGATGAACTTACCACCCTGGCGGGCATCTGCGAAAAACACGATATGGTTATCTGTTCCGATGAGATTCATTGCGAATTAATTCTGGACAGCGACAAAACCCACCTCCCGGCAGCCACGCTTGATGCGGCCGTCGCCGAGCGAACCATTACTCTGATGTCGCCCAGTAAAACGTTTAATCTGCCCGGCCTGGGGTGCGCCTTTGCGGTCATATCCGGAAAAAAACTGCGGCGGCGCTTTATTGAAGCCACGGCAGGCATTGTCCCGCATGTCAATGCGCTGGGCTACGCGGCAGCTGAAGCCGCTTACCGGGACTGCGCCGACTGGCAGGCCGCACTGCTGGAATACCTGCGCGGCAATCGGGATACGGTTGCGCTTGCCATTGCCGATATGCCGAGGCTTTCAATGGCTCCGGTTGAAGCAACCTATCTGGCCTGGATTGATGTGCGCCAAGCTGATTTGCTGGATCCGGTCCGGTTTTTTGAAGACGCCGGAGTGGGGCTGCAGGATGGCATCGAATTTGGGGCTAGCGGTTTTGTGCGTCTCAATTTCGGCTGCCCGCGGCCGCTGCTGGAAGAAGCGCTGGGTCGAATGAAAACAGCCATGAATAAACATATCAGGGAAAGCAAGAATGCTTGAAACCGACAGAATGAAATAAAATTGTGGGGGAAATAAAATGACTCAAGAAATATTTCAGGTGGATGCCTTTACTGATAAACCCTTTGCCGGCAATCCGGCAGCCGTATGCGTGCTGGCGGAACCCGCTGACGACGGCTGGATGCAGCTGGTGGCCGCTGAGATGAATCTGTCGGAAACCGCATTTCTGGTTGAACAAAATGACGGTTTTCAACTGCGCTGGTTTACCCCTGCTGTCGAGGTGGAATTATGCGGGCATGCCACCCTGGCCAGTGCCCATATTCTGTGGGAACAGGGGATTCTGGCGCCTGACAGCCCGGCACGCTTTCATACCAGAAGCGGTCTGCTGAGCGCCGTGCGCAAGGATGCCTGGATCGAGATGGACTTTCCGGCCGAGCCTGAGACGCAGGCCGAATTTCCAGAAGATATCGCCAAAGCTTTTGGGGTGAAAGCCCGCTATGTGGGCAAGAATCGTTTCGATTTTCTTCTTGAATTTGAATCCGCGGAAACGATCCGGAAAATGGCACCCGATTTTTCTCTTTTAAGCCACGTTTCCAGCCGCGGATTTATCGTCACCAGCCCACCTGATTCGGGTCCATACGATTTTATGTCGCGTTTCTTTGCGCCGGCAGCCGGCATTAATGAGGATCCGGTCACCGGTTCGGCGCACTGTTGCCTGGGCCCTTTCTGGGCCGAAAAGCTCGGCAAAAATGAGCTCACCGGCTATCAGGCATCAAAGCGCGGCGGTGTCGTCAAAGTGCGGGTCGGTGATGAACGGGTTTACCTTTCCGGTCAGGCGATTACCGTTATGCGGGCAACGCTTTTCTGATACACATCGATTTCAGGTCGGGATTGAGATTTATATGGGCTTCACTTTTGCAATAATTGGCGGCGGCTTGACGGCAACCGCTATGCTTTCGCGGTTTGTCGATAAAGTGCGCCATGAAATTGATCCGAACTTGCTGGACCTCTCAAAGATTCAAATTCAGATTTTTGAAAAACAAGAAACATTTGGACCCGGCTTTCCGCATTGTGGTCGGAATGTCATGCCTTTTCATATCACCAACATGTGCGCCAGGGACATGGGAATCCGATTCGAAAATTCTGCCGATTTTCAAAATTGGGTGATCGATCATGAACATCATCTCAAAGACCTTCCGCCGGACTCAAATGATGCCACCGATAACCCGGATCGATGTAACCATTATCCCCGAGCGATCATGGGTGCATACCTGAAAGAAAAATTTCAAGATGCGTATCAAAAAGCGCAAGAGCTGGGTCTGACGGTCGATCTTTATTCGCAGTCCGAGGTTGTCGACCTGGAGGAAACGCACAATCAGATTTGTCTGACCGTCAAGGATCTTGAATCTGGATCCCTTTTTCAGCGTGTTGCCGATCGCGTTCTGCTTGCGACAGGCCATTGGTTTCAACAAATGGAAGGAACCACATACTTTCCTTCACCCTGGCCTGCTAACAACTTGCTGCAAAACATTCCGGAAGGCGAAAAGATCGCTATCATCGGGACCAGCTTGAGTGCGATTGAAGTTGTTTTAACACTTACTTCAGATGGGCATTTTATTCGGGATGATTCTAATCGGCTGATCTTTGTGCCGCCGGCTAATCCAAGACGCTTTGTGCTGTATTCCAGAAGGGGGCTATTGCCCAAAGTCAGGGGCAAGACCGGAACGTATCGCAACACCTTTCTGACGCGTGAAAATCTGCAAAGCCTGATCTTCGAAAACCAGGGGCAGGTGAAACTCGGTGCAGTTTTTGCTTTACTCAATTCTGAGCTCAAAGCCGCATATGGGCACCGCATCGATTGGCAAGCCGTTGTCAATCCAACCCGTGCTCCTGCCGAGCTCTTACAGCAATATTTGGAAGATGCCAGAAATGGAGATGGGCCTGATGGTGACATTATCTGGCAAACCGTGCTTTACCAGTCTTTCGATATGGTCAGAGAAATTTATCTGAGGCTATCTTTGGAAGATAGAAAGCGTTTCGATAAGGAATATACTTCGGTTTTCTTTACCCATGCGGCCACCCAGCCAGCCATCAATGCCGAAAAAATGCTGGCCCTCATGCGGTGCGGACTTGTTGACGTCATCAAACTGGGTAGCGGTTACCAATTTGTTAAAAATGATACGCAAGGCACTTACGAATTTCTTTACCTCGATAGTGCCGGGAAGCGACAACGGGATGAGTTTCACTATGTAGTTGATGCCCGCGGGCAGGCGAAATCCATCAAGACCGATCCTTCATTATTAATGCAGAATTTACTTAAACGGGGTATCGTTCAAATTGAAGAATCACAGCATTTGCGTGCCGAAAAGGAGCAAGATTTGATTTCAGCCAAACAGCAGAAGTCGGATTTAGCTGCTTATAAAACCGGAAGCGTCTGGATCGACCCCCAGACCCATTTCATCATTCGGCGGATTTCTGCCGACGAGATACATCCATCAAATACGATTTATGCTGTTGGTGCCATGACAAGGGGTCAGATCATTGATGCCAGTATGGCATGCGGAATTGTGCATTCAACGGCCCAAATTGCAGATGGTTTAATATTTTATCTAAAAGGCCGCCAAACGAATGGCCGATAATCAATGGAGTGAAAAATTGCGACGCTCACCAGAAATTGCCGAAAGCGAACCCTTGCTTCGGCGGATTATGGCGGACTGGGGAGGGTCCGGTTTTATTCGAAATGTTACCGTGTCCTTGATTAAAGTATATGCTCTGTGAAAATAATTGTCTAAAATCAAGAGGAGCGATTGGATTATTTGGATGATTATGGAGGAGGGAGCAGAGCCCCTCCTCATTTACTTTTATCCACCGACTTCACCCGGAGCGAGGTCCCGCCAGGCGCGGTCTACGCTGCTTCCGATGGTGCCGAACAGGTCATCGAGTTCATTTTTCAATGGCGACCAGTCAGAAGGGCACTCATTTTCAAGCTTTTGCACGCGCATCTGTGCATTGACGACCTCCTGCTCGATCTGTCCGATCAGGGGAAGGATTTTTTCTTTTTGCGCAGTTCCATAGCTGTCTGCTACCTTTTTCATCGCCTCAAGTTTTTCTTTCCACGCAGACACCTCAGCCAGCATCGCCTTACAGTAATCTTTAACCTCCATGTTCATAATCCTTTCCATTTTAGAATGTTAATGTGTCGCTAAAACCAACAGTACAGATACTTCTTTGTTATTTTATACCATAAGAACTTGTAACGCGCAGTCAAGCAAGAGCGAAATAAAATAGACATATTAAACGGTCTCTGTGTATTGATGTTTGCTGAAAAGTCGGGGCTCGAGTTTAAGGTATTAGGGTTCGATGGGATAATGATATTTGACACCGACGCCGAATGTGTAACCGGAGTCCGGAGCAGCCAGTTCCCGTCGCCATCGAACCTGAACGCGATAAATATCCGGGCTGTCATCATACGGCGAGCGCTCGATGCCGACATAGATTTCAGATCCGGGCAGGGGTGCATAATCGGATTCGAAATACATGCCACCGCGACTGTAATTGTACATTTTGGCTTTGTAGAGGATGCCCGCCGGCAAGTTTTCGAGCAGGATGTTGGCTTTGTGTTTCACACGGATCGCATCACGTTGTTCGAGAGCAGTCATTCTTTCCCCTTTTTTACCCTGCGTGCCACATTGCTGAAGGATAGAATTATCTGGAACGATATGGTGTTGTCCAAGACACCATTTAAAGGATGGATTCAGCCAACTAAATAAACCGTAATTCTTCGAATGTCAAAGAAAAAAACAGTCCCTTAATGATTTTAAAAATACAAGTATTTTCGGTGCGTTGATTCCATCCAAGGACTTATTGTTTGTAGCCGATTTTTCTGAGAAACTCTTTGCGGACTTTTATCTCGGCGTCATCTTCAATGCCTTTGGATTTGAACCCGTCTATAACGCCTAAAATTCCGCGACCCAGCTCCGTTTCCGCTACGATGACTTCCAGCGGGTTTGCCGTTGCACAAAATATGCGACAGACCTCGGGAACATTTTTAATTGCGTTGAGCACGTTGATGGGAAAAAGGTCTTTCATAAAAATAATAAAGCAGTGACCGGCAGAAAGGGCGAGCGCATTTTGCTGGGCCAATTGCAGCAGATCCTCATCGGTTGCTGCATGCCGGATCAGGCATTTATCGGAAGCCTCACAGAATGCCACGGCAAATTTGGCCATGGGGACCGTGGTGACCATTATCTCGTAAATATCTTCAACGGTTTTGATGAAATGCGATTGGCCCAGAACAAAATTGAGTCCGTCAGGGTTTTCGATTTTTACGGTGGTGATTTCCATAAGACCCTCCATCACAGAAATTTTGATTTTTATGACAGGGTAAAAATTTGCACCCGTGCCAAAATAAGCCTTGACCTGTATGTTCGGTTTTGATATTTGCTCATCTTTATAAGCCTGTGATACGTTGTGGCATCCTTGATGAGCACCACCACCCCTTGCAGGCTTTTCGATTTAAGCCCGGATTGCATCCAATAGAATGTGCGCGAGTAAATGTAGCCTCCCACTGCTGCGATCCGGGCTTTTTTTATCCCCCGATGGCCCGCATCTGTCCACATACATGGGCTGATTTTTGGGAGACCAGGTTGTGATCAGATGGTTTATGATTGACGGCGCTGATAAATATATCCGCCAGGTCCCGGTCAGAACCATTTTCCCGGAGCAATTTTTTCAAATCCTCCTGATGGTCGCTCAACAAGCAGGGCCTGAGTTGACCGCTGGCGGTCAAGCGCAGGCGATTGCATTTATTGCAGAAGTGCTGGCTGATTGCCGGAATAAAACCGACTTCACCTTCAGCATCCGGATATCGATATCGCTGGGCCGGGCCATCATGCATGTCTTCCTGGACCGGTATCAGATTTCCCAGAACGCGGAGTTGATCTTTTATCTCCGGTACCAGCAATAAAGATGCCGGTTTAAAATCGGCCTGGCCGATTGGCATGTATTCAATAAAGCGAATGTGAAAGGGAAATCGTAATGAGAGGCGCGCCATTTCGACCAGTTCCGCATCATTAACGCCCCGCAACGCCACGATATTGAGCTTGATCGGATGAAACCCCATCCGATTAGCCTCCTGAATTCCCTGCCAGACCCGCTCAAATTCATCAAAGCCGGTTATCTCGTAAAACTTTTGCCGATCGAGGGTGTCCAGGCTGATATTGATTCTGGATATGCCGGCGGACTGAATCTTGGCGAGGTTATCGTGCAGCAAAACACCGTTGGTGGTCAGGGATACGTCCTTGAGGCCATCGGTGACCACCAGTTCTCGTAAAAATTCATAGACACCTTTGCGCACGAGCGGTTCGCCGCCGGTAATGCGCACCTTTGATATACCCAGACGGGTGGCAACCCGCACGACCCTTAAAATTTCTTCGTAGGTCAGGATATCCGTGTGCGACAGTTTGGGAATGAGTTCCTGCGGCACGCAATAGCGGCATTGCAGATTGCAGCGGTCGGTGATGGATATGCGTAGATAGTTCAAATGGCGGTTGCAGTGGTCGATGAGCTTTAAATCGTTTCCGGTAGTCATTTTTAAGTCTTTTTGCGATCAGGCTTGCCGATATTTTTGTATCTTTGGCCGGTCAATCTTGAACTTTTCGCAGTAATCGGGGATTTCGATTATCGGAGGCCGCTCGTGGCCTTCGATTTTGAAAATATCGGGCTCATATTGGTCGTTCACAAGATTATATTGAATCATTTCATCGTACAGGTCGTCCTTTAATTCGATCAATCCCAGGCGTATTTTACGATTGATAAAGGTTTTCAGTATCACAAAGGACATCCGGCCCAGTGCTTTCGTATCCTGATTCCGATGGATGCGGCGGTCCAGATCCACCTGCGCCATGACATCCAGGCCCCACTTCTCGTAAATATCCATATTCATGCTGGTTTCAACACCATAGCCGATTGGAAACGGTATGCGTTCAAAAACTTGGCGAAAGCCGGCGTATTCTCCTGAAAGCGGCTGAATTAACTGGGTTAACTCCGGGAAAAACAGCGAAAACAGAGGGCGGATGACAAGCTCCGTGACGCGGCCGCCCCCGGTCGGGCGCATCTTTTTTCTGCCGATTGAAATCGGCCGGTCATAAAAGGCCTTAACGAATTTGATATTATCATACAGCAGCAATGGGCCCAGCAGGCCATAGGCGAAGCGATGGTGAATGTTCTTAATGTCGGCATCCAGGTAAATGATGATATCGCCTTTGGTAATATAAAGGGCCTTCCAGAGATTTTCACCTTTGCCTTTAAACGGCTCCAGCTGGGGTAGAATATCGGTAGCCTTATAAACATCGGCACCATAGGACCGCGCGATCTGCCGGGTCTGATCGCTTGAACCGGAATCGACAACCACGATTTCATCCAATAGCGCATAGCGGGTCATCAATTCCGATTTCATAATAATGATTTCTTTGGCAATTGTCTTTTCTTCGTTGAGGGTCGGCAGGCACAGTGAAATTTTAAGGTCCTTTTTTTTCTTTTCTTCAACCAACCGGTTCAGGTCTTTAAAATCCGAATGATGAAATGTATTTTTATCAAGCCAATTATTGCTCATCGCACACCCCACTGTCGATTGCTTTCATCACGCCAATGATCTGCGCGATCCCGCGATACATCGGTTCTATTTCCATGGTGGCATTTTCTTGATAGCGGTTTTCTCCACGGGTAACACCCAAGGTAACTGCCGGAATTTTTCGGGAAAGAAATATCGATAGCGCCGACTCCGTCGGTTTGGTGATCGGTTTTATCCCCAGCGCATTCAAGACAGCGGCAGCCTGTTTGACCAGCGGGTGATTGTGTTTGAGGCGCGCCGCTTTTAAATTACTGATGGTTTTTAAATTAATATCCGCTTCGTATCGGTGACCGATGCCTTCGACAATATCTCTGATTTCAGCGAAAAGGTCTTTGACGACTTTATATGAATCGCTGCGTATTTCGAATCCCATACTCGCCTCAGGGGCCAAGCGGCCATGATTGGCACCGCCATTGATGCGGCCGATTACAATTCGCGACCGGGGCCGCTGGGAGAGTTTCAGATTCAGTATTTCATTGATGACTTCATTTATGATGATGATCGCATTGGGTGTGTATTCCCTCAAGCGATTGCTTTCGTCTGAAATCGTGCACCCAATTTCGCCCCGGATCATACCATCGGAATAATAATTGAGTCGGCCCAGCTCAATACCTTCGACACACACGCCGCCTCTGATGGGGGTGGGCCATGTTTTTAACAGATGTCTGATCCCCCGCAGGTTGCCTTTGCCAATGGACTGGATTGTGCCGGCCAGCACGATATCGGATTCAAATTTAATCTCCAATTTTTTAAAAATAACCGGCAAAGATGTGATGACACCCACTCCCACCGAATTGTCTAAAAGTCCGGCGCCGGTGATCGTGTCTGCTTTGATTGTGTAATTGAGCGGTTGATCTTTTTCACAAAATGTATCCATGTGAGCCAGCACAAAAATGGGCGGCTTACTGGCATCTGTACCGCGAATGATGCCAATCGGGTTGCGATAGCCATCGGTGGTGATCTCATCCACCTGGAACTCGGCCAGGCGCTCCATGAATAATTTGCTGCGTTTTTTTTCTCTGAAAGTTGGCGCAGGCGTTTGACCGATCAAGACGATATTGGTGATAATGATTTCTCGCAGTGATCTAATTTGGTCAACAAGACCCGGTAATTGTTCGAGAAAATCGTTCATCGCCGCACCTTAGCAGTTTTTGTTTTAAGCCGTTTGGTTTCGCAATCAGAATTTGTGATCAGCAGATCGCAGCGACATGCAAATGGGTTCAGACCATCGGTTCCAATGGTCAACGGGCTTTGCGAGATATGAAAAATCGATATGCCGATAAAAGTGAGAAAGTACGTTAATTTACACCAATTTCGATGCTAACGTCAATATCTCATCAAAATTTTGTCCCAGGAAGATGAGAAGTGATAATAACTATTTGAAATTTAATTAATTAAATCGTACTGGCGGCCGCCGGCGGCTGCACTGGCAGCGGCTTATCATGTCGAGGTCAAGCGCGCCGCTGAAGATTTATAAAAGTTTGAATTTACGTGAAAATTAATGTGAAAAGTGTAAAATTCAAATCTTAGCGGTTTTGTAATGCCAGCTCTTCAATGGCGCCAACCAGAGGAGGGGAATGCTGATCAGAGCCAATATCCCCAGGCAAATCCAAGTGCCCATTTGCAAAATACCTTCATTGTCGACTATCGAGCGGTTTTGATGGCGCCAAAAGCGGCAAAACAGCAATTTTTATGCAACAGCTCAACCTGATCGAAGCCGACGTGGCGCAGTAAATCCATTTGATAGGTTACCGGCCTCGGTGAATCTTCCTTGTCGATATACTCAAAGAACTTGGCGCGATAGTTTTCACCCCCCTGAGCGCAAAGGTAGTCACCATAGCGCTGCCACATCAGCGCCTGTACGGGTTCGGTCTCGTGAGCCACCAGGTCTGTAATCCACACGCTGCCGCCGGGGGCGGTCAAACGATAGATCTTTTCAAAGGACGACTCCCAATCCTGATCATCCCGCAAATGATGCAGGACAGCCGCCGCTAAAATGATATCATAGCCCCGGGCGGGCAAATCGATTTCGCGAAAATCGCCCTGTAATATTCTGATTTTCCCGGTGTTGACGGCTTCGACCTCGGCGCCTGCTGCCCGCATTCCCTGCACCAGGTGATTGAGCATCATTTCGGTTTTGCTTTGCACCCCGGTCCGGGTGTTGGAGTTAAGAGCCAGTACCCTCACGGTGTCCTCGAAACGACGCGCTAATTGAGACATATCAGCAGGCTAAGTGTTTTGATAGTGTTGCAGGATCGCTTCAACCAGCCCGGGGATGGTATAGGATTGGGCGGTAATATGGACCTCAAAGTCCAGCTCTGTGGCGGTATCACTGGTAATCGGGCCGATGCTGGCGATGGTTACATCTTGAACAAGCACGGCAAAATCTTTTGCCGGCAAAAGGGCCTTAAAATTTTTTACGGTGGATGAGCTGGTGAAGGTGATCATATCGACGCGTTTGTCTTTGAGCATCTGGATCAGATCATCCGACTTTTCAACGGCTTTAACAGTTTCATAGGCCGGGATTTCAGTGACCGCAGCACCCATTTTCTTCAGCTCCCGCGGCAAAATCGGGCGGGCCTCTTTCGCGCGCGGCAGCAATATTTTTTTATCGTTCAATTTTTCTTTTTTAAATGCCTCCACCACGGATTCCGCCCGGTAGGTTTGCGGCACAATATCACTGGTCAAGCCAAATTCCAGCAAGCGGGCGGCGGTGGCCGGGCCGATGGCGGCTGTTTTCAGATGGCCCAGGGCACGGGCGTCTTTGCCGGCAGCAAAAAGCTGCTCGAAAAAATAGCCGACCCCGTTCACACTGGTAAAAACAATCCAGTCATAGGCGGATACATTTGCGACCGCCCGTTTGAGGGGCTGGAGATCTTCGGGCGGCCGAATGTCAATGGTTGGATGCTCGAGGCATTCAGCACCCAGATCGGTGAGCATATTGACCAGGTCACTGGCCTGCTGCCGCGCTCGTGTCACGACGATGCGTTTGCCCAGCAGCGGTCGATCCTCGAACCATTTCAGCGATTGCCGCAAATCGACGACATCACCGACCACAATAATGGCCGGTGCCTTCAGGCCGGCAGCCTGGGCCCTTTCAGCGATTGTGCCCAGTGTTCCGGTTACCGTTTTCTGGCGCGAAGTCGTGCCCCATCGAATCAACGCCACCGGTGTGTCCGCTGATTTACCATGCGCTATCAGGCGCTCGGCTATATTGGGCAGATTTTTAACGCCCATGAAGAATACCAGGGTTCCAATGCCGCTGGCCAGAGAGGACCAGTTAATGCCGGTCTCCTCCTTGGTCGGATCCTCATGGCCGGTCACAAAGGCCAGGGTGGATGTTAGTTGGCGATGGGTCAGCGGGATGCCGGCATAGGCCGCAGCTGCAATCGCGGAAGTGACACCCGGTACGACTTCAAACGGGATGCCGGCTTTTACCAGCACCTCGGCTTCTTCGCCGCCGCGGCCGAATATAAACGGATCGCCCCCTTTAAGGCGGGTGATAACCCCTCCGGATTTGGCCTTATCCACCAGCAAGCTGTTGATCTCATCCTGTGAAAGCGTATGATCGCCGCCTTTTTTGCCCACATAGATCAGCTCCGCCGACCTGGCCGCATATTTTAACAGGGCAGGGGAGGCCAGGTAGTCATAGATAATGACATCGGCCCTTTGGATACATTCCTTGCCCTTTACGGTGATCAGACCCGGATCGCCGGGCCCGGCACCGACCAGATACACTTTAGCCTTCATTGTTTTCAATTGCCATTGTTTTCAGTTTTTCCAGGATCTCAGACGCTCCCCTGTCCAGTAGTTCTTCAGCCAGATCGATGCCAATGGTTTCAGCGAATTCGATTGGCCCGCTTTTTTCGCCTTTGATGACCAGGGCACCGTCGACATCGGCAACCAGCCCGGTCAGGGTAAGGGAATTGTTCTTGATGGTTCCGTGACCGGCGATGGGTACCTGACAGCCGCCTTCCAGCCGCCGGAGAAACGCGCGCTCCCCGTTTACGATTGCGCGGGTGGGCGCATGCTCCATCGCTGCGACCATGGGTCCTACAATGGGATCGTCTTTTCGGATTTCAACGCACAGCGCCCCCTGGCCGATCGCCGGCAGCATGATGGTGGCGTCCAGGTACTCGGTAATCTTATGTTCAAGATTCAGGCGCTTTACGCCCGCAGCTGCCAGCACCAGGGCATCAAAATTTTCAGATTCGAGTTTTTTTAGGCGCGTATCCAGGTTGCCGCGAATGGGCTGAATAACAATATCCGCTCGGGCATGGCGCAGTTGTGCGCCGCGTCTCAAGCTGCTGGTACCGATAACACTGCTCGCGGGCAGTTTTTTAAAGGGTACACCGCTGCGGGATATGAATACGTCTACCGGGTTTTCCCGTTGGGGGATAGCGCCGATGCACAATCCTTCAGGAATGTCAGCCGGCATATCTTTCATGCTGTGAACCGCAATGTCAATGCGCTCGGCCAGCAATGCCTGTTCAATTTCTTTTACAAAAAGGCCCTTGCCGCCTACTTTGGCAAGGGGCACGTCCAGGATCTTGTCCCCCTGTGTTTTGATAATGGTCAGCTCAATGGGGGTTGACGGGAATTTGGTTTCGAGAAAGGATTTGGTCCAGTTGGCCTGCCAGAGCGCCAGTTTGCTGCCGCGGGTTCCGATTTTAACGGGACGGTTCATCTTGCTCAATGGCTGCAGCCGGCGCAACTTGTCGCTGCGCAACCACTGCAGGAAGATGCCCCGGCCGAGCTGGAGACAGTCTCTCCACCGCTACCTTTAGAGATAAAGCCGCAAGGGGACATCAATTTGGATACTTTTTTACTTTTACAGGAAGGGCAGTCGGGCTTTTCGCTTCCGAAAACCAGGCATTCAAAATCCTGGTCGCATTTTTTACAGTGATATTCGTAAATCGGCATAACATTCTCCCCGAGCTTGTTTAAACAGCGTATCGTCCACCCGATTAATAATCATCCGAGCAGTGAAATCAACCGAAAAAGGTTAATAAACATGAAATACCGATATCTGTCAACCGTCAAGCTGTTCAATTACCCCGGCAGCGATCAATGGCAGCATGATTTCATGATGGCCGATCAGGTTTATCCCCATGCCACCTTTGGCTGTGGGTCGTTTTACAACATTGGTGACGGGGCGATAATGCTGAATGAAGTCCAAATTGACCGCGGTGAATTCATCTAATGTGTAACCCAGGTTGCGCGCCAGACTGACGGCCTTTAAAAAAACTTCCGGTAAGACGACGGCGGACCCTGCATTCAGGTAGACGCCTTCTTGCAGACGGGCCACCATAGCCGCAAATAGGCGGAAATCATGATGGGAGGCTTTACCGGAACGGGCGGGATCAAACTGCGGGTGCATGTGAATAATGTCTGTTCCAATCGCCACATGTACGGTAACCGGAATTCCAAGACGAAAGCCGGCTGCCAGTATGCTGTTTTCGGCAAACGGTAGGTTCTGCCGGGCAATTGCGCGTCCGACGGCCTGTCCCAGGCCGCTTGAATCCGGCTGTGAATTTTCCAGAGCATTCCCCAAGAAAACGGCGGTGTCTTCAGCCATGCCAAAAGTGCCGTCATCAATGGCGCTGGCAACATCTTCTGATGTGGTTCCGGTCATGGCCAGTTCAAGATCGTGAATAATACCGGCGCCGTTTAAGGCCACACAATGAATGATACCGCGTTCCATCAAATCGATGACCACCGGATTCAGGCCTACTTTGATGACATGCGCGCCCATTCCCACAATGATCGTCTTGTCCGTGCGCGCAGCTGTTGCCAGTGCCCTGATAACGGTTTTCAGGTCGGCGGCGGCCAAAATATCCGGTAATCCGTTAACAAAATCCTTGAAAGTGCCATCCTTCTGCCAGATCTTGGCAAAGTCGACCGTATTGACCTTGCTGCTGCGCTGCGCCAATGAATAGGTCTTTACCTGACCCAGATCCAGCGGTTTAATTTTTTTTGGCATAACTCCATCTCTTAACTGAGGTTGTGTTAGCGGGCTAACCGGACATTCTTTTCTATTTTTACGAAAACAGCCTGCGTTCAACCAGGTCACAGATGATGTGGCCTAAAGTGATATGGGCTTCCTGAATCCGGGCCGTATCGTCGGACGGCACTGCGAACACCAATTTCGCGCATTTTGCCAGCGCGCCGCCTCGGCCGGTAAAACCGATGGAAAATAATTCTTTTTCATTAGCCGCTTCGACGCCCTGTAAGATATTTTTTGAATTTCCGCTGGTACTGATGCCCCAGGCGATATCATTTTTTTTGCCCAGTGCTTCGATCTGTTTCGAAAATATATCGTCAAATCGATAATCGTTTCCAATGCTGGTGAGAATGGAGGTGTCGGTGGTCAAAGCAATGGCCGCCAGGGGAGGGCGTTCGATTTTAAAGCGGTTAACAAATTCAGCAGCCAGGTGCTGAGCATCCGCCGCGCTGCCACCGTTTCCGAAGATGAGAATTTTATTTCCGGCACCGATACAGTCCGCCATTTTTTCAACTGCCACACGTATGCGATCGAGGTGTTTTTCGATAAATTGGCGCTTGACCTGCACACTTTCTTCAAGTTGCTGTAAAATAATTTTTTCCATCGTGTTATCCCGTTCGCCCGGCGGAGCGCGGCGCCTTGGGCTGCAGTTTTTTTTCGATCTCCGAGATCAGATCAGATGCGTCTTTACCGAGCCGCCGGGCTTGCTTAAATTCCTTTAAAGCATCATCCAGGCGGTTTTGCCTGTAATAAAGCTGGCCTAATCGATATCGAAAAAGTCCATTTTCCGGGGCAAGTTGAATACTTTCCTTGCAGAACATCAGGGCGATCTCCGGGTTTTCTTCCTGCTCGGCAAACAAACACCCCATCGCCGATAGTGAAGCGGCATCACTGGGATTATATTTGATGGCCTTTTTATAGGCCGCAACTGCTGCGTCAGCGTTGCCGATTTGTGTAAAACATTCACCCAGATACCGAAATGCGGCACCGGAAGTCGGCTCCAAAGCAGCAGCGCGTTCTAGAAACTTTTTGCCGCTCTCGGGCTGGTTCAATTCCATCAATAGTCTACCGGTTTGAAAGTTGACTTCGAATACGTCCTGATTAATGGCATTGGCTTTAAAAAAAAGATCAAGGGCTTTATAGCGGTCTCCGGCTAGCATATGAATAAAACCCATATTATACCAGGCCATGACTTCCGTATGATTCAATCTGACGGCTGAATTAAATTCCAATTTCGCCTTTTCATATTCTCCCAGCAGGCCATAGCAAACGCCCAGGCTGTTGTGAACATTGGTGTTGGTGGGATCCATTTTGAGGGCCTGCTGATACTCTTCAATGGAACCGTTGATATCGCCTTTATCAAACAGCTGATCCCCACTGATGTTTAAGCTCACGGTATCAAAAATCACAGTGCTGTTCGGCCCAAAAAAGGCGGCATGTTCCAGAGCCTTGAGTGCGTTGGGGATAACATCGGCAGGCTGATAGTTGAGAAATGGATATTCGGCGATGCCGGCGCTGACGGTCAAAGCGGCTTTGTTTTTTGATGTTTGTTGAAATTGTTGTACAAGCGTCAAGCAGAGATCAGCATTTTTTTGAATAAAAAAAGTGCCGAACAACCCCTGGTTCAACAGCCCCCAGATGCCATCATGTTTTTTACTAAAATTATTAAACAATTTGGCAGCCCTTTTATGAGCCTCTGCCGGTTCGATACTGGGTTTTTGGCAATCGGTACTGACATCGTCATCGATCTGAAAAACCATACCGGCAAACTGCGGTGCCGGGGCTAACCGCTCTAATGCGTGATCCAAAAAGGCCTGCCCCGTCAGCAGACCGGGATAAATGGATTGAATGGCCTTTTGAATGCTCGCAGGTACCTGAACGCGCTTTTTATGCAGGTCGTCTGCTTCCGCTTTGGCGTGCAGGAAGTGCCGCGTCGATTCCCGGTGATGGTAGAGTTCAACTTGGTCTTTTCGCATATCAGGCTTTCATTATTCGATTTTCAACTGCAGTTTCAATAATGGGATACTCATCTTCCTGAATTGTTCGCGGATCCATTAGGAACAAATCATCTTCGATTCGACCGATAATGGGCGGATCGTTGCTGCGCATCATTTTTTCAAGGGTGTTGGGTGATAGGCTATCAACCTTGAGGCCAATGCACAAGCTGGGAAGCTCCATAAGGGGCAGTGCGCCGCCGCCGGTTTTGGAGGCGCGCTTGAGAAGCTGGATGTGGAGTCGGGCGCCACCGATTTGTTTCAGACGATCCGCAAGGCTCCGGGCACGGTTTTGAATCTCGGCAAACGGAAGCATAATCATGCGCAAGGTGGGAATTAGGCGAATTGCCTTCGGCTCATCGCGATATAATCGCAGGGTGCCCTCCAGCGCGGTCAATGTGAGTTTGTCGATCCGCAATGCCCGTGTCAGCGGATTGCTTTTAATACCGTCGATAATTTTCCTTTTGCCGACGATGATACCGGCCTGCGGCCCCCCCAATAACTTGTCCCCGCTAAAGGTGATCACATCCGTACCGGCGTTCACCGATTCCTGAACGGTGGGTTCCTTTAGCAGACCGTACTTTGAAAAATCGATAAAGGTGCCGCTGCCCAGATCCTCCATGACCGGCAGTCGATGTTCAGCGCCCAAGTTCACGAGTTGCGGCAACGATACTTCTGCTGTGAAGCCGACCACGCTGTAATTGCTGGTGTGGACTTTTAACAGTAAGCCGGTTTGCGGACCGATGGCATTGGCGTAATCTTTTAAATGGGTGCGGTTGGTGGTTCCGACCTCTTTAAGGATACTGCCGCTTTTGGTCATAACGTCCGGTACCCGGAAAGATCCGCCGATTTCCACCAGCTCACCGCGTGAGACGATCACCTCTTTGTCCCTTGCAAGGGTCTCAAGGCTTAAAAGGACTGCCCCGGCGTTATTGTTTACAACCAGAGCCGACTCAGCACCGCTGATTTCACAGATCAATTCTTCAACGCTGCTGTAGCGTGATCCTCTGCGCCCGGCGGCCAGATCATATTCCAGATTGGAATAGCGACCGGCAATTGTCACCAGATGGTCAATTACCTCGGCAGCTAACAGCGAGCGGCCCAGATTTGTATGGACCACAATCCCGGTTGCATTAATCGTGCGTCTTAAGTTGGACGTCATCGCCTGATGAACCGATTGTTTTACAGCCTCGATCATCTGTGAATCCGCTATGCTATCGTGTCCAATGGCCGGGTTGTTGGCGAGAATATTTTGTCGCCGGCTTTCAATCACTTTGCGAATGGAATTGACCAAAACAGTATGCGGAATATTTTCAGCGAAGGCTTGCCGGGTGACCAAATCCAGCAGGCGATCCACACCCGGCAGCTTGCGCAGAAGCGCCTGCTGATCCGGCCGTATAGGGATTAATTTATCCTTTTGTGATTTTGTCATGATGTTAATCCGTCTTCATGGCGCTTCCGCCGGGTGCAGATCCTCAGCCAGATGCTTCACACTGGCATTAGCGCCAGTTCAGGCGAAGTCTCCAGCACTTTTATGGGAATTTGATCGATAAGTTTCGGAAAATCAGAAACGGATAAACCGATAACGGCCAGCCGGGAAGCAAGGCTGTCGGTGCTTAAGCGTTCCATCTCCAATCCGGTGTGAAATCGACTCATCAGCAGGTCAGCCAGGTAAACAATATGGACCAGGGCATCGTGTTGGGTTGCATTTTCAGGCTGATGATGATGCCGGATGGTCTCGACCAGCGACTCCGGAAAAGACCATTTCAGCGCCAGCTCTTCGCCTACTGCCGTATGATCGGTGCCGAGCAGCTGTTTTTCGACCTCAGAAAAATTTTTTCCCCCAAGAGTGCATTCCCTGTAAAAAAGCGGGAAGCCAGCCTGGATGAACTGATCCAGGGCAACCTTGCCAATGTCGTGCAGCAGTCCGGCCGTATAGGCCAAAGAAGGATCCGTTCGTTCGGTAAAAGTGGCCAGTTTTTCGGCAATAAAAGCCGTGCCGATGGCATGATGGTATATGCCGCCTTTACACAGAGAGTAGCCCATGCCGATCTGGTTGAAAAAATTATTCAGAGAGGCTGAGATGATCAGCTTCAGCAAAAGATGCTGCCCTATCATAATCAGTGCATGCTCCAAGGATTCAATTTTTTTGGAACGGGCAAATATAACTGAATTACACAGTTGCAGTGTCCTGGCACTGATGACCTGATCCTTGCGGATTTCCTCGGTTATATTCTTAATATCATAATCATCTGAATGCATGATCCGCAAAATTTTTAATGCAATTTGTGGTATGGGCTGTAAAGCTTCGATGGCGCGGCCGATTTCCCGGGGTTCCGGCACTTTTACATCGACATCGACTGCAAGCTTGTCAGACCCTGCCGGCTCGATCAAGAAATTGCCTGTTTTGAGGTTCAATTCAAGTCGGCAGGTGAAAAAGCCCCCTGTTTCCAGTTTATCGACCTGTATGCGCTCTGCCTTTATCAGCTGCATGACACGTTCGGTGGTCCGTCCGCCGATATCCAGTTCAAAATCGGAATCGTTTACCGGTCCCACCAGAGCGCCCCCGGCGATGCAGGCTTTGAGGTTTTCGGCTGTAGCCCCTTGATCGTATAAGGCCTGAACGAACGGTGGAAATCCGGTAGACGCATATTTTTCCGTTTGAAAGCCGGCGTTCGGAGTCGCTGGCTCGGGCAGCAGTAAATGCATCAGGCCACCGACGCCAGCGACAGGGTCATAAAGTGCCACGCCGACACAGGTTCCCAGATAGGCTTCCAAAATCATTGGCTTGCGGGTATCCACCCGGTAGCTTCCGGCGGCGACGTGGTATCGGTGTTTTTCAGACATCAAGGTTTCGCTTCGTACGGTTCGTGGGGCTGTGTTGGATATTTATCTGTAAATATTAAAAATTTATCATATATCATTATAAAGTCAATTGTTTCAACAGAATTCTACTCATGTCATATCCGGGGATGCAAATTTACTTTATCATACAAATCATATACGATATGAGTAATTAAGTGGTTTCAGGTTTCAGTGTTCAGGTGTCAGCAAATTTTTTCAGAGGACGGAGGTCAGAAATCAGAAGTCAGAAAAACATGTCATTGTGATTATTTGTGCTCTGATCTCTGTTACCTGACATCTGACTTCGGTCCTGACACTTGACACCTGAAACCTGAAACCACATGAAATTAAGAGCCTCATTTTCTGCAAGCGTTTCATTACTATATTCGGAGATACGATGCAAAACATACTGGTTACCGGTGGTTGCGGCTTTATCGGCACAAATTTCATTTACCATATGCTGTCAAATGACGAATTTAATGGCCGAATTATTAACGTCGACAAACTGACCTACGCCGGCAATCCTGAAAATCTGGTGGCAGCTGAGAGAAAATATGCGAAGCGTTATATCTTTCAAAAGGCCGATATTTGCGATGCCCGGGCGATGGCAGCCATATTTGATCGATACGCAGTGGATGCCGTCTGCAATTTTGCGGCCGAATCCCATGTCGATCGTTCGATTGTAGAGCCGGATGCTTTTATCAAAACCAATATTGAAGGTACCTTTCGACTGCTGGAATTGGCCCGCCGGCACGAACATCAACTGAAATTGTTTCACCATGTCAGCACAGATGAGGTTTACGGATCCTTGGGCATGAACGGCCAATTCACCGAGCAAACGCCTTACCGCCCCAACAGTCCTTATTCAGCTTCCAAAGCGTCTTCCGATCACCTGGTCAGAGCGTATTTTAAAACCTACGGTCTACCGGTGACGATTTCCAATTGTTCCAATAATTACGGTCCCTATCAATTTCCCGAAAAAATGATTCCGCTGATGATTTTAAACGCACTTGAGGGCAGGCCGTTGCCGGTCTATGGTAAGGGGCGCAATGTGAGGGACTGGCTATACGTAACCGATCACTGTCAGGCCATCTGGAAAATTATGCAGGCGGGAACCCGGGGAGAAATGTACAATATCGGCGGTCAGTGTGAGATGGCCAACATTGATCTGGTCGGGCGCATTTGCGATCTGCTCGATGACATGGTTCCGCGCGCCGATGCATCTCCGCGCCGCAACTTGATTACGTTTGTAGAAGACAGACCCGGCCATGACCTGCGATATGCCATCGACTTCAGCAAACTGACAGAGGAACTGGGCTGGCTGCCGCAGGAAACATTTGAAAGCGGAATTCGCAAAACCATTGAATGGTACCTCGATCATCAGGGCTGGGTGGAACAGATTAAAAACGGCGAGCACTATCAACGCTGGATGAAGCAGCAGTATGGTGGCGCGTAATTTTATCGGTTTCAAAGTCAGCTGCTGTAAAATATTAACTTGCCGTATTTGGAAATTAAATGTTACGCGTTTCGAGTTGCGGGTTGCGCGTGGCAGGCTGAAATTTGCGATACACGCAACCCGGAACACGCCACCCGCAACCAATGACACCCATGATAAAACACGCTAAAGACCGAATCATCTTCCCCCTGGATGTTGCCACCGCCGCCGACGCAAAAAGATATATTGAACTGTTGGCCGGAAGCGTAGGTCTGTTCAAGGTCGGGCTGGAACTGTTCATTCAGGCCGGTCCTGCGATTATTGACTTTATTCATTCACAGACACAGAGCCGGGTTTTTTTGGATTTAAAGCTGCATGACATACCGGCGACGGTCAAGCGGGCCATGGCGCGGATTGCCGATATGGGCGTTGCTTTTGCCACGGTTCATGTAGGCGAGACATCACGAATGCTGGCTGCGGCAGTCGAGGGTGCCGGCGGCAAGGTGGGAATTCTTGGCGTTACAGTATTAACCAGTGTTTCGGCGGAAGATCTGAAATCGGCCGGCTATCGCCAGGAATTATATGATGACCTGCTGCAGACCGTCACGCGCAGAGCGGTTGTTGCCCATGCAGCCGGCTGCGCCGGTGTTGTCTGTTCGGGGCTCGAGGCGGCCCGGGTCAAGGAAACAATCGGCCAGGATTTTCTAGCAGTGACGCCGGGAATTCGCCCGGCCTGGACAGTGACGGCTGAAGAAGATCAACGCCGGATAACCACTCCAGCCGGGGCCATCCGTGCCGGTGCGGATTATCTGGTTATTGGCCGGCCGATCCGGGACGCAAAAGATCCCGTAGAGACAGCTGCGCGAATTGCCGCCGAGATTGAAGGTGCTGTTTAGCTTCTGTGCTGTTCAAATAATGGTTATGGGTCCTTATTATAGTATACGCCTACCGAACCGGAACCAGCATAATTTCGATCCGGCGATTCTGTTTGCGGCCCTCTTCGGTTTCATTTGATGCAACCGGCTTGTAATAGCTAAAACCGCTGGCAGTCAATCTTTCCGGACTAATTTCTCCCTTTTCCTGCAGGAAGCGCACCACCGCAGTCGCCCTGGCAGCCGACAATTCCCAGTTGGTTGGAAACCGATTGAGCAAGGCGCCGCCGATTTTGACATCATCGGTGTGGCCCTGGACAACAATCATTTGATCCTGGTTATTTTTAAAAGATTCGGACAATCTCAACAGGACGTCCTGGCCTTCAGGTTTGATTAAGACACTGCCGGAATCAAACAGGATCTTATCGACGAAGGTTACCATTAGTTTGCCTTCAATTTCCTGAATGCGAACGTCCTTGTTGGCAATCTGCGTTTTCAGATTGTTTTCAATTTCCTGGCGCGTTTGATCTAATTCGGAGATTTCCTTTTTTTGAATCTCAACGGTGGTTCTTTCCTTATCCAACTCACTTTCCAGCTGTGCGACTTGGTTCGAAAGGCGTTGGTTTTCTTGTTCCAGCTGCTCCCGGGTTGCATTGGCCTGATTTTCAAGATCCACGTACTTGCTTTTGGAAACACAGGAGAATATAAATAACAGGCTCAAACCGCATACCACAAATACGAATTTTTTAGACATGGTCAACCTCCTTTATCGCAGGATTGTTTATGGTGCCAATCCCATTCATTTTCAATGAAGGCAAATAGCGCAAGGATATTCCAAGACATTGAGCGGTCTCAACCCTTGCGACGCCTTACGGTTGGTCGAATCCTTGCGCTGAAAATCGACATTAGCAGCACTCACCTGAACAAGTCAACATTGAATCCGCGCCCCGAGCACGCCCTCTTATGCCGGTCAGCTCGGATGCGATCCGGTTTAGAACATTTAAAAATATCGATATAAAAAAATTCCCAGAATCAGGGCACCGATGAGCAGTGCAAAAAACATCTGTTCCGGGCTAAATTTTTTCATAAGGATTAGCTGTCTTTGTCCAACCCAAAGGCCGTATGCAGCACCCGCACGGCCAGTTCGGTGTATTTTTCTTCGATGACACAGGAAATCCTGATCTCAGAAGTACTGATCATCATGATGTTGATATTTTCTTTGGCCAGGGCATTGAACATTTTGGATGCGACCCCGGAGTGATCTTTCATGCCCACCCCGATAACGGAGACCTTGGCAATTTTTTCGTCGCCGAACACATCCTCGGCCTGAATTTCCCTGGCAATCGCTGTTTGCATCGCCAGGGCTTGCTTGAAATCACTCCTCGGGACGGTGAACGTAAGATCCGTCTGTCCTTCAGCGCGGGTATTTTGAATAATCATATCCACGACGATTCCGGCTTCAGCCACGGGCGTAAAGATTTTGGCAGCAATCCCGGGGACGTCCGGAACTTTTTTTAAGGTAATGCGAGCTTGATTTTTGTCATGGGTGACGCCGGATACCACCAGGCGCTCCATGCCGGAATTTTCATCGACGACCATGGTTCCCTCCTCCTCGCTGAAAGATGATCTGACGTGTACCGGTATGTTGTATTTTTTGGCAAATCCGACCGATCGAATTTGTAAGACCTTGGCGCCCAGACTGGCCATGTTCAACATTTCGTCATAGGAGATGGCCTTCAGCTTGCGGGCTTGCGGGCAGATGTTGGGATCGGCCGTATAAACGCCGTCCACGTCGGTATAAATTTCACAGACATCGGCCTTAAGTGCCGCGGCGATGGCTACTGCCGATGTATCCGATCCTCCGCGACCCAGAGTCGTAATGTTGCCATTGGGATCACAGCCCTGAAATCCGGCCACAACAACGATGTGCCGGTCTTGGAGCAACTCCCTGATACGCGCAGCCCGAATGTCAAGAATGCGAGCATTGCCATGACATTGGTCGGTCAGGACCTCGGCCTGATGCCCTAAGAGCGACTGTGCCGGATAATTCATAGATTTAAGGGTCATGGCCAGTAAAGCGGAGGTGGTTTGTTCGCCGGTGGCCAGCAAAACATCCAACTCACGTTTGTCCGGTGTCTGGGAAATATTTCTGGCCATATCGATCAGGTTGTCGGTGATACCGGCCATGGCCGAAAGAATGACGACCACCGCATTGCCCTGATCATAGGTTTTGGCAACCCGATTGGCCACGGTTTGAATTCGTTCCAGGTTGGCAACGGATGTGCCTCCGTACTTTTGGACAATTAAGGCCATTTTTCTTGATTTCTCCCTTACCCCAAAGAGCACGAACCCGCCGCCCCCGGAAGAGCGGATTCCGCTTTCGCTGAAGCGATGCCGGAGATATGCGATGGCGGACGCGGGAGACACGAAGATGATAAAAGTGATTAATTTTTTTTACTTCGTGTCTTTGTTTCTTGGTGGTTAATTTTAATACTGACTTTCATTCGGTGCCCATGCGGAGCGTATTATTTTATCAAGTCCTGAAGTTGCAATTCCAGAGCTTTTAGCAAATTCGCGGCCGGATGTCCATATGCAAATAGATCGATGCGCCGGTCGTTTTCACCCGTAATGTCAAATCGCAGTTGCAGGTGGTTTGATAGTGCATCCTCGGATAGCTTCTCGGCCCATTCGATGGCAATGACGGCATCTGCCAGCAGGATCTCGTCCAGACCGATGTCATCCAGTTCGATAAGGTGTTCGATCCGGTAAAGATCCACATGGTAAAGAGGGTACCGTCCGGGGTATTCATTGATGATCGTGAAGGTCGGGCTGGTAACATAATACTTCTTGGATACATCAAGCCCCTTTGCCAGACCCTGTACAAATACGGTTTTGCCGCTTCCGAGGTCACCGCTTAAGGCCATGATGCTCGGCTGCTCGATGGCGGCACCTAAGATTTGCCCCAGACGTTGCGTTTGCGCTGCAGATTGGGTTGTTATCTGGATATGTTCTTCAGCCATGGGTCTCTTCGTTATTGGTTATTTGTCTGAAACGTTTGACGGTTTTTGCCATGGGCTCAAATCAAATAACGAATAACAAATAACGAATAACTTTAGGCCTGGTTTAGGCCAGTAGTTTTTTAATTTCCCCCGGAATCGCATTCATCACTTCGCCGGCCAGGTAGCCAAACGGCCCAATCGATGTTGCCAGGGTATCGGCTGCGGCCCCATGAAGATAGACGGCGGCATGGGCGGCTTCTTTTGGAGAAAAGCCCTGGGCAATAAAACCGGCCAGCACGCCGGTCAGCACGTCACCCATCCCTCCGGAGGCCATCCCGGGATTTCCGGTAGGGTTGATATAGGCCGTGCCATCGGGATGGGCGATGACGGTTGCGGCGCCTTTTAAGACAAGGTGCACTCCGAATTGGGTGGCAAAATCACGGGCACACTCGAGACGATTTTGTTGGATGACTGCCGGCGCGGTTTCAATTAGCCGGGCCATTTCTCCGGGATGGGGAGTCAGCACGGCCGGGGCTTTTAGTTTTTTCAACAGACCGGTTTGTCCGGCAATATTGTTGAGACCATCGGCATCGATGACCATCGGTATCTCAATTCGACTTATGACTTTTCCGACAAGACTCCGGGTTTGGGCGGTTTGGCCGATTCCAGGCCCGATAGCCAGGCAGGATTTTCCGTCTGCCAGTGCAAGGATCTCTTCCAGGGCGGCGTCTGCGAGGATACCCCGCTGACTTTGCGGCAAAGGTGCTGTCATCACTTCCAATACCTGCGTTTCGACAATTGGATTGAGGCTTTCGGCAACGCCCAGCGTCACCAGGCCGGCACCCGCACGCATAGCCGAGACGGCCGTCATGGCGGCTGCACCCGTCTTTCCGGTTGAGCCGGCAACGACCATCAGATGGCCGCTTTTACCCTTGTGCATATCGGCAGGACGCGGTTGAAAGTAGCTGCCAATGCAATTAGCAGAAAGCAGGTATTGCTTCGGGCCGACGGCAGCGACCACCGCTTCCGGTATGCCAATATCGATAATTTCAAGCTTTCCGGTGCACGCAGCACCCGGATACGTGAAATGACCGATTTTAGCCAGGGCGAAAGTAGCCGTTCCTTGCGCCCGGATGGCAGTCCCGCAGATTTGACCTGTATCTGAATTTAGGCCCGACGGAATGTCGACCGCGAATACGGGGATGCCGGTAGTGTTGATAAAATCAATGACAACTTTAAAAAAACCTCGGACATCGGAAGTCAAACCGGTACCCAGAATGGCATCCACCAGCAGGCCCGACCGGAGGATCGCGGCTTTAACTTTCGAAAAGGAATCTTCATCCGGCACCTCGATTACCGGGACCTTGAGCGCAGCAAGGCGTTTAAGGTTAACGGCTGCATCCCCCTGGACCGCTTCGGTCTTGGCGAGCAAATAAACCGTCACATTGAAGTCTTTGGCAGCAAGTTCCCGGGCAATAACAAAACCGTCGCCGCCATTATTTCCCTTGCCGCATACGATGCTAACACCTTCTTCGGCCTGCTCGGCAAATAGGGAGAGCAGCGTAATAGTAGCGCCCTGCCCGGCGGTTTCCATGAGCTCCAGACCGGGAATTGAATGTTTTTCAATCGCCTGGCGATCCATTTCTTGCATTTCAGCAGCGGTGACAAGAATCATGTGCAACCCCCAAAGCAAAACCGGCACAAAAAGTCATTTTACAACATGAATGGCTGAGCGCTAACATCAAGATAATTACACCACGAAAACACGAAAATAGGAAAGTACAAAATTTTTTATTTTCTTTTCGTGTTTTTCTTCTTTCGCGCTTTCGTGGTTAAAAGTGCTTTGGGTTCAGCGTTCAGCTCCAGGAGATTCAGAGTGCGCGAATTAGATCAATCATTTCCTTGACGGCCTTTTCCATGCCGGTCAGCACGGCACGTGAAATAAGACTGTGCCCAATGCTGAATTCGTCGATTTCTCCCAGACCCTTGAATGCTTTGACTGTTTTGTAACACAGCCCATGACCGGCTTTAATGTTGAGATTGAGTTTATGGGCCAGTTTGACGGCGTCCGTCATTTTCAAAAATTCCTGATGCCGTGTTTTGGATGTTTTGGCGTCACAATAGGCACCGGTGTGCAGCTCAACAATTTTGGCATTGGTGCGATGCGCCTGTTTGAGCTGTTCGGCATCCGGATCGATTAGAATGCCAACGGGGATGCCGCTGTTTTGCAAGGTATCAACGATTTCTCTTATTTCTTCTTTGTAGACAACGAGGTCCAGGCCGCCGCCGGCACTGAATTCCACCCGTTTTTCGGGCACCAGCGTAACGTGATCCGGCTTGATGTCCAGGGCCATGCCGACCATTTCAGTCGTCGATGCCATTTCCAGGATCAGTTTACTTTGAATCGTCTGACGTAGGATGCGAACATCTCTATCCTGGATGTCCTGCCGATCTTCCCGCAGATGCACGGCGATACCGTCGGCTCCGGCCAATTCGGCCATAACTGCAGCGGCTACCGGATCGGGAAATGCACTTTTTCTGGTTTCCCGTAAGGCGGCAACCATATTCATTTTAACTGCTAAACCGGCCATAGCTGAACCTCCTTTTTTCCGGGGGGCGACCCCGCATTTGATATTCCGCAAATCGGAATGCCGGTATTAAGATGCGGGCTGCAATTTAATAGATTCTAAGATCTCATTCGTCTTCTGCTCCATTTTTTGAGCTTCGGATTTGTTGTTTTCGTGTTCATACCCCAGCAGGTGTAAAATGCCATGAATGAGCAGCCGATCAAAATAAGCCGTCCTGCTGAGGCCGGCGTTTTTTGCCTCCCGGTGTGCGGTTTCCACTGAAATCACGACATCGCCCAGAAGGTCGGGGGTAATGTCAGTGAACGGGCCCTCCTGCATGGCAAATGCAATTACATTTGTGGGACCTTCTCGGTTTAGGTATTGTTGATTGAGGCGTGCGATCTGTTGATCGTCAACGATGAGAATAGAAAGCTCTGCGTCAGGATAATCCAAGGCGTTTAAGATGGCCCTTGCTTTTTGCTGAATCTTCTTCCTCGAGATCCTGTGTTTGCCTTGCCGGTTTTCGATCTGAACTTCCATTCTTCGATTTCCCTTTGTCATAACCATTTCCGGCTGTACGGCCTTCAGTGTATTCGATGCGGTGATGATGGATGCCGTATAGTATTTTATTGAAGCTTTTGGCAATATTATGCAGGTCTTTGAGAGTTAATTCACAGTCGTCCAACTGGCCGTCTGAGAAAATCTGGTTGATCAGTCTTTGGACCAGGCCCTGTATTCTTGATGGGGTGGGATTATCCAGCACGCGTGTGGCAGCTTCAACCACATCGGCCAGCATGACGAGGCCGGCCTCCTTGGTTTGCGGCTTGGGACCCGGATATCGGAAGTCATCAATATTGACCGCGGCCGCTCCTTTTTTCTGTTTAGCCTTTTCATAGAAATATTTAATAATGCTGGTGCCATGGTGCTGTCGGATCGTATCGCTGATCAATTGCCCCAGTTTATTTTGTCTCGCAATTTCAACACCGTCTTTGATGTGGGCAATCAGGATTAAAGCTGACATGGATGGTGCCAATTTATCGTGTCGATTCTTGCCTTCGGTCTGGTTTTCAATAAAGTATAGCGGTTTTCTGATTTTGCCGATGTCATGATAATATCCGCAAACCTTTGCAAGCATTGGGTTGGCACCGATTTCTGTTGCGGCAGCTTCCACCAGAGACCCGACAATAACCGAGTGATGATAGGTGCCGGGTGCTTCGATCATCAAGCGGCGCATGATTGGCCGGTCCAGATGGGCAAGTTCAAGCAGTGTAATATCGGTGGTATAATCGAAGGCAATTTCAACCAACGGCACGATACCGGCCGTTACAATACCGGCACTGATGCCCCCCAGAAAGGCAAAAGCCCAATCCCAAATCAGTTTGGCGGTCGACAACTCGCCGGTATAGAAGTGGGTAGCGGTGGCGAGTACAATATTTAACAGGCCCAGCTTGGTGCCGGCGATGATAAACGTTTTCCTTTCGCGACAACTTCGCAGCCAGTAGGCGGCCATCGTGCCGCTTACCAAAAAATACATAAACATTTCAAAACTGTTCTGAAAAATAAGACCAAAACCAACCGCCATTATCAGGGCCGTTGGGACGGCCACACCCATTCCCAAAAACAAGCAGATAATCATGGCCGCCGAAGTTAACGGAATGCCAAAATACGTCGAAGATCGTGGGATGGAGACCGGTGAATTCTGGGTCAGCAATTCGGATAAAGAGACCGAAACCCCTGAGAGAAAGAAAAATAACAGGGCCAGGCTGGCAAGCAGCATCAAACTCTTATTGTGATAATTGGCCATCAGACCCTGCTGATTGAGATGTAAAATGTAGGTGGTGACCAGCAGACACATCAGCAACAGGGCAGCGCCGAAGCTGCTGAGTAAAATTTGTTCCCGCTGGGTCTGGGCATGCAGGGCCCGGAGTTTGAGCAAATCAAATTCAGACACCAGCGAACCTTCTCTTAACACCATTTCTCCGGCTTTGATTTTATACAGTACCGGTTTGACCTCGGCGGCAACTTTGTTTTGTCTTTCCTGGGTTTCGCTGCGGTTAAGGGTGATGTTGGGCTGAATGAGTTCCTGAACAAAGTCAACGATCAGATTCTTCAGCGTATAGTCGATACCCTCAAGATAAGGCTGGCTGATGCTGCGAACCATGGCCTTGGCCTGGTTGAGACCATAAAATTGGTTTAAATTGGCCACAAATTTTTCATTCTTTGTGGCAACATCCCTCAGAATGATACCTTTATCCAGTTCCTTTAGCAGGATTTCTTTGTTGGTGACGACACCCGTCGATAAAATAGCGTTTAGAATTTTGACAATGAGATCAGCAACGTCGCTGGAAAACCCTTCTTTAGCAAGAGCCTGGTAAGCACCCGTGCTGACCCGGATGCCGATGGTTTCTTCAAATTGTGGCTGTTTTTCGCGGATTAATGCCTGCTCTGATGGCTTGGCATCGCCGAGCAAGATGTGGTTTGGATCAGACGCCTCTCCTGTCTCTTGCAGCAAGCTGTCTTGGGTTGACTCGATGGCGGTCCTCAGATCATCAAATGCCTGCGTCACATTGCGCATCAGGGTTGTGGCCAGATTGGCATCAAAATCGTAAACCGTGAGCACCTCTGCCATGGTTTGCTGGCGATTTTTTTCGGTGACAGCTTGGTCTTCGATGAAAAAATCGCGGGATGCCTTGATATCCCGTTCGACCACATCTCCCAAATTATACTGGTGCCGGGTAATGACCAGACTTGGGTATAAAATGATAATAAATAGGATCACAAACAACACCAGAATTCCCCAACGGATGCGGGTGTTGTTATCCAGGAGTTTGTTGATCGATTCCTTGCTTTTATGGAAGTTCATGGTTATTCCGCCGGTGCTGCCGGCAAGCGTTAAAGCCTTTTCCAAGCGGTGCCTGCAACGCCAAAAGACGAACAAATGCCGAATTTACTCTACAGGCGCGATCGGATTCTTCGTACTGAAACCATCAGGACACCTCATGTCCCTTTCTATTACCGCCTGTGGCGGCAAAATTCAAGCCACCCCTTGTGCGGATGAGCGGGAACTCAGGCATTTTCAGAGCGCGGATTTTCCGATGGGGTTCTTTTGCTATAGGTCTTCTCGTTTTCCTTTTTGGCGTCTAATTGTTCGTAGGCATCGATAATGTCCTGGACAAGTCGGTGTCGAACCACGTCTATTTTTGAGAAAAAGACAAATTTAAGACCTTCAATTCCTTGTAAAATATTTTTTGCCTGAATCAAGCCCGATGTTTTTTCTGTCGGAAGATCTATCTGGGTGATGTCTCCGGTGATGACCGCTTTAGAATTAAACCCGATGCGGGTCAGAAACATTTTCATCTGTTCAGGGGTTGTGTTTTGAGCCTCATCCAGAATGATAAAGGAAGCATTTAACGTTCGCCCGCGCATGAAGGCAATCGGCGCAACCTCAATGGCCCCTTTCTGCATCAAATTCGTGACTTTCTCGAAGCGAATCATGTCGTGCAGGGCGTCATACAGGGGTCTTAAATAGGGATCGACCTTCTCTGCCAGATCACCGGGTAAAAATCCCAATTCCTCGCCGGCTTCGACTGCCGGACGCGTCAGAATAATGCGATCGACAATGCCCTTCGTCAGGGCTGATACCGCCATGGCCATCGCCAGATACGTTTTTCCTGTGCCGGCGGGTCCGATTCCGAAAACAATATCATATTTGCGCATGGCATCAATATATTCCTTCTGAGCCGGACTTTTGGGGCTTATCGTCGTTTTTTTTGAGGTGATGAAAACCGTATCCAGAAAGATTTTTTTAAGATCGGCGCGGTCATTTGCGCTGAGCACCCTTACGGCGTAATCAATATCGTTGGCGTGTACAGGATACCCCGCTTTTAAGATGCTGTAAAGCTGTTCAAGAACATTATGGGCCAGACGGGTGGCAATGGATTCACCTTCAATAAATACCGTACTGCCTCTGGCGTTCACAGTCGTATCGGTTGCAGCGGCAATCTGTTGCAAATGGCGATTGTGCTCGCCGAACAACTGTCGGGCCAGTTCGATATCGGAAAATTCGACCGTGGTCTGTTTGTTTTCTGGCAGTGTCTTCATTTAAAATTGTATGCCACCAGGATCAGCATCCTGTGATCAGCCGCACCACAGATTCGCCGTTTTGATGGCGGGCTCTATTTCCTATCACAACCTAAAAAGAATGCAAGCTAGTTTCAAATTCTAATTGTAGACCGAACTGGCGCAAATTACAAATCATAGCTTGCTCCGGGTCGATAAAAATACCTTGACTCCCCATATTGGCTCTGTTAGTTCAACCGGCGGATGCCCACAAAGGCAAAGAAATGACCGCATGCCATCCGGGCAGATGGTGCATACCATGTACTTTGAAAGCGTTTTGAATCGCTTGCCTTTTATGTGATTAAATGAATCCTTTTGATATATTTATCATAATTGTGCTTAGTTACAGTATCATCCGAGGCCTTTTTCGAGGACTGGTCAAGGAGGTGTCGTCCGTTATAGGCGTCCTGGGGGGCTTTTATGCCGCCTATTCTTATTATCCGATGGCAGCCAAATTGCTTAGCGGCATCGTAAAGGACCAATCATATCTGAACATATTGAGTTTTTTGATCATTTTTTGTGGAATTCTCATCGTGATCAGCATTCTGGGAGTTGTCATCAAGTATTTATTGAATGTCGCCTTTTTAGGATGGATCGATCGCATCTGTGGTGTCGGGTTTGGACTCATCAAAGGTGTTTTAATCGTAACGGTCATGTTTATCATTCTCACCACCTTTCTCTCTAAAGGCACGCCGCTCATCAAACAATCCATTCTCGCCCCGCATGTCATCTGGATTTCTGAAAAAATGGTCGGCCTCGCATCCGATGATTTGAAAAAAGACTTTTTTACGAAACTCGACGAATTCAAAAAAGCGTGGAAAATTCAAAAATAAAATCGGCCGGGAATCCACTCAAAAAACTGATTGCCCTGGTTGAATCCTTGCGAGGGGAAGAGGGTTGCCCCTGGGACCAAAAGCAAACACCTTCAACGATGCTGGTCTACTTATTGGAGGAGATCTACGAACTTGCCGACGCCATCGAATCTGAGCATGCTGTCGCTGTCAAAGAAGAATTGGGGGATGTGTTATTCCATATCGTTTTCATCACACACCTGTTTCAGGAAAAGGGCGACTTTTCGATTGATGATGTTGCTGGCGCTATCACCGCCAAAATGATCAGACGTCATCCCCATGTTTTTGGTGTCGCTAAGGTTGAGAATACCGAAGAGATCAGGCAAAATTGGCAGAAAATAAAGCAGAACGAGAAAAAGAAGAGCGCACCTGAGTCCATTATCGATTCTGTGCCCAGAAACATGCCCGTCCTGATGCGCGCTTACCAGTTGGTCGAGCGGACGTCCCGATCCGGTTTTGACCGCAAAAATCGTAAAAGCCTGTTGGCTGAGCTGGAATCTGGATTCGATCGTTTAAAGCACGCCGTTGAAAGCAATGACACAGTGCGGCTGCCGGATGATTTCGGAAACTTTATGTTTTCCCTGGTATATCTGGCGCAATTGCTAAAAATTCACCCCGAAACCGCCCTTTCCGGAGCCGTTAAGGCCTTTGAAAGGCGCTTCCGAAAGATAACAGAAGGGGAGCCCACAAAATAAGATGATTGCAATCATTGATTATGATGCCGGCAACTTGACCAGTGTGCAGCGTGCCGTTTCGCACCTGGGCATTGACTGCATGGTCACCAAGGAAAAAGCTGAGATTGAAGCGGCGGAACGCATCATCTTCCCGGGGGTAGGTGCTGCCGGGGCAGCGATGCAAAGTCTGCAGCGCTATGGTTTGGATCGGGCGATTAAAGCAGCGCTGGCTGCTGGAAAACCGGTCCTGGGTATTTGCATCGGTTCGCAAATTATCCTTTCGCATAGCGAGGAAAATGACACTGCCTGTCTGGGGATTATAGATGGAACCGTGCGCAGTTTTTCGCCTGACAATCGATCCGAGGACGGCCAAAAGCTAAAGATCCCTCATATGGGATGGAACGGGCTGGATATCAAAAAAGCACACCCGCTATTATCCGGCCTGAACGCATCGGATGAATTTTATTTTGTGCACAGCTATTACCCGGAGCCGCAGAATCCGGATTGTGTGATTGCCGTTACGAATTACGGGATCACATTTGCATCCATTGTCGGCTTTAACAATCTATTCGCGACGCAGTTTCATCTCGAAAAAAGCGGCCCGGCGGGGTTGAAGATACTGGATAACTTTTGCAGATGGAACCCATAGCGCGGTTCTTTAAGCGCTTCCAGTATTCCATTATTCCACTATTCCAATTGTGGACAAGCTCCAATACGTTTTGGAAACCGATGGATTTGTCAATGGCCTAGAATCTTTACTGTTAAGAGACTGAATGATGCTGAGTAAGCGAATCATACCGTGTCTGGATGTGCGTGAGGGCAAGACCACCAAGGGCGTAAAGTTCAAAGATAATGTTGACATTGGCGATCCGGTGGATATGGCCCGGCTTTATTACGAAGCTGGAGCCGATGAAATTGTATTTTATGACATCACGGCTTCATACGAGAAACGCGATATTATGTTGGATGTGGTGCGGCAGGTGGCAGAGACGATATTTATTCCCTTTTCGGTAGGGGGCGGCATTCGAACCGTGGCCGATATGCGCAATGTGCTTTTGGCCGGTGCCGAAAAGGTCAGCGTCAACACTGCGGCGGTTAAAAATCCGGCGATCATCGCACAGGGGGCTGAAGCATTCGGCAATCAATGCATCGTTCTGGGGATGGATGCAAAATTTGTCGGAAAAAGCAAACACATCCCTTCGGGCTACGAAATTTTTATCAACGGTGGCCGAACGCCCATGAAAATAGATGCCTTAGACTGGGCGATTGAAGCCCAAAAGCTGGGGGCCGGGGAGATTTGCCTGAATTCCATTGATGCCGATGGCACCAGGGATGGCTACGAATTAAATTTAACGCGGTTGATATCTGAAAATGTGCATATTCCGGTGATCGCATCCGGGGGTGCCGGCACTCCCGAGCATTTGCGGGATGTCCTGACGCTTGCCAGGGCCGATGCCGCTCTGATTGCTTCCATGGTTCACTATGGAACGTACACCATAACTGAGATCAAGTCCTATCTGGCTGAAAGCGGGGTCAAAATTCGCAAGACCTGGTAGAATTTACGCGCAACGTCGAGGCAGAAAAAACAGGTAGTGAGTGGATACGGCAATAGTTTGCGCGCAGCTCATCGATGGGCGGGTATCAGATACAGTCTGGCGATCGGAGAAAATACATCTTTACGTTATGTAATTTCCCGAACTCCTTGATTATGCCATTTCGTTTGACAGCACATAGCCGGGGGGCGTTTTACGAACGATTTCCCCGTTTTCGTTATATTCTTCAACGATAATGTGGCCGTCCTCGAAAGCATTTTTTCTTCGGGTTTCCTCTTCCTTTTTTAGATTCTGTTCGGATTTTGTGCTGTTTTCCGTTTTTTCAACGGGCCTTTTCTTTCTGACTTCAGCACTTTTTTTAACTGCGAGCTCCTGGTCGTGTATCTCACTGTCATAGTTTGCGCGCACCGTTTGCTGCATGGCGGCGTCTCCAATAGCATCCAGCATGGTGTCCTCCTTTTTTTAAATGAGCCCTTCTGACTCATATATTTTGCTGCGCATTGCTAAGTGGCAGCATCCTTATCGACCGCATCTTTTGCAAGCTGCTCGACCCGGCTGATCAGAAAATTCGTGTCTTTGACGGATAGCGCGGTCGTTGTTTTTTGGTTTAGATCGTCGATGACGTTAAATACAAACGCTGTTTCCTTTTTGTTATCGGATGCAATCGTTTTTCGTTCATGGCCCGCAGAGTTGACTTGGTCAGGGTCTTTGATTTGACCGTCGGCACCATAACCGGAAATTTTGCTCAGGATATCCTTGGCGACTTTTTCGATCATAGCACGGCGCTTGCCCTCGGTCGACAGCTGAATTTGATCGGAGAGCTGCTTCTTAGATCCGGCCGCCTGCTTCTGCGTGGATCGGTCCTGGCTAAGCTGCTTGCTGTAAGCATTTAACACATTGTGAATCTGATAACTGGATACCAGCATAAAATACTTTCTCCCAGTCTTCTTTATCGGCGTGCTGTCTGTTAACTTTAGGGAAAAATGCTCAAGGATAAGCAGATAATTTTATAATAGTATGTAATTATTATAAATATTAAAAAGGGAGGCTTTGCGCCTGGCAGGCTCAAATTCGCAGAAAACCCGCGGATTCGATTGAATTTCATTCGATCGTACAAATCGCATCACACCCTGCCGGCGATCCGTTTAAAAGCGATGACACCGGCAATCGACTGTACTAATCTTCAAAATCGCCGGCGGGTCCCTTGTCGCTATCCATTTGAGCAGCGCGCTCTTTGATGCGGTCGGGCGTCCAGCTCTGGGGATCTTCAATGCGCGTTGCTTTCGGACCGCAGTCGTAGGATCCGGTATCCAGAATGGCTTCAATGGCTAATGCTGCCGTATTTTCAGCATTGAAGACTTTGACCATCATATTGTAGGCAAAATCCTCGACGCGCTGTATCATGCGTTCGCGCGTCGCTTTTGGTTGACCGAGCAGTTTGTTCTCAAAAGGCAAATTTAGTTTTTTAAAATTGCCCCCCTTGTACCCCTGGGCCTTGGCGTAGGCCTGCATTTCGGACCATATTGACTCAGTCACGCCGGCGTCTTTTATTTTTTTAAAGTTGCCCTCGGCATCCAGGATGGCATTGCCGTAATCATTGACCTCCAGGCCCCACGAAATCATTTGCAGAGCTGTTGCCACGTTTGCTTTGGTGGTTCTGGTGCGGTCTGCGATTTCACGCAATCGATCCGAATTGTTGCCGGAAGTACCGTGTTGAGCGCCGGAAACGTGATATTCGGTTAAGGCTTCATGAATGCGAGCAGTCAGATCGATTTGTATGCCCTGATCGCTGGCTTCGATGCCATGGGTCGTGCCATTGTTCAATGCGATCCAATCGGGAAAAATGTCATGGGCATTTAAGCCCTGAATTAAAAACAGCGCCTCTTCTACCGTGGAAAGCCCTTCTTTTCCCTTGATTTCGCCGACTTCGGTCTCAAGGCCCGCCCATTTCGGCACGTAAGCATTGAGCGCAATGCTGGCCAGTAAATTTTTATCATCCGCCATGTGAGATGCATCAATGGCAATCGAAGTTATGCCGGCTTCGAACAGGGTAGGGATCTCTATTTTGGCAGCCGCAATATCGTCGTCGTTTTTGATGCCATAATGATCGGCATGAATCGCCACCGGTATGGAGATGCCCAACTCATTGCAGGCCGCATCAACGATACGGGCGATATTCCAGTAATTGACGGCGCAATAGGCATTGGCGCCGCCCTCGGATTTAGCAATTTCAATGATCAGAGCCGCATTGGCTTTTTGAGCGGCGCGCAGGGCACCGCGGATCACAAAACTATTTCTGCCATTGGCTGCCATGGCAATCGCTTTGCCCCTGGCCAGCATCGCTCGATCGATGAATTTGCCGCTGATGATCAGGGCTTTTGAATTCGGAAAAAGCTGTGCAATATTCGGTGGACGACCGACCTTAAGTGCTTGATCAAAGGTTTGTTGTGACATAATTGTGTTCTCCTGCCGCCGATGGTTCATTTAAAGCGGTGATAACAGTAAAACAAATAAATGACAGGTAAATTTACGGGGAATTGTCCTGAGGAGAGATTAACACCGTCAGGCAGCGTTAGGCATAAACATCTATGCGTCCGCCAACTTGATAATCATTGGCGAATTGCCAGTGTTGGTTGCGATTGTATCGATGGCAGTCAGTATCCCCAGGGTCGGCAGCGGTTTTTTTAGCCGTTGGTGGCCGAAAAAAGCGGTAATGACGCTCAACCCTGTCCTCTGAAACTACGAGAGAATGCGCCGTCCTCACGGGCAATATCGAATATTGACCCTGGTCATAAGGTATTATGGCATGGGTTGAAACAACCATCTGTCGTCCACATGAAGGGGCTAGGCTAATGGTCTCAGTTATCCATATTGATAAATTTCATAAACGGACGCTTCGGTCAGCCTGGCATCAATCTCATTTTGAATTTCCATTCGGTCCCGGGAAACCACCCATTCCCGCCAGTTGTCAATAGACTGCCAGGTGCTGATGACCAAATAATCACTGGTATCATCCAGGTTCCTGAGCGTTTCACCGGATATGTACCCTGATTGGTTGGTCGCTAGATTACGCAAGCGCCTGAAAAGAGGTAACAAGTCAGTGGTCCGGTCTTCAGGAATTCTGCGCCTGATAAATATTTTAACGGCCATTGAATGTTCCCTTATGTCTATTGTAAAACAAGTGGCAAAGAATAAGAATAAATGGGTGCTGCTGTCAAGAAAAATATGCTTAAATACCCAATAATATTTTTATTCTGGTCGACTTTGGTGGGCTGCAGTGACCGCTTTAACACTGCTTGGGATTTGAAAGGTAACAGCTTGGGTATGCAAAATGGTGGATGCAGAAAAATAATAAGCGCTTTACGCAGAGCTGTGGGTAGTGTGATCTGGATTAATAACCGTCCAAAAACCGGTTGATGCAAACCGGAAGGGGCTGTGCGCAATTATCGAGGCGGTACTAATTGGGCCGCATTATTGCGCTTGCGCGGCATTTTGCCGGTTTTTTTCCATGATTCGCTGATTATACGCATCTATACCGGCTTCATAGGCCCTTTGTTTTTCATCAAACATACTGATGCGTTTGTTAAAATCATTGATTTTGCGGTTATATTCGGCATTTTGCTCGCGGGTTTTGACCGCTTGCGCTTCTTCTGCCAGCTGCGCCTGTTCTTCTTTTAATGCCTCGTATTCCTGGTCGATTTCCATTTTCATCTGCTCCAGGCGCTCTCTATGATCTTCAAGGCTTTCCGGTTCATTGGCTGATAAATCCGGCTCTTTTGCCTGCTGCTCGACCGGGCTTGCTTCTTCCGGTTCAGCCTGCAGTTCGACCGCTTCCTGTTGTTCAGGAACTTCTTTACTCTGCGATTCTACATAACTGCGCATATTGCTGCGTTGCGCTTCGGGTACTTCGTTTATATCGTCCGTATATTTGACGTTACCGTTTTCATCGAGATATTTGTAAAACTCAGCGGAAGCACTGGCTGAAAACAATAAAAAAACAATTAATATCAAGTAGCTAATGGTTTTCATGGTTATTTTCTCCCTGGCGTTAAAGCATTTGCCATTCGATGATGTCTAATAGAAATTTATCATAAGCGGCCACTGAATGCAAATTTCCAGACGGGTAGATCCGTTGCTCGGTGTCCCCATCGTGCGACCGACTGGTTTCGAATCATGCAGGGATCCTGGTTAAATGTTGGGTGCTGGATCCCTGTATTTTAATTTTCGACCAAAAAAAGGTATACTTTAAAAAAATCGGTTTACTTTTCTTCCGCTTTAAGGGCATAACCTGTCCCGGAAAGGACGCAGCATGCTCAACGAAAAGGAAAAATTGGACACCCTGACCAACCTGGGTATCGAACTCAGTCGTGTGCAGGATCTGGATATCGTTATGGAGCATATTCTGAACGAGGCGCGGCGTTTCGTCAACGCAGATGCCGGCTCGATCTACATCCGTGAAAAAGAGTTACTTCATTTCACGTATACGCAAAACAACACCCTGCAACAGCGTCTGGCTGATGGGGAGAAACTCATCTATTCAACCTTTCACATTCCCATTAACAAAGAAAGCATTGCCGGCTATGTAGCGGCAACGGGCAAACCGTTGAATCTGACCGATGTTTATTCGATAGATTCAAGCTGCCCGTATCATTTCAGCAAGGGATTTGACAAAAAAACAAACTATAAAACTCAGTCTGTACTGACGATTCCCCTTAAAAACTATCATGATGATGTTATCGGTATTCTGCAGATAATCAACGCCGAAGATGAATCCCGAAATGTGATTCCCTTTTCGCAAGACGACGAACGTATGATGCTCCACTTTGCCAGCATTGCAGCGGTTGCGCTGGAACGGGCGCAAATGACCCGGGCCATTTTGCTGCGGATGATACAAATGGCAGAGATGCGGGATCCTAAAGAAACCGGCGCGCATGTCAATCGTGTCGGCGGTTATGCGGTGGAGCTCTACGAACGCTGGGCCAGAAGACGGAATTTAAGTCAAAAAGAAATTGATCAGTGCCGGGATATTTTAAGAATGGCGGCCATGCTGCATGACGTCGGCAAAATCGCCATTTCGGACCTGATTCTTAAAAAGCCCGGCCGACTGGACGAATCGGAATTCCTAACGATGAAACAGCATACCGTTCTGGGTGCCCGGTTGTTCTCAAACCGGCAGTCGGATTTTGATGAAGCGGCGGCTGAGGTAGCTTTGAACCATCATGAACGCTGGGACGGTAACGGTTATCCCGGATACGTGGATGTTCTAAGCGGAAGGGCCGAAAAAGGCAGGGCACAGCCGGATGACCAACCGATGGGGAAAAAAGGCGAACACATTCCGCTTTATGGCAGAATTGTCGCTTTGGCGGATGTCTACGACGCACTTTCATCTGCACGCGTATACAAGGATGCCTGGGATGAATCCAAAGTGCTGGAGACGATCGAAAGTGAATCCGGCCGTCATTTCGACCCGGAACTGGTTGAAATTTTCTTTAATAGTCTGGATTTTTTACGTGCGATTCAGAGACGGTACCGGGATAGCTCATAACGTGGCGCTAATGCTAAAAAAAAATCATGATTCATTGTTCATTTACTGTTGGTATAATTTTACAGACGACAGAGGACAGAGGTCAGAGGACAGATGTTGAAAATTTGAAGATCAGGCCAATCATCTGTCTTCTGTTTTCTGTCATCTGAGTTCTGTATCAATGATAATTAAACCCCCTTGACTTGATCATCGCGATTAAAATTAAATTGCGACCATTCGCTGCTATGAGAAAGACCTTACATCATAATGAAGACAAACCGAATTCTTTTACTGTTGTTTCTACTGGCTATCGGTGCCTGCGCTCAAAAACCACCTGTCACCACCGGTGCGGTCCCGCAGGGTGTTGAAGACCAGCTGTTTGTGGCGGGTGAGGCCCAGTTTGCGGCGGGAGATTATCCGGCGGCACTGGCATCCTATCAGGCTTATGTGAATCAGTATCCGGACAGGCCACTGACCCCTGCGGCCTGGATGAAAATTGGTGACATCCATTTAACCTTGGGCAACACCGCTGAAGCGCGTCAGACTTATCGGCATTTGATTTCCGAATACCCCCAGAGCTCTTTTAGCAAGGATGCCCAGGTAAATGTTCTGTTAACGTTTTATGAGCAGGGAGATTATAGAGCAGTTGTCGATCAGGCGCCCGAGGTTCTGTGGAGCGTTGATTCGACACCTCATGTTTTTCGCACCTATGCCCTTGTCGGCGATGCCTATATGGCGCTGGGCTCGCCCATGGAGGCCTTCCAATACTATGGTGAGGCCTCGCTGGTGGCCTCGGAGATAGAACAGGAAGCGATAGGCCGTAAAATCGAAACAGCCATTGCTCAGCTGGATTCAGAACAAATCACCCGTCTGCTGGAAAGCGGTGATCCCAAAATCCCCCGGGGAGATCTTATGTTTCAGCTCGGCTTGAATTACGCCATGGTTGATCAATATGATGATGCGCTCAAGGCGCTGGAGGATTTCCTAATTGAATTTCCAGCTCACAAAAATGCATCTGCCGCTGAAGATTTGATTGAGCAGATCAAACAAAGTGCCTTATTTAACCGGTACACGCTCGGATGTCTGCTACCGCTCAGCGGTCCGTATCAGAAAATCGGGCTTCAGGCTTTAAAGGGCATTGAACTTGCGCTCGACCAGTTTAGTGCGCAGAACGTCGGCCCTCAAATGAATATTATTGTCAAAGATTCCGGCGGAAACCCGGACCAGACCCGAGCAGCCATGCAAGAATTGATCGAAGAACAGGTGGCCGCCATCGTCGGTCCGATCATCACCGCTGAGATTGCTGCGATTGAATCTCAGGCAAATAAAATCCCCATTATGACCTTAACCCAAAAGGACAGTATCACATCCATCGGGGATTATGTTTTTCGAAATTTTATAACACCCCGGATGCAGGTCAATAACCTCGTTGATTATGTAACCGCTTCGCTGGGCTTGCACCGCTTTGCCATACTTTATCCGGATGAACCCTACGGCATTACGTTTATGAATCTGTTTTGGGACGAGTTAATTGCGCATGGCGGCAAAATTGTTGGCGTTGAATCTTACAATCCCCAGCACACAGATTTTGCTGAACCCATTAAAAAGCTTGTCGGGCTCTACTATGATATTCCAGAGGATTTAAAAGAAAAACCAGAACCAGATAATGCCGTCGATGCCGAGGATCCGCAAAGCAAACGGGGTGGCGATGAAGAAGAACCACAAGCAATCGTTGATTTTGAAGCAGTTTTTATTCCGGACTATCCCAAAACGGTGGGTCTGATTATACCGCAATTGGCGTTCTATGACATCAGAGACGTTTATCTTCTCGGAACGAATCTCTGGCATTCTGATGTGTTGATTAAAATGGCGCCCCAATACGTTCAGGGCGCCATTATGCCGGACGGCTTTTTTGCCGGAAGCTCAGCGCCGGTCGTTCAAAATTTTGTCAGCGTTTTTGAGCAGACGTATGAAGAAAAACCCGGCTTTATCGAGGCGGTCGTCTATGATTCAGCCATGATGTTCTTCGGTGTGCTGGCACAACCCGACGTTCGATTCAAAAGTGATATTAAAAATTATCTTTTGAACATGCAGGAATTCATGGGCGTTACCGGGCCGACGAAATTTGATGAAAATGGAGAGGCCCAGAAGGAGCTGCATCTGCTGCGGATTAAGGGCAGGGATTTTGTCGAGCTCTTACGCTAGCCGGTATTGAAGCGCTTTGGCCGGTTTGCCCGTTCGCCTGTTGACGCCTTTCCTACACATTTTTAAGCGATCCCTGACCGGTGGCCTCCAATGTGCTGCGCCAAAGCGTTCCGGTAGGATTAATCTGTTTGCGTTTGCCGGCCACCGTCTTCATGGGTAGATGCACAAAGAAGTTATTCCAGTGCCCGATAAGCAGATTTGTTTTGCCGGCCATACCGGCATGCACGGCGTTGCGGCCCAGGAAATTGCAAAAAACGCGATCATTGGCGTTGGCCGGTAAGCTTCTGATCATATAGCTGGGATCAATGTATTTTATGGTAATGCCCGTATTTTTGGCTTCAAAATAGGAAATAATGGTCTCTTTCAAATACAGGCCGATGTCTTTGAGTTTGATATTGCCGGATGCATCGCGCTCGGTTTTTTTATCATCGAAAAATTTTTGACCGGCACCCTCCGCCGCAACGATAACCGCGTGTCCCCTCTCTTCTATCCGCTTTTCGAGCGCAGGCAGCAGACCGTTGGGTCCATCCAGATCAAAGTCAACCTCGGGGATGAGCACAAAATTCACATCCTGCTGCGCCAGTGTGGCGGTGGCTGCAATGAACCCGGAGTGCCGGCCCATCAATTTTAAAAGACCGATGCCGTTCGGATATCCGGCCGCTTCGTTATGCGCGCTTGTAATGGCCCGGGTGGCAACGTCTACGGCTGTTTCAAAGCCGAAGGAGCGGGATACAAGAAAAATATCGTTATCAATCGTTTTGGGGACGCCGACGACGCCGATCTTCAGATTGCGTTGCTGGATGGCATCTGCGATTCGCGTAGCCGCCATCAGGGTGCCGTCCCCGCCGATCATAAATAGAATGCCGACATTCATTCGTTCCAGACAATCAACGATATCGGCTATTTCCTGCGGCCCCCGCGATGAGCCCAGAACCGACCCGCCCCTTTCGTGAATGTCTGAGACCTCGTCCGGTGTCAGGTCGATGACATCATGCCCGAATTTCGGAACAAATCCCTGAAGACCATAGCGGATGCCATAGATATTGCGGACACCATAGCCGTAGTGAAGTTCCAAAACGATGGATCGAATAATATCGTTTAATCCCGGGCAGAGACCGCCACAGGTCACCAGGGCGCAGCGCAATTTGCTGGGATCAAAAAATATATGGCTTCTGGGTCCCGCCCTTTCGAAACTGGCCGGTGTCTGGCCGTTTTGAGCATGTTGCGCAAGGGTGCGCGCATCGACATCGATCAGCACGCGCTCATCGTCTGTGACAAATGAGATACTGTTGGTACCACCCCTGGAACAGTTTGGGACCGGAGAAGGGATTTTAGCGGTGCCCAGATCGGGTATCTTGGTTTGTATGGGATCTGAATTCATGCTTACCTCAAGCAAATGGCATGGGTCATCGAAACGAAACGAACTGGTATTTTTTGTCGGTTAGCGCGTTTCAGTTGAATTAGGTAACAGAAGAAACCGATGTGTGCCAACATAATGGCGGATATCAGAAAGTCAATGTGCTGCTGCAATCAGCGTCCTTCCTCAATAAAACCTGCAATCAGGCGCTCCTTATCAGGCCCTGATCGCACCCTCAAGACTGAAAAAACCATAATTTCAAAGCATATCATACATACTGCTTTTTTTCTAAATTTCTATTGACAAGCTACGATTGGCCAATTATATTCACTGCTTTTCAGATTTGTCTAAATTGGCATAAGTTTTGCTGAATTTAACCGAATACTTTTAGTTTCATCACTTAGCGCCGGAAGGGGGTGATTCCAATGGACTGCGCAACAATTAAAAAAGGCTCCGAGTGCGCCTTTATGACACCAAAAGGCTGCTCCTACAATGGGGGCATCTGCCACCAGATCGTCGAACAATGCAACGGCTGCAAAAGGGGTACCGAGCTTTCCAGTGGCTGGTACTGCAGCGCCTGCCCGGATCCCTCTATCAAATGGAAAAACGGCAACTGCAACCTGGCCACCCATGTGACAACCGGATCCAACACTGTCAAAACGAAGATTAATCCGCTCAAAGCCTCCAAACGCAAGAGCCGTTAAGATCGTTGATTGTTTTCATGAAAACCCCGTCCCTGCTCAGGGCGGGGTTTTTGTTTTACGGGCACGCTGTTTGTGTCAGGCGCTCAGTTCAATTCACCCGGAAATCTTTTCAAGGCTGACCAGCTGGATGCAAATGGCGACCAGTTCCATGGCAGCCTGAATATCTTCCAGCGGCGGAAAGGAAGGCGCAATTCGAATGTTACGATCCTGTGGATCTGATTTATAAGGATAGGTCGAGCCGGCCGGTGTTAATTTTACACCGGCCTCAGCTGCCATTTTAATGACAGCCGACGCGCAACCTTCCAACGTGTCGATACTGACAAAATAACCTCCTTGCGGCCGACTCCAGCTGGCAATATGTTTGCCGTCCAACTCGGATGCGAGGATGTTTTGGACGGCATCAAATTTGGGTTTTAAAATCAACGCATGCTTTTGCATGTGCGCCTCAATGCCGGCCAGATCCTTGAAGAACAGAGCATGGCGCAACTGGTTAAGTTTGTCGGGACCGATGGTTTGAAAGGACATCTGGCGCTTAACCCAATCCATGTTTGCCTGACTGCCGCCCATGATGGCCAGGCCGGCGCCGGCAAAAGAGATCTTTGATGTTGAGGCGAACATAAAGACGCGGTCCGGGTTGCCGGCCTTTTTGCAGGCGCTCAGGATATTTAGGAGGGGAGCCGGGCTGTCCGTCAGGTGATGAACGGCATAGGCATTATCCCAAAAGATTCGGAAATCGGCAGCTTTGGTTTTTATCTTGGCCAATCGTTCGACGGTTTCATCGGAATAAACGATACCGGTCGGATTGCTGTATCGAGGGACACACCATATGCCCTTGATCAGGTCATCTTCGGCGACGAGGTCTTCAATGAGGTCCATTGCAGGGCCTCTGTCGGTCATCTCAATCGGTATCATTTCGATGCCCAGATATTCGCAGATAAAAAAATGGCGGTCATATCCAGGGCTTGGGCACAGAAATTTGATTTTTGGCAGCTGCCCCCAGGCGGGTGCTGCGTCCATCACGCCTTTTACCATGGCGCGTAAAATCGTGTCGTGCATCAAATTGAGGCTCGAATTGCCCCCGATCAGCAATTCTCCCGGTTCAACCTTCATATATTCAGAAAACAGCGCTTTGGCCGCTGGGATGCCGTCAAGTCCGCCGTAGTTGCGACAATCCAGGCCATCTTCCGTACGGTAGGCTTTCGCAATATCGCTTTCCAGCATTCCCAGCGCCAGGTCAAGCTGTTCGGGACAGGGTTTCCCGCGGGTCATGTCCAGCGCCATCCGGCGGGACTTAAAATCCTGGTAGCGCTGCCGTAATTCCTCTCGCAGACGCCGACAATCCTGATCGCTCAATTTTGTAAAATCCATCATTTGCCAAAATCCTTTTCTGCGAAGTTTACCCGGTTGACATTTGCCTCGAAACCACCAGCCGCCTCTATACCATTGGATGGATGAGGCATCAAGCTTGGATTTTGCTATCTACACAATGCCTCAATTTTTCAGATTGAGCCCTTAACCGGTTAATGGATTACCCTATCAAAAGCTGCGAAGCCAGGAAGCGATAAGGCCAGGAAGCTTGCAAGCGCGAATAATGGAAAATCAAATGGGCTAAATCATCAAGGCTTTCAAGCCTTCTGGCATCCCAGCCTCCCAGCGAAAGATTGCTGGATCCTTCCGGTATACCGATGTATGTGTCTTTGTTTATTATGACAGCTGCTAATAGCTGACCTTCACGAGCGTCAGCCCCCTTGCCGGCGCAGTCACACCGGCTTGCGCACGGTCCCTTGAATCCAGAATCCTTTTAAAATCAGCTGCTGTGATTTTTCCCAGTCCGACATCCACCAGTGTGCCGACAATATTGCGCACCATATACCGTAAAAAGCCTTCGGCTTCGATTTCAAAGATCAACATGCCGCCCGGCTCCTCGATGAGTTTGGCTGCAAATACTTCCCGGGTGGTATCCTGCCTGGGGCTGCCGCTGCCCTCGAATGCTTTAAAATCGTGGCGGCCGATGATGTGCGCCATGGCAGCTCCCATTTTTTCCCGGTCCAGTGGCTTGCGGATGTGCCAGATATACTGGCGCCCGATGGCGGCCGGAATGGATCGATTTAATATTTTGTAATGATAGAGTTTACTGCGGGCGTCATAACGGGCGTGAAAATCGGTGGCAACCCTTTCGCAATCTTTGATGATAATATCATCGGGCAACAAACTGTTCAGTCCGCTCAAGAAAGCTGCGGGCGCCAGACGGGTATCACATTTAAAATTTGCCACCTGGCCGGCGGCATGCACACCGGCATCCGTGCGTCCCGAACCGATGAGCGTCACTTTGGCAGAGGTCATTTTTTCCAGGGCCATTTCAATTTCTGCCTGAATGCTGTGATCGCTTTTTTGGCGCTGCCAGCCATGATAGCGGCTGCCGTCGTATTCGATCGTTATTTTAAAATTTTTAGTCATAAGCGCTCTGGTTGGGCCGGTCTATCGCTGTCTTTAGATGAGCAATGCCAGCGATAAAGAAAAAAACGACAACAGGGTCGAAAGCGCAATCACCGCTGATGCCAGCTGGGTATCGCTGCTGAGCTGCGCAGAAAGGATGTAAAGCGCCGTAGATGTCGGCAGTGTAAAATAGATCATGCCGACCTTAAAAGAAAGTCCTGCGGCGCCAAATGTCTTTAGAAAAAAATATCCGATCAGCGGTAAAATGATCAATTTAAACACACAGGCAACCAGCGATAATTTGTAATATTTTTTAATGCCGCTGAGCGTCAGCGCTCCGCCTATGGAAAGCAGCGCCAGGGGCAGGGTGACGAAAGAAGCCAGGCGAAATGTATTGTCGAGAAAGACCGGAAAGCCGCCGATCCATTTCCAGTAGGCGATGCCGGCCAGACAGGCAATGATCAAGGGGTTGGTCAGCACCGCTTTGACCGTGAGCGATAGGCGCTTTTTTAGGGATAGTTTCTCTTCGGCAAACCAGGTGAGGGTGCTCACGGCCAGAACATTGATCAGTGGAATAACCAAACCGATTAAGATGCTGTATTGCCGGGCACCATCTTCTCCCAGGGCGCTGAGGATCACCGCCATGCCGATATAGGTGTTGAAACGATAGCAGCTCTGGGAAAAGGAGCCGGCCTGAAAGGCGCCGACTCTGAAGATTTTGATATAAAGGGTGCTAAGCACATAGACGCTGATCACCGCACAAATGGCGGCTTTATAAAGTCCGGGATCGCCGATGCGTTCAGATGCGGCCCCACCAATTTTCCAGAACAGCAATAGCGGGAAAAAGACAAAATAGATAAGTTTATCGGCAGTCGTTAAAAACGCATCTTGAGTAATGCCGATCCGTTTGAGCAGGTGGCCGAAAAGCAGCAGCGCAAACACCGGGAAAAGATTATTGACAACCA
>Ga0209536_100000922_pt1 | contig 48313 bp, 39 predicted proteins | sample DeeMarSeWOR28_12_FD_187461 | JGI IMG/M metagenome (GOLD analysis project Ga0209536, IMG submission 187461) | Marine sediment microbial communities from White Oak River estuary, North Carolina - WOR-2-8_12 (SPAdes) (version 2) | ecosystem: Environmental > Aquatic > Marine > Intertidal zone >...
TATTAGGAATTCTCCAATGAATGAAAATCCCTATGTCATTTCCACTATTGTAATGATTAAAACGTGTATTTTCTTTCTGATCTAGTATTCTTAATCGGAATTTTGGGGGAATTGCAGTAAAATTTGCACTAAAACATATAAATTCGCCAGGATTAAAGGAATATAGATTTTTCTTCAAATTTTTACTCGCTGTTAAAGAATAATTCAACATAAATATTCCATAATCTATTAATATAGATTACAACATAAAATCTGAATAACATGTCAAGAATATCAAGAAATTATGTGGTATGTATAATAGATTCAACAGAGTGTTGATTAAAATATCTCACCATTACCATTAGAATTAAAATTCCGATCGTAGTAATCCCTGCCGCCAATAAGAAAGATAATTTATGAGCAATAACAACTCCAATACCACTTAAGATAAGAAGATCAGTTGCAGGGCCTACGATTAATGTTCCTGCTAATCCCCATGAAAGAAAAAATGTTGTATTATAATATCCGAAGTATCTAGCACGGTTTTTAGGATTAATAAGTCGTGATGCATATGTATATGATGAAGCTGATATAATTACGTCTGCACATCCTCTTAAAAAGCTTGCTACATAGATTAAAGGTAGAGAGGTGATTGTTGAAAACATAATCAATGAAAATATAGCGATAAAAGCTCCAAATATCAATGTTCTTCGAGTTCCCAGCTTTGAGCTTATCCACCCAAGAAAAATTCCAATTAGAATAATAGCTAAAGATTGAGTATTAATGATATAACTTAAGACTTGACTGCTTACATTGAAACCTTCTTCTAAAGAGAGATAAAGAGATAATAGAATCGCAACCGAATTTCTACCAAAATTAATTAACATCATCGCGATTAAAAAGATTAGAAATGCGCTATTCTTATTTCCGTTTTGAATATCTATCTCTTGAGACTTTTCCTCTTGATATAATCTTTCAATTCCGCCCTCTGGAATAAAAAACATTGGAATTGCCGATATAATCATGACCCCGGCTGCAACATAAAAAAGAATGCCTTCATAGAAACCCCAACCTTCATAATACATTTCTAAACCATCATATAACAAACCACCAATCCAAACTCCCATAATTCTCCCAATACCTCCCATACTTGAAAGGTTCCCTTGAATTTTGTTTCTCTCCTCATAAGGAACTAAATCAGAAATCAAAGCAGTCCAGCCAGTATTAGACATACTCCAAAAAATTTCAATTAAAGAAAGCCCAATAATAATGACCCAACCTGCTAATACCCCAGAAGTTACCGTACGATGTGTATGAAACACAAAAATTGTCCCAACAGCTGCAAAAACCTCTCCTATTATAATAAATGTTCTTCTACGTTGATATCTATCAGAAATTACTCCCCAGACAAACATTTGAAAAAAAACATTTAAAATCATTGGTAATGTGGCAAATAAAGTAGTCTCTGTTACACTCATCCCAAGGAAATTTCGTAAATAGATTGATAAATAACTGTAGAACAATCCCCTTCTAAACATGGCTAAGATCTGGAATGAGGACAGTCCTAAGAAATTTCGAAAGAGTTGAGGGTTTTTAAAGAGAGCTATTCTTGTCTACCTCTTAATTAATCGCTTTGAATAAAGGAAGTCGTTTTTTAATATCTAACCAAACATTCTTAGGTGGAGGATTGCCATTAATGATCATCCATCCTTTTAATTTCGCAATGTAAAACATTTTTTCGTGCATCTTACGTAAACGAGCTAGAGATTCAAACATTTCTTTTTTTTGACCACGCTTCCTTATTCTCTCCCAAGCTACTTCTGGAGAAACGTTTAGAAAAAAAGAAAATTCGCTGGTTGGTATAAAAGTTGAAAAAAAGTTATAACCAAATAAAACTAGAGATCTAGGGAGATAACAGACCCCTAGGAGATATCGTGATATGATTAATACTTCATTTTCAGAAGGACGGTAATATTTGACTAAACTTCTGATTACATCTACAATATAAAATATTGCTGCTTTCAGATGTCCCTTAGTTCCCCCTTCTTCAAGAGCTTTTTTTGTTAATCTTCCAAAGGGATTATCAAGGCTAGGATGGCTCCTTATTCTAACTTTATAGCCCTTCATGGTGTAAAACCGTGCTATTAGATTGGTTTGAGTGTCTTTTCCACTTCCATCACCAGAATCTACTACTATAAATAAGAACTCCCTCTTGAGATATTTATTCACTGTTTCCAAGTCTTTATTCACGTAATCCTTATTAATTTGAAGGAATAAAAAATGATTTGATTCCTCATTATAGGAGTTATGATACTCTTATTTAGCAAAACTATTTGAAGGTTTATACAAAGGCTCTTTATGAAGGATTTAACAATGTAGTCCTCTCCTTTGCTTCTTAAAGAGCTGTTAAAAAAACATTAAAGGGGAGGATATTAAGTTTAATAAGATTAAATGCTAATATTTCATTAAAAATTCATCTAGAAGGCAATATTATTATGGTTCAAGGTAAACCGAAATCAAAAGGTAAAAAGAAAGGAAAAAACTTCCCAGTAACTAGTGAGGCACCTCGGAGAACGCGATACCCAAGCCAGAATGAACAAATTGGAGTGGTTATTAGAAACTTTGGAGCACGCCACATGGAAGTTCTTTGTACAGATAATGTTAAGAGAAATGCACGAATTCCTGGTCGATTTAGAAGGGGTTATAGGATATCAATTGGAGATGTGGTTCTGGTTGAACCATGGGACGATTTGACAGGGGATAAAGCAGATATAAGTTATCGTTATAGGAAAAATGAGATTCGTCCCCTAGCAAGACGCTATAAAAAAGCTTTAGATCAATTAGAAGTGGAAATCCCGCGAGAATCTCCACAAGAAGATGAAGAGTGAAAGAAGTAAAATCATTATTCTTAAAGACCTTTTTAAAATCTTGTAAGACAGGGTCTTGAAAAATGCGTATTCTTGCACATCGGGGATATTTGATTAATGGAGATCCCGAAAATTCAATTCCTGCTTTTCAAACAGCGATTCATCATCATGCAGATGGATTAGAGTTTGACATCCACCTTACAGCTGATAATCAATTTATTTGTTATCATGATGAATCATTAAGTAAAATGGGATTAAATTCCTTAGTTCGGGATCTGACTATGAAAGAAATTAAAAAAATCGACTTAAATGAAAATGGAATAAAAATTCCATCTCTTGAAGAAATTCTTGAAATTTTTACAAATAAAACATTATTGAATATTGAAGTCAAATTCTTGGAAGGAGGAGTGCTTTTAATTGACCTTTTAAATCAGTATAATGTCAATTTTGAAATATCTAATTTAATAATTTCCTCGTTTAATATTCAACCTCTTAAGGAAATCAAAGAATATGATGAAAACGTTCCAATCGCTTTACTATGTTATCTCCCAAAAATCGATTTAGCTTTAGAATTAAATTGTGATGCTATTCATACTTTCTATGATCCTGTACCTCCTGAATGGGTTAAATTTCATTCAAGAGCACTAACAAAATTCTATTTTAACTATATAACATCAAAAGGCTTTATTGAAGCAAGAAAATCTGGTCTACAAATTAATCTATACCCAGTTAATGATAAAAATTATCTTAAAAAGGCCTTAGAACAGAAGGTGGACGGAATAATTACTGATAATGTAGAAAATGGAATTAAAATGAGAGCAGAATTCCAAAGAAATGAACCATCTAACTTGTAGTTCTAGGGTTTATAGTTATAAGATTAAATATTTTAATCGAATCATTAGACAGCTTAATGCATTGAGTAATTATCCTTTGTTATAAATCAATATTCTAAAATTAAAATACCATTATATATGGAAATCCATCTTTTATTATGAAACATCTACTAGAGAATTAATACGTTCTATTGTATCAGATACTTTTATTAATCCATCTATGGAGAGCGAAATAGCATTTTGAGGACAAATTTCAACACATCTGCCACATCCACGACATGAATCTGAAATAACAGCTTTTTTACTGACAATTTGAATTGCTTTTACAAAACAAATTTTTTTAGCGCATGTTCCACATCCAATGCATAAATTAGGATTCACCTGAACTGTGACTCCTGGCATCTTTGTCACTTTATTTGATATTTTCTTCGAAATATAGGGAAGAATACGCCATAAACAACAACATTCACAGCAGTTACAGATGGTAAGTAACTTTTCACCAGGACCTACTTTTAACCAGAAAGTATCTAATTTATTTCGACCTATTAAATGGACTAGTCCAGCGTCACGACATTTCTTTACGTGAGAATGAGCTTCTTCCTTGGAGACTTGTCTGCCTAAACGAGGATCAATACTCATAGCTGCTTCTCCTAGAAATAAACATCCTAAATCAATGGGATAATCCTTACAAGAAGTCGAGGATCTACATATACACCAATCCATGATCCAATGATAATTTGACTCTTCTATAAAATGATCAACCACCTGAGAAGGTAATATCATTTCACCATGCTGTTCAATGATTTTTTTTACTTGAATAACATCGTCTTTAGGCAGATATAATATATCATCGCCTTCAAAAAGCATGTGATCAACCAATTGTCTTATAATTGGAATTTTAGTAAATCGTGAAAACAAAAAACGTTGTGGAAATCCCTTTTTCAGTGCAGCAACGAACCACTTCGAACGAGGCATAATAATTACTTTCCTGAATTGCCATTAAGTTAGATTTATGTGTCTAAAATAAGATAAACTATGATGCAATTCTTTTGTATAATATTTTTATTCATTTTCCCAAGATGGGAGTAAAGAATGAATTATTCCTTAAATTTTAAATAACGGATTTCTAATAATTTTAATTGGTTATAGGAAGCTTAACATCTGTGCATTATAAAAAAATAGATGAAATAACTAACATTTCTGAATTAACTGCAGCAGTAATTATGCACGCATCAGTTGAAATCCCATTTTTCATTTTTCCTGTTATCCTACTTTTAGTAGGAAATGATTTATTTTCTGACATTGATTCAATTGTATGGATCGGATTAGGATCTATTGGTACCTTAGGAACATTAGCTGCTGGATTACCTGCACCAATATTTGGGCATTGGAGTGAGAAAATGAATTATGGATCATTAATGTCGATAAGTGTAGTTTTAGCAGCAAGCGGATCATTAGTAATCTTTTTATGGGGAGATATTTATTTTGGATTAGTTTTAGGAATGATAATCCTTGGAATAGCTCTTGCACTATATCACCCCCCTGGATTAGCATGGGTTACAAAGAAATTCTATGATCAAGAGAACAATTCCTATTCCACAAATTACAACAAAGCTCTTGCATTTCACGGAGCAGGAGGTACTATTGGAGCTTCCATTGGACCATTATCCGTTTATTTTCTAATAGAAGCATTTTCATGGCGTGAAATTTATTTATTATGGGTTTTTCCTTTAATTACTATTGCATCACTCTTTTGGATCCTGATTGGTCGAAAAAACTTGAATCAAAAATTAATTCCTATTAATCATACGAAAAACACTAAGATAGATCAATATTCAAAATATCAAGCTAGAAATAGTAGATTAGTGCCACTTTTCGGTTTTATCATTGCTATGTCCTTATCTAGAGGGATGATTAACTTTATAATCTCACCATTTCTGTCAGAATCCAAAAATTTTGAAATCACAAAGGCAGCGTTGTTTATCGGAGTTACAACTTTACTAGGAATTTTTGGACAACTCCTAGGGGGAATTACAGGAGATAGATTCAGTGAATCAATTGTCCTAAAAATCAATGCATTACTCCAGGCTGGAATCATTCTTCTGATTTACTTTTTATTTGGTGATATTATAATTCTAGTATTGTATATTGTGTTATCTATGAGTAATTCTATTTTCTGGCCTTCAACAAATAGTTTAATTGCTAAGAACACCTTAAAGCAAAGCTCAGCATTTGGGATGGTTATGTTTCTTGCAAATATAGTAGGAGCATTAGGCCCACTGATTGATGGAATATTTTTATCTTGGGATCTTCAGAAGTATCTATCTATTTTCATTTTTGCTAGTCTATGTTCCCTTTTAGCATTTTTAATTCTTTGGATCTTTGACTTAAAAGTAAAAAGAATTTTACCCCATGCGGCTAAGTAAGGAAGTTAATTCGTTTAAATCAGGAGGAATTGGATTAAAAACTTTAAGGGAACGAAAAACAATTTCAGGGTCTTTAAAGCCTGTTCCAGTTATAGGAAGAACTATAACATCATTAGGATCAATAGTTCCATCATTAATTAACTCTTCTAAGCCTGATAAGGCAGCTGTGCCTGAGGGCTCAGCAAAAATGCCTTCATCAGCTGCAAGCCAGCGTTGTGTTCTTAGAATGTCTTCCTCTTTGACTGCAACTGCAGTTCCTTTACTCTGATATATTGCTTCTAAAGCTTCATTTCCATCCCACGGATGAGGATCTGCTAATCCACCTGCAACAGTTTTAGGAGTTTTGCTCCAATCCAGAAAATTTAATGGCTTTATTTTTCTTCTTACAGATTCTACAATAGGTGCACATTCTTCAGGTTGAACTGCAACCATCTTTGGTGTATGAGAAATGAAATCAAGTTTTTCAAATTCCTCAAAACCACGATATGTCCCTGCGAGTAATCCACCACTTCCTGTATTACAAATCACCCAATCAGGGACTTCCCAACCAAGCTGTTCACAAATTTCAAATCCAAGGCTTTTAGTTCCTTCAAATTGAAATGGATTAAAGGGTCCAAAGGAAGGACTTGGGGTCCATCCAAATGCTTTATACGCCTTTCTAAATAGTACTACAGTAGGGTCTTCTCCTTCCTTTAAAATCGATACACGAATTACTTTTGCTCCTAAAAAGGTTAATTGTGCTATTTTTCCTTGTGGAGCATGTTCAGGTACAAATACAACAGCTTTTAACCCAGCTCTTGCTGCATAGGTAGCTAAAGCTGCTGCTGCATTTCCACTAGATGCAGCTGTAACGGTTGTTGATTTTAATTCCTTAGCTTTTGATACTCCAACAGAGATAGGTCGATCCTTAAATGATCCTGAAGGATTTCCAGATTCAACTTTTAAAAATAACTTTTTTACTCCTATTTTTTCGCCTAGCTTTTCAGCCTTGACTAATGGCGTTCCACCTGTCCCTAAATAAATTAAATTCTCAGGATCCTTAAGAGGATAGAACTCAACATATCGTTCATGGTTGAATGGTCTCGCCATTAATAGCTTCTTTGAAATTTCTTCCTTCAATAGTTCATAGTTGAAAATTATTTGTAATTTATATCCACAATTACAATAATTAATAATAAAATCATTTTCATATATCTCTTTACGACATTTTGGACAAATTAAATTAGGATTATAAAATAATTCCTTATTATGCACGTAAAACACCTTGATTCATGAAAAATCTAAAGGATTTTATTATAAAGCTACTCTTTCATTGAACTGTCTTATTAATTCATTAAGTTTAGGTGTTAGTTTATGGATTGAAGACCAGTATGAATTTTCGTACCATTGCTGATTTAGCTCTTCTACATTTTTGCCCTGTTGTTCTATCCAAGTGTAATATTTTAAATTGTGAACACGTTTCTTTTGAGGATACGAAAGTTCAAGGATATAATCAGTTTTTATTTCCTTGATGGATCTATGGTAATCGACTGCTGCATTAACTGTTTTATATTCTCCATATTGTTCACGTAATTCAACAACTCGAGAACGATACATTTCCATTGAATCGGTAAATACAGTAACTATTACGTCTTTATTAGTCAATTCATAATATTTCGCCAGTTTAATTGCAAAGAGAACATTAGCCATGCTTGAAATCCCTAATAAATGCAATTGGTTAGTGATATCTTCAGAAATTCCAACTTCTTTTTCCAAGTACTCTAAGCCTACTGGTTCATTAAACAAACGAACCCAATTCATGACATCATGATCATCAATAGCAACAATAACATCAGTATTTTTAACATTGTGAATCCATGGAACATGTTTATCTCCTATCCCTTCAATTCTATGAGCACCAAATCCATTCTCATAAAGTGTAGGACATTGGACTGATTCCCCTGCTGCAATAAAACTTGTTGGATATTGCTCCTTTAAAAAGTCACCACATCCAATGGTACCAGCACTTCCAGTCGTAAAACAACATCCACGATATTTACTACTATGAAGCTCTTTATCCAACACTTCTTTAATAGCGTTTCCGGTAACTTCATAATGCCACAAATGATTACCAAATTCATCAAATTGGTTGAATATTACAATATCATCTCCTCTTTCTGCTTTCAGTTCATGACATTTGTCATAAATTTCTTTAACATTTGATTCACTCCCAGGAGTCGCTATTACCTCGCCAGATACTGTTTTTAACCATTCAAAGCGCTCCTTGCTCATTTCTTCGGGTAAAATTGCTACTGATTCACAACCAAGAATTGCAGAATCATAAGCTCCTCCTCTACAATAATTTCCAGTACTTGGCCATACTGCTTTCTGTGAAGTGGGATCAAATTGACCAGTTACTAAACGTGGAACTAAACAGCTAAATGCTGCACCTACTTTATGAGCACCTGTTGGAAACCATTTTCCTATCAGGGCGATAATTCTTGCTTCTACTCCTGTTAGTTCTGAAGGGAGTTCAATATAATTAGCAATATCATTAAATCCTCCTCCGTTTTCCACAGGTTGATTTTTCCATGTAATCCTAAATAGATTCCTTGGAGCAACTTCCCATAAACTTAAAGCTTTTAATTCCTCTTTAATTGTTGTTGATACTATTTTTTTCGGATTTTTTTGCTCTTCGAATGTCGGTATAATAATATTTCTTTCTTTTGCTCGTTTTACAGCCCGATTTAGAATTTCTTCATTCATTGTGAGATCTATCATTTTCTTACACCTATATTTTTCCTTACAGATTAAATATGAGATAAATTTTATGAATAAAGGAAGAAAAGAAGATTTTATCCTTTCTGTGATCATTATTTATTGAATAAAATAATCCATTAAGGGAGTTACAATCAATTTCTGTTCCTTTATATCTATTTATCATTCGATTGATTAAATAAAAGACCAATTAACGCAAGCTATTATATTAATTATTTTAATTTAATTTCTATAAATCTCCCTTCTTTTCATCGAAATCGCTCCAACAGGGCATTTTGTAACACATAATCCACAACCAACGCATTTATTGCTTTGATAAACTAATAGATTATTAAAGACTCTTCTTGCAGAAAAATAACAGGATATAGAGCAATTCCCGCATACTATGCACTGTTCCTTATTGTGAACACTCGCAAATTTACTAGATAGTGCAATATTTGTGTTTTTTTGATGATGATGTTGCAATACGGCTGTTTGAAGCATCACACAACAACAAGGACAACAAGAGCAAATAACATAAAAATATTCAGAGGTTGGAGCTGTTATCAATTGATGAACTAATCCTTTTTCATTCGCCTTTAAAAGAATTTTTTCCACTTCTTTTAGTGTAGAATGCCTGATTACAGACTTTTCCCCAATTTCATGTATATATTTTGCATTTCCTATATGAATACATGCCCAGAGCTCGTTATCACAATTTTTCCTAGTAACTCTGCAGTAACAATATCAGATAGAAACTGATGGGATTCGTTTTATTAAGTTTAAGACTTCTTCTGTGGAAGCTATACGGTTAACCCCATGCAAATTTATCTCTAAAGGAATAATTTGGCTTCCATACACTTTGGAAAAAATATTCATCCCTTAAAATACTACTTAAAATTTAATTTGTCGCTTAGCCTAATATCTTCAAGAATAGATACTTCCAGTGCTCCTAAAAGTGTACTGACAACTTTTCCTATATTTGGATATCGATTGAAGAATATTTTCAATCTATTTTCTGATTTAGTAATTTTATGACCCTCTAACTAAGAAAGGTGATTTGATAAGAAGATGATTTAATTTCTTCCAAAAGTCCAGTTTAATATTTTTTCTCCCTCATAAAGAAATTTACCTTCAAGAATGTTATTTGTAGCTAATAAGTATGGTGTAAAATAACGGTCACCCTCCCACATATTGTCATATGGAATATTTTTCATATTAAACCATTGTAATTCTCCTTCAGGGTTTTTAAATCCTTTTTTTTTGTTTACAACAGCTGTATATAGAAAAACTAACCAATTAAAAGCTGGAATATCCTCTAAAATTTTATCACGATTAATTTCATCAAAATAAATATACCCCCGAAAATTTATGCTCTGTGGAGTAAAGATATAGCCTGTTTCTTCCTTTAACTCACGAATAATACATTCCAAGGGGGTTTCCCCAGGTTCTATACGACCTCCTACTCCTATATACTTCCCTGCATGGAAATCTTTTTTCTTTTTATTGCGATATAATAGTAAAACTTCAGTAGCCTTCTTTGGGTTTTCATATGTAACATACGCTAGGGTAGCGAGCTTGTGAGTAACCATAAACAACCATAATACTCAAGTATCCGCAACTTTAAATGATAGATGATAGACAATTAAAACAAGATTAGCGCTAAAATCCAACGCAATTGATAGAATTAATTGAATTTTCAGGAAGATCTATTATGACTCCTGTTACAAATTTAGTACAGAAAGATGTGTTAATCCGAAAAAGCATAATGGAAGACATTGATAGATTTATTGAAATAGAAAGACAATGTTTCAACCCGAAATTTCGCTATGAATATTCTATCCTATTTTCGCTTTTGTATATGTACCCAAAATTCATAACTTTCAGTGCATGTATAAATGAAATTGTTATTGGATATATTTCAGGGGAATTAGATGAGGGAGATCAGTCAAATTTTAAAATTGTTACTATTGCTGTCGAACCTGAATTTCAACGTAAAAATATTGCTACTAAGCTTCTTCAAACACTAATTGAAACTAGTAAAGAAACCTATAGGATTACCCATGTTGAATTACATGTCTATTCTAAAAATCAACCAGCTATTGACTTTTATTCTTCTCATGGGTTTGAAATCAAAAAAGAAATAAAAAATTACTATTTCCGACGAGCTCATGCTCTGCTAATGGGAAAGAAAATTAAGTAGACAAAAAATCTTTAGAGAATTTTTGATAGAATTTCTATTATCCATGAAAAAACTAATCCAGCTTTATCTCGGATGACGACAGTAGCATCATCATCATAGTGAGTTTCATCCTCGTTAACAATCACTAATTTCGATCCATTTAGTAGTGCTAATTGTGGCAAGAACGCAGCTGGGGCTACAGAAAGGCTGCTACCTACAATAATCACTAAATCAGCCTTTGAAGCTTCTCTCCTAGCCTCATAGAACACATTATCTGGTACAGGCTCCCCAAATAAGATAACATTAGGTTTGATTAATCCTGCACAGTTTGTACAGAGAGGAGGAATACCTTTCTCATTTATAAGTTTATCTATTGTTTTATAATGATATATCTTGCTACAACTCAAACATTTCCCAAACTCGCCAGAACCATGAAGTTCTAAAACATTTGTACTCCCTGCTCTTTTATGTAAAAAATCAATATTTTGAGTGATTACAGTTTTTAGATTAAAATTTTTCTCTAAAAAGGCCAGTCCTTTATGTGCAGCATTTGGTTCAGCATTTTGGATTAAAGATGATGCTTCTTGGTGCATTTGCCAGAATTTTTCTGGATGGGTTAAAAAGGAGGAATATTGAGCATATTCTGCAGGATTATAACGTTCCCATAGTCCTCCAGGACTTCTAAAATCAGGAATTCCTGATTCTGTACTAATTCCAGCACCCGTAAAAGCTACTATGTACTTAGAATTTTTAATAAGAGAAACTAGTTCTATGATTAAATTTTCGCTATTCACTAGTTTCACAAACACTATGGGATATAAGTATACACTGCAATATTTATTTGTTCATTAGAAGTACCATATAGTGTAAAATAGTCTACTGCGGGTAATTCTGTATAATCAATAGAAATATCTACCTTTCCTGTAGTTTTTTGAAGAATTCCTGAGTCATCAAATGAAAAAATGGTTAAAATAATGTCTTCATTTTGTTCTAGGGAAAAAAAACTGCTGAAAATGATGATAGGAACCTCTGGAATATATGATTGTCTTTCTTTCACTGATGGTATTTTAATAAATCCTGATTGGGGATATCTCTGTGTTACATGTCCTTTATAGTGTATTCGAAATCCTATAGGTGCAAAAGTATTTGTTATAGCTAATAATCGGATTTTAAAAACAGCTACTTTTGGGATAAAAAAATCTCTCAATGCTCTAAAGGTAATTTTATGCTTATGAACACGTAATTGGGTTCTTCCAAGAGTAATATTAATCGCATCGGACAGTGGTACAAACCGAATCTCATTTGATTTTAAGTCTCGAGCCCACAGAGCGCCTCCTACATTAATATTTGTTAAATAATATAATTCTTTTTCAGTAATAGTTGAATTGATGTCCTCAAGATAATCAAGCTCACGTTGGATTTGAATTTTTTCCATTTTAGATTCAATAAGGTTTTGTAGATACTGTACCTTATCGTGTGGTGTGCCAACCATAGCTAATATACGTACTTGGGTATCACCATGATTAAACTTAGTATAGTATCGAGAAATGATTCCACCTGTTGAATACGCAACAATACTTATCCGATGAGCATTTGTGACTTCCTTTATATAATTAACAATTTCTACTAACTTATCAGCTTCTTGTTTAAGATCATCCATTTCCCAAGTGTCAAGCGCAAACAGTGAACGAAATCCATAATACCATAGTTCACGAGCAAACCAATTAAAAATCGTATGAGATGTCCCGTGACCATGTATCATTAAGATTGGCTCATTAAATCGAGCTTTTTCATCACCTGCAGGAATATATTCTCCTGATTCATCATCAGAGAGATAACTAAATCTAAAACAGATTGGTATTTCTGATATTTGAATCCAGAAGTGATCTAGCTCTTTTAGGCGTTGGGTCTCCGACGTGACATCCACAAATTTTGGACGTTTAAATATTGGCGACATAAAAGACACATTTGATTACGAATAGATTTTAATTATAAGTAAGGATTTAAACAGTTAATTGAACTTTAATGCTTATTTCCTTTTTCAACCTTTACCGAAGATCATTAATAAACTTATATCAAAATTTTTAGATAGATTAATATCAAATTCTTAAAGATTTTTCATAGATAAGTTTAAATGGATAAATTATGGTAAAAAAAAGGGATTATTGAATTTACTGGTATTTTCCGCCCCTTTTGGGCCTTTTTCTTATCGTTCTGTTATTATTTAATTCCTTTCTCCTTAATTACTACCCAAAATATGCTAAGAGTTTTCCATGGGTTTATTATCATGTTATTCTTTTTTCTTGGTCATTTTTCTTTGAATGCAATCTGTGATAAAGATGCAGATAGCATAAATCCGCGGAAAAATAAACTAAATTCATGGGTTCTAGAATCACAACTTAAATCCCATCATGTATTCTATCTTAGCTATTCTTTTTGGATTATTTGTATATTATTGTCTCATTTTTATTGGGTTCTTTATGATTCCCTGCTAATTCCTTTACTGATTAGTTTTGCAGTACTAGCCTCACATTTTTATTCATTCCTTTCACTTGAACTAAAGGGTAAAGCTCCAATGGATTTAATACTGAATCAAGCTAGTTTTGGAGTTATTGCACCTTTATATACTATTGAAAACTTCTCAGGACTATCTTTATTTCCCCTTAACGGTTTGTTTTAGTCCTAATCTTCTGTATAGCGACATTAACTATAGTAATTTTACCTACCATAATGATGGATACCTCTGCTGATGCATTATATGGTTATTGTACTTTTTCAGTAAAATACGGTTTTAGAGGAACCTCTAGAATAATTGCTAGCTTTTTTATCATTCAATTAATTACTATAGGCATCATAATTAAAATTGCATCTGATTACCAAAATATAGTGGTCGTAATTGCTTTTTTACTCCTCATCTGGGGAGAATCAGCCTCATTAGGCTTGTTTATCCTTAATCCAACCGAAAAGAATGCTGAGATTGTAGCTGGAACTTTAACATTCGGATTTCTTGGAGCAGGGTTAATATTTTTACTTTCTCATTATTTGATTCTTTAGCCTAAATTGTCTTTAGAGAAAAATTAATGATCTAATGATACATCTACGTTTAGATATATCACAGATCCATTGACCAAAAACTTTTTTCCTTGAATTTTAGCTGATTCTCTAATGGTGCGTCCAATGGTTTCCTTGAGTATAAAATTTCTATACTTTTTAATGCTATATATTAATTTCAACTCATGTGTAGTGTAAAAGATATTGATGGGAGTTTCTAAGCTCAAATGATGGGTTTTCCTGAGGTTTTGAATAACTCTTACTAATTCGCGGACATTTCCCTCATTTTCTAACTCGCTAGTTATCTTAATTTTTAAATAAAGCCGAAATTTTCCGTTAGAAGCGGTTGATATATAATCCTCTTCTAAAGAAGGATTATCTACATTTTGGGCAATAATTACACTTTTTACATTCAACTCTTTTTTAATTGCTTCAATTAATTGATCTTCCCACATGGTTTGGGTAAATAATGATTCTAAACTTTCAATAACCAGATTTGAGAGAGGTTGTCTTAATTTAATTTTAGCTTTGTTTCTAAGCGATCTACCTTGTTCAATTATTTCAAAAATAGTTTTGATGTCATTAATTGCTTCACCAGACGTATTTACCACTTCAAGGTCCTTAAAAAGGAATAAATGAACGCTTTCAGGTAAAGATTGATCCATAGGAAAACGAAGAGTTTGATAAAGCTTTTCAGCAAAGAATGGCATAAAAGGTGAAAGAAGGACACTCAAATTTATTAGAACGGTGTATAAAGTAGAATAAGCTTCTTCTTTTTCTTCCAAATCACCCTCTGTTTTCCAAAATCGTCTTCTAGAAACACGAATGTATTTATTTGTCAAATCATCAAAAAAACCTTCTAGGGCGTAAATTGAAGATCTTAGATCACCTAATGCAAATGCTTGATGATATTGTTTATGAAGATCTTTTAAACGCGATAAAATCCATTGATCGAACACATTTTCGGATTTTCTCTTGAGTTGCGATATTTCTTGGATATCTAAAGATGCTAGATTTACGAAAAATCTCACTGCATTCCAAACTGGAATAAAGCGATTTTTGAATTTTAGAGCATCCTTAAGATTGAAGTTCAATATAGTATCAGCTTTTTGACTGGCATAATACCACCGCATCGGATCAGAACCAAGTCTCATTCTAGCCTCATCAAAGCTTAATGCATTATCTGCAGATTTATGCATTTCACTACCATCTTGGTTCTTCACAGCCTCATAGATCATAACAGTTTTATATGGTGCTAATCCTTCAAGAGTAACTGACATGAAGAGTAATGAATAAAACCATAATCGAACTTGTTCAATCATTTCACATACTAAATCAGCAGGAAACCATTCTAACCAATATTTTTTATTTTTAAGATAATCAAGGGTAGAAAATGGTACTATTCCAGCGTCTAACCAGCAATCACCTACTTCTGATATTCTTGAGACAGCTTTGCCACATGAGGGGCATTTAATTTTTATCCTATCAATCCAAGGCTTATGAAGTTCTTGAAGTTCTTTGAAATCATTTTGACTAAGAGTGAACTCCTTTAATTCATCCTTATTACCTATAACAGTAAGTTTTCCACAGGAACATGGATAAAAAGGAAGTGGAAGACCCCAAAATCTTTTTCGAGATATACACCAATCTTCCATATTTACTAACCAATCATCCATTCGCTTTTCTGCATACTTTGGAATCCAATGGACTATAGAATTGGCTTGACGTAATTGCGGTCTTATTTCCTCACATGAAATAAACCACTCTGAAACTAATTTGAACACAAGTTCTCTTTTACATCGCCAACATACTGGATATCGATGTTTAATTTCTTCAACTTTAAAAATAAAGTTCTTTTCTAATAAACCAGACAATATTGGGCCTTTAACTTCTTGAACAGATAAATTCTCGAAGGGAGGTACAATTAGTAATCCTTGTTCATTAATAGGACAAAGAATGTCTAAATTAAGCATATTGCCGAGCTCAAAGTCTTCTACACCACATCCAGGAGCAATGTGAACAATTCCTGTCCCTTCGTTTATTGAAACATCTTCCCAGCATACTATTTTGTGTTTAACGTTTTTTTGAAATGAAATTTCTTCAAAAGGTCCAATATATTCCTTATTTTCTAAATATGTTCCTTTAAAAATGTCAACAATTCTGTAATCTGTAAAAAAAACATCTACAAGAGATTCAGCTATTATAAATTCTTTTTTTTTGGCCTCGATGAGTAAATAATTTGAACTGGGATTTACAGCGAGTGCCACATTAGCCAATAGAGTCCAAGGGGTAGTTGTCCAAACTAAAACTGATATATTAGGTGAGTTTTTAAGTGGTAAGCTAAGATATACCGAGGGATGTCGGAACATTTGATATGAATCAGCCATTTCATGATTGGATAAACTAGTACCACATCTTGGACACCAAGGCATTACTAACTCTTTCTGATATAACCAACCATTTAAATGACATTTTTTCAGAAAATGCCAAATGTGTTCAATGTTCTTATCATCATGGGTATAATAGCTGCTTTCCCACTTCATTTGTTGTCCTAATAACTTCGATTGATTTGTAATAACTTCAGAATATTTACTGACTCTTTCTTTACAATGTCCTACGAACTCTTCTAATCCCATCACAAGAATTTCATTTTTAGATTTCATACCTAATGATTTTTCAACCTCAACTTCTACCCATAATCCCTGTGTATCAAATCCATTTTGAAATCTCTGTTTTTTTCGATTCAATGTATAATATCGCTGTATAATGTCTTTTAACGTACGCCCTCGGGCTGTGTGAACCCCCATAGGATTATTTGCTGTCACAGGTCCATCTATAAAAGAAAATTTGTCATTAAAATCCTTCTGACGCTCTAAGACTTTCTTAAAGATGTCATTCTCAGCCCATAATTGAGAAACCTCGTTTTCTACTTCTAACCAATTAAAAGTAGAGTCGAGTGGCCTAAATTGTCTAGTACTTGTCATTTTTCCTATTCTCCTCGTTTTTTTTCAAGGATATATAGGGCAGGACTTGTACAAGTTCGAATAGTGTATTAGGAAGCTTATTTTTAGACTTATTTTTTTCTAAGCTAGTTTTTAGATTGAATTTCCTGATCCATCCTTTTCACCATAAAAAATATCGAAATTTCCCTTTAAAATCCTCTATAAGGGATTGTGTATTATTCCAACGCATTTGAAAATTAAAAAACAGAGAGCTTTTACTCCAGGATAGGAGCACGTTAAAAATTGAACTGAATTTCGTTATCCCGCACTAGAGAAACACTCCAAGAACAATTTATCCTATGACTATTAAAAAGTTTGCATTCAGGCTGACCATTTAAACTTCTAAATTCGCTAATATTTTTGAATTTAATTGAAGTGGATTCTACTTATTCAAAAGGAGACTAGTACCTTGCAATTTACTCATTATAAATCAAAAATCTATAACTGAACAAGAAATTACTATATTTTCTAAAAATTTAAAGAATCTCTTAATCAGAATAAAACAAGGTGAAAAACTTTTTAATTATTAAAAAACTTCAATTTAGATCGGTTTTCTATTTTTTCTAAGCTCTCCATAATTTTTATAATTAATTAAAAGGAAGAATATTTATTCCCCTAACATATAATATATAATTTCAAAAATTTGCTATTTGGAAATATAACTATGAATAATCATGAACAGAGTCGCGATTCATTCCCTTCTCCAGAGACACTGGTAAAATGGTGGAATGAAGCAGAAAGGGAGGTTAAATTGGCTCATCCTCATGAACCAAAAAGTATTAGAGACGAATTAATCGGGCGTTATGTTCAAGCACGGATTAGAAATTACCAAAATCAAAAGACTGAGGGGGAGAAACAAATTGAATTTTCTGAACAACGTTTGGCAGAATGGTTTCAAAACGAAATGATAAAACTACGTGAAGAAAAACCTGACCAAGATCTTAAAGAACGTGAATCAATAGCCACTGAACGAGTTCAAAAGCAAATTAATGATCTCAAAAAGAAAATAATACCTCTAGATACGTTTTTCACCAAAAAATAGTTAATTTAACTGAACCACGATATTCAATGGGATAATTAATGGATTTAAATATTGAAAATATTCGAAATCGGGTCATTCGAGAATATATCGCAAAGAATATTTATCAAGATCCAGATATTATAACAGATCGAACAAATGTGGTCAAATTTGAAGCTCCTGGATCAGGTGAGGTAATAAACAGAATGGTAGATATTTTCCATACTTTTCTAATTAAATACAAGTTTGAAGGTAATCCAGAACCTTATATTAATTTAATTAGTGAATTAGCTGAAGAATTGGGATTTGAGTCTCGAATTGCTGTGGATTATTTTTATTCTCAAATTAGTCTTCTAGACGAAAATGAGAGTATTAATCCAACCACTTATCTGTTACTATGTATAGGGGGGATTATTGAAACATTCCAACAAAAAATAATTAGACGTTTATCTCTTCGATTAAATCGAAAAGTAATGAAACAAAATAAAGATATTAAACTTAATAAATTTGAAAGTTTGATACAAAAAGCAGATGCTTCGTTAGGGCTATTAATTAATATCGAAATAATCAAAGAAATGAGTAGAATTGCTTGTATCCCAATAAAACCATTAATAACTGACCATCTCGAGTCTCAAGTAATTAATAAGATTATTACTAGTTAAAATGGCTGATTTCATGGGAACAAAGAAACTTTTTCTAGATGATGCATATCTTACGAATTTCAAGGGGAAAATCACAGAAATTCAAGATAACAACATCATTCTTGATCAAACTATTTTCTATCCTGAAAGTGGGGGTCAGCTCGGTGACACAGGTATCCTTTTGTTAAACAATCAAACTTTTAAAGTAGAAAATACCCGACAAATTAAGGATAAGATTCTTCACATTCTCGATATAAAAGAGGATTTGTCATCTATTAGAACATTTACTGAAATTAAAGGCCAAATAAACTGGAACCGACGATTCGCCTTAATGCGATCTCATACAGCGCAACATGTAATTAGTCGATATTTTCAATTAAACTTTGGGGCAGAAACAGTTAGCACACAGCTTAAATTAGGTGAAAGTCGCTTAGACTTCGCTCCAATTGATAAGATTACATCTAATGAGCTTGATATCATTACCTCAGAAGTAAATGAGATTTTATCATTAAATCTTAATGTAAAGATAACCTATCTTCCCCGTGAAGAAGCCATCTCTTTCCTCAAACAAAAAGAATATCAAATCCAATACCTGGAGATGGTTCCAAAAACAGTAAAGAATTTTCGAATTGTATCAATTGGTGACTATGATTTTGCTGCTTGTGGAGGAACTCACGTTGGAAATACTGCTGAAATAAGAAAAATCAAATTAGAAAGAACTAAGAATAAAGGGAAATCACGTGAGCGAATATTCTATTCCGTTGAACCATCTATTGAATAAAGAATTTACCCTCTATTATTGAAGCCATCTTAAACTAATTATCCCTTGAAATTTCATTGAAATAATTCAAAAATTCCAATAGTATTTATGGTAGAAATCTTCTATTAAGTTTACGTCAGAAATTGGGATTGATTTCCAGATATTTATGACTTCTGCTAATTCCGCTGCTCTTTTTTGACCTTTAAACAATTCAATGAGAAACTGAGTCCGTTCTTCAATATCTCGATGAACAAAATCTAAAATTTCTTTTATTGTATAATAACGTAAACGGTTAAACGCTCTTCCAAAACCTTTCATACCCCATTTCTGTTCTAGCTCAACAGGATCCGGTAATAGAATTCCTTTACCAAAAACGGGATGAGGGATCCAATTATTAATTAACCTATTTTCTGCTAACTCCAATAACTTTTTTGTGTGATTTACACTAATTTTTCTCCCCTGTCCTTGAAAGATCGTTTCTCCCAATTCATTTCTGAGGATTTCTCCAGTTTTTTTATCAATTTTGGGAATTGGTTCACCATACTCATCATGTAAACGGATTTGGTTTCCATTGATGTCGTGTTCTCCTATTGCTCCAGTATTTAATACTATAAAGGTAAGTTTTCCATCTAAATCTAAACCTAGATCACGAAACATCTCTAACTTCAAAAGGGCCTGTTCACTTTGTTCCCGTGCCATAAAGTCAGTTGCAGCATATGATCGAACTCTTGTACCAGGTTTTTGAGCTGAAATTGCAGAAGTAATAATTGATTCCACTGCACTATCATAAGCTACAGCTAAGATTGGGTCAACAACTCTAAACATCGGATGAATATAATCAAAACGTTTCATTGAAAGAACAATAGTTTTCAAATATCTAGGTTCTTTTCTAGTTCCCCAATCAGGATTCAGACACTTAAATGAAAAAATAAACCGTCCATTGGTAGTCCCACTATCGTGATACCGTTTGCAAAGCAATGAACCTGGGACTTTACCTTCTTCTACAACAGGAATTTTAACATCAAAATCAGCAATATTTTCATACTTATACCGAACATTTTCACAATCTATATTCATAGCAAGAACTATATGGTGTTTGTCTGATACTTTATCCACTTCAAGTGATTTCATTAATCCTGGCCATTCAGGACTTGTTTTATCTAAATCTTGAGATTTTGCAAAAGCAGCAGCTTCTAATCCTATTAGTTGTACTTTTTCAATCTTGTTTGTTTCTGGATTACGTATAATCTTACCAATACAAGCATCATCTTGTTCAAGATCAGAACCAACAGTTAAGGTTGTTTTTCCTGTCCCCGAAAGTCCTAATACAACCCGATCAGATGTCATTCCAGCGTGAAAAGAAATATAACCATCAGACTCCGCTTTGTTCCAAACCATAGTCAGATTTGGTTTCTTGAATGCCCCTCCAAAATAATCTACACGGAGAGACAATACTCTTCGACGATTCTGGTCATTTTCAGTGAAATCATACAGAGTTATTGGTTCATTTGGATCAAAATTTGGCCAAAATTCTCGAATCTGATTAACATATTTTAGAGGTAAAGGTTCTGACACAATAAAATTCCAACAATCAATCCGCATCTCTTCTTTGGGAGGAAATACCATAAGCTTGCCCATCCAGCCCACATAAGCTAACTGTGGATTTTTTATGCTTATCATTGTCCTCAGTCCTATCTCATAGCCATGTTCTCCTTGAATCCCATCCTGTATTAGAACAGGTATCTTTTCATTACGGAGATAATCCATGACAACTTTGTATAATTTTTTTCCTCTATCTCTATCAAAGGCTCTTTGCCCTGTACCAAGACGATAACCTGAGGGAACCATATAATATACTCTATCAGGTCTTCTTCCAGCTTGGGTTGATCCAAATAAGTATTGAAAGTCTTTAGTCATAACATAATAAGGTTTGAGAAATTCTTTAAACCATTCATGATCAGGATTTCGGATAATCATACTATTGCTTGATAAAGTACAATCATAACCAACATTGACCTCAGACAGTATCTCTGTCATAATAAACACTCTCTTCAATAAATAATGTGCATTTTTGTGATTCAAAGATAGGATTGATTTCGGATTTATAATCATTAGAATTTAATTTATAAATAATTGTAATTAATTACAATAAGGCATTTAGGCAAGTGATAATTTATGAATTTTATAAGTGGTTAAGTAGGTTTTGGAATAATAAACACCGATTTGTATATGATTATTTACATGGAGTAAATTTGCTCAAAGATTCTTAAGATGAATTAGAAATTAAATATCGAAGAATAATTAGGGTTTGAAATAGATACAGCAATAATTCTATTGCACAAAAAGAATTACATTTCAATTAAAAAAATACATCTAGTAATTTTGTTCCCATCCTTTCGATGACTTATCCAGAAAAAGGAATATATTTAAGTAGTGTTAAAACCTTTAGTTTTATACTATTACAGGATCATGAGGTAACAATAAATGACTGAAGAGGAAAAAAAGATTCCTGAAGATTTAAAAAAAGAACTATTGAAAAAAACAAAGGAAGATGGTTTTCATAGTATAGAGGATGCGAAGGCAAAATTAGAAGGTAAAATACCGACTAAACCAAAAGAAGAATAAAAAAAACCTTTTCAATTACCATCTTTTTAATCAAATCGATTTGAAACCATTGGAGAAGGAGTTTCCTTAATTTTTTCCTATTTATTCATACTTCACAGGTAGCTACTCAGAAAAAACTAGCTAAAGCTTTAAAATGCATAAAAAGCTCCTTGCTTTTATGGTAACTCTTACAATAGATTTAATTAAAAAGTCAAAAATTAAGCTTGATTTGGGATTGGGGGATTCAATAATTTATAATTTAAGGACACTAGAAGAGATAGGTTTAAATCTAGATAGATTTCCGTTTTCAATTCGTATACTCCTTGAAAATATTTTAAGGAATTTTGATGACAATATAATAACTCTTGAAGACGTAAATACAATTGCAAACTGGCCTACGGGAGTGAATGAAGCATCTATTCCATATATGCCAGCACGAGTTTTACTCCAAGACCTTACAGGAGTACCTTTGATAGTCGATATGGCTGCAATTCGTGAAGTAGTTGCTACAAATGGAGGAGATCCCGCTAAGATCAACCCTATTAATCCAGTCGATTTAGTTATTGATCACTCTGTACAGGTTGATTATTATGGATCACCTCAAGCATGTCATTTAAATCTTAAGAAAGAATATGAACGCAATAAAGAAAGATATTACCTCATTAAATGGGCACAACAATCTTTTGAAAACACTAGAATAGTTCCTACGTCTAGTGGGATATGCCACCAAGTGAATTTAGAATATCTTGCCTTGACAGTTATTCAAAGAGGTTTTAGAGGTGAAATAACAGCTTTTCCAGACACTTGTGTTGGTACAGATTCCCATACTCCAATGATAAATGGAGTTTCAGTAGTTGGGTGGGGAGTCGGTGGGATTGAAGCAGAAGCTGTGATGCTTGGCCAACCTTACTACATACCTCTCCCTGAAGTTATTGGCATTAAATTGACAGGATCATTACCAGAGGGAGCAACAGCCACTGATCTTGTACTAACAATTACTGAAATGTTAAGAAAAAGAAATTTGGTAGGAAGATTTATAGAATTCTTTGGCCCAGGATTATCTAATCTTACAGTACCTGATAGAGCAACTATTAGCAATATGAGTCCAGAAATGGCGATTACTATTGGGTTCTTTCCAATTGACGACCAAACATTAAAATATTTGATTTTAAGTGGAAGAGATGAAAAGCATGTTAATTTTGTTGAGAGATATGCACGACACCAAAAACTGTTCAGAACAAATGAAACTCCTGATCCAGAATTCAACCAAGTTTTAACCCTTGATTTAAGTACCATTCAACCTTCAATCGCAGGTCCAATTAATCCAGAAGAACAGGTCACTTTAAAACATGCAAAAGAACGATTAAATAAATATATGAAAGAGCATGCATCAACACGTAATCGTGAGGAAATTTCTACCTCGGTGATGATTAAAGACAAAAAGTCGACCTTAAACGAAGGAGATATAGTAATTGCAGCAATAACCTCATGTACAAATACCTCAAATCCCTCTGTTATGGTCGGAGCAGGATTATTAGCTAGGAAAGCTGTTGAACTAGGATTAAGTGTAAATCCTTTGATTAAAACAAGTCTTGCACCTGGATCAAAAGTAGTTACTGATTATTTGAACGAATTGGACTTAACACGATATCTGGACATATTAGGATTTAATTTAGTTGGTTATGGGTGTACAACGTGTATTGGAAATAGTGGTCCTTTATTAGAACCTATAGAAAAAGCAATCACTGAGAAAGACATGTATGTATGTTCAATCTTGAGTGGAAATCGAAATTACGGAGGACGGGTTCATCAATTAACACGTGGCAATTTCTTAGCGTCACCTATGCTAGTTGTTGCATATGCAATCGTAGGGACAATGAACATCAATCTATCAAAGGATCCACTAGGTCAGTCGAAAGAAGGAAAACCAGTATATTTAAAAGACATTTGGCCTTCAAATGAGGAGATTAAACAGGCAGTTCAAAAGGGAATCAGCCCTGAAATGTATAAAAAAGAATATTCTGTTATCGCAAAAGGTGATGCTAATTGGCAAGCTTTAGAAGCTCCGAATATAACTTTATTCCAATGGGATCCTGATTCAACATATATTCGAGCACCTCCATTTTTTGATCAATTCAAACCTGGTAAAATTAAACCTAGCAACATAAAGGGGGCAAGAGTGCTATTGGCCTTGGATGATAAAGTATCAACTGATCATATTTCTCCAGCAGGTTCGATCCCGAAAGATAGCCCTGCAGGGCAATACCTTATTTCTAAAGGGGTGAATAAATCAGACTTTAACACCTATGGAGCTCGACGAGGAAACCACGAAATAATGATGAGAGGTACATTCGCCAATATTAGGGTTAGAAATCAATTAGCACCTAATCGAGAAGGTTGGTGGACTGTTTACCACCCTGAGAGCGAATTAACTAGTGTATATGAAGCAGCAGAGAAGTACATGAAGAATCGCACACCTACTATAATTCTGGGGAGTTCACTCTATGGAGTGGGTTCTAGTCGTGACTGGGCAGCAAAAGGACCAGCATTACTAGGAGTAAAAGCAGTAATTGCAAAAAATTTTGAGCGAATTCATAGGTCAAACCTTATTGGAATGGGGATTTTGCCACTAGAATTTGAAAAAGGTGAAGGCTGGAGAGAGCTGGGTTTAGATGGAACTGAAACTTATGATATTGAAGGATTAGACAACGAGATTAAGATTAAAAAACGATTAAAGGTCATAGCAAGAAAGAAGGATAGTCCAACTATCGAATTTTTTGTTACAGCACGCCTTGATGCACCTATTGAAATTGAATATTATTTACATGGAGGTATTTTACCTTATCTTGTAACTGACCTACTCAGACAACCCCTATTTTAATTTAATTTCTTTTCTCTCCCCCCCTCATTAAAATAATAAGCAGTACTCAGACTAATTTTTTAAACAATTAATTTAAAAATTTAATCGATTATAATAATTTTATGAAAATTAAATTGTTTAAGTTCTCATCACCTTTTTCGATCATTTTACTTATTCTTTTTCTAAATTTCCAGTTAATTGAAGTTCATGGAGTGCAAATAGAAAGAAAATTATTACAAGAAGAGCAAATAAACATCGATAAAGTCGAATTGATGCCAAATATCCCTACACCATTTAAAATGAGAGACTGGCGACAAGTTGCTATTGATTATGATTCATTCCTTTTTAATTTCTCAAAATCTGGGGAATATCTACCTTTAATAAGTTGGGATAAAAGATGGTTGAATTTTGATCGAGATTCTTTTTATCTCCCTTCTTATGTAGGGGTCTCAATTTCAGATGAAGCTATAAACGGTCTAGCTGCTGTTGTTGGAGCTACTCTAGTTGGAATAAACAAAAGTAATCAAAATGGGCATAATTGGGTATTAATGTGTGAAAATTGGTACAATATTGAATCAGGGGAATTTCTCTATTTAAATAACCGTTATACATCTACAGGTGGAAGCTTTTGGTATGAGCTTCTTCCATCTCTTCTATTCTACCAGTTAACTGATTTTTATCCAGAGACTGGGGAATTTCAAACTGAAGCCCAAGGAATTGCTGATCTGTGGTATGAAGCATGTAAAAGTATGGGAGCTAAACTAAACCCTTGGACAATTCCAAATTTCTATTATACTGCATTTGATTTTAGTACCATGAATCCAATTTATAATGGTTTTTGGCGTGAACCCGATGCAGCTGCAGCTGTTGCTTGGTTAGAATATATAGCATATACTCAATGGAAAAATTCAAAATATCTCTCTGGAGCGAAATGGTGTTTGGATTACCTTGAAGAAATAACATTCAATCCTCTGTATGAAATCTTACTTCCCTACGGAGCTTATATTGCAGCTCGTATGAATGCAGAGCAAGGAACCACTTATGATGTCCAGAAAATAATTAATTGGTGTTTTGGACCTGCAAATGCACGCTATGGATGGGGAGTTATAACAGAAACATGGGGAGACTACGATTGCCATGGATTACATGGGAGTATCACTGATGGAGGTGGTTATGCATTTACGATGGGTACTTTTCAAAATGTTGGAGCTCTTGTTCCAATAGTACGTTATGATACACGATATGCTAGAGCAATTGGGAAGTATGTTTTGAATGCTGCTAATGCAGCAAGATTGTATTATGGGAATGGTCTGGATTCTCAGCATCAAGACAGTGAGGATTGGATAGATAATTATGACCCGAATCATTGTATAGCTTATGAAGCACTCAGGAAAGAATGGGGTGGTATAACTCCCTTAGCAACTGGAGATATTAATCGAAATCGATATCAAAATCAAATAGGCCCTACTAACCTTGGTCTATATGGCTCCTCTCATGTGGGAATCTTTGGGGGAATTATTTCCGCTACAAATGATGAAAAAATCCTTCAACTTAATTGTTTAAATACAGATTACTATCATGACATTGCTTATCCTACCTATCTTTATTTTAATCCATATAATGTAGAGAAATCAGTTGAAATTGAGGTGGGAACAAGTAAAAAGAATCTTTATGACGCTACGACCAATAGCTTCATTGCATCTGGTGTTTCAGGATTATTCTCCTTTAATCTTCCTAATAATTCCGCAAGTGTAATTGTTGTAGTTCCATCTAATGGAAAAATATCATATGAAGAAAATAAGGCATTATATAATGATATAATAATTGATTATTATTGTGATGAAATACTCAATCCTCCCATAAACGAAACAACAGTTATGAGTACAGAAGAAACAACAACAAGACCAGTAACGACAACACGAACAGTTTCGACAACGACAAACCGTGCTTGGATTATGGAGCAAGCCATCCAGTTCGGAGTTGTAATTGCGGCTATTATTGCTCTTTCTGGGATTTTTATATATATTTTTAAGAAAAAGTTCATTTAATATGTAGCAATAAAATTAAGAGGTATCAATACCCAAATAAATAATTAAAAAGGTAACTTTCAATTAATAGTAGAGTTCTAAGAAAAAAAGAATAAAAAAAAAGAGAAAAATAATCTCTTTCTAATATCGATCTTGGGAACGTGAATCATATCGACCCCTTGATGATCCTTTACGATCACGATCACGACGACCTCCACCATAGGAAGATCTTCGGTCACCGCCACCACCGTAGGAAGATCTTCGGTCACCGCCACCACCATAAGACCGTCTACCATATTTACGGCGAGGATCCTCTACTCGTTCTTCAGAACGATTGTTCTCAGTATCTACTTCATCAAAACTTGTGGAATCTTCTGAGAGTTCTCCGAATTTTCCTTTTGAAAGACGGAGTGAATTTTGAAATACATTTGCGAAACCATTGGACAATTTATAGACTTTATCGATTTCTATCATATCTATGTCTTCATTCCAGAGAGTTAGGATGATATTCCCTGAATCATCAGCTACTCGGAAGTCACATACTCTGTGTGTTTCTCCTGAGCGATTTGAAATTTCTCTTTCTTCACTTTTTTCGATAACTTGAAAAGTTACATTTAAATGCTTCTCAAGTGGTTGAACAGACCCAATTTTAACATCATGGGTTTCATATTCTGTATTTTCATATGACATTTTTTACACTTCTATTTATCAACGAATAGAACCTTTTTCTATGGGAAAGTAAAAATTATTCTCAGAATTCATGGTTTCTCGCTCAATAGATACAATGAAGACAAGTAGATGTCCAGATCAGTTAATTCTACTTCCAAGAAAATGATATGGTCCTGAGTACCCCTTCTTTTAGAACGTTTTAATACTTAATCACAAGAAGAAGAATATTGTGTATCTAACCAAAATTGTCAAAGATTTAATAGAATCCCTTAATTAAAGTATAAATCGATTAATCTAATCATAGAATAATATCTATAATGCTATCCTTCCATCGATTTTTTTATTCTGACTATAATTATTGATAAAAAAGACAAAACCGAAAATTAAATTTCGTTTAATTAAGAAATTAATTTCTGTTTACCTAAAGTGTTTTGTCTTTCTCCAATGAATAAGAAAGAAAAAATGCTTATCTTACCATATTATTATTTTACTCATATAAATATTATGTAAATAAAAAAGTTATTTTCTTCAAATATCTCCTCGGTAACTATTTAAAATTTTATAATTGCGATCATTGATTATGAAAATTCTTCTTATTGAACCCCCAAAGAAGTTTTGGTTTGTTATGGGTGAGTATTTACCTCCTCCCTACAATCTCCTCCTTCTAGCTGCAGTGATTGAAAAGGAATTTCCTGAAATCAATGTGAAAGTTATCGACTGTCAAGCAAATGGATTGGATTGGGAAACACTTGAAAGAAAAATCAGACAAGAAGATCCAGATATTGTTGGGTCAGGTAGTCATGCTACCTGTAATGTATACAAAACAGTTCGCACTCTAGATCTAGTTAAAAAGATTAACCCGCAAATAGTAACTATAGCAGGTGGAAGTCACTTTACAATATTAGATGAAGTTACCCTTCGTGAGTACCCTTTTATCGACATTATTGTCCGATATGAGGGAGAAAAAGCTTTGGTTGACTTATTAAAGTATTACAGCAGAAGTGGAATCATAAAAACGGGATTAAAATCAATAAAAGGTATTTCATTTATAGAAAATAATATTTTTAAACAAACTTCTGATCATCCGCCATTAACAGGAGAAGAACTTGATGCATTGCCTTATCCAGCTTATTATAAGGTTCCGATTGATAAATACCACTTTTCAATGATGTCAGATAACCCATATGCAATACTGGAAGCATCTAGAGGTTGTACACACCAATGCTCCTTTTGCTCTCAAAGTGTATTCTATCGGCGTCATTATGCAACTAAATCAGTCAAACGTATTGCTGATGAAATGGAATGGATGTTTAACGAGCTAGGAAGAAGGTTCTTCTGGTTTACTGATGATAATTTCTGTAATGGTTCTCCAAAATTAATCGAAAAACTTTGCCATGAAATTCGAACCCGTGGAATAACAGGAGATACTAGTGAATGGTTTGCTCAAATGAGAGTTGATAGTATTCTCAACGTTGGAGACTCAGGACTTGCCTTAATGAACCGTACAGGGAATTATTGGCAATTAGTTGGCGCAGAGTCACCTTTTACTGAAGTTTTAGACCTTTACCAAAAAGGAATTCAAGCTAACCAAACTATTGAGGCTATTCGTCTATTGAGAAAAAATAGGATTCTTGCGCAATTAATGCTGGTTCTTGGACATGAATATGAAACAAGAGAATCCATGAAAAAGACAATGGAGTGGGCCACTAATGTTGTTAAACCTGATATTATTATTTCTATGCTGCTGACACCATTTCCAGGAACACCTATGTATGAAAATCTTCGTGCAAATAATCGGATTATTGATTTTAATTGGACCAATTATGACATGATCCATGGTGTCTGTGATATGAAATATCTCTCAGCAAAAGAATTACAAGAAGAATTATATTATGCATATCGTCACGTTTATGACAGCTGGCAACGAAGGATTCAAGGAATTTTTGCCCGAAATAGGTACAAAAGAAGAATTTTCTGGTATTATCTGAGAGCAGGAGTAATAGCCCAATTAAAACGCCTAATTCCTTAGAGAAAAGAAAAAAGAATTAAAATTATAATCTCTGACGCCGATAGCTCTGATAAATAATAATAATTCCTAGAATGAAGAAAATAATAACTACCATTAATTCAATAATAGTCCACCATTCAAAATCACCAAAGAAATTTCCAATTGTTTCTCCAAAATTACCAAAGAAGTTACCTATACCCTCACCTATTCGACCCATTGTTTCACCAAAATCACCAAAAAAATTACCAATATTATTACCTAAATCATCTAGAATATTAGTAAATATGAATAGTGCCATAATTAACGCGATACAAATGAATATAATTCCAGTTATTAATCCTCCTGACTTGGACTCTCTTTCCTCACCAAAACAGAGAAAACCCTCATCGGTTCTTCTTTGAGTATCTGGAACAAATTCAATTTTTCCTTTATCTACAGAGTAAGATTCTGTGAGTTTAATTCCACACTGTTTACAGAAATTTGCTCTTGTATCATTTTCATAACCACATTGAATGCATTTCATTCAAGAAAACTCCTCATTTATTTTTCCGTGCCGTTTGAATAATAATATAGATGCCCAATACAAAAAATCCAAGGACCACAAGTACCTCTACTGGAAAACCAGGTACGAAGAATATAATTGCAAGAAATAATGCAAGAAAAATAAAAAATATCCCTGTACCGTATGTATTTTCTTTTTCTTCATCGCCAAAGCAAAGATTATCACTTCTTTGAGTCATTCTAGTAAAAGTTGCGCTTTTCCTAGGAGGGACACCCTGCATATGAGTTTCCTTGCCTAATAACCTTTGACCACACTTTGGGCAAAATATTGCACCATCTTCCGTGGAAGTACCACAATTATCACAAAACATAATTTGAATTTCACCTTTTAAATGATCTCTAACGAGTTCTTTTGTAATAACCCTATCATGACAGGAACAAATTTATAAGATTTTCTTTAGTTTTCTAAAGTTTGAATAAAATGAAAAATCTATTCTACTGGTGTTAATATGGCTAGATACCCCTATAGGATTGATAATACTGACCTTGAATCAAATGATTTAATAATATATCTTGAAAATATCAACAAGGCGCGTTTAGCGTTAATTAACCATATTTCTCCCTTGTTAATGCAATATTTTCATGACTATGAATTATACAAATCATTACTGGAGAATAAAGAATTAGATATAGATTACGAAAATCCAATGATTCACTCAAATAAAGAATTATATACCTTATACATGTTACTCATAGAATCTGCAAACCAATTTTGGCTCCCCTTATTTAATTCAACGAAAAAAAAAATTATTGTTCTTCCCCGCTGTGTATCTGGACCTGAATTTAATCTATTAAAGATTAAGCTGACGAAATTCGGATGGCATCAAATTATTGGGGCTAAGAATCTCAATGATCATGCATGGATTTTATCTCAAATAAGTCAGGAACACGATTTCGAGGTTTTTATTACGATGGGAAATCGATTTAAAGAACCGAACTTTTTACGTGTATTTAAAAATCTTAGAAAAGAATTTGGAAATTTTGGACTAATTGCTGTTGCTTGTATTCCAGAATTAGCATTAGGTAATACATACATAATGGAAATGGGTATTCCATCACATGCTGTCCCATTATTTTTTTCTGGTTGTGCAAAATGGCATGGTTCATCGGCATCGGTAACAAAATTTCCATTGAACTATATTCTTAATCTCCTTAATGTTAAGGAATAATTATAATTTTAGATAACAGCGTATCCCCATAATATTATGATGAGATATCTCTCTGTTATTCCATAAATAAAGAATAGAAAATATTTCTTTACAAATCTCGGTTGGATTCTCATATTTATACTTTCTAAAGCAAACTTTTTCGATATTCTGACAAGTAATCTTATTGATTAAAGTATTTAAGGAGAAAATGAATTGAAGTGATACCACAATGTCCCAATTAAAAACCCAAAAAAATGATGGTAATATTCAGGAGTTTCTAAACTCTGTAACAGATGAAATAAAACGAAAAAATAGTTTATTAATCCTAAAACTTATGCAAGAGATTACAGGGGAAGAACCATCAATGTGGGGGAATAGTATAATCGGTTTCGGGGAGTACCAGTATAAATATGCGTCTGGTCGTGAGGGGTCTTGGTTTTTAACTGGTTTTTCACCTAGAAAACAGAATTTAACGCTTTATATTATGTCTAGTTTCGAAGAATATGATTCTCTCTTATCAAATCTAGGTAAATATAAAACTGGAAAATCCTGTCTCTATATCAATAATTTGGATGATGTTGATAAAAATATCTTGGGTGAGCTTATCAGAAAATCAGTCGATTATATGCGTAATCAAACAATCTAACTAATACAGCAATAATATAATGTTCAATGAGAACTTACTTTGTTTACGTATAGTGATATAACTTGAGCTGATATTTCTCTTACTCGAAGAGGTCCAAAATCAATCTTTAGCTGTTGAAACAGTTTACTTGGAGTAGGAAACTCTATCACATCAATAATTGCACCAAAAAACTTATCATTTTTCGTAAAAACGACCCTATTTATCAAATTAGATTACTCCAAACTCATTCAACCTATATTTTGATTTTTAACAATTCTTAGGATTGAGTTTATTACTTTAAATCCTGCTTGAAGAGTTTTATTAGCAAAATCCTTTTCAGGGTTATAAGCTGTGAGAGCTGCGGCTTTAATTTGAATATTTTCGCCAATTATCTCGAATGCTTCCTCCATTTCATCTATGAAAAGCCCTTCAGGTGTAGGAAAGTCAACACCTGGAGCTACTGAGGGATCAATGACATCTATATCAATATGAAGGTATACTTGTTGAGTTTGGGATTTAAGTTCTATTAACTTCGGAAGAAGGCCATTCTGTATTCCTTTCTTCTTTAATATGATATTTTCAACAATAAGAACTTTAGTACTTTCAAGAAGGTTACGTTCTTTGGGATCCAAATCACGTGCCCCAATGTGTAATGTATAAGACTCTTGAATCGGATGCATATTCTTAATTATAGCATCAATATCATGAAAACACTGACCAGTTGCAATAGCTAACCCCATACCATCAAGAAACCCACTAGGAGATGTTTCTGGAGTATTGAAATCTCCATGAGCATCAAACCAAATTATTCCTGGTTTTGGTTTATCAAATCCTGCTAGTGTACCTAAACATGTATTACAATTTCCTCCGAGAATAAAAGGAAAAAAACCTTCTTTTAATGCTTTTTTAACAACCTTTCCCAAAGAATTATTTAAAATAGCAATGGTTTTCAATTCACTATTATATTGTTTTGAAAGTTGTATTTTCTTAACTTTTACCTGATAACCTTGATCTTTCAAATTCTGATCGATTCCTGCGTTTATAAACCTGGTGGGGCCTTTTCCCATACCAATATTTTCCTTATCTAAGTGAAAGGGAACTTGTATGAGAGCGATCTTCAAAACTTTGCTACCTCCAAGTTTAATGTAATTATCTCCATGTTTTTACGGTTTTATAATGGCTTTCATAACTCGAAGATGCTCAACATCATCTAAAGCTGTTGCAGCTTCTTCTAATGAATATTCGCGACTAATAATGTTTTTAAAGGGATATGTTGGAGAAAATCGTTTAATTAATTCAACTGCTAAATAAAAGTGGCTAAAATCGCTCCCCCACGATCCTTTTATTATCAAATGTTTCTTATTAACATCTAAATGAGGATTGATTGTCACTTCTCCCGCGTTTGTATATTGTCCAACGATGGTATATATTCCTCCGTCCCTAGTCATTTCTAATCCTTCTTTAACTGCTGTGGGTACCCCCGTTGCTTCAATTGTTACATCAGCGCCCCGATTGTTTGTGTATTCCAATACCTGTTTGACTCGAGCTTCTGGATCAAAATCCTTTATGTTAATTGTTGTATCAATCCCAAAATAATCTGCGATCTTCAATCGATGTCCAGGACCTCCAATCATAATAACATGAAACGCACCCCTTAATTTTGCCAATAATGCTGCCATTAAACCAACTGGTCCTGATCCCTGAATAGCAACTGTATCTCCTAGTTTGATTTCAGACCGCTCAATTGCATGAATAGCAGTGGGTAAACCACACCCTGCTGCCATAAATGTTTTCATAAATTCATCGTATGGTAGCTTAATTATTTTGACACCTGGTTTAAGATAAATATATTCAGACCAACCACCTAAGAGCCCTTCTTTCGAAGAATATGTTATGCCATATACCTTCCTTCTAGGACATCGTGTACTCGTCTTGGCGACAAGACAGTACCAGCAATTATTACAGGTTTCATGGACATCTAAAAATGTAATTGGATCCCCCTCTTGGAGTTTATTCCCGTCAATATCATAATTCTCACCATTTAATTCTTCTATAGTCCCAGTAGAGACATGTCCTGGAATGATTGGATAAGGAACATCAGCTAAATGCCCTTTCCTAAGATGCACATCTGTTCCACAGACCTCTGAATAAGCAGTTTTTACTAATACAGCTCCTGATTCCAAATTCGGGTATGGTTGTTCCTGTACTTTAATTGTTCCATCTTTTTTCATTATGACTGTTTTTACCATCAATCAATTACCTCAAAATAGTGTAGGATTTAATCTATTTAAACGTATTCTCAATTCTTATTGTTATTTTTTTATTTCAGACTAAGATTTGGATTTAGTCTTTTCCATTAATTAGTTTGGACATCTAAAATATGAAATTAATGCACAAAGTAGCTCAAATAATGGAATAGGGACTTAAATCTTTTCTAAACTCAAATAATAGCTTAAAATAAAGATTAAGCTCTAACTGAATAAGTTTCGATTTTTCATCAGGAAGAATAGAGTGAAAAAGGATGAACTATTGATGGTTTTCAAAGAAAGTCCTATATTTTGAGAGACCAGTACATCTATGATGATACTTTTTCGTAGGTAATCCTTAACGTATAGAAACGGAATAAAATAATGAATCTTTTATATTATTCAATACTACTATATCTAGGAATATATACGATTATGTATTTGTTTTACATGTTCATTTAATCAAGGTTATTTTCCCATGTTAAATGAAAATATCTTATTAGTTGGCACTAGTGGAGTTTTAATCTCATTAGAAATATTTAATATTCGAAAACATTATCTTTCTGTTAATTCAAGACTCATTAAAAACCATTTTTCGTTTCTTTTACTGATAACAGTTATTAATATAGCATTAATCATCCTAAGCTTAATTTCTGGGTTATATACCGACTTTTTTTATTCATGGGCAATCTTAATTGGTATGATGATTACTCTAATAGGAGATTTTAACAATAAATCAATCAATTCAACGACAGAAGGATTCATTCTTGGAACAATCATTTTTCTATTTGTATACCTCTCCTACACAATAGGCTTAATCTATACAAGTGGAGAAGTAATTTTACCCTTCGATTTCATCATAATAACTTCATTAATCCTTAGCTATATTTATTTAGTTAAATCCTCTTGGGGGTGTAATTATTTTCAAAAATCAGGGAGATATAAAATAATTATCAATCTATATCCAATAATGTTATTATTTCTTCTTTCACTAGCTATTAGCAATTTTTTTCAAAGTACTTTATCCCAATTTAGCGTCTTTATGGTAACCATTGGTATTATATTAATTTTTATTATAGACATGGAATATTCTTTTGATAAATTCTTTCATCCTTTAAATCATCTAATAGGACCAATTCTTTATCCCTTGGGTCAGCTTGCTATTGTGTTATCAACTATAAACCTATTTTAAAAACCATTAATCTTCAAAAATAATTAAAATTTCAATTTTTAGTTAAGAGATATTGTATTTCCACATTTAAAAAGAGATTTTCGAATAATTGAAACAAAAAATCCTTATTTTTCTGTTTTTTGTGCTCTTGAATTATCACATAAATTCTACTATTCCTATAAGATACGCCTTATATAGGCACTTAATATTTGCAGTACATATATAATGATTTCCAATACCATCCTTAAAATAGATGATTTTTATGCTTGAAGAATCTCTCCTCCAAAAGTGGCAAACAGAATATAAAAAAGGGTTTTCCAAACCACTTATTTTGTTTGCTTTACAGGAGGCAGGAAAAAGTACCGCATTCCCTCTCATCAAGAAAATAGTGGAACTATCCAAAGGACAAATAACGATCGTAGGATCCAATATATATCCTATGCTTAAAAGTCTTGTAGATGAGAATTTAATCGAAAAAGATGAGGATTCAAAATATTACCAACTTACTCAAAGTGGTAAGAAATTTTTACTTCACCTAGGATATTCATTAACTGAATTTACACAGATGTTGCTAAATATAACTGAGAAAAATACAAATCAAGGAGAAAGTGACTAATATGGAAGAAAAAAAACCCTCAAATTCGATATTGGGATACATAAAGTCGATAAGCAAACTTCTTCCATATTCTGAGTTGCAAAAAGCTCCTGTACTGTTAGAACTTCAAGAAGATGTCCAGATCGCAATGGAGTCATCTGAGAAGAGACCTCCTTCGGTGGTATTTGGCTTTCCAACGGAAGTGGCTCGAAATATAAGTATTGGTCATAATTGGGGGACAACACCAGCACGGTGGACGGTTAGAGTTATTGCGTCAATTATAGATTTTTCAATCATTATTGGATTATTCGTGTTTTTTGGATTCATCCGTATTATTCTTTCTGATTTTCAGCTTGAAGCTTTAAAATGGCATGATCTAGACATTCCATTTGGTTTCTTCTTTATTACTATACCAATATTTGGCTTTATACTTGTTTATTTCATTGTTTGTGAGTATGTGTACTCTACTACAATTGGAAAAAAAATATTAGGTTTGTTGGTCGTTGATGAATCTGGGATCAGGATTACTTGGACTCAGTCTTTTATTAGAAATATCACAAAAGTCCCGTTTCTTAGTTCATTTCTCATTTTCGATTTTTTCCTAGGAATATTGTCAGAGAAAACTCGTGGGAGACAACAAAGAGTCCTTGATTTTATTGCAGGTACCATCGTTGTTAAACAAATTAAAAATATAAGATAAGGTGTTTTCATGGGATTACTAGCTAGTTTAAAGATTGTTAAACGTTCTTTGACTCGAAGAAAAACAAAGAATCTAAGTGCTATTCTTGCAATTACCTTAGGTGTCACCTTAATGGTCGGAATTCAAATTACTACCGACACTTTGGAGAATGCATTTCTTACAAGCCTCCTCATTCGTGAAGGGGAAGTTGATATTCGTGTTTCAAACGCAACAGGAAATTATTTATCCGCTGCGGATGAAACTATTATTTCATCCCTAGTTCCTGATGCATTAGGTGTTATGCCCGAACTTAAAACCTATGCTCCAGCCATGGTCGGATCACAATTTGAACCATCAATTTCCATGGCAGGTATTCCATTAAACTATCCAAAGGTCTTTGGATCATTTTATGATTGGATTTCAGGAGAAGAAATGGATATTGAAGACTATCTAGTTGATAATAAAAGTACCCTAATCTCAAGTTCCTTAGCTGATAATTTAGGATTAAATAAATCATCAATTCTACCAATAACCCTAAACACAGAATTTAATAATTTATCTCTTGTAATGGTGATAAATGAAACAACTGGTTTCCCTATAATAAATGAAACGACAGGATTACCAATTTTTACTGTGGAATTTACCTCTTTGAGAGTTAATGTGTCTATAGGTGGAATTTTTGACTCCAACCGTCCTGGAATAGGAGCATCTTATAGGGGTGTTTTATTTTCAATCGATGCGTTGCAGGATTGGATGAGTTTAGAAGATTTAACTCGAAATCATGATATCATAACTAATTACTTAATTAGTTATCAGGAAGACCATTTTAATAACGCTATTAAAGAAGAACTTCTTCAAACTAAGTTTGATGCTTTAGAAGCAGCTATTCCAACCAAAAATATCAATAATCAAGAGATTAAGGAATATAATCTTGATTCAGCACGGTTACTTTATTATGAAATAATTGATTTAATTTTTAATCTTATGTCAGCATTTTTAAATGTGCTAGGACTCCTTATAATTATAACAGGCGTTTTACTTATCACGAATGTTCAATTAATGAGTGTTGAGGATCGTGAATTCCAAACAGGGGTAATGAGAGCCGTTGGTGAAAAAAGAAGAGGAATTTTTCGATCTATGTTTCTCGAGACTGTCTTCCAAGGAGTTTTTGGGGGGATTTTTGGTTTAGCAGGTGGTTTGATCTTTGGACAAATAGTAGCCCTTTATTTAGTCTTTCTATTTGCTTCAGGTAGTGCAAGTGTTCAACCTATAATTAAAGAATCAGTAGTCATATTTTCAGTTCTCGTAGGGGTTACTTTGGGAATAATAACAGGACTCCTTCCAGCATTAAGAGCAAGTCGAGTAAATATCGTTGAGGCGTTAAGAGGAATTAAACTGAGCTTTGAAGAAAGATCAGGAAGAAATTTCGCTTTAATCGGGGTCCTTTTTGGACTTTTAGGGGTAGTCTTTCTTCTAAATAATGGAGTGATAAACAAGGAATATCAACATATTTGGGATACTACTGGATGGGATTCTGCCGAAGAATGGCAAAATATACTTCTGGGATTAGGATTCCTCTCAATAGGACTCGGGTCAATCCTTTCTCGTTATATTGACCGATCAAAATCATTTAATATGACTGCCCTTGTAATATGGTCAATCCCTGTGTTTATGTTTGTTGTAGCGTTTGGTGAAGGATGGATTGCCGATATATCGGGTAGTGCGATTAATCTTCTGATTATAAGCATCGTTGAAATTGTTATAGGATCGGTGATGCTAGTAGGAATGAACCTTTCTCCAATCATGAGGATCCTAAGAGGAAGTTTAATAAAATTAAGGAGAGTAAAAGGTGTTGCCCAGGTTGCACCAGCTCTTATTTCATCCCATAAGACAAGGAGCACACTTACTTTTGCAATTTTTGCGGTTGTTTTAACACTTAATGTTACGGTCGCTTCCCTAGTTGCTACTAATATTAGTGGTAGTATTGGTCAATCTGAATCTGATTCTAGAGGAATTGATTTGTATGTCAAACTTAGTAAAAAGGAAACTATTCTTGAAAATACTTCGTATACAGATGAACTTTATAATTTAGACTCAAGTATAACTGATGTTATCGGAATGAAGACTTTTTCAACACGTTCAGATTGGACAAAATTTATAGCGACGAAAAATCCTCAATCTCCTGAATTTAACCCACAGGAAAATCTTCTTCCAATAGGATATATTGAACTCAGCTCGGAACAAATCCGAGGTGAAGCACTAGATTATTCTGATAGTAATTGGCGATATGATTCTTATCTTGGAGTTTTTCCTGATGGCGTTCGTCTACCTGGAATGCCAACCTCAGCTATGGGATTTTCTGCAGCTACTGGATCCGATTATTCTGATGAAGAGCTCCTACAATTTTCAAAAAAGTCATTTGACGCATTTTTCAATCAGTCATATACCATGTCAGCATATAATGTTACATTTGACTTAGCCACATTATCTGAAGCTGATTTTTCTGATTTTGGTGGTTCTCAAACTCTGGATGAAATAGACGTTTTAACCACCAATGGGACAGTCATCAAGAATCCAATTGTATTCACTGATTCATTCATTCTTCCTGTTGGTATGCAAATCTTCGTACCCATGAATATATCTATATTTGGTTTTCCTTATTATCAACCTTTCACAATTGGAGGAGCCTTTGATATGAATCGAGCGGGAGGTTTTCCTTTATCATCAAGAGGATTTACAAGTGGATTCTCGGGCGACTTTAGTGGCACACTGGGAAATATTTACATCCCAGAACGCTTTTCTAAGTATACTAACTTTTTTGGTGAAGCTAATGGAGTTTCACCCACATCCAGAGCTTCAAACCAATTTGATACTTATTTGATAAAAACGAGTTATCCAATGGATGATCCAGCAATCAAGGATCTAGCTATAATAATTGAAGAATTTACAAATACTGAAAATGAAGGATATCGAAAGATCGTCAGTGATAACTTTATTGTTGCTACAGCGACTACTCTTTATTCTAAAATTTCTGAAGAACTTGAAATGATGACGCAAATGACTTCATTTCTTGAAATTTACGTTAATTTTGGCTTGATTATTGGTGCTGTGGGAATGGCGGTAATTTCAGTTCGTAATGTGGCAGAAAGAAAACGGGAGATAGGAATGATGCGTGCAATTGGATTTCCTCGTTTTCAAGTGATGTTATCAGCTTTACTAGAGCTAGTTGTACTCGGTTTCATAGGATTGTTTATTGGAGTTGTGAATGGACTTATTGTTAATCTAGGATTTGCTAATATGATGGGTGTTTCAATGGTGATCCCTTGGAACACTATAATAGCCTATCTTTCATTTATTACCTTTATAGGCTTACTTGCAGGAGCAATTCCTGGTTGGAGTGCTAGTAGAATTCCTGCTGCTGAAGCGCTTAGATATGTAGGGTAAACTGGTGATAAAATTATGTCTTATGGAGAAATATTAGAAATTCAAGGAATGCGATTTCGAATCATCGATGAGCAAGAAACAATTTTAAAAATACGAAGACTGCATAAACGATATAATAAGGGAAAATCAAATGAGGTCCATGCACTCCGTGGAGTAGACCTAGATATCAGAAAAGGGGACATGATGGCAATTATGGGACCCTCGGGATGTGGGAAGACTACACTCTTGAATATGATTGGCCATCTTGATCATAATTCAGGAGGAGAGATCATAATCGATTATTTGGACACAAATAAACTTTCAGATACTGAGATGACTGCTTTTCGTCGGGATAACATAGGTTTCATCTTTCAGCTATTTAATTTATTCCCTTTTTTAACTGCAGTTGAGAATGTGGAGACCCCTTTATTATTAAAAGATATACCTTCTGGAGTGGCTAGAGAACAGGCTAAAATGTTACTTCGGGATTTAGGTATGGGTGATCGATTATATCATTATCCATTGGAACTATCTGGAGGACAACAACAAAGAGTAGCAATCGCAAGAGCCTTAATAAATGATCCAGCAATCATTCTGGGAGATGAACCTACTGGTGATTTGGACTCGAATACAAGTGCAGAGGTAATGAAGCTGTTCAGAAGAATTAACGCATTAAATCGCCAAACTTTTATTTTAGTGACTCACAATCGATGGATTGCTGAAAAATGTGACTATATAGTCCACATGGTAGATGGGAAAATATCTCATATCGAAAATGGCCCTTTCTTGGAGGATTAAACATGAAGGTTTATACTGCTGCATTAATAAACAAACCCTCACGACAGAGAAACAGAGAATTAGAAAATAAAATTAGCTCTGAATTAAGGAGGGCAATTTCAGCCAAAAGTTCCCAGATTAGTAGTCAGGAGCTTAATACTTTTCTATTTGTTTCAGGATCTAAAAATGGGCATTTTAATCCAGCTATTGTTGATAAAGTGGAAAAAGGATCCTTAAGACGCATTTTTGAAGATTATTACAAGAGAAATGAATCCCGTTTCCAAAGATACTTGAAAAGCAACCAGGAACTTCACGAAACATCTCAAATAATAAAAAATTTTGTTCAGGAAATTGACCCAAGTTTAGGAAAAAGATTAGTGACGAATCTAGAGAAACTTCATAACGAGCTGCCAAACATATTTAGAAAAATTAGTGGTAAAAGCTTTATCACTGTTTGGGATATTGATGAAATTCAAGAATATCGTTTTTTTCTATCTGGATTTGATTTTCCGTTTTTCACTGGATATACACAAAAAAATATGAATATTGCTAGCCTTGTAGATAAATTATTGATTGTTAATTTCTTTATGAATTTTTTAACACCCTCACTTCAACGATTTAATGACATGAGAGCAGTATTAGTAAGACTGGAAGAGGAGATTAAAAAAACACATTATCGAAGCTTTGATGACAAATTACAAGAAAAATTTGAACTTTTTTTGCGAATTTTAGTCGCTAAGCTTTCTGCTTTAGAGGAAGTAGATAATCTAATCTATCGAATTTTCAATCTTTTTGAGATTCCTAAAATGATTCTTACACAGTACAATCTAAAAAGTGACTTCCAAGATATTAATACAATGATTGTAACGATTTCTGACCAAATTAACGAAGGAAAAACGCAGCTTCATGAATTAAGTGAGTTAATTCAGCGATGTCAAAAATGTTTCAGAGATTATCTTGATGAAACAGTGAATGGAGTGAGAATAGCTGAATCTACACAAGAATTTATGCAAGCTTTGAAATCTATGAGTAAAATAAGTATCGATCTTTTTGTAGAAGCGGAATCGCTTAAAATGTGGTCTGATTTCTTTGGGTCTGATATCCCTTTCTTCAGTTTTAATGGTCAATTGATAGATCAGAGTGATGATAGACCAGTTATTATTGATAAAGATGTGATTTTAGCTGTTAGAGGTCTTTTTAAAAATTATAATCTTGGACGTAATACTGTTTATGCTCTTCGGGGTGTGAATCTTGATATTAAAGAGGGAGAATTCGTAGCAATCGTAGGGAGTTCTGGGGCAGGTAAAACGACCTTATTAAACTGTATGGCCAGTTTAGATTCCCCTGATCACGGAAAAGTGTATTTTAGAGGGCAGGATCTACATAAAATGAAGGATTCAGAAAAATCTGAGGTTAGATTAAAAGAAATGGGATTTATTTTTCAAAGCTATGCATTGCTTCCCCATTTCAATACGAGAGAAAATGTTGCTTTCCCTGCAGATCTGGTAGGAAGATTAAGTTCAGGCATAAAGAAACGAATAGAGGATCTTCTCCGTGGTGTTGGGATTGATCAACAGGCTACTCAATTTCCTGCTCAACTAAGTGGAGGACAGATGCAGCGTGTCGCAATCGCTCGTGCTTTAACTAATCAACCTTCAATTATCTTTGCTGATGAACCAACGGGTGATTTAGATTCTGTTACCGGAACCCAAGTGATGAAATTATTAAAGAAATTTCATGAAGAAACTAAAACTACCATCGTAATAATCACACATGAACAAGATATTGCAGCTTATGCCCAGCGACAGATTCTGATGGAAGATGGGGTTATTTCTAAGCATTAGTTTGAGATAGAATCTCTCCAAAAATCATAATTAGTTATATACTTTACAATTTAAAGTTCGTTTGATATTTCTTCAATTCCATGATTGTTATTTTTTATAAGCTTTAATGTACAGCTAAAATTTGCCATTTTTATTAAGCCTTACTCAAAAAGAATTTCATTTCAGAAAATTTCACCTGAAAAGATAAAAAGCTATTTATCTAATCTTATTTTGAAGTCGGAGAGTAGTAAAAATCTTTGATTTTATTGTGGGAAAGAACCATGCAGCAAGATTCAAAGAATGATATATCTATTGTTTTATGTGGAGCAGCTGGGCAAGGGATAGCAACTGTAGAGGAACTTCTTACCAAAATATTAAAAAAATCTGGATTATATGTCTTCTCCACGTCAGAATTCATGTCACGAGTAAGGGGAGGTACGAATTCTACAACTATACGGATCTCATCACAACCTGTCCGTGCGTATTGCGATCGAATCGATATTCTCATACCATTCACAAAAGAAGCCATAAGTCATGTTAAATCTCGTATAACTCAGAATACCCGAATAATTGGAGATGAAAGTTTAATTGGGGAGCAATCATTCAAGGATTGTACTTTTCTAGAGTTAGATTTCACTAAAATAGCAGAAATGGTTGGGAATCGAATCTATTCAAATGTTGTAGCTGTCGGTGTACTAGCTACTCTCTTTAAGACTGATAAAAAACTAATTGCTGAGATTCTCACAGAACAATTCCATCAGAAAGGAAATGAGATTGTTCAAAGAAATATTGAGGCAGCTAACAAAGGAGCAGATGTCATCGAAGAAGTTTTAATGAAAAAGCCTCTGAATCTGAATCTTAATATTTCTCGTGACCCTAAAATTAGTTCAGACTTAATTCTTTCAGGTAGAGATGCAATAGCTTTAGGGGCTATAGCAGGAGGCTGTAATTATGTCTGTTTTTATCCTATGGCCCCAAGTACAGGGATAGCTTCATTTATTGCCCAATATGGAGATGGATTTGGGATTATTGTCGATCAAAGCGAAGATGAGATTTCTGTAATAAATAAAGCTTATGGTGCATGGTATGCGGGGGGACGTGGGTTCGCTACAACCTCTGGAGGAGGATTTGCGTTAATGACCGAGACTATTTCACTAATTGGAGTAACGGAGAGTCCAATGGTGATAAATTTAGGACAAAGACCAGGTCCAGCAACTGGAATGCCCACTCGAACAGAACAGGGTGATCTACAACTTGCATTATATGCTGGACATGGAGACTTTCCAAGAATCTTGCTAGCTCCTGGATCAATCGAAGAAGCCTTCATTTTAACACAAAAAGCGTTTAATCTAGCTGATCAGTACCAAGTACCTGTAATTATCTTATCAGACCACTACATTGTCAATTCAGCGTATAATCTACCTCAACTTACTCTTTCAGATCTTAAAATAGTCAAACATTTTGTAAAAACTACGGAGGGTTATCAAAGATATCAATTTACAGAAACGGGTATTTCTCCAAGAGGAATACCAGGTTATGGAAAGGGAATGATTCGAGTTGACTCTCATACTCATACTGAAAATGGTTATATTACAGAAGACGCTTTAATTCGCAATAAATCAGTTGAAAAAATGATGAAAAAGTTAGAACTGATAAAAAAAGACGCTTTTCTCCCTAAATTCGTTGGATGTAACGATTATAAGGTTTTAATAATTGGATGGGGGAGTAATTATCATATCATAGAAGAAGTCCTTGTAGATTTACATAAGAAAGAATATTCAGTCGCATTTCTACACTTCTTACAAGTATATCCCTTACCAGAAAATACTCTTAGTTACTTGACAAAAGCTGAAACGACAATAATAGTTGAAAATAATGCCACAGGTCAACTTGCAAACTTGATAAAACTTCAGACAGGTCATGAAATGACTCATAAAATCTTAAAATATAGTGGTTATCCCTTTTCAGTAGAAGAATTGCTAAAAAAGATACTATTGATAATTAGAGGTGATTAAATGGTAGAAGTAGGAATAAAATGGGAAAGTAAAAATATTCCACATTGGTGTCCAGGATGCGGTAATTTTGGTGCTCTCCGCATCCTCAAGGAAAGTCTAATTGACTTAAAAATTCGCCCTCAGGATACAGTTTTTGTCACAGGAATCGGACAAGCTGGAAAATTTAGTCATTTTATAAATGGAAATATTTTGAATGGTTTACATGGAAGATACCTATCAAATGCAATTGCCATAAAAGCAGTAAATCCTCAGTTACATGTTATTGCTATTTCAGGTGATGGTTGTACATATAGTGAGGGTGGAAATCATTTTCTACATACTATTCGATATAATCCTGATATTGTAAATATTGTTCATGATAATGCAGTGTATGGGTTAACCAAAGGACAGGCCTCTCCAACCAGTGAGATCGGATTCATAACCAGTGTCCAGAGAGTAGGAGTCTATAACGAGCCTTTCAATCCTATTGCTGTCGCCATTGCTCAAAACGCCTCTTTTGTATCTCGAGCTTTTGTCGGTCACCCTGAAGAGACAAAAGAAATTATTAAAAAGGCATTAAGCCATAAGGGGTATGCATTCATAGATCTTTTCTCCCCATGTGTCAGTTTCAATCGTGTGAATACTTATCAATGGTTCAGAGAGAATACTTACTATCTAGATGAGACTCATGATCAATATGATCAAAAAATGGCACTAGGAAAAGCCTTAGAAAGGAAAAAATTGCCATTAGGCATTTTTTATCTCAATCCTAAACCAACCTACGAGCAAAACACGCGTATCTATTCACAAGATACTCGTCCTTTATTTCAACGTGAATTGGATAAAGAAGCTCTGATGAAATTAATAAATAAATTTAGGTAATTATTTACTAATTCGAATGAATAAGGAACTAGAAGGAAGGAATATGAAGTCAAAAATCCGAACACTCGAAGATGTTCGTCAAAATGCAAAAGAAAAATTAAAAGGAGTTTGCATGGTCTATAAAGACTGTGATGGAGATCCCAGTCGTTTTTGTCAAGGACAGCACTATGGACGTCCTTTAGGATTCGGTGGAATCGGTTCAGGTGCAGCCTTTCATAACAACTGGCTTGCCTTACGAAAAATTAAGCTAAATATGAGTTTAATTTCTAATCATTTTGATCCTGATACAACATTTAGTTTCTTTGACAAAAAGTTGAAAATGCCTATTATGGGAGCAAGTATTACTGGAGTCAATTCTTTTGGTGGAGACAAAGTTATCACAGAAGCAGATTTCTGTTATGCTACAGTTCATGGATGTAAAGCAGCAGGTACTCTAGGATGGCGTGGTGATACTTACACATATCATTATTCAGATAGCGCTTATGGATTGGATGCCATAGAATCTGCAGGTGGGTGGGGAGTTAAAATCGTAAAACCTCGTTCTCAAGAGGAGATTATTAAATTTTTTAAAAGAGCTGAAAAAGTTAATGCAACTGCTGTTGGAGTAGATACTGATGGTTGCGGCTCCTATATGATGAATAAGCATGATAAACCAGTTTTTCGGAAAAGTGAAGATGATATCAAAGAACTTGTTAAAGCAACTTCACTTCCAGTCATTATTAAGGGAATTATGTATCCAGAAGATGCTGTATCAGCTGTTAACGCAGGAGCTGCTGCTATTGTCGTTTCTAATCATGGTGGAAGAGTACTAGACCACACACCAGGAACTGCTGAAGTTTTACCTCATATAGTCAAAGCTATTGAAGATGAGAATGTCATGATTTGTGTAGATGGTGGTATCCGAACAGGTTATGATGTTTTGAAGGTCCTTGCCCTTGGGGCTCATGCTGTTTTAATTGGACGAGACATTGTACGAGCTGCTGTTGGAGGGGGGGCTGATGGTGTTCGACTACAAATGGATTATTTACGATCAACGCTTTCTAAAGCTATGATGATGACTGGATGTCAATCCTTAGACACCATAGATGAGAGCATTATAACAAATAAGTAAAAATTTCACTTTTAAATAGAATGGAGATTATTTTTTATGGATATCATAGAATTTGATTCAGTTATTGTCGGAGGTGGTTTGAGTGGTCTTAGATCGGGATTAGAACTTTCTAAAAAACATAATGTTGCTCTTATAAGCAAAGTGGTTCCAATTCGGAGTCATTCGGGTGCAGCTCAAGGAGGAATTAACGCAGCTCTGGGAAATCATCCTGCAGGGAAGGATGATACTCCAGAGAGACATGCATTTGACACTGTTAAAGGATCAGATTATCTTGCTGATCAAGATGCGGTTATGTTCATGTGTAAAGAAGCTCCAAATATTGTTGTGGAACTTGAAAGTATGGGAACCCCATTTTCAAGATTTGAAGATGGAAAAATTGCTCAACGACCATTTGGAGGAGCTGGATTTCCACGAACATGTTATGCAGCTGATCGAACAGGCCATGTATTATTACATACGCTTTACGAGCAGTGTGTTCGACAAAATGTTCAATTTTTTGATGAATATTTTCTTATCGATCTTATTAAAGTGGAAAATCAAGTAACTGGAATTATTACACTTGATCTTTCTTCTGGTAATTTGGTAGTATTTAGAGCTAGCAACGTTATTCTGGCTACTGGAGGATTTGGATGGATCTATAGAGCCAGTACAAACGCACTAATATGTACTGGTGATGGAGTTGGCGCAGCCTTCAGAGCAGGAGTTCCTATGAGTGATTGTGAATTTGTTCAGTTTCATCCTACCTGTTTGTATGGTACTAATATATTAATGTCTGAAGGTGCACGGGGAGAAGGGGGATTACTGTACAACAATTTAGGGAAGCGTTTTATGCTAGGAATCGCCCCTGAAGCCAAGGAGCTTGCTCCTAGAGATATTGTCGCCCGAGCGATTACCACAGAAATTAACGAAGGAAGAGGCTTTGAAGAATTATATGTTCATCTAGATCTACGTCAGCTAGGACGAGAAAAGATACTAGAGAGATTACCAGGAATTCGAGAAATCTCTATTGATTTTGCAGGAGTTGATCCAATTAATGCTCCGATTCCTGTTCATGCTGGACATCACTACTCCATGGGAGGTATTGGCACAAAATATGATGGTGATTTTTGTGAAACCAACTTGAATGGATTATGGGCAATTGGTGAAAACGCTGTTATATCCATTCATGGAGCAAATAGGCTTGGAGGTAATAGTTTATTAGAAACAGCAGTATTTGGACGATATGCTGGACAGAAAATATTAGAGAAAAGCCATTCTGAAACCCCATCAATTGATATGATCATTGAAGCGGAGAAAAAAACCTATGATGACCTCATTTCTTTATTCACTAAATGGGAAAATAATTCAGGAGAAAAACCAGTTACTATCCGCAGTTCTATGGGGGAAACAATGAGTAAGAATGTATTTGTTTATAGGAGAGAAGATGAATTAATTCGTGCTTATAAGGATTTGAAGAATCTCCAACTAACATTTAAAAATGTCCAATTATCTGGTATTTCAACTCCAGAAGAAAGAATATTCAATTTCGGGTTAATAAGAACTCTTGAGCTCAGGAATCTACTTGATATTGCTGAAGTAACAGCATTTAGTGCACTATGGAGAAGAGAGAGTAGAG
>Ga0209536_100000923_pt1 | contig 48299 bp, 52 predicted proteins | sample DeeMarSeWOR28_12_FD_187461 | JGI IMG/M metagenome (GOLD analysis project Ga0209536, IMG submission 187461) | Marine sediment microbial communities from White Oak River estuary, North Carolina - WOR-2-8_12 (SPAdes) (version 2) | ecosystem: Environmental > Aquatic > Marine > Intertidal zone >...
CCCGCAAAGCTGATAGGTCTGCCTGACAGCATCCCCGGACTCCAGCGCCCGGAGAACAGCCTCCCCGACATCACCCACCCAGACCGGCGCGAGTCGCGCGTGGGCGCGCGCCAAAGGCAGGACCGGTAATACTCGCAGCATCCGGGCAAACCGGTTAAAGAACCGGTCTTCCGGTCCGAAAATCACGGAAGGCTGCATGATCGTCCAGTCGAGACCACTCTCGCGCACCCTGATCTCTCCCTGTCCTTTGGATCTGAGATAGTGGCTGGGTCTGTTCTCACCGGCCTTCAGGGCGCTGATCTGGATAAAACGCCTGACCCCCGCCGAGCGGCACGCGGCCAGGGCCCGCTCCACCAGCCGCACGTGGATGCGCTGAAATCCGCCGCCGTGTCTGCCTTTCTCGTTGACGATGCCCACGAGATTCACGACGGCGTCGGCACCGGTGATGGCGGACTCGAGATCCGAATCGTTCAGCGGATTCCCCTGCACGAGCCGCAGGGTCGGCAGGACCAGCAGGTCCCGGTTGCGATGCCGGGCCCGCGTCAGAACGACGACCTCGTGGCCGCGGGCGACCAGCCGGGCCGCCACATGCCTTCCGAGGAAACCGGACCCGCCGAGTAGACAGATCCGTCGTCCCTGGAACTGGGTTTGCATGGGGATGAGTTCCGTATGCAGAAGACCGCGAAGGGACGCGATTATAGTGCAACGACCTTCAGTTGCCGTCGTTCTCCGAATCCGGCCGAACCGGCGGCATCCGCTCCGAGAGCGTTCGGTGCCGGCCGTCCATGCGCCAGTCGAAAACCGTGTCGCTTTCCAGCACCCGGCGGACATAACGCCGCGTCTCCCTGAACGGCATGGAGTCGATCCACACATCCGCAGGCAACTGCCTTTCGGTCGGCAGCCAGGTCGATACCCGGCGTGGACCGGCGTTATACGCCGCGGCGGCCAGTACCGGATTGTTTCCGAAGCGCCGCAACATGTTTCCGAGGTAAGTCGTGCCCAGAGTGATATTGCTTTCCGGGTCCATCAGCGTCGAAGTCCCGCGATAGGAAATGCCCGCTACCCTTGCTGTCTGTTTACCGGTGGCGGGCATCAGCTGCATGAGGCCCACGGCCCCTGCACCGGACGCCACATCGGACATGAAAAGGCTCTCGCTCCGCGCCACGCCGTATGCGAAAGAGGGTTCCAGCGATACCTTCCTGCTCAGGGCGACAAAGGACTCTTTCCAGGGGGTGGGGAACCGGAGATCGAGATCGTCGTGCAGATCGGTGCCGGATGCGGTAATGATCGCCTGCGAGTACCATCCCCAGCGCGACGCGAGAATCGACGCCTGCGCTCGTTCTTTATCGCTGAGCCGATCCAGCAGGCGCCGCCATTCGATACGGCCGCGGCCGTACAGTCCGGTCATGTACAGTTCCCGGGTTCGAATGACGTCGGCACGGGATGCGAGGCTATCGATGACGGCCTCGTCCGGTTCCGCCGGCCGGTGGCCAAAATCGTACGCCCGGCCCAGCCGGTCCGCAGAGAGAAACGCGTAGTAGTGCCGTTCGCCGGCCAGGGTGGAATAAATGTCTGCGGCGGCATCGCTGTCGCCGACCCCGTCCAGGGACCTGGCGCGCCAGTAGGTCCAGATGGTTCTTTCCTTTTCATCGGCGGACAAGCCGTCCAGGGCGTTGAGCGCGCCTGCCCAGTCCAGTTCCCGGATAGCCAGCCGGACCCGCCACTGGGCAACGATGGGATCGGGATCGCCGGCCGCCTGGCGATCGATCAATGACCGTGCTCCCGGGAGAAAACGCCGGGCGTGGCTCAGCGCGATGTCGCGTTCGATGGCAAGGCGATAGTCGCCCGGCATGGGAAAGTCATCGTAACGTTCCCAAAGCACAGTCGCCTGCGGCGCGTCGAGCCGGGCCAGTCGGCGAAAGCCGTATGCCACCAGGTCCCGGTCGTCTTCGGAATTACCGAAACGGGATTTTGCCGCCAGCTCTCTGGCCGGGTCGGTCCGCATGGCCACCCAGCGGTCGATGTTGCTCCGATCCTCGTCGGAAAGCGGTCGCGCAAGATACCGGGCCAGACGTATCTGGCCAGCCTCGAGGGCGAGACGGATACGCTGTCGCCGACGTTCGGCTGTCAGCATCCCCTGTTCCGACAGGTGCTCGAACAGAGGATCGCACTCCTTCGGCCGACTGTAGGCGGACATCCAGATCCGGATACCCATTTGCTCTACGTCATCTGACATCCCGGCGGCGATTCGGCCCCTGAGGGCCATACAGTCCAGGCCAGTGTCACCGGCTTCCCGGTAATAGGCGTCGTAGAGTTCGAGAAACGGTGACCAGGCCCGGCGCCTGGCCAGCGACTGCGCCCATTGATAACGAAGGTCTCTGGTAAAACTGAGGTCGGGGTGCTGGTCCAGAAACCGCCGCACCTCGGCGTCCGTCTCCGGTCCCAGACTGCTGCGCAGCCAGGCGGCGGACAAATCGGGGCGCAGGGGATAGTCCTGGAGCAGGTCGAGATAAGGGCGGACGCTGTTCCAGTCGCCTGCCTCGGCCTTTGGCAGCGCTTTTTTGAAAGCGACTCTCTGTGCTTGCAGACGCTCCTCTGAGCCCAGCGCCGCGCCGGAATGTGCACAGGCCAGCAGCGTCATGAGGGCGAACACGAGCAGCAGCGCAGGGGGATACGCCGACGACAGCGATCTGCTAGGTTTCATGCACACGCGAGCCACGGAAGCACGATTATGGTCACCGGAAAGATAGTTTCAACGTCGGCTACCCGCGGGTAGCGGGACCCGACCCATTGGTGCCGGTTTCGATGACAGACATTGGTCCGTTTCTTTTGTTCCCGCTGATTGGTGTCCTTTCCGGGTTCCTCGCCGGGTTATTCGGCATCGGCGGCGGTCTGGTGATCGTGCCGGCGCTCAATCTGCTGTTCTCGCTTTTCGATCTTGGAGTGCCGCCGGAAAGCCGGATGCATTTTGCCCTCGGCTCCTCTCTCACCGTCATAGTATTCACGGCCTTATCATCGGCTCGCGCTCACCATGCCAGGGGCGGCGTGGTGTGGAGCGCTTTTCGCCGGCTGGTTCCCGGGATCGTGGCCGGCGGGCTGGCGGGAGCGGTGATTGCCGATGCTCTGGCGAATCGGAGCCTGCAGGTAAGCTTCGGGATACTGGTAATCGCGATCGCGCTCTACACCATTCTCGGTTACCGGCCGCCGGGCGGCAGGCAACTCCCCGGTCCCGTCGCGACTTTCGTGGTTGGGTCGCTGATCGGAACGATTTCTGCCCTGGCAGGCATCGGAGGAGGCGTCATGACTGTCGTGTTCCTGCTCTGGGCGGACGTCCCGCTGCGAAGCGCCGTCGGAACCGCGGCCGCCTGCACGCTGCCGGCGGCACTTTCCGCAGCTGCAGGATTCGCTCTGGTCGGCTGGGGCGTGCCAGGACCCGGGTGGTCCACCGGCTATATTCTCTGGCCCGCCGTGTTAGGCATTTCTCTTGCCAGCATCCTTACGGCCCCCCTTGGCGCCCGGCTCGCTCACACCCTGCCTGTGGGCAGATTGCGAAAAGGTTTCGCGCTTCTTCTCGTCGTGATGGGCATCCGGATGGTGGCCGGTTAAAGAAACGGCGGACCGGTTCACCGGTCCGCCGTCGTCAATCCGCGCCTGTCCGCTACCGGACGGCTAACTCGCTACCGAATCGGCAGCAACAGCGTGGTATTCCCACGGCGGATGCTGAGAAGAAGCGACGGGCTACCCTGAGCCGCTTCGCGGAAGTCCGCCACAGACGTGACCCGAGTGCGATTCACGGCGACGATGACGTCACCCGCCCGCAGCTGCCGCTGATGTGCCGGGCTGCCAGGCTCCACGGACAGCACGAAAACGCCGGGTCTGCCGCCCATTTCCGGATTTCCGGGATCAGAGTCGGCAAGCTCCGCGCCCTCGAGCCCCGGATGGATATCGGCCGCCGAGACCTGTTCCTGGACCTCCTGTTCGCCAAGTTTCGCCGTCGTGGTGAAGGTCTTGCCGTCGCGGACGTACTGGATCTTCACTTTCTCGTCAATTCTGAGCATGCCGATGGCGTTTCGGAGCTCGGCGGCACTCTTGACCGGTTCGCTGTTCACGGCCGTGATGATATCGCCCGCCTGCAGCCCGGCCTGTTCTGCCGCCGAGCCGGCGACCACCTGGGAAATCAGGGCGCCCTGTATTTCCTCGACCCCGTAGGCTTCGGCAATATCCGGAGTCACGGTGTATATGTTCACGCCGAGCAGGCCCCGGCGAACCTCGCCGAACTCCAGCAGCTGTTCCATAACGGCTGTCACCATATTGGAGGGGATGGCAAAACCGATACCGATATTGCCGCCGCTGCGGGTCAGGATTGCGGAATTGACGCCGATCAGCTCTCCGCGGAGATTGACCAGCGCACCGCCGGAATTGCCGGGGTTAATCGAGGCGTCGGTCTGTATGAAATCCTCGTAATTGTCCCGATTCAGCCCTGTTCGCCCCAGGGCGCTGATAATGCCTGAGGTCACCGTGTGGCCGAGCCCGAAAGGATTGCCGATCGCCACCACGAAATCACCGACCCTGGACTGTTCGGAGTCTGCGATCTCGATATCCGTGAGGCCGGACGCGTCTATCTTGATCACCGCGATATCCGAGGCCGGATCGGTGCCGATGATCTCGGCAGAAAAAGTCCGATCGTCCTGCAGCGTTACCGTAATTTCGTCGGCGTTCTCGATGACGTGTGCGTTTGTCACGATGTAGCCTTGCTTCGCGTCGACGACCACCCCGGAGCCCGCGCTCTGGGTGCGTCTTCGCTGCGGCTGATCCGGCTCCATCTCGAAAAAACGCCGGAAAAAGGGATCGTCCATAAAAGGATTGCGATAAGACTGGACCTCGACGCTGCCGCTGGTGGCGATATTGACCACCGCTGGAGCGATACGTTCGATCATGGGCGCGAGCGTGGGCATCTCCTGGTCACCGACCTGCGATGGCAGGGCTGCATGGGCAGGAGTCGCCGCGAGCAGCGCGCCGTACAGCAGCGATATCCACGTCAGTCTTAGGGAATGTGTCATGTCTCTATTACCCTGTTTTTGATGGCCCTGCCCGCGCTCCGTCCACGGTAGTTCCGTGGGCCGGACAGGTAAAAGGCGGGCGGAAACTTCCGCCCGCCGTATTCCTAGATGCGCCATCCCTGGCTGGGGTCGCAGGCGAACCTTAACTCACCTGCACGTTAATCCTTCGCGGCTGGACCTTGGGCAGTTTCGGAATGCTGACCTCGAGAACCCCGTTATTGAACTTGGCCTCGATAGCCTCGGCATCCGCCGTATCCGGAAGCGTAAACCGCCGGAAGAACCGGCCGGTGACGCGCTCTATCCGGCGATACCCGTCCTTTTCAGCGCGGGACTCGCTTTCCCGGCGGCCCCGGAGTGTCAGCACGCCGTTCTCCATGGTGATTTCGATATCCTTGGGTTCCACCCCAGGGACATCTGCCTGGATCAGGAAGCGCGAGTCCTCCTCCTTGATGTCCACGGCCGGAACCCAGTCCGTGGTGGCGCCGGCCGTTTCGTCGTCCAGCACGCGGGCCCTCTGCCCGGCCAGTCTGTCCAGGTCCCCCTGGAGACGGTCGACAAGCGACCAGGGATCATATCTCACGAGCATTTCAAACCTCCCGGGTCAAGAAACCCTTGTGGAAAATCTCAATTGGCTTGTGAACTGTAGATAAGGGCGGGACAGGGCATTTCAAGGGGGATTTTTTTGAAAATAACTGCACTTCTGCCCCCTCCGAGACGCCCGAAAATGCGTCCGTGCCTATATATGCAGAAGCACAATATCTTGTGGTGCATCATGTAAGGCAAATCTGCTGGAATGAGAGAAAAAACCTATAAATATTCTACGTTAATCATTCAAGTATTTGTTTTTGCTTGTAATATTTTATTGAAAAAAATTCGTGATATGCCTTGACACTCAGCTGGCGCAAGCATAATCTACCTACACTCGCACAAGATATTGTGTTTGCCGATAAACGGGCTATCGGCGTTTCCCTGGAGGAAGAAGGGCCTTGGGTCGTGTACCCGAGACCGGCCCTGTTTTCCCAAAAAAACTGATTCTCGTCTATAGAACAAGGAATGACGTGGGGGATAAAAGTCAATGAAGCGCGCGCTTAGGGAGATGGTTTCAGCCACTTCAGTTGCAGATATTCCATTCCAGTCGGCTTCGGTCGATATCTGGGAGAAGAAGTACAGGCTGGTGGCCAAGGACGGAACTGTCATCGACAGGACGATGGATGACACTTATCAGCGCGTGGCGCGGGCCCTCGCTGACGTGGAGGAAGAAGAGAAACGCGACGAGTGGTTCGAGCGTTTCGTCTGGGCATTGCGTAACGGGGCTATTCCGGCCGGGCGCATCATGTCCAACGCCGGGGCCCTGGCCTACAAGCCCGCCACCTCCACCATTAACTGTACCGTTTCCGGAATTATCGGCGATTCCATGGACGCGATCCTCGGAAAAGTGCACGAAGCCGGCCTGACCCTCAAGGCCGGTTGCGGGATCGGCTACGAGTTCTCGACGCTGCGGCCGCGCGGGGCCTATGTGTCAGGCGCCGGCGCCTACACCTCGGGCCCTCTGTCGTTCATGGATATCTACGACAAGATGTGTTTCACGGTGTCCTCCGCCGGAGGGCGCCGGGGGGCCCAGATGGGCACTTTCGACGTGGGTCATCCGGACGCCATGGAGTTCATCCGTGCCAAGCGGGAAGCGGGTCGTCTGCGGCAGTTCAATCTCTCCCTGCTGATCACCGACGAATTCATGAAGGCGGTGAAAGAGGATGCCCCCTGGGAGCTGGCCTTCCCGGTGAACGCGAAGGAAGTGGAACTGGAAAACATAGACCTGGAGGACGAGGGCCAGGTCGTCTGGCGCGAGTGGCCCGCACGCAACGACTACGTGGTCGATGACCGGGGAAGGGTCGCCTGCAAGATCTACAAGACAGTCCCGGCCCGCCGCATGTGGGACGTGATCATGTCCTCCACCTACGACTTTGCCGAACCCGGGTTCGTGTTGATCGATCGGGTCAACGAGATGAACAACAACTGGTTCTGCGAGAACATCCGGGCTACCAATCCCTGCGGCGAACAGCCGTTGCCGCCTTACGGTTCCTGCCTGCTGGGCTCCGTCAACCTGACGCGCTTCGTCGTCGATCCATTCACGGACGAGGCCCGTTTCGACTGGGACCTGTTCCGTGATGTGGTGAAGGTGTTCACCCGGATGCTGGACAACGTGGTCGAGATCAACGGCCTGCCGCTGGAGCAGCAGCAGGATGAGATTTTCCGGAAGCGTCGTCACGGCATGGGTTTCCTCGGACTGGGATCCACCCTGACCCTGATGGGCATGAAGTACGGCTCGAAGAAGTCTGCCGAGTTCACCGAGAAGGTTGCCCGGGAACTGGCTCTGGCCGGATGGGAGACCGCGCTGGATCTGGCCCGGGAGAAGGGCCCGGCCCCGATCATGGTCGAGGAATTCACGGTGACCGAGGAGATGCTCAGGAAGCGCCCCGAGATGCGCCGTGACGGTCTGCGTGCCGGCGACAAAGTACCGGGTCGTGTGCTGCATGCGAAGTACAGCCGCTATATGCAGCGGGTCGCAGAGGAAGCCCCGGAACTGGTGGCGCAACTGGCCGAAACCGGAGCCCGGTTTACCCATCACAGTTCCATCGCCCCGACCGGCACGATTTCCCTTTCCCTGGCCAACAACGCCAGCAACGGCATCGAGCCCAGCTTCGCCCACCACTATTTCCGAAACGTGATCCGGGAAGGGCGCAAGACCAAGGAAAAGATAGACGTCTATTCCTTCGAGCTCCTGGCTTACCGCGCCCTGATTAACGAAGACGCGATGCCGGACGCGAACGAGGAGCCAAGTCAGCTGCCGGAGTACTTCATTACGGCGGACAACATCGGGCCGAAGGAGCACGTGGATATACAGGCGGCCGCCCAGAAATGGGTCGATTCATCCATCTCGAAGACAGCCAATGTCCCGACTGACTATCCCTATGAGGACTTCAAGGACATCTACATGTATGCCTACGACAAGGGACTGAAGGGCTGCACGACTTTCCGCTTCAACCCGGAAGCTTTCCAGGGCGTGCTGGTGAAGGAAAAGGACCTCAAGAACACCACCTATGTCTTTACCCTCGAGGACGGCAGCGAGGTCGAAGTCAGGGGAGACGAGGAAATCGAGTACGAGGGCGAGACCCACACCGCCGCAAATCTGTACGACGCCCTCAAGGAAGGTTACTACGGCAAATTCTGATCTGTCGGCACCGACAGACGCGGCGCGCGTGGCGCGCCGTCCATGGAGAAATTGAAAGATGGTTCCTGTGAAGATCGCAAAGAAAATCGTTGGGTATTCAGTGGCGCAGCCGGAAGAGAAGAAGAGCCGGCCCGAGCTTGCGGCAGAAGTTTCGCCGGACAGCAACGTCGTCCGGATGCACGAAAAACTGGAACGGCCCGAGCTGCTCCGGGGAACGACGTACAAGGTCAAGCCTCCCATCGAAGAGCACGCCATGTACGTCACCATTAACGACATCATTCTCAATCCGGGAACCGAGCACGAGAGTCGTCGGCCCTTCGAGATTTTTATCAACTGCAAGAACCTCGATCACCATCAGTGGATCGTGGCGCTGACCCGCCTGATGTCGGCCGTTTTCCGAAAGGGGGGTGACGTCACCTTCCTGGTGGAGGAGCTAAAAGCGGTTTTCGATCCCCGCGGCGGTTACTGGAAGCCCGGCGGCAAATTCATGCCTTCGCTGGTCGCGGAGATCGGCGACGTCGTGGAGAAACACCTGATTGAAATCGGTCTGATCAAGAAGCCGGGTCTCGATGACCACCGCAAGAAGCTCATCGAGGAAAAACGGGCCCAGTTCGAGGCGGAGCGCAAGCAGACGGATGCTTTTGCGGAATCTGCCTTTCCCGAGGGCGCTCAGCTCTGCGCCAAATGCAACCACACGGCCGTCGTGTTGCTGGACGGCTGTATGACGTGTCTCAACTGCGGCGATTCCAAGTGCGGCTGAACCGATTACCTGCAGACCCTCCTCTGGTCCCGCCGGCGTAGCCCGGCGGTTTTTTTGCCGGATACACGGGGCTGTCCGGTAATATTCCATTCCATGTTCCGCTTGCGCCAATTGACCGGGGGCTGGTCGCTTGCCGGTTTACTGTGTCTGGTGGGCCCGGGATTGTGGGTCCCCGCCACGGCCGTACTGGCCGAGGAGTCGCCGGCAAAACTGGTCTATGTGGTCCGGGAAGGCGACAAGGTGTTCGCTTCCAATGTACTGTTCAGCCGATCGGACGAACTCGAACTCACCGCCCGGGAGACGATATTTCAGCAGGCGGAGGACAACGCCATCGTGGCGTTGCTGACCAATCAACGCTTAATTGCTTACAGTGTATATACGGCGGCCTGGGTGACTCTTTCCCTGCAGGCGGGAGAGACCGTCGAACGACTGGAGGCCGAGGATTATTCGGCCTTCGCTCTGACCAATCGCCGTATTCTGAATTTCAACGGCCGGACCGGCAACTGGTCTCAGACCCGCCGCTGAAACGGCATATGAAAGGCTTTGGCAGAGGAGCAAGCCATGTCTGAAAAGGATGAAACCGCCACCGTCGTGCTGGACGAGGAAATCGTCGACGAGATCCTGCAGGACGAGAAAGGCGTCAGAAAGGATAAAGGACGACTGGTACGGATCGATCGGGATAACGAGGCCGGCAGGTCGAGATCCCCTGATGATCCGGAAGAGGAGGACTGAGGACCGGTGAAGCGATTCGCGGCGGCCGTTCTGCTGGGCGTCTCGATCTGGATCCGGCCGACGTTCGCCTGCAATCCTGAACCTCCCGTACCGCCGATACTCGAGGACCATGAATACGACGCCATGGCCCGCGATTACCTTGTCCGGGAAGCCCGCAGCATCGCGCTGGGCCGATTCGTGGGAAAGCTCGAATTCCGGATACAGGGCCCCGGCACGGGAGAACGGGACCAGCCGGATTATTTGTTCGAGATAAGCGAAGGGTGGAAAGAGCCCGTTCCTGTCCGCCTCGTCGTGCCGGGATACTGGGTGTCCTGTGATCTGCCCCTCGAGGAGGGCGCCTCGTTCCTTTTCTATCTTCAGGGGTCCACGCCTCTTTTCATCATCCCGGCGGCCCGAGTCAGGGAAGATCTGGAGTTCCTGGGTGACCTGGACTGGTTCTACAGCAGAAGCGGCCAGCTCATTCGACCCGATATTCTTCCCGAGGCAGGGGACGGGGATCGCCCGGGAGAGCCACCCGGCTGATTCTCGGATGTCGGCGCTGGCGGTGAGCAGGGGATTGGGCTGATGAGACGGGCGTGCCCGCGCGAATTACTCCTATTGTCCACAGCCGCGATCATCGCTGTCGGCGGGAGCGGATGCGCTTCACGTCCAGCGGAGTCGCCCGACGAGTCCCGGGCCCAGGCTGTGGAAACGGGGCCCGGCGACCGGCTCAGCCGGGACTGGCAGCGACCGAAATTTGTCAGTGTCCGCCTGGAGGGCAGCGTTTCCCTTCTCACGGCCCGTCAACGCCAGATGCTCGACGAGCTGATCAACGCCGCCTCGGCGATCGACGACATCTTCTGGGAGCAGACGTACGGAGACAGGACGCCCCTTCTGGAAGGCCTTGAGGATCCCGTCCGGCGGCGACTGGTCAAGGCCAACTACGGGCCATGGGACCGCTTCCGGGGCAACACTCCAATCCTCGCGAATACCGGCCCAAAGCCGAGAGGCGGTCGTTTCTACCCCTCCGACATGAGTCCCGAGGAGTTTGCGTCGGTGGATATGGCCGGAATCCGGCAGCCGCACACGGTGGTAAGACGCGCCGCCAACGGCGGACTGGTCGCGGTGCCGTTTAGCGAGGCCTACCGTCCCGCTCTCGAGCGCGCGGCCCGTCACATGGCCAGCGCCGCCTTTGTCTGTGACGATCCGTTTTTCAAGCGTTATCTGACCCTCCGTGCCCGCGCCCTCATCACCGATGATTACGGTCCCAGCGACCGGGCCTGGGCCGAATTGCGGAGCAATATCGTTGACCTTGTCATCGGACCGCTGGACCGACAGGAGGATGATCTTTTTGGCCTGAAATCCGCATTCGCCGCCTGGGTCCTGCTGCGGGATCAGCCTGGATCCGACAGAATGGATCGGGTCTCACGCCGCCTGCCGGAAATCGCTCAATCGCTGCCTTTCGCCACGGCTTACGAGCAAGGGCCGTCACCGGTATCAGGGTTCGGAATCTACGATGCCCTTTATCTCGCCGGGGCAGCAAATGCCGGTCCCAAACCGGGAACGCGGTACATAGACGAGGCCGGTGCCGTGCACGGTGAGACCGGGGCCGTGCCAATTTATCTTCGGAATATCATGTATGCCCGATTTTCCGTGTACACCTTGCCGATCGGCAGAGAGATGATTGCCCGGGACCAGCGATCGCAGATACGCTTCGGTGCCCACCTGGACAACGTTCTTTTCGGTGATCTCGGGAAGTCGCTGGGGCCGGCAGAGCAGGCGCACGGCAAGACTTCCCTGCAGATGGCACTTAAGGAACACGCTGCCGAGATCGATCAGGCGAAGGCCGGTGCGCTGGGTGCGTACATCATTGGCTGGCTTCACGAGCGGGGCGATCCGGCCGTTTCCGGGATTGAAAGTCACATGGTGACCCTCGTCGCCGGCATTCTCGAGGACATATATCGAAACGCTTCGTCTCCGCTGGGGCAGGCGAGAATCTTGCAGTTCAATTACCTGAAGGCTTTCGGCGGGATTACGCGAGAGGCGTCCACCGGCGAATATCGCATTCATTCCGGGAAGGCGCGGGAAGCCCTGGCGTCTCTGGCCACGCAGCTCATGTTTGTCCAGGGTAACCGGGATTACGAGGCTGCCGGCAGGTTACTGCAGGACATGGGCGGCATGGATCTCCTGCTGCGAGAGGACATGAAGCGCTTGTCCGGCCTGGAGCTTCCGGTGGGCATCATTTTTGAGCAGGGCCTGGACGTGCTGGAGCCCGCATGACGGCGCCCGAGACGTTGCGGAGCTGGCTTGGCAAAGAACCCTTCACGCTCGGGCTGTCGTCCGGGTTCTTCAGTTTCTTCGCCCACGGGGGTGTCCTGGACGCCCTCGTCGAGGAGTCCCTGGTTCCGGCGGCGGTTTCCGGCTCGAGCGCCGGCGCCCTGACCGGAGGGCTGTGGGCCGCCGGTCTTGAGCCCGCCGAAATCCGGCGTTTGTACGTGGGTCTACGCAAGAAAGACTTCTGGGATCCGTCACCCGGACCCGGGCTCCTCCGGGGGCGACGTTTCCGACGCCTGATCCGGAGCGTAATCCCGGTGCAGAGACTGGAGCACTGCCGGACCCGGCTGTCCGTGTCCGCCTTCGATCTGTTTCGACTTCGGACCCGGGTCATGACAACCGGCGACCTTGCCAGATCGCTGTACGCGAGTTGCGCCGTGCCCGGCATGTTTCATCCACTCTGGCACCAGGGCGGTCTGCTGCTGGACGGTGGCATAAGGGACCGCCCCGGTCTCCGGGGCGTGTCGCCGGGAGAGCGGGTCTTTTATCATCACGTGATGCCACGTTTGACCTGGCCAAGGAAAAAAGGCGCGTTTCAGGGTTTGCCGGACCGCGGTAACCTGATGGCTTTTCTGATCCCGGACCTCCCGCTTCCGGGGCCGGACTCGCTGCAAACGGGAGCGGCCGCGTGGGCGAAGGCGAGGGCGGCCACTCTGCGCGCTCTGGACAAGCCGCTGACGCCGGCACCGGGCTTTTTGGCGGTGACCCCGCCAGCCTGCTCGATGACTCCATGATCACCGAGTTCGTACATGGTTACCGGTACGGGATCAGCGGACTGCGCTGGCTTGTGCGTCCCGGACTACGGCTTTTCGTTTTCGTTCCCATATTGCTCAACGCGGCGGTCTTCGCCACCGGGACCTGGTGGCTCTTCGGATATCTGGAAAGCCTCCAGCGGGGGATCAATGACTGGCTCCCAGACTGGCTCGACTGGCTTTCCTGGTTGATATGGCCGCTGGCCGTGGTGGCCGTGCTGATTCTTGTCTGGTCAACCTTCACCATGATCGCCAACCTTCTCGGCTCGCCTTTCAATGGACTGCTGGCCGAGCGGGTCCAGCGCACGCTGAGACCCCAGGTTGATTTCCCCGATCTTTCCCTGGCCAGGGAGATCATTCGCGCTCCGGCCGCGGAGCTTGCCAAGCTGGCTTATTTCGCTCTTCTTGCCGTGCCGGTCCTCTTCGTTGCCGTCATTCCGGTGATCAACGTGCTGGCCCCGCTGGCCTGGGTCACCTATGGCAGCTGGCTGCTTGCGCTGGAATATTGCGATTACCCTCTGTCCAATCTGGGCCTGCGGCTTGCCCAGGAGCGGCGGCTGCTTCGTCAGCATCGGTGGCTGGCGCTCGGCTTCGGGGCCGGCGTCATGACCATGACCCTGGTGCCCGTGCTGAACCTGGTGGCCATGCCGGCGGCGGTGATCGGGGCCAGCCGACTGTGGTCCGAGCGCCTTTCCGGAAACAATGGCGATCTGTACTAGAATACGCAGTCGGCAATCGCGGCAGGTCCGGCGGCCCAGGGAAGCCGCGGAAAGGGCCTCGGGACCTGTGGTCATGACATCTCTGCGATAACGGGGCTTCGCGACATCCGGATGCCGCTGGGAGGAAGAGAGATTGGAGTCTGTCGAGGCTGTGCTGATACCGGTCGTCGCCATTATCGTCATTTTCGGCGGCGCCTACGGGTGTATCTACTTCTGGCTCAAGACCCGTAATCAGCAGCGTCTGGAGCTTCTGGCGAAGGGTCTTGATCGTGACATTTTCGGTGGTGGCCTGAGCCGGTCCCGTCTGAGACGGTGGGGAGCCATGCTCATCGGTATCGGCAGCGGTCTGCTCGCCGGGTACGGCGTCTCGTCCGGGCTGGGCGTGGATGCCTGGGTCGCATACATCGCCTGCATCAGTCTCGCTTCCGGTCTGGCGGTCTTCTCGGCCCTGAGGAGGGAAAAGCCGGAGGAGTCGGCCTGAAATGAGCAGAGCGATCCTGAGCTCGCTTGTCTGTCTCGCCGTGCTGCTGGTCCGCCCCGGCGCAGTCCTGGCTGAGCTGGACGGCTGGAAGGCGGACCGCGTGGTAGTGCGCAAGAGCGAGCGGATGCTCCATCTGCTTCGAAGCGGGGAGGTCCTGCGCAGCTATCCGATATCGCTCGGCGGCCGTCCCGAAGGCCACAAGGAAGAGGAAGGAGATCTCCGCACGCCCGAAGGAGACTATGTGCTGGACTGGCGTAATCCAACCAGCGACTTTTACATGTCCATTCACGTTTCCTATCCGAACGAGAGAGATTTGCGGCGGGCCAGAGCGGCAGGCAAGGATCCCGGCGGCATGATCATGATTCATGGGCTGCCGAACGACAGTCATCCGACCCGCACCGATTACCTCGATGAAGACTGGACCGATGGCTGCATCGCCGTCAGCAACCAGGCCATGATCGATATCTGGTTGTCCGTGGAGGACAACACGCCCATTACCATTCTGCCGTGACGTCAGAGCGCATCAGCCGTCCGGATCCGGACATCAGCAGCTTCTTTGCTGTCCCGATCGCCCGGGCGGTGATGGCGGATCACGAATCCCTCTGCGACGAACTGGAAGCCTTGTTTCTGCAGAAGGAGCAGGCCGGCGATGTTTACCGCCACCAGAAGTACATCGACACCATGCACGGTAATCTCTTCGAGAGTCGATTCGATCTCTTCCGCTGGCCGGACCCCCCCGTGCGGGCGCTAACCGCCTGGGTGCACGGCAAGGTGGCGTCACTCGTGCAGGATCTCAACCGCTACGACGACGCCACGATGGACACGCTGCGCTTCGATTACCATGCCTGGTTCCACATCACCCGCAGGCTTGGCTATCAGGGACAGCACAATCATCCCAATGCTTCCTGGTCCGGGATTTTCTGCGTCCATCCGGGCGACAGCCTGCCGGACAGGCCCGACAGCGGACTCGTCCGATTCCACGACCCCCGGACGCACGTGGACATGTATTCGGACGCGGGCAATCGGGATCTGCGGTTGCCGTTCTCGACGGGAACCTGCGACTGGAAGCACCGCCGGGGCCAGCTCGTGCTCTTTCCGTCCTATCTGCGTCACGAGATTTATCCCTACCTGGGCGAGCGGCCGAGAATCGTGGTGGCCTTCAACTGCTGGATCAACCGGATTGGCCAGCAGCCCCACGCTGTCCCGCAGCCCCGTGGCTGAAGTTCTTCGCCGCCGGCCTCCGGATGCGGTCGACCTGCTGGTCGCCATGAAAAGCGGCCAGATCTCCGCCGAGGACGTGGTTGGCGCGCACCTTTCCAGGCTGGAAGCCGGGCACGACGTGCTCAACGCGGCCACCCACGTTTTCCGCGAAGAGGCGCTGGCCGAGGCGCGGAACCCGCGACCGGGACGCCTCTCCGGCCTGCCCGTATCGGTCAAGGAAACCTTTGGCCTGGCCGGACATAGCGTTACTGCCGGCTCGCTCCGCATGCCGGAAATCCGGTTCGAAGAAGACGCCGAGGCTGTCCGGCGATTGCGGGAAGAGGGCGCTATCATCGTTGCCCGCAGCAACGTTCCGGAGTTCGCCATGGCCGGGGAGACGGACAATCCCCGCTACGGAGCGACGAGAAATCCGCTGGATCCGGCGCGAACCTGCGGCGGATCTTCCGGAGGAGAAGCCGCCCTGGTAGCCAGCGGAGGCAGCGCCGCAGGGCTCGGGACCGACATTCTGGGTTCCATCCGGATCCCTGCCTGTTTCTGTGGACTGGTGGGGTTCAAACCGGCCTCCGAGGCGGTCAGCAAGGCAGGGAGCTGGCCCGACCTTTCCGGCCGCTTCACGGACTCCTGGCTGTGCGCGGGACCCATTGTCCGATCCGTGCGTGATGCCAGACTGATCTACGAGGTGCTCACGGGCACCCGGATTGGCGTCCGCGACAACCTGGACGCTGTGCGGGTGCTGGAGCCGGCGGGGTTTCCGCTGGCATTCAGACACGAAGCCATACCCTCGGCTCTCCAGCTGGCCCGGGAGGGTCTCCGGGAAGCGGGGGTCACCCCTGAATCCGGCCCTTTGGGTCATGTGGGCCGCTGGTACCTGGACAAGATCCGGTTCATGTCCTGGGAACTTCTGCCCGTTCTGGAGGACCTCCTTCGGGATCCCGTCCGCGGACGGCTTTCCCTGGTCCGGGAAACCTTCAGGCGGTGGCAGGGCCGACCGGAGATCTACGACGGGCTCTACCGCCTGCTGGTGGTTGGAAAGCTGACCCGTTACCGCAGCGACCGGGCAGCCGCGCGCTGCATGAATCGATTGGAGAACGCCCGCACCGAGGTGCGCGGGATGCTGGGGCCGGACGGCGTGTTGCTGCTGCCGACCCTGGGAACCCTGGCCCCCAGGCACGGGCGTATGAACCGACTCTCTCTGAAACCTGGAGTGAACGGATTGTTCACTCCGTTGACTCTGTGTAATTACCTGAATCTGCCCGCAATCACGGTGCCGGCCTGGCGGTGCCGCGACGCCGGAACCGGCATGGTGCCGGGCGTCATGCTGGCGGCCGCCCCGGGATCGGAGGAATTGCTGCTCAGCGTCGCCGAGCGCCTGGAGAGCATCGTCGGGCCGGAACCCGGAGAAGAGGTGGACATATGAAGATCCTGCCCGAAGAGGTTGTAGTGTCACCGTCCCGCAGCATGGACATGCTGTCCCAGCTGGAGGTCAGAACCCTCAGGGAAAAGGGACACGGCGGCCTCCACGAGACCTTCCGTCGATGTGCGCTGGCGGTGCTGAATTGCGGCGGTGAAATGGACAGCGCCCGGCAGGTATTCCAGGCGTTCCGCGATTTCGAGGTGGAACTGATTCAGCAGGAAAGAGGACTGAGGCTCAGGCTTCGCAACGCGCCAGCCAGCGCGTTCGTCGACGGCCGGCTGATCCGGGGCATACGGGAGCACCTTTTCTCCGTTCTTCGGGACGTGGTGTACGTGAGCACCGAGATCGACGGTCGGCTGGAAACGCAGACATCTGCCGGCATCACAAACGCGATCTTTCATATTCTGCGCAATGCCCGGGCCATGCGGCCCAGAGTCGATCCGAACCTGGTGGTTTGCTGGGGCGGGCACGCCATCGGACGCGAGGAATACGACTATTCCAAGGCCGTTGGCTACGAGCTCGGTCTCCGGGGTCTGAATGTCTGTACCGGGTGCGGGCCCGGCGCCATGAAAGGGCCCATGAAAGGCGCGGCTGTCGGCCACGCCAAACAACGCATTACGCAGGGGCGATATGTCGGAATCAGCGAACCGGGCATTATCGCGGCGGAGGCTCCCAACCCTATCGTCAACGAACTGGTCATCATGCCGGACATCGAGAAACGGCTGGAGGCCTTCGCCCGAATCGGCCACGGCTTCGTCATCTTCCCCGGGGGCGTCGGAACAGCCGAGGAACTGCTCTTCCTGCTCGGCATTCTTCTGGACTCGCGAAACCGGGATATTCCATTCCCCCTAATTCTCACGGGTCCGGCCTCGGCACGTTCCTATTTCGAGAGGCTGGATGCCTTTGTCCGGGAAAGCCTGGGAGAGAAGGCCGCAGATTGCTATAGCGTCACCCTTGGCAACGCCGAACATGTGGCTCGGGAAATGGTGGCCGGCATGTCCAGGGTTCGTGAATACAGACGGGATACGGGTGATGCCCTCTATTTCAACTGGCGGTTGTCCATCGATCGCTTGTTCCAGGAGCCGTTCGACCCGACTCACCAGGCCATGGCGTCCTTGCAGCTGAATCGGGATCTGGAAGCCCACGTGCTGGCTGCCAATCTGCGCAGGACGTTTTCCGGTATCGTCGCCGGCAATGTGAAGGACGAAGGTATCCGGGCCGTCGAGAAAAATGGTCCTTACGAAATTCACGCCGAACCGGCGATCATGGATTCACTCGACGGCATCCTGCAGGCTTTCGTCGCCCAAAGCCGCATGCGACTGCCCGGCGAGGTTTATACGCCCTGTTACCGGATAGTCCGCTGAGCGTCCGCCACCAAAAACGTTAACCCCGTCACAGATAATGCCCCGTCCCGGGGATGCCACGGCACTCTGTGAAGCGCTTCACGGTCCTTTCCCCCGGCTTCCGTCTAGTCTGCCTATCCGCCAGCAAAGCCATCGGAGACAATCGTGGCAACAGACCGACGGCAGAAGAAAAAGGGCAGCAATAAAGAGGATCGGAAAGGCTCGGGGCGATCGGCGGATCGTCATCGTCTGTCCTCCCCGGCTGTGGGCTGGGAGGCATACCGGGGTTGGCTGGGTCGCCTGAACAGGAATGAAGCCAAGCGGCAGGGACCGGACTCCATTTATACGTGGAAGGGTTACCAGGCGTGGACTGCAAAAATCCGGGCCGACTGGGAGCCCGAAGGCTGAATCAAACTCTCTGTCCGACGGGGGACATGGGGAGAGCATATCAATGGGAACGAATCGGGATCTGAACGCTAAAGGCGACCGACTTGACGCCGGCCGGGCGCGGGACCGCTGGACCTGGGTAAGTCTCGCCCGCTCGCGAGCGGCCTCGAGCCTGGAGCAACAGCGGGCCGGGAATCGGTCCGGCTTCTATCTCGCGCTGCCGCATCAGCAGGAAACGCCTTAAGCCCAGACCGGGTCCGTCGCCCGCCTGCAAACCTCACCTTATAATCGCCCCGTCCGGCCGCAAAGGTTGCGGCCGCCCCGCGGGGATAGCGCTGGATGGCGTCAATCTGGATAACGGTCCTTCTCTCGGTAGCCGCCGGCGCGCTGCTGGCGGCATTGAAAGTACGGCGCGACCGAGCGCTGAGCCGCCATCGTCAGGTGTTTAACAGGCTGGCGCTGCCCGACGTTTCCGGTGACGTTTTCCATGCGAGAGAAACCGCTCTTCTTCCGCCCCCCGCCGCCCGCTATCTGAGGCACGCGATCCGGGACAGGGCTCCGCTGGCGAAGACGGTCGATCTCCACCTGCTTGGCGAAATGCGGGTGCGGGAGGACGGCGACTGGTTCAAGTTCGAGGCTATGGAGAGAATTTGTCCCGAGCGTGGCTTTCTGTGGCAGGGGCGAATCGAAGGCCTGGGCAGGGTGTCTGCGGAGGGAGCGGAGTATTTCTCGGGCGGGCGCGCGGCATCCGAATTCTTCATCGGCGGTCTCCTTCCTCTTGTCAGGGTGCACGACGGGGAATTCGGGAGATCGTCTGCAGGACGGCTGCTGATCGAGTCGATCTGGCTGCCTGCCTGCCTCACACCGGACCGCGGGGCGCTGTGGCATCCGGGTGACGACCACCGGTGCACCGTGCGGTTGCCGGGACAGGCGGAGATCACGAGCCTCAACATGACGGTGGCGGAAAGCGGCGCGTTGATTGACGTCAGCATGATGCGTCACCAGGGAGGAGAGGCGAACAACTTCGGTCTGATGCCCTTCGGCATACGCGTAGAGAAGGAGAAACAGTTCGGCGACTTCACGGTGCCTTCCGAAGTTTCGGCCATATGGGGTTACGGCACGGATGACGCGGACGAGTTCATGCGCATAAAGGTCGAAGACGCCCGATTCCTCTGATCGCCATGATCGTATCCCCGAGTTCCGGTCGGGCCGGGAAATCAGAAACTGTGACGCCTGTCACAGTGCACTTCATGCCCATGGCGATAAGTTGCCGAGAAGAAGGAGTCTCGGAAATCGACGCGTGGAAAAAGTCATTCAGCTACTCGATGAAGTTGACGAAATCATCGGCCTGTTCCTGCTCGGCGCTCGGGTCAATTCCGCCCGTATCGTTGCGAGTGGCTGTCTGCTGACGCTGGCGCTCATCGCGGTGTTGCTGCCGGCCTGAAAGCCCTGTGCCCGCCAGCCCCGTTACCGCCCGCTGCCGTCGAAGCGCTCCGCAGATCCGCCCCGGGGCCGGAACGAGGCGGCGACCAGGGCTTTGAAAGGACATCATCCATGGGCAGAAGATCGCGAACTTCACCTGACGGCGACCCGAGGGCGACGGGCGCCAGCGACTGCTACCTGGCCGACGTTGCGCGGCAGAGACGCGCCGGCGCGGATGAATCTGCGTCGTGCTCCGGGTCCGTAATACAGGACTGGGACGGGCAGGAGCGTAGATCCGAGGAAGTCAGCTGTTTCGATCCCTATCTTGTAGGGCTTGCCCGGGGCGGGCGCTCCTCTCCCTAGATCCGATGACGCGGGTGCCCAAGACGTAGGTCTCGAGCGACCTGCACTGCGCCCGGTTTTCCCCGTCCGGTAATTTGACGTCGCCATCGCCTGCGACCCGGACATCCCTGATGTTGTCGGACCCGCTGGCTTATCCACCCCCCTTTTCCTGCCGTCACGCCTTCCCGCCGGACATGTCACGGTGGACTGGGGGAGAGGAGCGGTTTAGGCTTCCCCACCCCGGGAGGTAATGCCATGACCGACAAGAATCCACCAGGCAAGGACGAGCTTCGGAAAAGGCTCTCCAGCGAGCAGTATCGGGTAACTCAGGAAGCGGCCACCGAGGCGCCGTTTACAGGGATCTACGTTGACTGCAAGGATGACGGGATCTACCGGTGCGTCTGCTGCGGGAGCGAGCTCTTCAGTTCAGAACACAAGTACGATTCCGGATCCGGCTGGCCGAGTTTCTGGTTGCCCCTGGCAGGGGAGAGGATCGAGGTTAGGGAAGATCGAGCGCTGGGCATGGTCAGACAGGAGATTCTGTGCGCTGGTTGCGGTGCTCATCTGGGCCACGTTTTTCCCGACGGGCCCCGACCGACAGGTCTGAGATATTGTGTCAACTCGGCGGCGTTGCAGCTCGACCGGGAATCGGACGAAACGGCTGATAACGAATAGATTTCCGTGCCGGCCCGCCCGCGACCATATTCCGGTCCGGTGCCAACCCGGTGCAAAGCGAGGTGTGTGTATGAGAGCGTTGAAGATTATCGCGGTAGCGTTGCTGCTGGCCCCATTCGTGGTAACGGCGGAGGATGTGGAAACGCTGCAGATCATAGAGGTGGTCGAGGGCGCCGGCGAGGTGGCAGAAGCCGGTCAGGTGGCCGTCGTTCACTATACGGGATGGCTTTACGATGCGGACGCCGAGGATAACCGTGGCGAGAAGTTCGACAGCTCGGTGGATCGTAATGAGCCTTTCAAGTTCCCGCTCGGAGCCGGCCGGGTCATCCGGGGCTGGGACGAGGGCGTGGCGGGAATGAAAGTCGGCGGAAAGCGCCGGCTCGTCATTCCGCCGGACATGGCCTACGGAGAGCGGGGCGCGGGTCGCGTGATCCCTCCAAACGCCATTCTGGTTTTCGATGTGGAGCTGCTGGATCTGGAATAAGGGAACATCCCCGCAAATGACCGCGGCGGCTCTGGCCGATGCAGATGGATTTCAGAGTGAATAGCGGCGTCGTGTTCGGGCGCCCGCGGGGCCGATGAGCGCTGAAACGAGGAAATTCATAAGATTTGCGGGGGCGGGAGCAGCGGCCTGCGTCGTGGTCGCCCTGATCCTGATAGGAAGTCTCTGGGCCTTCGGTTTTCTGGACCGGCCAAAGGGGCACCACGCTGTGGACGTGAGGCTGCTAACGCTCGGTGAGCGGCTGGACCTGGCGGAAGCCCTGGGAGAGCCGGCTGCCAATGAGCGCCCGTCTCTCCCTCCCCTGGAGGAGATACCTCCGCTGGAAATTCCGCGTCGCAGGGAGCCCGGCTTCGTGCAGGTCGAGTTCTCCGTTGACGCCCGGGGCCGAGTGACCGATGCCGAGGTGGTACGCTCGATGCCCGAGGGCCTGTTCGATCAGCAGGCCCTTGAGATCATCCGCTCGCGACAGTATCCGGCCGGAGACAGCGGACGACGGACCGAGGTTGTCGACTTCACCGTGGAGCCCGGAGAAAAGTAAACGACTTTCTCAGATGGAAACATCCGGGTTCAGGGTATAAACGCCGGTCACCCGGGCCTCTGCCAGCACATGGCCGGCGATGGCCGCGACGACGTCCGCACCGCCAAATTCACCTTCCACGGGGCATTGCTCGAGATCCGTGGCGTAGAGCACGAAGTGGTAATGATGGGGAATGGCGTCATTCCAGGGCGGGCACGGACCGTCGTATCCCAGATAGACACCGCCCATCTCCGGATCGCCCTCGAACCAGGCCGTATAGTCATTCCGGCCCTGGCGGGCGCCGTCGGGTCCAGGGGGTGACTTCTTGCCACCCGCGGTAATGCCGCGACTGCACTCTCCTTCGCCTATACCCGTGGTGTCCGGCGGGATGTCCACCATGACCCAGTGATAAAAATCGGTACGCGCCAGGCTCGCGGGCACCACGCGGCCCTCCTTGTTCACGTCGTCAGGCCGGGTCGGGACGTCCGGATCGACACACAGCAGGACCAGGGAACGACAGCCGGCAGGGACCTCCCCCCAGCGAAGACACGGATTGAGATTCTCGCCGAGCCGGACATGGTCCTTCGCATCCGGAACGCCGAACGCAAATCGCTCCGGGATCCTGTCGCCGTCGTTGATGTCCACAATCTCGAGTTTCATTGCTGTCATCCTCCTTAAGCTAATTCTGCCTTTTGTGTCGGCCTGTCCGATTCCATCTCACGCAGCACCTCTGCAATCTGATCCGCGGCCCATTCCAGGGAGGCGCGATCGACCGCCAGAGGCGGCGCGAGCCTGACGACGGTCTCGTGTGTTTCCTTGCTCAGCAGCCCTCTCTTCATGAGGCGCTCGCAGACCTCGCGGGCCGAAGCCTGCGCCGGTTCAATCTCCAGCCCGATAAACAGCCCCCGTCCGCGAACCTCGCGGATCAGCGGACTGTCGATCGCCCGCAACCGTTCCAGCAGCCAGGCACCTTTTTCGGCGCTCTGTTTCACCAGGTCCTCCTCTAAAAGAATATTGAGGGCTTCCAGGGCGATGGTGGCCGCCAGCGGGTTGCCTCCGAATGTACTGCCGTGATCCCCGGGTCGGAAAACATCCATCACCTCGTGTCTCGCCAGAAACATTGAAACCGGCAGGATGCCTCCCCCCAGCGCCTTGCCGAGGATGAGACCGTCCGGCGCGATATTTTCGTGCTGGAAAGCGAACATCTTTCCCGTCCTTCCGAGGCCGGTCTGGACCTCGTCGCAGATCAGCAGGACGTTGTGGCGACGGCAGATTTCCGCGCAGCGGGTCAGATATCCCTCCGGCGGGATGACAATGCCGCCCTCCCCCTGGATGGGTTCGACGAGGAATGCCGCCGTGTCGGGCGTAATCGTCCGCTCCAGGGCGTCCGCGTCGCCGAAGCTTGTCAGCTTCAGTCCGCCGGGGAAGGGGCCGAATCCGTCGCGATACTGGTGTTCCGAAGACATGCCCACGATCGCGATCGTCCGCCCGTGAAAGTTACCTTCGCAGGCCACGATCTCGGCCCGATCAGGAGCCACTCCCTTGATTTCGTAGGCCCATTTTCTGGCCGCTTTCATCGCCGTCTCGACGGCCTCGGCCCCCGTGTTCATCGGCAGGGCCGCGTCGAGCCCCGAGAGTTCACAGGCTTTTTTCAGCAAGGGCGCCAGCCGGTCGGTGTGGAACGCGCGGGAGACAATGCTCAGCGTTCCGGCCTGTTCGATCAGCTTTTTCACCAGTCTGGGGTGGGCGTGGCCGTGGCTGACGGCCGAGTAGGCGCTCATCATATCCAGATACCGGTTGCCCTGATCGTCCCACACGAACGCTCCCTTGCCCCTGACCAGCACGACGGGGAGGGGATGGTAATTGCGGGCGCAGTAACGGCTTTCCAGTTCTATAGTCGGGTTGCTCACGGAATCCTCCGTCAGAGGGGAAGCTCAGTGCGAACAGTTTCATTCTAGGTTAATGTCATGTCGACTTTCACGCCGTCCTTGCGCGGCCATGGGCCTGTCGCTACCGTGGCAGGCTTTTCGACTTTCGGAGACCCGGTTTGGAAGCCCCGATTCTGTTGGTTGTCCTGATTATTGCCGTGGGCGTCGGCGCCCAGTGGATAGCGTGGAGGGTGCGACTGCCCGCCATTATTCTGCTCGCGGCGGCGGGGCTGCTGGTGGGTCCGGTGACCGGTCTGGTGCCGGGAGGGCCCGGCATGGCACACGCCGTGGAGCCGGTGGTGGCCCTGTGTGTTGCGGTCATCCTGTTCGAGGGCGGCCTGAGCCTGCAGCGGAGCGAACTGCGCGTCGCCGCGCGCGGCGTGCGTCGCCTGGTCTATGTCGGGGGTCCCCTTGCGTGGCTTTTCGGGAGCCTGGCGGCTCACTACATTGCGGATCTCAGCTGGCCAGTCGCCCTGGTTTTCGGCGCCATCCTTATCGTGACCGGGCCGACGGTGATTATGCCCCTGCTGAGACAGGCAGGCCTGAACCGGCGCGTATCCTCGTATCTGAAGTGGGAGGGAATCGTCAATGACCCCATCGGCGCTCTGCTGGCGGTGCTGACCTTGCAGTTTTTTATCTTTGCCGGCGAGGGCCAGGGCTGGATACGGGTGACCGAAGGGCTGGCATCGGCGATTGCGGTGGCGGTGGGTCTCGGCGGACTGGTGGGCTGGCTTACCGGAAAGGGTTTTCAGCGCGGACTCGTGCCCGAGTACCTCAAGTCCCCTGTCATGCTGACGCTGGTTCTCGTCGTTTATTCGCTCTCGAATCTGGCCCAGGAGGAGGCCGGGCTGCTGGCGGTCACCGTGATGGGCATCGTGGTCGGCAATATGAACCTGCCCGGCCTCCAGGACATGAAGCGATTCAAGGAGTACATCACCGTGATGCTTGTTTCGGTCGTGTTCGTGCTGCTGACGGCGACCATGGATCCGGACGTCGTACGAGCGGTGAACGTTCCCAACCTGATTCTGGTCGCGGCGATCCTGTTCCTGGTGCGACCGGCGGCCGTCATGCTCGCGACCATCGGGGCCGGCATGTCCATCGAGGAGCGTCTGCTGCTGGCCTGGATTGCCCCCCGGGGAATCGTCGCCGCTGCCACGGCCGGTGTTATGGCTCCGGCCCTCGTCCAGCACGATTTCGAAGGCGCAGAACTGCTTTTGCCGCTGGTCTTCGGTGTCATATTCGCCACGGTCGTCGCCCATGGCCTGAGCATCGGGTTTCTCGCGAGAAAACTGGGGCTGGCCAGTCCGACCCGGGACAGCGTCCTGATTGTCGGCGCCTCCCCGTGGTCCGTGGAGCTCGGCCGGGTTCTTCAGGATCTGGACGTCAAGGTGCTGGTGGCGGACAGTTCCTGGCACAAGTTGAGGCCTGCAAGACTCGCCGGTCTAAAAGTGTTCTACGGGGAGATTCTTTCGGAATTCGCTGACGAATCGGTCGAACTGGGGCACGTTGGCGCGGTGCTGGCGGCCACTGACAACGACGCTTACAACGCGCTGGTGTGCACCGCTCTGGCCCCGGATATCGGCCGCGACCGGGTGTTCCAGCTGCCCATGGGCCCCGGGGGGGACGATGATCCCAAGGGTGTCGCCCTGAGCCTCAAGGGACAGATGGCCTTCGGCGAGGAGGCTGAATACGAGAATCTGTGGAGGCTCTACGTGGATGGCTGGACGTTCACGCGAACACGGCTGACAGACTCATACAGCTACAGTGATTTTCTCGGCGACACGGACTCCCGGGCCATGCAGATTGTCAGGATAAGGCCGGAGTCCCGCGCCCAGTTCCTTTCGCCGCAGCAGGAAGTCGAGCCGGAGGCGGGCGACGTGCTGGTTTGTTTCGGACCGCCTCGCACCGAGGAGGCGACAGTTCGGCCGCAGATAGAACGCCAGGGGGAGGCCCTGCCAGGATGAGCCGGGTGGAGCTCCACCCGGAGTCTATCCCCGGCCCCGCAGGCAGACTCGAAGCCGTTGTGGAAGTTCCGGCGGTCGCGCATTCGGACGCGGTGGGGGTCATTTGTCATCCCCATCCCGTTTATCACGGCACCATGAACAACAAGGTCGTGCACACAGTTTCCCGGGCGATGAACAGGCTGGACCGGCCGGCGGTGAGATTCAATTTCCGTGGGGTCGGCGAGAGCCACGGGGAATACGCCCACGGGGAAGGAGAAACAGAGGACGCCCTTGCCGTGATTGAATGGGCCCGGGAGCGATGGCCGGCGGCGGAAATCTGGCTGGCCGGGTTTTCCTTCGGCGCGTTCGTCGCGCTTCGAGCGGCCGCCGGGACGAGACCTGCCTGCCTGATCACGATTGCGCCGCCCATCCAGCGGTTTGACTTGGCCGACCTGCCGCGCCCGTCCTGTCCCTGGCTTATCGTTCAGGGGGACCGGGACGAACTCGTCGACAGTCGGCGGGTCCTCGAATGGGCGACCGGGCTCCGTCCGGCCGCGATCGTCGAACTCATGGAAGACACCGATCATTTCTTCCATGGCCGATTGACGCGGCTGCGGGAGACTATTATGGGATTCCTGCGATCCAGCGCCCCGGCATGCGAGGATTCGTGATCACCAAATTGAGAAAATTCCTGCATACCGCCTTCGAGGCTTCTCCGGAAGGAGAAGAACCGGAACGGGACCAGGGTGCCCGCGTGGCCATCGCGGCGCTTCTGGTGGAAATGTCCAGGGCCGATTTCCTCGAGAGCCCCGAGGAGCGGCAGGCGATCCGGGAGCTTCTGGCGTCACATTTCTCCCTGGAGAAGCCGCAGGCGGAGGCGCTGCTCGGTCTGGCACATGAGAGGGCAGATCAGGCCGTCTCGCTGCAGCAATTTACACGTGAGATTCATGAATCCCTCAGCATGGAGGAGAAACTGCGGTTTCTCGATATGCTGATGCGAATTGCCCTCGCCGATGGCCACATGGATAAGCACGAGCGCCACCTGCTCGGCAAGATTGCTGATCTGATTTACGTGCCAAAAGCTGATTACGTGACTCTGCGGGACCGGATTCTCGCCGAGCACGGTACATAAAAAAAACGCCCGGCATTGCCGGGCGTTTTTTCAATCCGCTGCACAAGAGCGGTTTTCAGAGCATATCTTTGAGGCCCTTGAGGGCTGTGAGTTTGACTGCCTTTCTTGCGGGCTTTGCCTTGAAGACCATCTCTTCTCCGGTAAACGGGTTGATGCCCTTCCGCGCCTTGGTGGCCGGCTTTTTCACGACGCGGATCTTGAGCAATCCGGGAACTGTGAATTCGCCGGGACCCCGGCGGCCGACGTTCTTCTTGATAAGCGCATTCAGATTGTCAAACACGGCGCTGACGTCCTTGCGTGTCAGGCCTGTCTTGTCGGCGACGGTGCCGATAATTTCGCTCTTGGTGGGCGGCTTCTGTGCGGCTTTGGCGCTCGATGCCTTTTTCTTGGCAGCCATATGCATCCCCTCGGTGGTTCGTTAATTTTGAAAGATGGTGCTCGAAAAATACCACAAAACATTGGGCCTGCCCTTTCGGGCCGAGAGCCGATCGAGCGGCGGCTCAAATTCTTTTGACGAAGCTTTCATAAAGGTCAGCTCGTATAAAACTGCTGGCGAAATCTGACCGTGAACGGCGCGGTCTCGCCCTCCGGCTTGACGGAGATATCGAAGATCAGGGTTTCGCGATTGGCCACACCGACTTCACCGATATAGTAGATGGCCTGAGCTTCCCTGATCTCTCTCGTATCCACGGATTTGAGCTGTCCCGTCAGGTTGCTCGCGCTGACGGTGACGTCGGCCGCGACGGTATCGCCAATCGTGCCTTCCCGTTTTCTGATCACGCTCACGGTGATCATGGCGCGGTTGGCACTTCTCTGGATGCCGTAGGCTCGCGCGACTTCCGGCGGGAGCATTTCGGTTGCCTGAGCATTGTAATGGATGACGTATTCGCCGAACTCGGAGAAACTCTTCTGGGTAATCTCCCTGGCCTGTTCCGCCTCCGCCCTATCACCTTCACCAGGCGCGGGCCCACAGCCGAGGAACAGGCTCGCCAGGGCCACCAGCAAAAGCGGTCTCCGGGCGGTAAAAATCATCGGGGGTGCTCCGTAACTTGCAGGGGCGATCGTCGATTACAGCGTAACTATAGCGTATTCGGACGGTCAATTATTCACGCAATGACGAATTTCTTCAGGGATTTTTCGAGGCGCGACAATCTCGACGGTCTTGTTTCGCCCCCTGTGCCCGGCAACCAGACGAACATCGGCGCGGGTCACGCCGAAACACTTCGCCAGGAATTTCGCCAGAGCCAGATTGGCCGCCCCGTCCACCGGGGCGCGGCGGATCCGGACCTTGAGGCGATCTCCTATCTGGCCGACGAAACCATCGCGTCCACCGCGGGGCTGAACCAGCAGCTCACAGATGAGGACATTTCCCCGCCAGCGGCACGGCCCGTGATGGGTCAGCGCAGAACTCCCGGCAAAGGAATAGCCATCATCAGGGCCTGGAGGCCGATGATGACGAACAGGGGCGAGAGATCGAGACCGGCAATGGGCGGAATGATGCGGCGCACGGGACGCAGCAGGGGCTCCGATATGCTGGCCAGGACGCTGGTCAGCGGGTTGTAGGTGCCCGGATTGACGAAGCTCATGAGCGCATAGATAAGCACCGCGAACATATACATCCGCAGCACGGTCATCATCGTGCGGAGCAAAGCGAAATACAGAAGGCCGGCAGGCGACGGGCTGACGCCCGTTTTCAGCGGAAACAGTACGGCGGTGGCGACGACCTCGAGCACCAGCACGACGATGAGCGATGACATGTCCAGGCCCCGGAATCCCGGCACCAGCCGTCGAAGCGGCAGGACCACGGGGTTGGTCACTCGTACGATGAGCTGCGACAGGGGATTGTGAAAATCGGCCCGGGTGGCCTGCAGAACGAATCGCAAAACGAAGCACAGCACATACAGCTCGAACAGCGTCTCTGCGATGAATATCAGCGGCGCACTCATTCAGGATCCCCGGTTGTTTCCGTACTCGGTCGCCAGTTCGGACGCCCGCTCGGCAGCAGCACGGATGGCGTCGGCAATCGCCTCCGGTACACCCCGCGACTTTAGCACTTCCATGGCGGCGGCGGTCGTTCCCCCGGGAGACGTTACCCGTTCCCGCAGTTCGGCCACTCCCGACTCTGACTCAAGGGCCATGCGGGCTGCACCCAGAGCGGTCTCCTGGGTCAGCAGTCGTGCCGCTTCCGGGTCCAGGCCCATGTCGATGCCCGTCCGGGTCATGACTTCCATGAGCAGAAAAAAATATGCCGGTCCACTGCCGGACAAGGCCGTCACCGGATCGAGGAGCGCCTCGTCGTCGACCCATGCTACTGCGCCGGATGAACGCATGATGCCTTCGGCCAGTTCCCGCATTGCGCCGGGGACGGACGGCGCACAGTAAAGGCCGGTGATTCCGCAGCCGAGCAGCGCCGGCGTGTTGGGCATCGCACGAACGATGGATCCGTCTGTATCCAGCCAGCGCCGCAGGTCCGCTTCCCTTATGCCGGCGATCACGGACAGGTAGAGGGACGCATCGGGAGCCGGTGCCATGTCCTGCAGCGCCGCCGCCGCCACCTGCGGTTTGACCGCCAGGATGACCACGTCCGCCCCGGTCGCGGCAGCCGCGTTATCGTCGGTGATCTCCACTCCGAACCGCTGACGTAGCCTGTTTCTCTGGGAGGGATCCGGATCCGCCACGCGGAAGTTTTTCGGATTGCAGCCACCGGAGACAAGGGCCCCTATCAGGTTCGCCGCCATATTGCCGCCGCCCACGAACGCGAATTTGACGTCTTTGTCCATCTGTTTACCGATAACCTCTAGGTTGCCGAACGGTGGGTATAGGGTCGGCCGATCCGCTTCTGTCAAGCCGAGTGACGAGGGCCGAAGAGCGCCGTACCGATTCTCAGCATAGTGGATCCTTCGGCAATGGCAGCCTCCATGTCATCGGTCATCCCCATAGACAGTGTGTCGAGCATGATGCCATCTGCCTGCAGGGTGTCCCGTATGTTTCTGATCTGTCTGAAATGACGGCGCTGCTCGCCGAAATCGTCGGAGGGAGGCGGGATCGCCATCAGTCCGCGCAGCCGCAGCCGGGGAAGGGTCGTGATAAGTTCCGCCAGGGGTTTCACCCGGGACGCTTCCGCGCCGCCCTTGCCCGGCTCGTCGCCTACAGCTACCTGAATGCATACGTCCAGGGGTGGAGCGTGAAAGGGTCGCTGGTCGTCGAGTCGGCGGGCGATTTTTTCCCTGTCCACGGACTGTACCCACTGAAACCTGGCGGCAACCTGGCGGGTCTTGTTGGACTGCAGGCGACCGATGAAATGCCACTCGAGGGCCAGGTCGTCGGTCGCGTCCATTTTGGCGAGCGCCTCCTGAACGAAATTCTCGCCGAACCTGCGCTGACCGCAATCGGCGGCCTCACGAACTGCCTCGACTGGTTGCGTTTTGCTGACTGCCAGCAAAGTAATTTCTTCAGGATTTCTTCCAAATCTCTGACAGGCGGAAAGAATCCTTTCTGTTACCTCGGACAGCCTGAGTGAGAATTGCGTCATGTTTTGGGTCGTCGGGCTTGGTTATACTCTCCCTCGTCGCGTGTTTACATAACGTAAATCCGCGCGCCGTCGAACAGCATAACCCGAAGGAGCACTCATGGCCGTCGAGATTGACCAACTTCTGACTTTCGCGGTCAAGAACAAAGCGTCGGACCTGCATCTTTCCTCCGGTGTGCCGCCCATGATTCGCGTCGACGGGGATATCAAGCGAATCAACATGCCGGAAATGTCGCACAAGGAAGTGCACAGCATGATTTACGACATCATGAACGACAAGCAGCGGAAGGCGTTCGAGGAATTCTTCGAGACCGACTTTTCCTTCGAGATTCCCGATCTCGCCAGATTCCGGGTCAACGCCTTTAATCAGTCCCGCGGCGCTGGTGCCGTCTTCAGGACCATCCCCGCCATCATCCAGACGCTGGAGGATCTGGCGGCGCCCAAGATATTCAAGGATATCGCCATGTATCCCCGGGGTATCTGCCTGGTCACCGGGCCTACCGGATCAGGCAAATCCACGACGCTGGCGGCCATGATCGACTACGTCAACGACAATCGGCCCGACCACATTCTCACCATCGAGGATCCCATCGAGTTCGTCCACGAAAGTCGACGCTGCCTGATCAACCAGAGAGAAGTCCACCGGGACACCCTCGGTTTCAACGAGGCGCTGCGTTCTGCCCTCCGCGAGGATCCGGACGTCATCCTGGTGGGCGAGATGCGGGATCTCGAGACCATTCGGCTGGCTCTCACCGCTGCCGAGACCGGACATCTGGTGTTCGGTACGCTGCACACGAGTTCCGCGGCCAAGACCGTGGACCGGATCGTGGACGTATTTCCTGCGGGCGAGAAAGACATGGTCCGCTCCATGCTTTCCGAGTCCCTGCGGGCCGTTATTTCACAGACGCTGCTGAAGAAAAACGGCGGCGGCCGGATCGCCGCGCACGAGATCATGATCGGAACGCCGGCGATCCGGAATCTTATCCGCGAAGGCAAAATCGCGCAGATGTACTCGGCTATTCAGACCGGGCACGGCGTGGGGATGCAGACGCTGGATCAGTGCCTCCAGGATCTCCTCGCAAAAGGGCTTGTCAGCCGCGAGGAGGCCCGCTACAAGGCACAGAACAAGGAGGCTTTCTAGGGCGGCCCTGCAGGGGAACGGACGCCGGCCAGCGGTCAGGCGCGCGTCCGACGGGCGGTCAGGCGACCTAAAACGGGATCTGAAAAGATATGGACAGAGACCAAGGCATACGATTGATGCAGGACCTGCTGCGACGCCTCAAAAAGGCGGACGGGTCGGACCTTTTTATCACTGCGGGTTTTCCGCCTGCGATCAAGGTGGACGGGGAGATCAAGCCCGTTACCGAGCAGCCGCTGACGCCCCAGCAGAGCAACACGCTGGTCAGGGCGATTATGAACGACCGGCAGACAAAGGCCTTCGATGAGTCGAAGGAATGCAATTTTGCGATTGCGCCTCCCAACATCGGCCGCTTCCGTGTCAGCGCGTTCGTGCAACAGAGCAACGTTGGCTGTGTCTGTCGGACCATCAACACCGAGATACCGACCATCGAGGAGCTCGAACTCCCGGGCATCCTGAAGGACATCGTCATGACCAAGCGCGGGCTGGTCATACTGGTCGGCGGCACCGGCACCGGTAAGTCCACGACCCTGGCTGCCATGGTCGGCCACCGAAACGCGAGTTCCCACGGCCACATCATCACCATCGAAGACCCGATCGAATATGTGCACGAGCATCGCGGCTGTGTGGTCACTCAGCGGGAGATCGGCGTGGATACGGAGGGCTGGCACGTGGCGCTGAAGAACACGCTGCGCCAGGCGCCCGACGTCATCCTGATCGGCGAGATCAGGGATCGAGACACCATGGAGTACGGCATCCAGTTCGCGGAGACCGGGCATTTGTGCCTGGCGACACTGCATGCCAACAGCGCTAATCAGGCGCTGGACCGGATCATCAACTTCTTCCCGGAAGAGAAGCGGGACCAGCTGCTGATGGATCTGTCGCTGAACATGAAGGCTTTCGTATCGCAGCGTCTCCTGCCCCGGGAGAGCGGCTCCGGCCGTATTGCGGCCATGGAGGTCATGCTGAACTCCCCGCTCATTGCGGACCTGATCTTCAAGGGCGAGGTCTCCCAGATCAAGGAAGTCATGGCCAAGTCCACCCGTCTGGGTATGCGCACTTTCGACCAGTCCCTGTTCGATCTCTACGAGGAAGGGATCATTTCCTACGAAGAGGCCTTGAGAAATGCGGACTCCATGAACGAGGTCAGGTTGCGTATCAAGCTTGAGAGCAAGCGGGGCGCCAAGGAGGTCGACGCCGACTTCGAGATCATGGACGAAGAGGACGGTAGCTACTACAAGGCGGAAAAGGAGTCCGAACGGGAGCTAAGCTACCCCTCGGCAAAATAAGGGATCGAGCGACACATGGATATCACTCCGCTTCTAAAGCTGATGACGGAGAAGAACGCCTCCGACCTGTTTTTCACACCGAAGGCGCCCGTCAAAATCAAGATCGAAGGCCAGATCATGTCCCTGGGCAAGGAAGACCTGTCGACGGAGCAGGTGAAGGCCGCTGCCCACGGGGTAATGACCGAGGAGCAGATCGCCTACCTCGAGAAGGAACTGGAGATCGATTTCGCCATCTCCCGGCAGGGGCTCGGTCGCTTCAGGGCCAACGTGTTCTACCAGCGCGGCAATCTGGCGATGGTCCTCAGGTTCGTGACCCTGGACGTGCCGCGGCTGGAGGAAATCAACGTTCCGGAGATCCTGGTCAAGCTATCCATGGACAAGCGCGGTCTGGTGCTGATGGTTGGCGCCACGGGCTCGGGCAAATCCACGACCATTGCCGCGATGATCAATCACCGCAACGAGAATACGGCCAACCACATCGTCACAATCGAGGAGCCCATCGAGTTCCTGCATCCGAACAAGAAGTCCATCGTCAATCAGCGGGAGCTCGGGCTGGACACCAGGTCCTACGCCCGGGCCCTGAAGAGCGCCATGCGGGAAGCCCCCGACGTCGTGGTTATCGGCGAGATTCGCGACCGGGAGACCATGCAGGCGGCCGTCACGCTGGCCGGCACGGGCCACCTCTGCATCGCAACGCTTCACGCGAACAATGCGGCGGAGACCCTGGACCGGATCATCAACATGTTTCCCCAGGCCCAGCAGCGCCAGATTTTCATGGATCTGTCCCATTATCTGAACGCCATCGTGGCCCAGCGGCTTGTGATCGGTCGTGACAGAAAGCGGGTTCCGGCCGTGGAGGTTCTGCTCAATACGCCCCACGTGGCGGATCTCACCATGAAAGGCGACGTCACGGGCGTGAAGGAAGCGCTGCGGGAGAGCATGGAGGCGGGAATGCAGAGCTTCGACGCTTCTCTCTACCAGCTATACAAGGACGGAAACATCGATCTGGAGACGGCCCTGGCGAACGCCGACTCGGCCACCGACCTGGAGGCCAAGATCAACTTCGGCTGACGACTTTCAGGCGGCAGGCGGGAAGACCGCCTCGGCATCGAAGACCGGGCCGTCCACGCAGACCCTTTTCATGGCCACGCCGTCCGGCGTCCGCACGGCCACCGTGCAGCCGGCGCATCCACCCACGGCGCAGGCCATATACTCTTCCAGGGACACCTGGCAGGGCAGCTCCAGGCGCCTGGCCACCTCCGCCGTGGCAGCAAGCATGGGCGTGGGGCCGCAGGCGAAAATCTCGGTCTCCGCCAGCCCCTTCGCATCCAGGCCCGACAGCCACTCCTCCGCCAGGGAAGGCACGAAACCGTCGTAGCACCCGGCGAGCCCGGCCCGGCTGGCAAGGCGACTCGGCACACCCAGCGCCTCCATCTCCGACAGGGCAGACGAGGCGGCTGACGGCAGATGGAAGTGACTGCCCGCATCGACCAGATCGAAGGGAAAAGGGACCTCGGAGCCCATGAGCACCAGCGGCTGCCACGGCGTCGCGGTATCGGCGGCAAGACGCTCGGCCAGAAAAACCATGGGTGGAATGCCCACGCCGCCGCCCACCAGCAGCGCCCGGGGTCGCTCGGGACGGGGCCGGAAGGGCTGCCCGATGGGTCCGAGCACGCTTACCCTGTCGCCGGTCTTCCGCCGCGAAAGGAGAGTCAGACCGTGGCCGACGATCTTGTACAGAAAATCCACCGTCCCGGCGACCGGATCTGCCCGCATGATGGACAGCGGCCTGCGCATTGGAAGCTCCGGATCGCAGGTTACGTGGGCGAAACTCCCGGGTCGGGCCGCAGCGGCGCAGCGTGGAGCGCGGACCCGGAGAATGTACTGATCTGCAGGCCAGGCGGCCTGCTCGATGACTTCACCTTCCTCCAGGAAGATGGTGCCGCGGTGTGACCGGTCCGTCACGGAAAGCTCCTCACTCGGCGTATTCTTCCATGTTTTCCGTGAGCCTGGCGCCCACCGCTTCCATGACGGCCATGCGGATAGCCACGCCGTTGGTGACCTGTTCCCGGATCACGGACTGGGGCCCGTCAGCCACGTCGGGAGCGATTTCCACATTCCGGTTCATGGGGCCCGGGTGCATGACGATGGCGTCCGGTCTGGCCATGGCCAGTCTGCGACGGTCCAGTCCGAAAAGCTGGAAGTATTGTTCTCGGTTGGGGACGTCGGCTTCGCTCATGCGCTCCTTCTGGATCCTGAGCGCCATTATGACGTCGGCGCCGGTCACCCCTTTTTCCACGTCCGAGGTGAGTACGGCTCCCGGGAACTCATCTTCGGTCGGCATGAGGTTGTCCGGGGCCACAAGCCGGAGCTCTCCGACACCGAGAATACCCAGGGCCTGGGCCGCCGAGCGTGCCACCCGGGAATGCCGGATGTCGCCGATGATAGTGACCACAAGCTGACTCGTATCCGGCTTGTGGCGCCGGATGGTCATGAGGTCCAGAAGCCCCTGGGTGGGATGACTGACGTAGGATTCGCCCGCGTTAAGAATGTGGACGTGTCCGGAAGCGTGTTCGGCGATGTAGTCAGGAACCCCCGCCTGGGCATCGCGGACGACGAAGATGTCGCACTGCATGGCTTCCAGGGTGTAAATCGTGTCCAGCAGGCTTTCGCCCTTCGCCCTCGAGGAAGTGCTTATATCCAGACTCAGCACGTGGGCCCCGAGTCGTTTGGCGGCGAGTTCGAAGGAAGCCCGCGTCCGGGTGCTCGGCTCGAAGAAAAGGTTGGCCACGCTTCGATCAGCGAGTGAGTTGCTGCAGGCAGGAACCTGTCCGGGCTCTCGCAGAAAAGAGCTCGCTCGCTCGATAATCGCCAGTATCTGTTCCTTGGATAGTCCCTCGAGAGTGATGAGATGCCTCAGCCGCCCACGGGCGTCGAATTGCTCGATCATTATTCAGATGGTTCCTTCTGCCCGATGCCGTTCAGCCAGTTTTCCAGGATGATAGCCGCGGCCAACTCGTCCACGTCGTGTTTGCGAACTCTTGGCCGCTCGCCGCGCCGCCGTCTGTCGCTCAGGCGTTCACGGGCTTCCCGAGACGAAAGCCGCTCGTCCACGAACGCGACTGGTACTCGGAACCGAGCCTCGAGGCGATGACCGAAGCGGCGCGCCCGACGCGTCATCTCGCTCTCCGAGCCGTCCATATTATAGGGCAGGCCGACGACCAGAACCGCGGGTCGCCATTCTTCGACAATCCTCCCGATGGCCAGCCAGTCAGGTCGGCCGTCCCGGCAGGGAACCGAGGCCGTGGGCGAGCTCGATCCGGTGGCCCGGGAGCCGACAGCCACGCCTATCCGCCGGAGACCGAAGTCGAAACCGAGGGCTACAGCGGAGTCGTCGGTCAAGGCGGGAGCGCTCGTCAGGCGTGGCCCACGTCGCTGCTGATCTGGTCGATGTCGATGCCGATGAGTGCAGCCGCCGAGCGCCATCGGTCTTCGAAGGGAATCTGAAAGATGATTTCCCGCGATGCGGGCACGGTCAGCCACGCATTCGCCGTCATCTCCTCCTCCAGCTGACCGGCGCCCCAGCCGGCGTAACCCAGGGCCACGAGGGCATCTCGGGGGCCTTCCCCTGCGGCCATGGCTTCGAGTACGTCCCGAGAGGTGGTGACCTGCAGGGTGTCTGAAACGGTGAGCGTGGATCCCCAGTCCCCGCCCCGGTCATGAATGACGAAACCGCGCTCGGGCTGTACCGGCCCTCCATGGAGCACCGGTATGCCGGAAGTGTGGGGATCGACGGCTTCCAGGTCCATCTGGCTCAGAATGTCTCCCAGATGCATCCCGGTGGGACGATTGATCACCAGGCCCAGAGCGCCGTCCTCGTTGTGCTCACAGATGAAAGTGACCGTATGGTCGAAATTGGGGTCCCCCATGCGCGGCATGGCGATCAGAAACTGGTTGGTCAGATAGGCGCCGGTCATGGGCATATTATAAGCCCCGGCTCGGCAGCCCGAGTTTCTCAGTTCCCCTGGCCGTCAAGGAAGCGCCATTCGTAAGCGAATCTCAGTACCTCGAAACGGTCGCGCAGCTCCCTGGGAAAAGGATCAAAAGGCGAGGCAAGCTGCAGGATCCGGATAGCGGCCTGATCCAGGGACTTTTCCCCGGAGGATTGCCGCACCAGGATTTCTGCGATGCTGCCGTCAGAGTTCAGCGCCACTTCGAGAACGGGACTGCCTTCCATGTGGAGGCGCCTGGCTTCGTCCGGGAAATTCAGCGTGCCCACCCGCTCGACCTTGGATTTCCAGTCGACAAGATACTGGGCGAAGAGGGTCTGACGGGTATTGACCGACAGAAATCGCTCTTTCGGACTCCGACTTGTTGCCACCGGCGCCAGCGTAAGGATCTTGCGGGCGGCCGCCACCGAGCTCGGTTGCTCGGGCAGCAGGTCCTGACGTATCCGCTGGTCCGGGTTATTCCGGGTAGCCACCAGATCCTGTTCCTCGGAGCCGGACATGGGGGAGGGCTCCCGCGGGTCGGCACCGGACAGGTCTTCTCCCGGCGAGGGCGCGGTTTCCGGCTCCGGCAGCCGCGCGCGGACTTGATCTTCGGTGTTCCCGTCACCCTGCTGGTCCGCTGTCCCGAAGTACTCCGCCTCCTCGTCGGGAGGTGCTTCCAGGCCATCCGTGGAAAGAACAATCTCCAGCGCCGGCATCGCCGGCGAATCAGGGATCCGGGGTTCGAGGAACTCCACCCCGAGAATGACCAGGGCATGGGCCAGCGCGGCCACGCCTATGGCATAGGTGAGCCGCTGTGACGGATTGAGATCCGCGGCTTTCACTCACTGGCACCGGTCTGCGGTTCGAGCAGGCGATCGACGCTGGCGGCAATCAGGCCGCTGACCAGGCCAAATACTAGGGCGGCTGTGAGCAGGATGGGCGCCAGACTGAGAATGGCCGGATGCGGGATGAACAGCAGGTATGCCACCGTGATCTGTCCCGACATATGGGTCAGGGCCGCGGCAATACTGAGCCCCACCGCCCCGATATAGGGGCGTCCGAGCCGACCGACCAGGCCGAGAACCAGCAGGGACACGGCGGCACCGGTGGCGCTCAGCAGGAAGGTGGGGCTGAGAAACGTGCCAATGAGAAGACTGCCGACCAGCACCCTGAGGGCCGCTACCCATGCCGCGGTGCGGAATCCGTAGCGGAGATAGACCACCACCGTGATTACGTTGGCCAGGCCCGGTTTGACACCGGGCATGGGACTGGGAAAAGCGGCCTCCAGTATGTGGATCGCAATGGCGAGGGCGGCCAGCCCGGCGATGAGATGATCCTCGCGGTCCGGGGCCGCGGGGCTCTCGATTTCTTGCAGCCTGGCGGTCATGGGGTCAGAGATTTATCGCATCGAACTCGCGCGCGCCACCCCTGATCTCGATGACGACGCCGTTCGGCAGACAGGCGGCGACTTCACCGGTGCGTTCGATCCAGCCGGTATGAACGCAGTAACGGGCCGGGCAGGGCGAGTCCGTGAAGCGGATCCGCCCGTCTGACACCCGGATGACGCTCTCGCCCAGCACGCCATCCACGGTCACCGTCCGCTCTTCCTGCAACGGCAGTTCCCGGTGTATTGTCTGACCCACGAAGACCACGGCCGTGTCCCCGGCCGATCGGGGTCCCCAGAAAAGAGCATACGACGCGCCCACCAGGGCTGCGCCGAAGGCCAGAACGAGCAGATCGGCGGGCCGCACAAGTTTCATGAGATATCGCGGATCTCCACCGCAGGGGCTTCCTCTCGCAGCATCGTGACCCGGTCGCGCATCTGGGGAGACATCTGGATGATGTCGTCCTGATCGACGACCATCACCTCGCGGATGCCGAGAGCCCGGGCCACCGCCGGCCAGTGGCCCAGGCCCGCAACCATCAACGCCGTGCAGGCCGCATCACTCTCGGCCGCGGATGAACCAATGATCGTCACCGAGACGATTTCCCGGGTGGGATAGCCGGTTCTGGGGTCGAGAATATGATGGTAGCGCGTGCCCTTGTACTCGAAATACCGTTCATAGTCCCCGGACGTGAAAACGCTCTCGTCTCCCGAGACCTCGATGGACGCGAGTATGCCTGTTTTCCGGGGCTCCCTGATGCCGATTTTCCACGGCCGGGCGCCATGTCGACCGATGGCCCGGAGGTCGCCGCCGGCGTTGACTATGGCGTCTCGAACGCCAGCAGATCTCAGCAGCATGATGGCCCGGTCCACGGCTTCGCCTTTTGCGAACGCGCCCAGATCGATAGCCGTACCGGATGCCCCGGCGAGGATGCCCCGTTCGCCGTCCCAGATCTGTGGCAGTGGTTTCCCGGCATCCAGAACCTGCTGAATGCGCGTCGCCGGAGGAGGGGCGTCCGGAAGCGCCTCGGCGTCATGGAATCCCCACAGTTTCACGAGCTGGCCCACCGCCGGATCAAACGCGCCGCCGGTGGCCGCGGAAATTTGGCTCGCCCGGCTCAGCAGGTCGGCAAGATCCTCGTCGGGGCGCGCCTCGTCTCCGGCAGCCAGAGCCGAATTCAGTTTGGCCAGCGCGCCGTCCGCCCAGGGGTCCCATGCATCCTGCAGCTTGAGAAAAAGGGTCTCGACATCTCGCGCCGCTTTTTCCGCTGCCGCGGTCGGGAAGTCATAAATGGTGACTTCGACCAGGGTCCCCATGGCCGTAAAACGATAGCGGATCTCCGGCGGTTCCCGTGCGCAGCTCAGGCAGATGAACGCTGCCAGGGCGATTGCGGTCAGCCGAATCGTGACCTGCGACAAACCGGTTGCCGTCAAAGTCGCGCCTCGATGGCGTCGAACAGAAGCCCGGCGATGTTATCTCCGAAGAAGCGCTCGAGTTCCCGGATTCCCGTCGGGCTGGTCACGTTGATCTCCGTGAGGTAATCGCCGATGACGTCAAGACCGGCGAAGATGATTCCTTTTTCCCTGAGAACCGGTCCGACCCGCTCGCAGATCCAGCGGTCTCTGGCGGTAAGTTCGCGCCCCTCCGCCCGCGCGCCCACCGCCAGGTTGCCCCGGTTATCCCCGGGAGCGGGAATTCGTGCCAGCGCGTGGGGATAGGGCTGGCCATCGATGAGGAGGATCCGCTTATCGCCTCCCTCGCTGATTTCCTTGATGTACTGCTGGGCCATCGCGAAACGTTCGCCGGATTCGGTGATGGTCTCGAAGATTACGTTGCTGTTGGGGTCGCCGGCGTGAACGACGAAAATCGAGCGCCCGCCCATGCCGTCCAGGGGTTTGACCACGATGGAACCCAGATCGGCAAGAAAGGCCCTGATTTCCTCCATGGAGCGCGTGATCAGCGTCGGGGGGCAGCACTCGGCGAACCACATCGTATAGGCTTTTTCGCTCACATCCCTCAGGCTGTTGCTGCGGTTTACCACCAGGCAGCCCGCCTCCTCAGCCCGTCCGAGCAGGTAGGTCGTATAGATATATTCCATGTCGAAAGGCGGATCCTTCCGCATCAGGACGACGTCAAGATCACCTGCGGGCTCCGGAACGGCCTCGTCCAGATCGAACCAGTCGGTCTTGTCGTCGCGCACGGTGAGCCCCCGGGTCCGGGCTCGGAGATGACCATCGCGAACCCAGAGATCGGCCTGTTCCATGTATCTGATTTCCCAGCCCCGTGCCTGGGCTTCCAGCAGCATCGCGAGGGTACTGTCCTTGACGGGCTTGATGGAGCTTATGGGATCCATGACGACGCCCAGGCGTCGGTTTTGCTGATTCATCTGGGGAAAATCTCCTGACGAGGTTCCGCGCCCGGGTCCTGAAATTCGGGCATTCGTAATATAGCAGCATGCGGCTGCCGGCCATGTCTCTCCCTGTCGGGCGATCCCGCGTGGCGACCACCGCTTCAATATGTTAAAAGGCGTGTCCAATGCAGGGAGTTGCCGGGCGGCTGCTGCGGCCACCGCGATGCGGGCGTTGGCCGGCTCCGCGGGACCTGGCTGCCGGCGCCGAGGAGAACAGTGTGGAGAGGGTGAATCCGAAGGATCTGCGCGGTCTGAAAGTCCTCGTCATCGACGACAGCAAAACCATCAGGCGGACGGCCGAGACACTACTCTCCCGCGAAGGCTGCGAAGTGTTTACGGCGATGGATGGCTTCGACGCCCTGTCAAAGATTGCCGATCATCACCCGGACGTGATTTTCGTCGACATCATGATGCCCCGGCTGGACGGGTATCAGACTTGTGCGCTGATCAAGCACAACAAGGTATTCCGGGCCACGCCGGTGATCATGCTGTCGAGCAAGGACGGCCTGTTCGACCGTGCCCGGGGCCGGATCGTAGGTTCGGAGCACTATTTGACCAAACCCTTCACCAAAGATGAGCTCATCAATGCGATTCGCGGCCAGCTTTGCGCTTGAGCCCGGCGCGCAATCCCGACGAGGAGGATAAGGACCATGTCTCTTGTTCTGGTCGTTGACGACTCGCCCACGGAGGTGCATCTGCTCCGCCAGTATCTGGAGCGGCATGGTTACGAGACCGAGGCTGCCGAGGACGGCCAGGAGGCCGTGACCAAAGTCCGCGAGCTCCAACCCGATCTGGTACTGATGGATGTGGTCATGCCGGGAATGAACGGTTTCCAGGCGACACGCGAGCTTTCCAGGGATCCCCGAACCGCCCGCATCCCGGTCCTGATGGTGACCACGAAAGGAGACGAGACGGACCGTATCTGGGGAATGCGGCAGGGCGCGGCTGATTATCTGGTGAAACCGATTACCGAGGCCCAGCTCGTGGAACGGGTCAAGGCGGTCCTGGAGGGATGATGCAGGACGCGCCCACGACAATTGGCTCGCGCGCACCATTCCGGAGGTGCCCCGCGTGAACCAGACGGTGGCCCTGAAGGAACTGACGGGCAGCCCCTTCGATCTGCTGGCGGAGATGGAGCGTCGGGGGCGCCGGGCCGCGGCCGACAGCCTTGGCCAGGCGGAAAACGAGTGGGTCGGGCTGGCGTTCCGTCTTGGCGAGGAAACATTCGTTTCGTCCCGTGACGAAGTGCGCGAAGTCCTCGTGTACCCGGAACACAAGTCGCGGGTTCCGGGCGCGAAGGGCTGGATGACGGGTCTGGCGAACGTCCGGGGACAGCTGTTGCCCGTCATTGACCTGAAGGCATTTCTGGGCGGCGCGGTCAGCCGCCCGGGCCGAGAGACGCGGTTGATCGTGGTGAACCACCGCGACGTGCCCGCGGGACTTGTGGTCGACGAAGTGATTGGATTCAGGCGCTTTCCGAAGAGCCAGAGAGTTGCGGAAGCCCCTGACGCGCTGTTGCGCTGCGAGCGCTATCTGAAGGGGGCGTTTCGCCACGATTCGGAAACTCTTCCCGTTTTCGATCTGACCGGGCTCGTGGAAAGTCCGCAATTTCTGAAGGCGGGGGATCTGCCGACCTAGGTCGGTGTTTGGGGATTTAGGTAACAAGCATGGATGAGAAGAAAACAGGAGCCAGGTGGCATCCGTTTATCGGGACGATGACGGTCGTGCTCCTGGTGCTCGCCGCAGCCAGTCTCTTCTACGCTTTCCAGGGCGCCGCCAGGACCGCCGCGATGGAAGAGCAGAGAAATAATTTCAGGCTGGCCGTGTCGGACATGGCGACGTCGGCCCTCGCTGCCGCTGGTGGTCAGGCCGCCGCCTTCGACGTGCTCGGCAGTTCCACCGACGCCGCGGCCAAGGCCCTTGATTCGCTGCCGGCGGACGACCGGCCGGCCGCCTATCCCGGTCTTGCCGCCGCAGCCGAGGAGGTGACCGGGAACCGGCAGTATGTGATGGCCGCGTGGGCAGCGGCCGCCGATGCCGGTACGGCCGTCTCGACCATCGAGGGAAGTCTCACGCCACTCGCCGATGCAGTCCCGCCGGAATCCATTGAGATCGTGAAGGAGATCGACAGTCTGGCTCTGCGGGTATCCTCGGGAGTGCAGTCCATGGCGGCCGGCGCCGGCGATCCGGATGTCCTGAGTCGTCTGGCTGGAGACGACGAGCTTCGTCTGGGAAGGATTGTCCTGGGTCTGGCTGGTGAGGACGCAACCCTGGGCCTGATCCCGGTCACCGGGGACGAAAACGCGGCTTCACTGAAGGAGCTTGTCGCGGGTTACCGGAAGCTCAGCGATGCGTTGATCGCGGCCGTCGCGGCTGCAGAAAGAACCGCTGCGGCTCACCGGTCGGCCTCGCAGGTCGTGGTCCGGGCCGGCGAAGCAGAAAAACAGATGGAAACGGTGGGGCCGGTATTGCCCGGCGGACTGTCGATCGGGCCGCTGCGGCTGACGGATCCGAGGCTGGGCCTCGGGCTCCTGGGGGCCGCCCTGTTGCTGGCACTGGTCGGAGCCGCCATGAGTTTCTCCGGGGAAGACACCCGAAGGGCGGCGGAGCGGCAGGCCCGACAGAACGAGCGCAATCAGGCGGCGATTCTCAGGCTCCTGGATGAACTGGGCAGCCTGGCCGATGGCGATCTGACGGTCCAGGCCACCGTCACGGAAGACATCACGGGGGCAATTGCCGACTCCATCAATTACGCAATCGAGGCGTTGCGGGAACTGGTGACCACAATCAACGACACGGCGATCAAGATCGACGGCGCGGCGCGGCAGACACAGGCAACCTCCGGGCACCTGGCCCAGGCGAGCGAAACCCAGTCCAAGCAGGTGTCAGACGCCACGGAATCCATTGCCCGGATGGCCGCGTCCGTGGAGGCGGTGTCCGGAGATGCCGAGCGGTCCGCCGACGTGGCCCGCCATTCCGTGGACGTGGCCCATAAAGGCGGCGAAGCGGTGCGCCGGACCATCGAGGGGATGAACGCGATCCGCGAGACGATCCAGGAGACGTCGAAGAGAATCAAGAGACTGGGCGAAAGCTCACAGGAGATCGGCAACATCGTCGAGCTGATCAACGATATCGCCGAGCAGACCAACATCCTGGCGCTCAATGCCTCCATCCAGGCGTCAATGGCCGGCGAGGCGGGCCGGGGATTCGCTGTCGTGGCCGATGAGGTTCAGCGTCTCGCCGAGCGGTCCACCAACGCCACCCGCCAGATCGAGGTGCTGGTCAAGACCATTCAGTCGGATACCAACGAGGCGGTGGTTTCGATGGAGCGCAGTACCACCGACGTGGTAGGCGGCGCGCTTCTCGCAGAGAACGCCGGTGCCGCCCTGGAGGAGATCGAAAGCGTCTCTAACCAGATTGCCAACCTCGTTCAGAATATCTCGGGTACGTCACGGGAACAGGCGGTGGCGGCTGCCGACATTACGCGCAACATGGGCGTCCTGCGCGAGGTGAGCTCGCAGACCGCAGAGGCAACCGGCGCGACCTCCGAATCCATCGGCAAGCTCGCAGATCTCGCCACCCAGCTGCGCAATTCCGTCGCCGGCTTCCGGCTGCCCGAGACTTCCGGCGGGTCGGTGGAACATGAATTCCCGGAGAGTTTCAGGGACGCCGGCGAGCCGAAAGCGGCCGATGCCTGAACTCCCCATCAGAACCCCGGCAGTTTCCCGCACTGACGCATGAGCGAAGCCGTATCACAGACCCTCGTCTGGGTTAACGAAGAACTGGCCACCACCCTGCAGGAGGCCCGGCAGGCGCTGGAGGACTTCATCGAGCGGCCGGAAATCAGTAATTCCCTGTCCAGATGCGCCGACCGTCTGCACGAAGCCCACGGTGCGCTGAAACTGACCGAGGTGGAGGGAGGCGCCCTGCTGGCCGATGAAATGGAGCAGGTGGCGCACTTCCTTCTGAAGAATCCCACCGATTCCCGTCGTCGAACGGAGGGCCTCGACGCCCTGACCCGCTCGATGGTCCAGCTGCCGGCCTACATGGAGCGGGTGATCAGCGGCGGAGCGGATATCCCGCTGGTGCTTCTGCCCCTGCTGAACGATCTGCGCGCGGTCAGGGGCCAGCCTCTGCTGTCCGAGAACACCCTGTTGCTGCTCAACCTGCCGACGGACAGGTCGATCGCCGCGGCCCGGACCCGTCAGCAGCCGGAAACCGATGAGAGCATACGGCAGCTGGGACGCCGTCTCCGGGCCCGTTACCAGTCGGCCCTTCTCGGCTGGATCCGGGGCCAAAACCCCGACAGCAGCCTGGCAGCCATGGCGGACGTGATGGATTCGCTCGAGAAGGCGGCGACGGAGGACCGGAGCTATCAGCTCTGGTGGGTCACCGCTGGGGTCATCGAGGCGCTTCGTCAGGAAGGGCTGGAAAGCAGCGCATCGGTCAAGCGTTTGCTGGGGCAGGTGGACCTGCAGATCCGGCGCCTGGTGGACGAGGGTGAGAGGGTCATCGAGGCCGATCCGCCTTTCGAGCTGATCAACAGCCTGCTTTTCTACGTGGCTCGCACCACTTCGAGGGGGCGTCGTGTCTCGGAAATACGCAAGGCTTTCAGTCTGGCCGATCTCATGCCGCAGCAGCATGAGCTGGCCGAGGCCAGGGACAGTCTGTCGGCGCCCAGCATCAAGCTCATGCAGACCGTGGGTGCGGCGATCCGGGAGGATCTCACAAGGGTCAAGGACGTTCTGGATATTTTTGTTCGCACCGGCCTGAACCGGGTCGAGGAACTCACGGGCCAGCTCGACCTGCTCAGGAAAATCGGTGACACGCTTGGAGTGCTGGGGGTGCCGGCGCTCAAGGACGCGGTCCTGTCGCAGGAAGCGTTACTGCGTGATATCGCGGAGGGACGGGCGCAGCCCGACGAAGAGACTCTTCTGGGGATCGCGGCGATCCTGATCGAGGTGGAATCCAATCTGGACGGACAGCTGGTCAGCCTGGTGGTGGAAAACGAGAGCGCCGCGGGCGATACCGAGGACCTGGCGGAAATCGAGGCCCACAGGGATTTCGAGGCGGTCACTTCAGCGGTCCTGCGTGAATGCATCGCCAACCTGGAGCGGGTGAAAGACGCGATCGTGCTGGCGCTGGAGGCTCCGCTGGAGCCAAGGGTACTGGACGAGGTGCCCTATCTCCTGAAGGGGATTACCGCCGGGCTTTTGATGCTGGATCGGAGCCGGGCGGTTTCGTCGGTGGAGAGGATCGGCAGCCAGATCCGGCGCTGGCTGTCCATAGGAGATGCGGTGCCCAGCATGGAGGCGCTTGATCGGCTCGCGGACGCTATCGCCAGCATCGAGTACTACATGGAGACCATTCAGGGCGGCCGAAGCGATCCAATGTACATGCTGGACAATGCTGAGACCTGCCTGGCCGCCCTCGACGCCATTCCGCGGGAGCCGGTTCTGCCGCCCGCCGGCGGCCCGGCCCGGGGCGCGGAGACCGTCAGCCTCGAATCCCTCGCGCGAGCCGTGGCTCCTGTCGAGGAGGAGCCGGAGAAAAAGGTCCCGCAGGACGAGGAAGTTCCTGCGGAAGCCGAAAAGACCCGGGTCATGCCCAGACCCGCGCCGCCGCCGGAAATAACGACCATGCCCCCGCCGCGGGTGGGACCGCAGGCAGGCCGGATCGACCCGGAGCTGCTGGAACTGTTTATCGAAGAAGCCGGGGAGCTGACGGACACCGCGCAGGCACGATTCCCGGCATGGCAGTCCGAGCGGGATTCGGAGGCCCTCGCGGACATCCGGCGGCAGTTCCACACGCTCAAAGGCAGCGGCCGGATGGTGGGGGCCGAGGTGATCGGCGAGTTTGCCTGGTCCATCGAGAACCTGCTCAACCGGATTATCGCCGGCACCGTGCAATCCACCGACGCCATCGTGTCATTCGTCGGGAAATCCATAGAAGCCCTGCCGTCACTCGTCGAACAGCTGGAGTCCGGGGCCGAGCCGGACATCGAAGTCCAGGCCTTCATCGACCAGGCGAATGCCTTTGCAGAAGCCAGGCCCGAGGCTGAGGAGATGCTGGTCAGGACCCTGGCAGGAGAGGCTGTCGAGGAGGCCGAGGCCGAGGGCGGTGAGATGGATCCCGTTCTTCGGGATATTTTCACCAAGGAGGCCTCCGAACACCTCAAGGTTCTCCAGGCCTATATCGCCTCGCGCCGGGACGAGCCTCCGCCCCACGAGATCACCGAGGAACTCCACCGGGCCTGCCATACGCTCAGCGGCAGCGCCAACATGGCGGGAGTGACGCCGGCGGTGGCCATCGCTGCTCCTCTTAACCAGCTTTTGCGCAGGCTGCACGAGGATCACGCCGGCATCGGGGACGGCGTGCTGAAGCTGTGCGGCAGAGCGGCCGACGAGCTGGAAACCATTATCGACGAGGTACGTCAGGGCCGCATGCCTGCCGGGCAGCCGGAGGCGCTTGTCGAGGCGATTCGGCAGGAGTACTCGGAGCACGTTGTAAGGGCGGAGGCCGGGGAAGAGGAAACGATTATCGAGGCCGGTCTGTCGGTCGGAGAAGAAGCGCGACTGGATCCGGAGATCGCGGCGATTTTCTGCGACGAGGCAGCGGAGCTCCTGGACAATTCGGAAACCGCCCTGGCGCGGTGGCGCGATGAACGGGGGCGCAAGGAGCTGCTGGACGAACTTCACCGGCACCTTCATACCCTCAAGGGCGGCGCTCGACTGGCCGGGGTCATGGTGATGGGGGATCTCAGTCATCAGCTCGAGTCACTGGTCAGTCAGCTAGCAGACGGTCGTGTCCAGGCGTCGGAAGACTGCGTCGGCCTGCTGCAGACTTGCCTGGACGAACTCCACGGCATGAGGGAGACGGTGGAGGGGGGACGACTGCCGGAGGCTGCCGACGATCTCACTCGTCGGCTTGACGCCTTGATTTCGGGTGAGGAAATCGCGCCCGCCGCCGCGGAAGAAGCCCCTGTTTCCGAAATACCCGTGCCCGAGGAAGCGGCGGAGGAAGCGTTCCCGGCGGTCGCGACGGATCAGGAAGCCCCGCCGGCCGGGGTCCCGGCACCGGAAGCGCCGGCTGAGACCGCCGTGGCGGATGAGATACCGGGTGAGGCTGCTGTGCCACGCCGACCCGCGCTGCCCTGTTCGTTCCTGCCTCCTCCGGCGACGGCGCCGGAGGTCAAAGCCATTCACTGGCCGCCCGCTGCTCCGGAAGCACCGGAGGTGATCGAGGCACCTGTCCGACGTCCCCCGCTGGTGCGTCCCGAAGAATTGCCGCCGGCTGCCGCTTCGGCTCAGTGGCGTGCCGTGCCGTGGCCGCCCGCGCCGCCTCCGGAACCCGTCGAGGAGCCGACGGAGCTGCCAACTGAAGAACGCCCCGCCGTCGCGCCGCCGGCATACCTGCCGCCGGCCGCCGCGCCGCCCGAGATCCGTGCCGTGCTATGGCCCCAGGCGGAACGGCCCGTCCCGGCGGCCGGAACGACGGCAGAGGCAGCCGAGCCAGAGGCGCTGCCGACGGAGCCGACGGAAACCCAGCTCCCGGCAGAGGCTGCGCAGGCGGCGGCGGAGCAGCCAGAACCTGCGCTGCAGATGCCGGTCTCGGAGCCCGGGGAAGAGATAGAAAAACCCGTTCCGCCGGGTGAGGGGGAGGAGATTCGGGTCGCTCTCCACGC
>Ga0209536_100000924_pt1 | contig 48292 bp, 52 predicted proteins | sample DeeMarSeWOR28_12_FD_187461 | JGI IMG/M metagenome (GOLD analysis project Ga0209536, IMG submission 187461) | Marine sediment microbial communities from White Oak River estuary, North Carolina - WOR-2-8_12 (SPAdes) (version 2) | ecosystem: Environmental > Aquatic > Marine > Intertidal zone >...
CCGATTTTACCAATACAATCATCAGTACCATGATTCCCACCATCATTACCATTAAGAGAACTATCACCAAAATCATCCAAATGCCACACACCACAAAAATCACTATCCCAAACCCTCTCAGCAAACTCCTGACCACCACAACCAGGATTACCATAATACAAATACAAAACACTATCCACACCTGATGAAAGACTAGGCAAATTCACCCAAGCAACAAGCTCACCAGAAGAACTATCATAAGACTCAACCTCATGATAAAGCTTACTAGCAACACCAGCGCCATCCATAAACAAAACATCATCACCATCAACCTGAGCCTTAACCGCAAGATCAGGATCAACCAGACTAACAAGCACAGGAAAACCAGAAAGATCACCAGCGACCAAAGAATGATTAACCGTTAACTTTTTACGATAAACCCAACCATCATCAAACGGGTCAAAAGGAGGACGACCCTCAGTAATAAAACCAAAAGTCTTCTCAACAGAATCCTCACCATCAGAAACCCTAACAGTCCAACTATAAATCTTATCAACCTCAAGACCACTAACAGGAACACTATATGTTCCACCAGCAACATTATTACCAGAACCAGAACCAATATCAGGATAAGTAGTAACAGAATAACTCATACGATCCCTATCAGGATCACTAATACGGAAACTCAATTCAGATAAAGAAACAGGGACATCCCAAACACCATCAGAAGGAATCTCCTCAGAAATAACAGGTTTTTCATTAGGAGGATAATGCTCAACAGACTCAGCCTGAACAGAAGTAAACAAAGCATAACCATAAAAACTAAAAACAGCAGGAAAACCAGGATAAACAAAAGAAAGACCAACACCAGTAAAACCAATAGCAGTACCAATCTGAGCGCCATCAGCAATAAAACCATGACCAGTCAAAAGATTAGCAGCATAAGAAGAAGCATAAATAAAAGACGACCACATAGAAGCTAAACGAGGCCTAGGAAGCATAACAGGCATAAACATAAAACCAGCACCATAACCCGCAACACCACAAAAAAAAGCAGAACCAACACTAGGAAACGGACCAGGAAGAATATTATCCCTAACACCAGAACCAGAAACAACATTACCAAAAAACCTACTATTCTCAACTAAACCAAGCCACCAAGGATCCAACAAAGAAAACACATCATCCCTAGACAAACCCTCAGGAATAAGACCATAAGAATCCAACAGATCAACAAAATCACTCTTCAAAACACAAGTCTCAACACCATAAGGATCACTAACAACTTTATCCTTCAAAACATCAAACCTATCAGAAATAACACTAGCAACATCAGAAGAAACATCAACCTCACACTCCCTCATACCATACTTATCAAAAGTATAAAAAACCAGTTTATTAAAATCCTTCTCACTATCATAATCTCCACTGATACTAGGAAAAATCCCTGTTCCAACAAAAAGCATTAATATTCCAATAACCAGCATCTTTTTAAACAAATTATTAGGCATATTTCTTTACCTCCCTCTTCGATTACATCAGCTATTTAATATTTAAACATTACATAACTATAGAAATAAAATTCTTATCAAAATAAAGGTAGGATGATCTTTACTATCTCATATTCAAATATCGAAGGGCTCTATTGCTGGTTGGTTATCAAGTTTGAACCAAGGTAAAAGACAAAAAATAAAACCAATCCTACCAGAAATTCTATAAGTGGATTCTTTTAAATCGTCCCAGTAATTATCATACCATAAATTCTTAAGACTACCAAACTCTTGATTAAAAAAAGTAACAAATTTAGCATTTGGTTTGTTATTGATAAAATTGTTATTATAGATTTTACAATTTATAGCATGATTTGTAAAAATTCCACCTGAGTTTTTATTTTTGGCAATATTGTTGTTATAAATAAATAGAGATTTAGACTGTCTTCCACCACGACAGTATATTCCACAAGTATTATTTTCAATAAAATTACCACTAATGTTACCATATACATTGTCATCAATATAGATTCCATTTTTATTTTCAATAATAGTATTTCCAAAAATTGAAAATTTACTATTGGCATTGTGAGCATATATACCATTGTTATTATTATCTAGTAAATTATTGGTGACACTATTATTTAGATAACCATTTAAATAAATCCCATTGTCTGTGTTTGATACAATATTTTGATTTATATTTGTATTTTTTGTATTATGTTTTAAGTCAATTCCGATTTGAGCATTTGAAATATCGTTATATTCAATAATATTACTTGTAGAATTATCCTCTGAACTTATACCAGTAACAACATCTATAATCCTGTTATTTGAAATAATATTATTGTCATTTCCACCTTTAAAACAAATACCAATATTATCAGATATTGTGTTATTTAAGACATAATTATTATCTGAACCCCATATAATTACTCCAACTTCGTTGTTAAAAATGATATTATCTGTGATATAATTATTATAAGAATAAATATCTAATGCAATACCAGCATAACCCTCCTCGTTATTTGTATCAGTTTTAACAGTAAATCCACTGATTGTAATTCCATAATATCTGTTACGAACAAGAACTACATATTGTTTCTCTTTATTGAAAATTATAGTATTTTCTTTACTTTCACCAATGAGATTTACATGCTCTTCATAAATTACAACACTTTCATTATATGTCCCATTAAAAACGTATATAGTATCACCAGAAAAAGAATTTTCAATTCCATCTTGAATTTTATTAAATGGATATTCTTTTGTTCCATCCCAAGGGCCATTGACATTATCATCGTCTACATAAATAGTATCTGGTTCTTTTACAAAAAGATAGGGGATAAAGTTTCCATTTTCTTTTGAATAAATATCAGCTTCTCTTTGCCCTTCAGGATAAAAGTTATCATCATCTGAGATTATCCATCCAAAATTTTCAAATCGACCTTCTATGAAGTTTCTAACATCATTTGTTACATCAAATTCTAACCAAACGTTAGGATAATCTGGTACTAATAAAACATCAGTTGGTGTTGCTTCATATGAAGGTTGAGTATTCCAAGTAACATTATATTCATCCCAATTATTAGTAATCCTATATAAACTATATTTTCTATCATTTGGTTCCTCGATATAATCATAATAATAAAGATATAATTTAGCGAAAACATTTGTTTCTGAAGAAATTGAAGAGGTATTAAACTTTAATAATGCATCTTCCTCAAAATATCCATTACCGTTACGTCCAATTTTAATATAGTTTAAAGGACCATAATTTTCATCGGGAAGGATTTTTTCAATAAATGTATCATCTGAGGGGTAAAGTGTCCAACTATTACCTTTAAAATCATTAACATTTTTATAATCATTTTCTTCAATTGACTCTTCAAATATTAATTCGTTTAGTTCATTTTCATGGTTTATTTTAGTTTTATTATAACTAATTGCTGTTGATGGTGAAATTACAATACCAATAAATAAAATGAAAACTCCAATTACCAGAGTTTTCCTTATTATTTTGACTTTATTTATCATTCTTTAACTGTCTCCCCTATTTAAATAATAATATACACGATATTTAAATGTTACATAATATATTATTTTTATAATTATAAAATATAAATCTTCTCTTTGCTAGATTTTATAAATGATTATTTAATTAAAATTTTAAATTTCTAAGGGTTAAAATCATGATAAGAGGTTATTTAGCAACTTTTACAATTTTAATCTTATCAAATAAGATTTTTCCAATTTATTAAAAATAGAAAGTTAGTGATATTAATGGCTGTAGGAAGGGCAACAGATTGGATTATTCTTGGAATTCAAGTAATAGGTTATATAATTATACCGCCACTCATATATTTTTATGGAAAAAAGTTCTTTAATTTGAGCTATGAAACCTTAAATTGGATTATAATATTTGTTGAAATTCCGTTTGCAATTCTTATTATCTATATTTTTTTCAATGAAGCTAAAAATTGGACAGATAAATCTTTTTTTCAGACTATTATTTTTGGTATCTCAATAATTCCATTCATTTTAAGGTTAGATTGGACCTCTGCGTTATTACTTCCACAAATAGTATATTGGGCAACAAAACAATTATCATGGAAGAAAAAAGAAAATTAATTCTTTTATTCTATTTCATTAAAAAGGCTTTATATGCTAGATACGAAGAGTAAATATCTACCTTACAAGTCACCTCATATGGGGAATGCATGCTCATAACAGGTGGGCCTAGATCAATTACTTCCATACCAAGTCTTGAAAAATATTTTGCAACGGTTCCTCCGCCACCGGTATCTACTCTTCCAAGTTCAGCAGCTTGCCATGGGATTTTTTCTTTGTTAAGAAGCGTTCTTATTTCAGAAACATATTCTGCAGATGCATCATTTGCAGCATATTTACCTCCATGACCAGTAAACTTTGACATAACTACTCCACACCCAAGAGTTGATGCGTTTTTCAGTTCAAATACTTCGACATAATTAGGTGTAACAGCAGCATTTACATCTGCCGAAACAACCTTTGATTTAAGCATTACATCATCTGGATCTACCTTTGGGTCTAATTTTTTAATAATAGTACGTAAAAAGGTTGATACTTGAGCAGTAGTGTTACCTTCACTTCCGATTTCTTCTTTATCAACAAAAAGAGCAATTGCCGTATATTCAGGTTTTTTCAAATCAAGTATTGCCTTTAAGCACGTATAAGCACAAGCTCTATCGTCTTGTCCATATGCTCCAATTAGTGACCTATCAAAACCCATGTCTCTAGCTTTAAATGCAGGAACTGCTTCAAGTTCAGCAGATATGAAATCCTCTTCTGTTATCCCATAATCCTTATGTAATTTTTCTAAAATTCCTTCCTTTATCTTTTCACTTACCTCATTTTTAACAGGTTGACTACCTACTGTAACATCCAAGCTTTCACCTGTAATTGCATCATCTAATTTCTTTACAGCTTGTACTTTGTAGGCAAGATGAGGTAACAAATCAGGAACAGAAAATATTGGATCGGAATCATCTTCACCAAGGGCAAATTCTACTTTTTTACCATCTTTTTTTATAACAATTCCATGTAGAGATAAAGGAATTATAACCCACTGATACTTTTTGATTCCACCATAATAGTGTGTTTCAAAAAGAGCGACATTTGAAGAAGTATCTTCATATAATGGAATTTGTTTTAGATCAAGTCTTGGACAGTCTATATGAGAAATAACAATTCTTAGACCGCTACTGATAGGTTTTTTTCCAGTGACAATTATTGCTGCTTCTTTTTCACGATTAATTATTATATTTTTCTTATTAGATTTTGCAATTTCATTTATTTTCTGAATTGCTTCTCTTTCAGTTTTAGCAGAATTTAAAAAAAATTTATAATCTTCACAAAATTCAAAGGCACTTTTTATTTTTGCTTTTGTAAATATCTCCCAAGCTGTTTTCTTTTTGTAGGCGTATTTACTCTCTTTGTCTTTCTTTGAATCCTTCTTTTTACCTTTCTTTGCCATTTGATATCCTCTAAAATAGGCATATAATATTCAAATAAAAAGATAACTAAGGAAAAATTGAAAAGAAAAAAAAGAAAAAATTTTATTATCTTCTTACAACATAAACAACAACTGCAATACCAACAATTACAATTATTACAATAAGTCCAACAAATAAAAGTAGTGGTGATTCTTCTCCAGAGTTACCATCTCCATTAGTTGAGCCACCATTAATTTTAATAGTTGAAGTGTTAAAACCGATATTTCCCTCATTATCAGTAACAAAAAGTTGAACTTCATATTCTCCAGGGGCATCAAATGTAAATTCTGGATTTTGTTCAGAAGAATCTATTTCTAAATCCTCATCAAAATGCCATTCCCATTCGTAAGGTTCTTTTCCTCCATTAGCCTCACCAAAAAATTGAATGGCTTCATCAACTTTTCCTTCACTTGGACCATCAATTGTAACTTGAATTGTAAGAATATTTGGATAAATATCATAATATGGATCTTCCATTTGTTCATTGACCTTTGCTGTATATATCGCCATTGACACATAATCCTCATCATCACTTATTAAATTGAATTTAAAGGTTAGTTTTTTTGTATCAAATCCTGTTATTGTGATATCTAGGTCCTCATCACCTTCCTCAGTGGTTACTATCCCATATTCTTCTTCTAATCCACCAACATTAAAATAAGCGTAAGTGTATAGATTTTCAGAAGTCTCCAATTCAAGAGTCAATAATAAACCGGATGATTTTTTAATATTACCAACAAATTCAAGTTCTAATGTAACTTGGTCATCTTCTTTTTGGTAAGTAATTTCATCAAAATCAATATCGGTAATATCTGGATTAGTTCCACCTGTTTCATCAATTACATCACCTGATCCATCATAAAATACTTTTGTTTCATCTGCTGCCATAACAGTAGAAGTAGCAGCTATAAGGTATGCACAGATTATTAAACCAGCTATCAATATTTTTTTATTCATATTAATCACTTTTCCATTTAGTATAGCAACCTGCTAAACAAGACCCTGTTTATAAAATTTGTTTTTCAAATATTGTAAAAAATCTAATGTCATAAATTTTATTTTAAAATAAATTTTTGTATTAAATTAAAATTCAATATCTAACCATTAAATTATTTCAATTTTTTCTTTAAATCTTGTACTGTGGTTGAAAATTCATCTAATGTTGATTCAAGAGTACCTAATACTTCATGTATTCTATCAGTTATGACAGCTCCATTACGTGAAGGAGTAATTAAACCATCTTTTTCAAGGGTTCTCAAAGAGTATCTTATCATATGTTGTGGTTGTCCGGTCATTTGAGATAATTTTATAATTCCTATTGGGCCATGTTCCTGAACATTTTTTAAAACATTTAAATGTCTTGATAACAAATCTAACTCTTTTTCAGCAACACTTGTTATACTTGATTTATTATTGACTTTTTCACCCAATTAAGCACCTCCTGTCAATTGTTAACATAATACATTACTATTATATATCTTTTACGAAGACTTTCTTTAAAAGTATATAAATAATATAATTTTGTAAAAGAAAAAATATAAGACTTATTATTTGCATTCGGTATTTCATGGCCACAGGATTTGCACTTTTATCAATAAGCCCATTACATGAAAAAGAAGTATTTAATGCTCTAAATAGTATCAATGAGATATCTGAGGTTCACCCTCTATTTGGAGAATATGATATTCTTGTAAAAATTAATTGTACAGATATTGATGAGATCGGGGATGTTGTAATTAAGAAAATTAGGTCTCTTAAAGGAATTGTTGATACTAAAACTCTTATTGGAACAAGAAGTCTAGAAGGATTTCAATAAAATTATTATTTTTTTCTTTGTTGTCGAGCAAGGTATCTAAATCTATTTTCAATCATAAAAATATGAGCAATAAATCTAATTTCGTACCTTTCTTCTTCGCTTGATACTTGCCCTACAATCAACATTCATTTACCTTCTATTCGTTTCATGTTAATTGATAACATGATACTATATATTATATTATTTAACTCGTTAATATATATAGATTTCTATTTTTTCAAATATATTATTTAAATAAAATTTAGCTACTGCATTTAAATATAATATATACTAATATATAATATAAATGAAGAAGGCGATAATTCTATTAATAATTATAATAATGTGTTCAACAAGTCAAGTAACAAGTCAAAAAATGGAAAATTACTCTTCATTAATTTTTAAAAAAATAATATATGTAGACGATGACAATATTTATGGCCCATGGAATGGAACTGAGGAACATCCCTATAGATACATAAGAGATGGTATTATTAATTCAACAAATGGAGATTTTGTTTTTGTTTATAATGGAATTTATAATGAAACTATTAAAATAAACAAGTCAATAAGTTTGGTAGGTGAAAATAAAAACTCAACAATAATTGATGGGTCTTATAATCAAGAGATAATAAATCTAACAAAAGATAATATAAAACTTATTAATTTTACAATTAGAAATTCAGGTGGTAATCCTTATAATTCTGCTATAAGGATAAATTCTAACAATTCATTAGTAAAAAAATGTGAAATTTATAGATCCAAAGTTGGAATTTTATTAAATAATAATATTAAAAATACTATAGATAATTGTACATTTTATAAAAATGGACAAGGAATTTTATTTGATTCATCTGATAGTAATTTTATTTCCGGCTGTGTATTTACACATAACTCAATAGGAGTCCAATTTGAAAAATCAAAAAATAACAATATATCCTACTGCTACACCTACGAAAATGGAATATCATTTTATTTAAATGATTCAAAAGAAATCAATATCTATCAATGTAATATAAGCGATAACTCAGTCAATCTTGGAGGGGTTTTTATTGAAAACTCATTTGATGTTACAATCGGAAATTCAATTATTGCTCATAACGGAGCTGGTATTAGTTTATCTTCTTCAAGTGGAATTTCAATTTTTCATTGTGATATTATTAAAAATACTCATTTTGGAATAGCAATGCGTAGTCCATCGAAAAATATATTAGTAGAAACTTGTGAAATTGTAAAAAATTATAGATACGCAATTTACATTGAAAAATTAAATTCATGTATAATTAAAAACTGCAATATTTACAAAAACAATCTATATGATATATATTCACGATTAGTGAGATGTAGCGCTAGATTAAATTGGTGGGGTTCAATATTTGGTCCAAAATATATTGAAAGTTTGTATAGAGGGAGAATAACTGTTTTTTTAAGTAAAATAAGATGTTTTCCTTGGTATCTTAGACAAATAAAAGATATTGGTGCTAATTGGAAGGGAAATGAACCTTACTTAAAAAAAATAAATATAGGTTTACAACAAAAAATTTTTAATTTTACTGGAAAAGACATTGATGAAGATGGACTACCTGACTGGTGGGAGGAAAAATGGGGATATAGTCCTTTTATTTGGGATGATCACAAACATCTTGACCCTGACAATGATGCATTAAATAATTTTGAAGAATGTTATACTGATAAATTTGGTTCAAATCCTTTCTATAAAGATATATTTCTTGAAATAGATTGGATGGAATCAAACCATCCTGATATCTCAAACAAACCTTCTGAAAATCTTACAAAAGAAATAGTTTCAATTTTTAAAGAGCATAACATTGCATTACATATCGATATTGGCAATTTAGATGGAGGTCAAGAAATACCAATATGTAATTCAGCATTTTCATACTCAAAATTACAGGATCTATACTGGAAATATTTTCTACAAAACGATTTAAACAATCCTAGAAAAGGAATATTTCATTATGGAATTATTTGTAATTATTGTCCGGATCTAAATTTTCCATTTTTTGGATGGGATCAGTTTGATTCATTTGCAATATCTGCAAAATGGTTAAAGGAATCAAATCCTTTAACAAGTATGGAAAACCTCATTGGAGGAGCTCTTGTTCATCATCTTGGTCATACATTAGGTTTAATTGCAGATACTTATGGGGGAATTGATAATACTGGATCTTCTCAAATATTTTCTATTCAATGGCTAAAATATAGAAATTACAAAAGTTGTATGAATTATCATTATAAATATAAAATATTAACATTTTCAGATGGAACAAATGGTCGTGGAGATTTTGATGACTGGAAAAATCTTGATTTTTCTTTTTTTAAAAATACCATTTTCTAAAAAGATATAGATTAGATTTTCAATAAATATATATAGACAAAAATATATATTGAAAATATTAGCAATATCGGAGGAAATTATCTGAATAAAAAAATTCTTTGCATATTTATAATCATTATATTTTTACCAACAGCTTTAAGTCAATCAATATCTCCTAGTGAAATGATATTTTCATCTATAGTTTCAAAAATAATATACGTTGATGATGACAACATAAATGGTCCTTGGAATGGATCACAGGAACATCCCTATAAAACAATAAATGATGGAATATCCAATGCAACAGAAGGTGATACAATATTTGTTTTCAATGGTATATATTATGAAAATGTGATAATTGATAAAAGATTAAATTTAATTGGTGAAAATAAAAGTTTGACTATAATTGATGGCCAATATCATAATCATATTATCAAAGTAGTTGAAGATGGTTTATATATTGAAAAATTTACTATAAGAAATTCTGGTGGATTCAAAGATAATGCTGGAATAAAACTTATTTCAAATAATAATACTATTAAAGATTGTAAATTTTATAGAACAAAATCTGGAGTTTATATAAATAATAGTTTTGACAATAAAATAAAAGACTGCATATTTCATACAAATGGGGAAGCAATTTACATTAAATCATCAAATATATGTAAAATAGAAAATAGCTGTTTTTATCATAACGGTATTTGTGTAAATATTCAGGATTCTAATGGAATCGATATCAACAATAACTATGAACACACAAGTGGTTATGGTTTTTTAATAAACGATTCATTAAATATCAATATTTCAAATTGTGCATTTTATGACAACAATGATAATGGAGGTGGCTTACTTATCACAAATAGCAATGAGGTTCATATTTTTAACTGTAATTTAGTTCACAACGGTCATGGTCTTAATTTATATAATTGTAATAATGTTAAAATTTTAAATTCTGATTTTATTTGGAACACACATTTAGCTATTAGAATTGGACTAAATACCCGAAAAGTAATTATTGAAAATTGTGAAATTGCAAATGGTTTTAGATATGGGATAACTGCTGAAAAATGCAGATTTAAACTCAGAAATAATAATATTTATTCAAATCTTTTTGGACTAGAAATCAAGAAGTCATTAATTGATGCTAGAAAAAATTGGTGGGGGTCTAGCTTTGGACCAGCTTTACTTAACAGAAAAGTAAAAGATAGAATTTATTTTAAATTAGGATTTATTAGATTTTTACCATGGCAAATTAGAAAAAATGAAAATGCAGGATCAAACTGGGAGATAGATTATGATAAATATGAAAATGAAATCGATTTGTATAGATTTAAACAAATAGAGTTACAAGGAGATGATACTGACAATGATCTTGTTCCAGATTGGTGGGAGGAAAAATGGGGATATGATCCATTTTTTTGGAATGACCATGAAAATCTTGATCCTGATTTCGATGGTTTAAATAATATAGAAGAATGCTATACTGATCAATGGAACTCCAGTCCCATAAAAAAAGATATTTTTATTGAATATGATTGGATTGAGTCAGCAAATTCAAATACATCATCAAATAAACCCTCAGTAAAATTTTCAAATCAATTGATCAAGGTTTTTTCAAATCATAATATTACCCTTCATCTTGACTATGGAAACCTAGGTGGGGGTGAGATGATACCTTTAGTTTCTGAATTTTCCATGTCTGATTTACGTGATATGTATTGGGATTATTTCCTTCATAACGATTTGAATAATCCAAGGAAAGGAATTTTTCATTGGTGTCTTATAAGTGATTATGGTCCTTATCCTGGTCTTCCAGGTTTTGCTGTTGTTGGTTGGGATCATCTTGATAGTTTTGAGATATCTGCACAAAGAATAAATGATGTACATCGCTTTAAAACTAAAGGTTACATAATAGCAAGCATAACAATGCATGAATTAGGTCATAATCTAGGTTTAGTTGTTGATGACCATATTGGAATTGATAACAATATTGCAAATATTCCTTTTTTATTACAGGCTTTTAAAATTATACGCTACAAGTCCTGTATGAACTATATGTATACCTACTCCATACTTGACTATTCTGATGGCTCACGTGGTATAAACGATTTTGATGATTGGGGGAATATTGATTTTACATTTTTTAAAAATACTCATTTTGAATGGCCGAAGGATTAATCCTCTTTCCATTTTGTAAATATCACACCAAGTGAAAAAAATATTATTGCAAATGCTATAACAAAGCCCATGAAAAATAAAGTCTTGTCGATATCACCATAAATTACAGCATTTCTTAGAGCCTCATTTACATAGTAAAGAGGTAAAAATTGAGCAATGGTCTGTAGAATATCTGGCATCTGGTCAAGTGGAAAGAATGTTCCTGCAAGAAACATCATTGGAAACGTAATTGCACCTCCCGCAACATCAGCTGTCTCTTGGTCTTTAACGAACCTTCCTATCAACATTCCAAGACCTGAGAACATAAAACTTGTTCCAATAATTATTATAAAAAAGAATATGTTCATCTGAATGCCAATCCCCCAGACCAGTATTCCAACTATCAAAATTACAAAGGTAGAAATAAAAGAAAGAAACATCATAAATAACATCTTTGAAAATATCCAATCATATCTAGTAACAGGCATTGTAAGTAGCTTTCTTAAAATACCATCCTTTCTATATTTTGTATTTCTTTCAATGCTTCCATAAACCATAGAATTCATTATAGTAAAACCAATCATCCCTGGTACAAAATAATCAATAAAATCAAACTCTTCACCAAGTATAGACTCATGATTCATTCCCACAACATTACGGCTGTTAGTTATTATATTGTTATATTCGTTCAACATCCCAGAAATAATGCTTTGAGCTATAGGACCGGTTGTCTGCTCAGTTGGATCAGTATAGTATGTGATGTTTATTGATACAGTGTTATCCCCGAAATATTCCTGAATGGTTTCACCAAAATCAGAAGGTATTTGTATTCCTATTATGAAATCGTTTTCCTGCATGTATTTAGCCATTTCAGCATCGTTATCCACAGTTGTTATGTTGAAAAATGTGGATTCCTCTAACATCTCTATGAACTGAGTTGATAAATCTGTGTCGTCAAAGTTTTGAACTGCAAGTTTATATTCAATGTCGCCCTGACCCGAAAAAATAGCTCCAAAAATCAATATGAGTAGAACTGGAAAAAGAATTGTCCAAAAAACTGTTCCTTTTGAACGAAGCCAAGATCTGACACTAAGAGATAGATCTGTCTTAATAAACTTCAGGTTCATCAGCTTGCCTCCCTTAGTTTTGCACCAGTGAGCTTTAAAAAGATCTCTTCAAGATTTGACCTTCGAATATCAATGGTACTATAATCAACACATTCATGTTTTAGAAATGATAAAACCTCAAGTATTTGCTCTTTATATTTTATTTTAATAGCGATATCTCCGTTTCCCTCACTGATTGTTTCAAAATCGTTTTCCTTAAGTTTACTAATAATATCTTTTGATTTGCAATCCTTAATTCTTAAAATATTTTCATCGCCATATTTATTAATCAACTCTTCAAGGGCTCCTTCAGCAATAATTTTTCCCTTATGAATTATCACAATTCTATCAGCAAGATACTCTGCTTCTTCCATGTAATGGGTTGTAAGAAAAATGGTCTTTCCCTTCCTTCGAAGATCAGCAATTACCTCCCAGACCTCTCTTCTTGCTTTGGGGTCAAGCCCTGTAGAAGGTTCATCAAGAAAAATTATTTCAGGGTCATTAACAAGAGCAATAGCTACACCCACTCGCTGTTTTAAACCTCCAGAAAGATTCATGTAAAGCTTATTTTCCTGATCTTTCAAATCCATCATTGATATTATTTCATTAATATCAACATTTTTCTTGTAAAGACTTGCATAATAAAGAAGTGTCTCACGAACAGTGAATCTTTCGAATGAGAAGAATTCTTGAGGAAGTATCCCTATTTTGTCTTTAATTTCATTAAAAAATCTACTTATATCTTTTCCAAGTATCTTTATTGTACCTTCAGTTGGTTGACGAATCGATTCGATCATTTCAACAGTTGTTGTCTTTCCCGCTCCATTAGGTCCTAAAAAAGCAAAAACTTCCCCTTTCCTAACATAAAATGAAATTGAATTTACTGCAATAAGGTCACCATATACTTTTTTTAGGTTAATTGCCTCAATTGCTACATCATCTGATTGAATTTCCTTTTTATAAGTAACTTTTCCCTTTTTACCACATTCAGGACAGGTAACAAGAATAACTTCTCCAGGGTTACCGGAGCTGGTAATAATATTACCACACTGTAGGCATCTAACTTTTTTTTCAATCATAAGTGTTCCTTTTAATTAGCACTGCAATATAAAGAGTGGTATTTATTTTTAGGGATTAAGAAATTTTTTATCAATTAGATTCATATTTTTGTTAAAATTATAAACAATAGGGATTCCTGTAGGTATTTCAACATTTGGAATTTCTTGTTCTGAAATATTTTCTACATGCATTGTTATTGCTCGAAGACTATTTCCATGAGCGGAAACCAGAACTGTTTTACCTTCTATTAAATCTTTTAAAATATGTTTTTTAAAGTAAGGAATTGCACGCTTACAAGTATCTTTTAGACTTTCCCCACTTGGTGGATTGACATCATAACTACGTCGCCAAAGATGAACTTGATCATTGCCATATTTCTCCCTAGTTTTTTGTTTATTTAAACCCTGAAGATCTCCATAATATCTTTCTGCCAAATCTACAGACATATAAATTGGAATTTCTGAATTAGTATCACCTGTATGATGTTCCCAATCATGTATTTTTTTATCTTCATGATAAATAATAGGAGTGCGATCATCATTTGAATTAATTAAAATATAATGAAGAGTTTGAATAGCTCGTAACATATGTGAAACATATATTGAGTCAAATTTTACATCTTTTAATTTATCACTTGCAGTAATTGCTTCTTCAATACCTTTTTTTGATAAAGGAACGTCTACCCAACCTGTAAAACGATTTTCTAAATTCCACTGAGACTGGCCATGTCTTACTAATATCAACTCAGACAAAATATCAACTCCTCTATACGTTATATAATTTGTAATATTTATTTTTTAAATATTGAACAAAAACCTTTGAATTCAATCCTTCACCACATGTGTTTTTTATTATTTCATCAGCTGTCATAATTCGACCATATTTATGAATGTGATTTCTAAGCCAACTCAATATATTTCTGAAATCTCCCTTTTCTATTTCAGATAAGACGTTTATATTATCTTTACATAATTGATCAAAAAGTTGAGATGAATAAATCGATCCAATTGCATAAGTTGGGAAATAACCAAAATTTCCTCCACTCCAATGCATATCTTGTAAGACACCTTCCTTGTCATTTTTTGGTGTAATTCCCATCAGTTCATCCATTTTATTATTCCAAATATCTGGCAATTCAGATACCTTTATCTTATCTTCAATAAGAGAATTTTCAATTTCAAAACGAAGAATTACATGTAAACAATAAGTTAGTTCATCTGCTTCAACCCTAATAAATGAGGGTTTTACTAAATTTACATTTCTGTACCATATATCAATGTCAAAATCTTTAAGACTATCTGGTGAAGAATTTTTAAATATTGGATAAAAATAATTCCAAAAAGACTTACTTCGACAGATCATATTTTCCCAAAAACGGGATTGGGATTCGTGTAAGCCTAAAGAAGGAGAATCTGAAATTACAGTATCTTTAAAACCATCTTTTGGCATTCCTAGTTCATATAATGCATGACCTGCCTCATGGACTGTTGAAAAAAATGAAAATAACGGATTTTTTCTTTCAAAATTTGTTGTAATTCTCACATCATTATAACCCATTGATGTAGTAAAAGGATGCGTGGATACATCCATTCTAGATTTATCTTTTGGAAGTAACAATTTTTCAAAAATAATATTACAAATTTCTCTTTGTTTTTCAACTGGAAATTTCAAATCTAATTCAATTTGATTTTTAAATATACTACTTGATCTAATTTTATCAAGAATTTCAATTATTTGAGTTTTAAGATATGAAAATTCCTTTTTTAATTTATCAACTGTCATTCCTTCCTCATAATCATCAATTAGGCTATTGTATTTTGGACCTGGGAGATTAATATAATTGCAATATTCTTTTTCAAGTTCAACTATTTTTTCAAGGTGTGGAAGAAAGATTTTAAAATCACTATCTTCTCTTGCTTCCTGCCATGCTGGATATGCAAGTGTTGTAGTTTTTACCAATTTTTCAACAAAGGTTGAGGGTACCAATCTTGCTTTTTTTACATCTTTTCTCAATCTTTTTACAATTATTTTATCATTATACAATAATTTTTCAAAATTTTTTGATTTTGATAAAATTTCAATATGATTCCAAAGTTGATCTGATATAATTCTTTCATGAGAAAGTCTTGAAATTATAGCACTTTGTTCAGATCTATCCAATGCACCCATTGGTGGCATATAAGTCATTTGATCCCAACCCAAAAGTGCAGCAATGCCACCAAATGTAGATAGTTCCTTTTGTTCTTTATAAATATAATCTAGGGATTCCTTCATTTGCTCTCCTCAAATTAAATGTCAATTTCTATTTCAATAGGACAATGATCAGAACCCATAACATCTTTCATAATATATGCCTTTTTAAGATGTGGTAAAAAATTCTTATTTACAAAAAAATAATCAATTCTCCAGCCAACATTTCTTTCTCTAGCACGTGTCTTCATATCCCACCATGTGTACTGGGCTGGTTCTTTGTTAAAATACCTAAATGTATCTTCATAACCATGATCAATAAAAGTATCTATCCAAGCGCGTTCTATAGGTAAAAAACCAGAGATTTTTTCATTTTCTTTTGGTCTAGCAAGATCGATTTCTTTATGAGCTGTATTGAAATCACCGCATACTATTATATTCTTACCTTTTGCTTTTAGATTATCAGCATAAGCAAGAAAAGTATCATAAAAATCTAATTTATAATCCAGTCTCTCTTTGTTTTTTTTACCATTGGGAAAATAGATATTAAACAAGACAAAAGAAGGAAATTCACAGATAATAGTTCTACCTTCAATATCAAATTTATCTATTCCAAATCCCTTTTTGAAATCAATAGGTCTTTCTTTTGTAAATACTACGACACCGCTATATCCCTTTCTTTCAGCTGAATTCCAATAGACATTATAACCAGGTGTATTTTTCAAATATGGAGGAACTTGATCTGGTTTAGCCTTGATTTCTTGTAAACATAAGATATCAGGAGACTCATTTTTAAACCAATCAAAAAGTCCCTTTTTTTCAGCTGCTCTTATACCATTAACATTCCATGATATTATTCTCATCGTAAATGGTATAATAAATAAGAACATAAGATTAATCTTTTATTGAGGTTTATGATATCACCCATAAAAAAGCTTGGTGATTTAGTGAAACATGTGCATTATTCTGAAGTAGAATTAGAAAATCCAACTGAGGGCGGAATAAAAGACGTTAAATTAAGATGGCTTATTTCAAAAAAAGATGGGGCAAAAAATTTTGCGATGCGTCTTTTTGAAATAAAACCAGGAGGTTATACTCCACTTCATCAACACGACTGGGAACATGAGGTATTTGTACTTGAAGGAAAAGGTGTAACAAGAGATAAGAATAATGAAAAACCGTTTAAACAAGGAGATGTATTTTTTGTTTCTCCTATGGAATGGCATCAGTTTGTTAATAACAGCAATGACACACTTAAGTTCCTATGTCTAATTCCTTATAAATAAAAAAAAACTTAAATCAAAATCTATTTCGAAATAGAAGATTTAGTGAGAGAGATTTCATGATAACACTTGGATACATAATATTAACTACATTTTTAATAGCACTAATTGCATTTATTGGAATATTTACTTTATCTTTAAAAGAAAAAATATTGAACGAGATTTTATTAATTCTTGTAAGTCTATCTGCGGGTGCCTTAATGGGTGGTGCTTTTATTCATTTATTACCAGAATCAATTGAAAAAGGTGGAGAAATAAATCCATTTATTTTTGTTCTTATGGGTTTCATTTTATTTTTCTTAATAGAAAAAGTGCTACATTGGAGACATTGCCATAAAGGAAAATGTGATGTACATACTTTTCATTATATGAATCTTATTGGCGATTCAATTCACAATTTTATTGATGGACTAATAATTGCTGCTAGTTACATAGTATCAATTCCTCTTGGACTGACCACTACAGTTGCTATTGCTGCCCATGAAATACCTCAGGAAATTGGTGATTATGGTGTTCTAGTTTATGGTGGTTTTAATAAAAAGAAAGCCCTTATTTTAAACTTTATAATAGCACTTACCATTGTTTTTGGTGGAGTTGTAGGGTATTTTGTATCCCAAGAAATAGAACAAGCAGTTGTCTTTTTAATTCCTTTTGCTGCAGGAGGATTTATCTATATTGCTGCAACAGATTTAGTACCTGAGATAAAAAAGGAAGTAAACATTAAAAAATCTATGGCAACAATGCTTGTTTTTGTTTGTGGAATATTGATTATGTGGTTAATTAAGATATTATTTGGTCATTAAAAAAAATTATGTCAATGGTACGTCCTTTCTTAAATCATCTCTCATTTTTTTCCCAGTTTGTTTTTCCCATTCTTTTATTGTAACCGAATGTTTTTCTCGAATTTTTTCTCCAATTCCAAGACCATTGTAAGAACAAAACGGAACAATTCCCTCAAGTGTTGTATAGTGAATTACACACCGCTCAAGGCGATCAACATTTAGATTAAATGCATCCTGAAACCACATTGAACCTACAAAAAGACTTTTGTAATGAAATCCTCTAAGAGAATCATAACTTCCACCAATTGCAGCATCTTTCAAGAGTTTTTTTAAGTTAAATCCTTTTGGTGCTTTGTTATAATCTACATATTTGTCAATATTTGTTAAAAATGCAGAGGCAATTCTAAGTTTTTTGAGTGGTCCTCTAATTTTACTTTCCTTGTCAACAAACTCAAGTAAGCCTTCTACATCAATAAATCTAGTAATTGGTATTGGTTTTCCATTTTCCAAAAATATATAAGTTGCTCCACCACAGCCAGGATGAGCAGTAAATTCTACTTGGGTTTCTCCTTTTAAAAGTTCAATTAGTTTTGAAATCGGATAAACAAATGGAACTGGATAAAAATCATCTTTAGATATTTGTCCGTCAAATTCCTTTTCAATTGCATCCATCATTTTAACATAGTCAACTCGCTGTTTTTCTCTTTTTTCGTCTTTAATTTTTGTGATTCTTCCACAAAATGATACCGGTTGAAAATTTACACCTCTTATAATATCAATATTATCAAGTGCAAATTTTACAATTTTTCCAGCTTCATTTAAGTTTTTATCACCAATTAAAACAGGTACAAGTACAATTTTTAGGTTCACTTTTCTTAAATTATCAATTGCTTTTTTATTAAAGTCAATCCAAGGATTTGTTTTTTTAGTTACACCATCAAAGCTCATATAGACAGTGTTTACCTTTGCTTCCTTAAGTTGTTTACAATATTCAACACTATCAGCAAGTTTTAATCCATTTGTGTTAACTTGGACATGTGAAAAACCAACCTCTTTTGCCATTTTTACGATATCTAATAAATCCTCTCTAATGGTTGGCTCTCCACCAGTAATTTGAATTGCCTTTGAACCCATTGGCCGTTCATTTCTTGCCTGAACCAGAAGTTTTTTAATTTGCTCCAATGTTGGTTCATAAACTCTACCAGACGCGCCAGCATTCATAAAGCAATAACTACATCTCAAATCACATCTGTTTGTTACCAAAAGATTTGTCAAAACACTTTGAGATTTATGTTCATTATATAAGGAAGGTTCATCAAATATCTTTGTTTTGACATCAGGAGCAGAACCGCCTGTAACTTCGTATTTCATCCATTTTTTATAGAGATCTGCATCGCTAAAATAGATATCTTTGAATGATCCATGCTTATCGCATTTCTTGGTAATATATACCTTTCCATCATCCTCAATTACTGCAGCATCGATTTTTTTAATTTTTCCCTCCTGATAACAGGCTGGGCAAACAGAGGTAATTTTTTCTAATTCGCTCATATCCCTTCCATCCATAAAGTGGAATGATGAGCCTAAATATGAAGTTCTATAAAGAGTTATCTGTTTAAGGGAGAAAATTTATAAAATATTAGTTAATAACCGCAAGTCTGTGTGTTTAGCAATACCTGGAAAAATTGTTGAAATAGATAATAATAAAGAACATGCAATAGTAGATTATGGGGATGGTACTAAAAGAAAAGCTAATGTTACACTTGTAAATGTAAAAATTGGTGATTATGTACTAGTCCACGCAGGCTTTGCAATAGAAGTTTTAAATGAAAAAGAAGCAAAAGAAACACTTGATCTTTTTAGAGAAATGCTTTCAGCAGAGGAGGAATCATAGTGTTTTCTTTACGTGACAAGAAATTTGCCGATGAAATTGTTTCAAAAATCAAAAAACTTAATGTTAATTTAAAATTCATGCATGTCTGTGGAACACATCAAGATACTCTTGTTAAAAATGGTCTTGATGTTTTATTGAAAGATTGTGGAATTGAAATAGGACAAGGCCCAGGATGTCCAGTTTGTGTAACAACTCCAAAAGAAATTGAAGAAATGCTACTTCTTGCAAGAAAAGGTAAGACTGTTACAACATTTGGAGACATGATAAATGTACCTGGTGAAACCGAGTCTCTGAGAAGCATTCGATCCGAAGGTTGTGATGTAAGAACAGTTTATGGCATTGAGGATGCAATAGAAATTGCAAAAAATAATCCTGAAAAAGAAGTTGTATTCATGGCTGTTGGTTTTGAAACAACAGCACCTACTACTGCATCAGTAATACTTAATAATAATCCTCCTGAAAATTTTTCTATTCTTTCTTGCCATCGAACAATTCCTGAAGCGTTGAAAGCAATTATTGAAATGGGTGAAATAAAGCTGGATGGACTTATTGAACCAGGTCATGTTTCTACTATAATTGGATCAAAACCTTATGAGTTTCTATCTAAAGACTTTAAGGTTCCTCAAGTAATTGCTGGATTTGAACCAATTGATATTCTTATGGGTGCATGGATGCTTGTTCAGCAAATAGGAAAAAATAAAGCCTTTGTTCAGAACGAATACAAAAGGGTTGTCCATGAAGAGGGGAATGTTAAAGCTCAGCAGGCAATAAAAAAAGTCTTTGATTCTGTAGATGTATCATGGCGAGGTTTTCCAATTATTCCAAAATCAGGTCTTTTATTAAATGATAAATTTGAAAAATATGATGCCCGAAAGAAATTTGAAGACGATTTAGAGGAATTAAAGGATAAGAAGTTTTTTGAACATAAAGGTTGTAGATGCGGTGAACTCCTCCGTGGACTTGTCACCCCAAAAGAATGTCCCCTGTTTAGTCAGGCATGCACACCTGAAACTCCAGTTGGTCCTTGTATGGTAAGTATTGAAGGTAGTTGTAATATTGAATACCGATATTCTGAAAATTAGTTGGTAATCAATATGGATTATTACGAAGTTATAAATTTATTAAAATCAATGAGTAAACCTAAAAATGTTGAGGGTATGGCTCGCTATGGAATCAATCCAAAAAATAACCTTGGTATTTCTATTTATAAATTAAGACCTCTTGCAAAAAAGATTGGAAAAAATCATGAGCTATCTTTACAACTATGGAATTCTGGTATTCATGATGCAAGGTTGCTTGCAGTATTTGTTGAGGACCCAGTAGAGGTTACGCAAGAACAAATGGACAATTGGGTAAAGGACTTTGATTCATGGGACATTTGTGACCAAGCATGTACCAGTCTTTTTGATTTGACACCTCATGCATGGAAAAAGATATATGAATGGTCAGGACGTAGTGAGGAGTTTGTAAAACGTGCTGCTTTTTCAATAATTGCTGGTCTTGCTGTTCATGATAAAAAGGCATCAGACATAAAATTTGAAAAGTTGTTTAAAGTAATTAAAAGAGAATCAGTAGATGAGCGCAACTATGTTAAAAAAGCTGTAAATTGGGCTTTGAGAAATATTGGAAAAAGAAATTTTTCATTAAATAAAAAAGCAATAAATATTGCAAAAGAAATTAAAAATATAGATTCAAAATCAGCAAAATGGATTGCAAACGATGCCATTAGGGAACTAACCAGTAATAAGATTCAAGAAAGAATTAAAAAGAAAAAAAATTAATTTATTTCGGTTTGTATTTATCCATTTTTTTTCTAGCAACTTTATTTGTCATTAAAAAGTAAACATATACTAAAGCAAGTTCAATTGCAAAAATTAATAAGAACCATAAAAAAGTAGACCCTATTTTCAATAGATTATTTGTATCTGTTATATCCAAACCAAATGTTATAACAATAGAGCCTAAGAACGGTATAAACATTCCAATAATTACTATTAATAGTATCTGTATCAAATCCCTATTTTTACCCATAACACATTAGCGATGATTAATCTATTTTTAAAAGTTACTTAAGAATCTATGAACTGAGTTTATGACCGATAATTGCATTTTGACCAATTGAAATACCACCATCACCATTTGGAATCTGATTATGAACTATCAATTTTAAACCTGCTTTTTTTACTTGTTCTTCTATCATCTCAACAATTGGAATATTGTAAGATACCCCACCGGTCAATCCGACATTATTAATACCTAAACTGTTAGAATTTTCGATTGCTATTTTTGTAAGATTATCAAGAATTGTTTTTACAAACGAATAAACATAATCTGCTTTTTCTTTTTCATTTAAAGGTTTTTTTATTTTTTCATCTAGTTGTCTGAATAAATCAATAGTACCAACAACATCGTTTTTTACCTCACAATCAAATGAATATTTATATTTACCAATTGATAGATATTTTTCAAGTTTCATTGCAGGTTCACCGTCATAAGTTCTTTTTGTACAAATGTTTAGATAACAAGAAAGAGCATCAAGAACCCTTCCTAGACTACAAGATTTTGGTGATTTACCCATTAATTTGCTAAGTATTGTTGCTTCATTACCTGTAAAGAATTTTTCAATACCAAATTTCTTAAATATAGCAAAAACAAGTCTTCTAGGATCGCGCGTGGCCTGGTCACCACCAAGAAGAGGAATATATTCAAGATGACTTGCACGATTGAAATCTAAAAAATTAGAAACAAGGATTTCGCCACCCCAATATGTTCCGTCACTACCGTATCCCAGACCATCTAAAGTTAAAACAACACTTTCATCAAGCTTTCTATCAACTAAAAGTGAAACAGCATGAGCCCAATGATGCTGGACTTCAAACAAAGGAGCAGAAAACTTCTCAGAAAAATTTTTTGCTACAATTCTTGAGTCATAACCTGGGTGAAGATCCTGGACAACAGCATCAATATTAGGTTTTTTCATAATAAGTTTTAAAATATAATCTAAACTTTCTTCCAAAAATCCAAGTGTTGAATAATATTTTGAATTTCCAATATACTGAGTTGCATAGACATTTTTTTTATTGGAAATCGCACCAGTTATGTTTTCACCAGCACCGACACTTAAAATTCGATTACTATAAGATACTGCAATAGGTTCTGGGACGTACCCTCTAGATCTTCTTATAAAAAAGGTATTACCTTTCCACATCCTAACAACAGAATCATCGACTCTATTTGGAATACTTCTATTATGTAATAGATAAATATTTGCATCAATAGAAAATGCTTCCTCATCTGTTGTAATCATTGCTTCTCCAGGAACGTTTGAAGATGTCATTACAAGTGCATCTGATTTTAAATTTGAAAAGAGAAGATGGTGTAGACCAGTATATGGTAAAAAAATTCCAATTGTGTTAAGGCCAGGAGATACTTCCTCACAACAAATCTTATTTAAAAGAACAATAGGTCTACTCTTTGAAAGTAATAACTCTTCCTCATCTTTTGAAATATCTGCAAATTTTCTTGCTGATTTTATGTCTTTTACCATTAAAGCAAAAGATTTTTGCGGTCTACCATACCATTCTCTAAACCTACTAATTTGAGAAATATTACAACAAAGATGCATTCCACCCCATGATTTTATTACACCGATTTTTCCAGCATCTATTTGGTTTGCAAAACGCTTTATTGCATCTTTTTCTCCAAGATTCTTTTTTTTCTTATCATATAAAAAATATTTTGGACCGCATTTTGGACAAGAAATTGTCTGAGCATGATAACGACGATCTAAAGGATCTTTATATTCAACTTGACAGTTTTTGCATAGTTTAAAATCATCCATACTAGTTCTTTCTCTATCGTATGGAACGTCCTTAACCAAACTATAGCGAGCGCCACATACAGTACAATTTGTGAAAGGAAAAAGATAGCGTCTATTTTTTTTATCAAAAAGTTCTTGTAAACAATCATTACAGATTCCAACATCGATAGGAATCAATGACTGTCTTTCACCTGTTTTACTATGAAGAATCTTAAAATCGGAAAATTTCCTATTATCTATTAATTCAATAATCTCAGTTATCTTTGCAATAGAAGGAAGATTTTCTTTAACTTTTTTTATAAACTCATCTTTTTTTTCATCAATTACTACTTCTACCTCTGAACCCTTGTTTAAAACATAACCTTTGAGATTCAATTCTTTTGCTATTCGATATATTGTTGGTCTAAAACCTACCCCTTGTACTACGCCTTTAAAGATAAGTTTCATCAAATATTACCTATTCAACAATGAGATCCTTTGAATAAGGATCTGTATCTGCAAGTAAAAACTCTTCACCCATAGTCAAACAATTTGTTGGACAAACATCATTACATTGACTACAAAAACAACACCTTGCAAGATATATTTTTATCTTTTTTGTTTTTGGTTTAAATTCAATTGCTTCACAGGGACAATATTTTATACAAAGCTGACAACCGATACATTTCTCTTTGTCATATTTTATTTTTCCACGGAATCCTATAGGTGTTTCAATTGGTGGAATAATTTCTGCTTTTCCTTCACCAACATCTGCTAAGAATTGAGTTGTGTTTGAAGGTGCATATTTTGCAGGAAACTTATTTGTCCAAGGTTTTTTAAACATCTGAGCAAAAACCGATGGTAGCATTGAAAATCTCATTTCAAAACCCTCCTTGTTTTTTCAACACTTAAACTATGTAATTGTTCTTTTGTTAGTTCATATCTTTTATTATCATTAACTATTGCAACCCTATTTGTACAAGACATACAAGGATCTGTTGATGCAGCTACAATAGGAATATCTGCGATTTGTTCACCTTTTAACATTGGAATCCATGGCAGAATATTATTATATGTAGGAGCGCGAACTTTCCATGTGTAAGGATTTTCAGAATGACCATCAAATTTAACATAATGGATTACCTCACCACGTGGTGCCTCATGTCTACCTACACCTTCTCCATTTACTTTTTTCAGCTGATTCATAAGTTTTGGTATTTTTGGTTCAGAAACAATATCACCAGCAGGCATTTGATCGATACACTGTTCAATCAAACCTATTGATTGTTTAACTTCTAAAAGTCTTTGAATAATTCTATCATAAACATCTCCATTTACTTCACCGGTTAGGACATCTGGAGTAATATAATCAATGTCCAAATCACCATAAGCAAAATATGAGGTATCTACTCTTACATCTTTTTTTACACCTGAAGCCCTTGTAGTTGGTCCTACCGCACATAGCTTTAATGCATCCTTTTTTGTTAAAATACCAGCACCCTGACTTCTCATTTTGATAGTTTTGTCGTCAAGAAAGATATGACGTAATTTTTCAAAATTATCCTTGAAAAAATTTAGATCCTTTTTTATTCTGGGAAGCATGTCCGGAGTAATATCTCGTCTAATGCCTCCGATTGTCATAATTCCTTTTGTTACACGATTACCTGTTAAATATTCAGTAAGATCTAATGCTTTTTCTCGAATCTGCCATGTAAAATACAAAACTGTGTCAAAACCAATTTCATGCGCAGCAACACCCGCCCATAAGATATGAGATGTAATTCTTTCAAGTTCCCCTTGAATTACTCTAAGATATTCGGCTCTTTCTGGCACTTGTATATCAGCAGCAGTCTCAACTGCAAGAGTAAAAGCTGCTGGATGACAAAAAGAACAAATTCCACAAATTCTTTCTGCCAAATATAAAACCTGGATTGGATTTCTTTTTCTAGAAGCCCATTCAACACCTCTATGAACATGCCCAAGTTTTACATTGACATCAACAATTCTTTCCCCACTTATTTCAAATTCAAAATAAACAGGTTCCTTTAATGCAGGATGAATTGGTCCAACTGGAATATGATAAGAGGTTTTTGTTGTTGTTTCTTGTTTCATTTTTTCACCTCATGTAAATTTCTATATAGTTTTTCAGGTCCTGTTTCATCTCTGCGCCAAGGATAAACACCTTGAGGAATGTCTTCTGGTAAAAAGCATCTTTTATCATCAGGTATTCCTTTAATTTTTACACCAAGCATCTCCATTTTTTCACGTTCTGTAATAAGAGCACCTGGAATCAAGTCACATATTGTATCAATTTCCGGTTTTGATTTTGGCAGTTCAACTGAAATATTAAGGTTAATTTCTTCCATACGTGTACCAAAATTAACAGTAAAATGATAAATCAATTCAATGGTTTTACCAAGATCATTTCCTGAAGTCACAGCAAGATGGGGAAACTGAATATCACAAAGATGTTTAATTGCTTCCTTAAATATACTATTATCAACCTTCATCCAGATATTTGCTGTAGAATTTTTCTTTGCACCAGCTGGACGTTTTATAATTTTTGCATCTTTAATTTTTGTTTTGAATGTATCCTTAAATGATTTAACAAATCCCTCAGGTGTTAACTTTTTTTCTTTGGTCATTTTTTAGCCTCCAATGTTTCTAATTTGACCCAAGCTTTAGCAACCGCATTTATAATTGCCTCGGGTCTTGGTGGACAACCTATTACATGAACATCAACAGGTAAAATTTTATTAATTGGACCAACTAGATTATAAGATTCATAAAAGACATCTCCAGTGTTACCACAATTACCCACACAAATAACTGCTTTAGGATCTGGCATTTGTTCATAAACACGTTTAACCTTGTCCTCCATCTGTCTAGTTACTGGTCCAGTAACTAATAAAACATCTGCATGACGTGGTGTACCAACAAGTCGAATACCAAAACGCTCAACATCATACCTAGGACATAAAGCTGCTATAATTTCTATATCACAACCATTGCATGAACCTGAGTTGCAATGATATACCCATAACGCCCTTTTAAAAGACTTTGTTAAACCTTTTGCCATAAAATAATGCCTCCATGAACCTAAGAAGTTCTGTTTTTGGTAATCTTATATACTATATAAAAATTTGTGGAAATAAAAAAATATTAACAAATTCTTGGAATAGGGTCTCCAATAGGTTTATGCAAATTTCGTTTTCCTCCAACAGTTGTTTTTAGAACTACCCCTTTAATTTTATCTGTTGCTTCCCCGATAATTGCTGCATTCTTACCTAATGGATGTTTTCTTATTGTTGCAAAAACCTCCTCTGCTTTCTCTTTAACAACGCCAAGAACAACCTTTCCTTCATTGCCAATTTCTAATGGATCTATCCCAAGCATATCACAAGCTGATTTAACACCATTAGGTATTGGAATATTTTCTTCTTCTAAAATAATTCCAATATTCGACTTATCACTGAACTCATTTACAGTGTTTGAAAGGCCACCACGTGTTGGATCTTTTGCAGAAACTATGCCTTTTTCTAATAATGCTTTTTCCATTAGTCCATTAATAGGAGCAATATCAGATTTAATTTTAGTTTCAAAGCCATAACCTTCCCTAAAAGACATAAGAGCAATACCATGTTCGCCAATGTTACCAGAGAGAATAAGTATATCCCCATTTTTAAAGTTTGAATCTAGAAGCCATCTCTTATTAAAACTGCGATATCTTTTAACTTCTTTTATGTTATTATCAAGAGTATCTGTTCTTTTCCCAATTCCACTTGTATTTATCATAAATTCCTGTATTGCTCCTTTTTCAACAACTTTTGTATCACCTGTTACAATAGGAACATTTGCTTCATTTGAAACCCTGCTCATACTTTGTACAATCTTTTCAAATATATCAATTGAAAGACCTTCTTCAACTATAAAACCGGATGATAAAGCAATAGGTTTCGCACCCATTACAGATATATCATTAATAGTTCCAGCAACAGCAAGAGAACCAAGATCTCCTCCAGGAAAAATTATTGGTTGTACAGTATGAGAATCAGTAGTAAAAACAATATCATCAATGACTGCTGAATCATCAAGCATAGAAAGTGGGATTTCTGCAGATGTTTTGGTATTTCCAAAATATTTCAAAATTTTTTGTTTTATTAGTTTATCCATCAATTGTCCGCCAGCACCATCTGCAAGTTTTATTTTATCTACCATTTTATATTCATGCGATACATAACCTTTATTTATAGTATATGGTTCCTGGTGGAGCATGATTGGAGATATACTTACTTCTCTTTTTGGTGAAAGTTATGCATGGCAGGATATTGTAATTGCTGTTGTAAGTATTCTTTTTGGTTTTATTCTTTTACCGCAATTAAAAGATGTCTGGCATGGTAAATCAAAACTAAATTTATTTACTGCTAGTTTAACTACAATCGGATTGTACGTTTTAGCAATAACCTTTTTTACAATGCATTTTTGGATTTCATTTTTTGCTGAATTATTTTCAGGCACAATTTGGTTATTATTATTCGTTTTTTCATTGAAAAATTTTAGAAAAAGAAAATGATTACTTTTGTATAAATCGTTTTAATAAAACCTTATTTACTTGTTGATTGCCTTTTTTTGTTATTTGATCGCGGGGAGTTATAACAGCATAATCTAACGCTTTTTTACATTCACATGTTCTTTCATATTTTATTTTAGGTACCAATTTTTTAATAATATCTGCCATGTTTTTATCATTTTTTTTCAGATTTTCAACAACAGACGCAACAGTTACATCTTCTTCTCCTTCATACCAACAATCATAATCTGTAACAGTAAGTATTCCACATGAACATATTTCAGCCTCTCTTGCAAGTTTTGCTTCTGGTGCAAGTGTCATTCCAATAACATCAACATTCCAGCTACGATACAAATTCGATTCTGCTCTTGTTGAGAACTGTGGACCCTCCATACATATATAGGTTCCATTATGTACATCCACCCCCTGGTCATCTACTGTTTTATAAGCTAATTCTGAAAGAATTTTACAGAATGGATCGGCAAATCCAGCATGAACAACAATTCCTTCATCAAAAAATGTGGTTTCTCTTTTTGTTGTTCGGTCAATTAACTGATTTGCAATTACAAAATCACAAGGTTTAATTTCCTTTTTTAAGCTACCAACTGCCGCTGTTGAAATTAGATATTCAACTCCACATTCTTTCATTGCAAAAACATTTGCTCTATAGTTAACCTTGTGTGGGGGAAACTGATGATTTTTCCCATGCCTAGGAAGAAATGCTACTTCGATATTTTCAATTTTACCTATTGTTAGCTTATCAGAAGGTTTCCCAAAGGGAGTTTCCACTTCAATTTCCTCGGTGTTTTTTATAATTCCAACATTATATAGACCGCTACCACCAATAATTCCAATTTTAATAGACATAATAATCAACTACTTATCAAATTACAAATAAGGTTGAAGAATCAAAATAATAAAAAGTTTTTTGATTTAACAAAGATAACTAATATTTGAGGATAATAAATGATTACTGAAGTAAAGGGCAATATTGTTGATGTTCAAAATCAAAATATTAATTCTGGTATAATCAAAATAGAAAAGGGGAAAATAATTGATATAAATATTGTTGAAAATGAATTTGAAAATTATATAATTCCTGGTTTTATTGATGCTCATGTCCACATAGAAAGTTCAATGCTTACACCATCGGAATTTGCTAGAGTTGCTTCTATTCATGGTACTGTTGCTGTAGTAACAGATCCTCATGAAATTGCAAATGTGCTTGGAATAAAAGGCGTTTATTATATGTTAAACAATGCATCAAAAGTTCCATTTAAATTCTATTTTGGTGCGCCCTCTTGTGTACCTGCCTCACCTTTTGAAACTAGTGGAGCTGCAATAAATTTTAAAGATATTGATTTACTTTTAAAAAATGAAAATATTAAGTTTCTTGCAGAAATGATGAATTATCCAGGTGTTGTTAATAATGATAAAGAAGTAATAGCAAAAATCAATTTAGCAAAAAAATATTCAAAACCAATTGATGGTCATGCCCCTGGATTGAGCGGAAAAACTCTTGATAAATATATAAAATGTGGAATTTCAACAGACCATGAATGTTTTAGTATAGAAGAAGCTCGTGAAAAGATTAAATTTGGAATGAAAATATTAATAAGAGAGGGAACTGGTGCTCGTAATTTTGACGAACTTCAACCTTTAATTGAAGAAAATATTGATAGTTGTATGTTGTGTAGTGATGATAAACATCCTAATGATTTAATTAAAGGTCATATTAATCTTATTGTTAAAAAAGCAATTAAAAATGGTATTGATCCAATTAAGGTTTTAAGAGCTGCATCTTTGAATCCAATTGTTCATTATAATTTAGATGTTGGATTACTTCGTATTGACGATCCTGCAGATTTTATTGTTGTTGACGATTTAAAGAAATTAAATATTTTAAAAACCTACATTAATGGAATACAGGTATCAAGAAATAATACATCGCTCATTTCAAGTTTCAAACCAGAGATAAAAAATAATTTTAATATTGTGTTGAAAAAAAAGAGCGATTTTATTGTAAAGTCAATTGATAAAAAAATAAATGTTATTGTTGCTATAGATGGACAACTTATAACAGAAAAAGTAATTGAAAAACCATTGATTTCAAATGAAAAAATTATATCAGATACAGATGGAGATATTTTAAAAATATCTGTTATAAATCGATATGAAAATACTAAACCTTCTATAGGTTTTATTAAAAATTTTGGATTGAAAAAAGGTGCTATTGCATCCAGTGTTGCCCATGACTCTCATAATATAATTGTTTTAGGTGTTTCAGATGAGAATATCTGTAAAGCAGTTAACCTATTAATTGAAAATAAAGGAGGGCTATGTGCAGTTGGAAATGGAAGAAAGATTATTCTACCTTTACCTATAGCAGGTATAATAAGTGACAAAAAATTTGATTGGGTGGCAAAAAAGTATGAAGAAATTGATGAAGCTGCCAAGCAATTAGGTTCAAATCTACAAGCTCCATTCATGACTTTATCCTTTATGGCTCTACCGGTTATCCCAAAACTAAAAATAACTGATAAAGGACTATTTGATTCTGAGAATTTCAAGTTTATTTCCCTTTTTACGTAAATTTTATCTATTTTTTATTGTTTGAACCTTTCAATGCAATACGTTGTAATGTGCATAGGAAATAGAGATGGTGGGGATGATGCGATAGGACCATATATTGCAGATAAGTTAAGTTCTGAAAATCTTGATAGTATTAAGGTAATTGACGCAGGTATAGTTCCCGAAAACTATACCTCTATTGTTAAACAAGAAAAACCAAAAACCCTTTTTATTATTGATGCAGTTGAAATGGGACTTAATCCAGGAGACATAAGAATTGTACCCAAAGAAAAAATTGGAGTTCTGACAATATCAACCCATGGTATTCCAATTTCAGTTTTAATAGGATACTTAGAGCAATATATTTCAGATATAATTTTTATTGGTATTCAACCAAAAGAAATGTCTGGTAAAATAACTACTTATGTAAAAGAAAGTGGAGATTTTTTAGTAAATGTATTCAAGGAAAAAAATTTTAAAATGATTAAAACACTCAATTGAGATGATAATTTATGAATATAACAATAAGAAGTGAAAGTAAAAATGATTATAATCAAATTAGAAAAATAAATGATTTAGCTTTTGGTCAGGAAAATGAAGGAAAGTTGATTGATTCATTAAGAGAAAAATCTGATTTTAGTAATTTACTATCTATTGTTGCTGAAACAAATGATGAGATTGTTGGTCATATATTGTTTTATCCAATCAAGATAAAAAATGATGATTTAGAGCATACCATTTTATCCCTTGCACCAATGGCCGTTCAAACAGAATATCAAAATAAGGGTATTGGAAGTAGGCTTGTAAAAAAAGGTTTAGAAATTGCAAAAGAACTAGGCTTTGCTGCTGTAATTGTTGTTGGACATCCCAAGTATTATCCAAGGTTTGGATTTAGGTCTGCTAAAAATTGGAATTTGAAACTTCCATTTGATGTTCCCGAAGATGTATTTTTGGCTTTAGAATTAAAGGAAAATGCCTTAAAAAATATAAGTGGAATTGTTAATTTTCCAAAAGAATATTTTGATGCTATGTAATAAATTATTATTTTATTGTAAAATTTTCAGATCTTTTGCAATATATCCCTTTATTGTAATTTCTTTTGTATACTCAATTTTGTCTCCTTTATTTAAAAAAATTGACCAAAAAGGAATTTCATTTTTATGGACAAAGACCTCTTCACCGTCTTCTCCTTTAATAAATCCATATCCTTGTTTAACATTATACCATTTAACTTCTCCTTTCATATTATTGTTTCAACTCCTTAAAAAATCTAATTTTAGAAAATATATTTTAAAATGATTTTTCACAATTTTTACATATATTATTTGATTCTGAATTTATTCTTTTTATAAAATCTTCACAAGTATCACTTTCAAAAACTGGTATCATTTTACTGCTACATCTAATAATCTTATTACTCTTTTTTTTATTATCTTGAGATTTATTTCTTCTTTTATTCATTTTTTAATGCCTTCATTTTTTTTGATAAAAAACAAATATATATAAAATCCATAACTCCATTTTAAAAGAGAAAGAATTCCAAATTTTTTATTTTATTATCATACCCTCAACAAGGTATTATGTTTAAATAGTTTTGTATTAAAAAATAAAGAAAGATTTTTTGTAAAAAATGATGATATTGAACCTAATTTCATTTATTTACTAAAATCTTTTTGGCTTATGTTTCTGATAACAGTCCCTACAGTAGACAGGTCTTGTACCGTCTGGCTTGAAAGGAACTTCAGTTGTTTTCCCACAATCTGCACATGTTACTTCGTGCATTTCTCGAGGGCCTCTATTGAACCCTCTACCTCTATTGTCTCTATACATATAACATATTTTCCTTTTATTTTTTAACAAACCAATATAGAAATAATATTTAAGACTATCTTAAAAGACAACTTTTTTAAAAATTCTAAATCTTAATTAGAAATTGAGTATTAAATCCTGTTTTAATATTAATTTTTTATATAAATATCATCAATCTTTAAAATTGATTTCTTCTTTAAAAGTCCTTATTGGTTTAATAATTACTCCTTTTATTTCACTTTTATCAAGATTGATATTCAAATTATCATCTAAATCTAAAATTGGCTTATTTTGTTCTGGAATAGATTTATTTTCGGATTTATAAAAAATATTTCTAAAAGTTATTTCTTCCTTCAACATTAAAAAAAGAATGATTAGTCCTACTATTGAAATAATCCAAATGATTAATAAAGCAAATAAATCTAAATATTGTTCGCCAAATTTATTTATGTGTATTAAAATTGATTTACTATCACTTAAAAACGCGATAAATGTTCTATAGGTCATTACAAGTAAACATAACATTCCTATGATGTAACCAGGAACTATTAATAATTTGTACTTAATTCTATCTTCCTCCTCCAAATATTGAAGGATTGAATAATAGATTAAAATATAAATGTTACTAATAAAATAAAAAGATTTTTTAAAAACTAAAAAAATAGAGAGAAAAAACTATTTTTTATTTGTTTTTTCTTCTTTTTTTTCTTTTTTAGGTTTTGAAAGTATGAGGAAAAGTAAAACCAATAAAAGCCCGATTATCATGATGATTATTATTAAGATATTGTTTTGTTCAGGAATATCTTCTTCATCAAGAATAATTGTAATATCAATTGTCACGACTGTATCATTATCATCTGCTGAAATGTTTATTTTGTAATTTCCAGGTGTTGTCCATTTGTGAATTACATTAAAGGGTTCTCCAGATTTAAGATAGATACTTTCATTTATTTTTCCATCACCCCAGTCAACCGTATATTTTATTTCATCATCATCTTCATCAATTGAAAATATTGAAAATTCATATTCAATATCTACCAATCCTTCAGTTGGTCCACTGACATTTGGTTTTGATGGTGGATGGTTTGGTTTTGTGATAACAGCAGTCGATAAATCTGTATCACTTGCACCATTGTCATCTGTTACAATTAATATAACACTGTAATCTCCTGGGGTTGAATAATTATGTTTAACAGTTTCACCTAATGCTGTTGTTCCATCTCCAAAGTTCCAGAACCATTCAGCAATATGACCATCAGAATCATAGCTTAATGAGGCGTTAAATTCAATATCCTCATTTATAAAACCAATGTATGGTTCTCCACCTGATAAATCCGCGATTGGAGGTTTGTTAGATATTTTAGTAGATGTAGGTATAACTCCCCCGCCACCATTGCCACCACCTCCATTTTCTTCTTTTACTATCTTGAAATGGGCTGTGACATTTTTGTTTTCAGTAATATTAATTGATGCTGGGTTGTTATTTCCACTTAAATCTTCACTCCAATGATCAAATTTGCTTCCTTCAGAAGCAATTGCTGTAAGATTTACTATATCACCAAAATGATAGGGGCCATAATTATCTATATCAACTACTCCATTTCCATCAATGTTTATATGTAATGTGAACAATGTTTCTTGTTCAGAAAAAACTGCAGTGATATTTTTATTATCATCTATTAATATTGATATCGGATTTTCATTACCTGATAGATTTCCTTCCCAACTATCGAAATTCCAACCTTCGTCTGGTTGTGCAGTAAAATTTACAACAGATCCAAATAGATAATATGATAGATTTGGTGAAATTAAAACACTACCATTACCAGTTATATTAATTGTTAAAATGTATTTATCCTGAACAAAATTTGTGTTTACTAATTTATTACTATCCATCAAAACACTTTCAGGATTTATACTAGATTCTATATCTCCAGTCCAATTGTTAAAGTTCCAACCCAAATCAGCAACAGCAGAAACATTTACAACTTGACCATATGAATAAAATGTCTTATCGGGGTCTTTTATTACTGATCCATTTCCATTGATATTAATTGTAAGAGTAAAATTTGCATTACTTACTGTAAAGTAAGAAATTCTATCAGAACTTATTGTCCACTGCCAGCCACATTTAAAAATTCCTAGTTGAATATTCCAAGTTCCTATTTTTGCTGAATCATTTAATAAAAAAGAACAATTAACAATATATTTTGATTCATTTGAATAGTAAACAACATTTCCATCAGGATCTCGAATTCTTAATTTTAACAAATAATTATATCCAAAAGCTTGTCCAAGTCCATATATGATTTCGCCTTTAAAAAAGGAATCTTTTGAGGTCTCAAAATCTTCTTCAAATGTTCCAACAGTATGGTGACATGCACTAACTGTTATTGCTGAAATTATCAATATTGATAGAAGACAATACACAGTTAGTAATGATATCAATTTTCTTGTGATTTTTTTTCCAAATATTATATTCATTTTTCCCACCTATTTACATCAAGTTTTGTAAGTTCCCTTATTAACGTGTTTTTGTACAATTGTTACCTAGTTTCTTTACAGTAGTTGTCTAAATATTTCTTAACTAAAATTTAACAAGAAATTTTAAAATTATAAATAAAAATTATATAATAAAATTAATAAAATATTTGCCTAAGTGGAGTATTAAATATAATTATGCAAAAAAATAGTTATAAAGAGACTTCAATAAGGGTATTGCTTACCTAAAACTTCGGTAGAACTCAAAGCAGCAATTGCTCCTTCTGCACAGGCAGTTATAACCTGTCTCAATCCCCCTGTTATATCACCAGAAGCATAAACTCCTTTTACATTTGTTCTTTGCTTAATATCGACTTTTACAAAGCCTTTTTCATCAAGAGCAACACCCAATTCTTTTGCCAAGAAATTTATTGGTTCTTCTCCAATTGAAATAAAAACTCCATCAACATTGAGTTTTGATTTTTCACCGGTATTTACATTATGAATCTCAAGAAATTTCACATTTTGATCTCCTTTAATTGATTCCACATGAGTATTATATATTATTTTCACCCCTTTATCAATAGCCTCATCTTTATAGGAATTTTCAGCACGTAATCTATTACGTCTATGAAGTACATATACTTCTTTACTACCAATTTGTTTCAGAAAAATTGATTCAATAAGTGCAGTGTTACCCCCACCTATTACTGCTACCTTTTTACCCTTAAAAAAGAATCCATCACATGTTGCACAATAAGAAACTCCTTTACCAGTAAGCTCCATTTCACCTGGAGCATTTAATTTTCTATAATGTGTACCTGTACAAAGAATAATTGCTTTTACATCATATGTTTTTTTATCTGTTGTAATTTTGAATTTATCCTTTAATTTTTCAATTTTTTTAACTTCCTCATTAAAATGAATATCTGCATATTTACTTGCATGTTTCTTCATCCTTTCCATTAAGTCCATACCTGAAATAGATTCAAAACCTGGGAAATTTTCAATCTTTGGTGACACATTTGCAAGTCCGCCTCCTAAACCTTTCTCTAAAACTAAGGTTTTAATACCTGAACGAACAGCATATATTGCTGCAGTATATCCTGCGGCTCCAGCTCCAATAATTGCTAATTCAAATTGCATGTCAATCCATAATTACATTATCTTTTAAAATATTGTATGCTTCCTCTGGTGATTCTACATTTTGTAACATATTTTCAAATGGACATAAACCATCGCCGCTTCTATTTTTTATGAATGGTATCATCTCATCGGCTTGACATGGTATTCCACCAATAATTAGAATTGCGATTGCAGTTTTAGTTGCCTGAGGTGTATAGACCCCATTTACTTTTGAATATCTACAAAGAAAAGCTGATGCTTTCCCAAGAATTCTATCTCCAATAACTGTTCCCTTAATTTCTTCACCCAATTCATCAATTATCTTAAGTATTGGTTTTATCCCATCTCCTTTTTTATGACTTAATATTTTTTCGTCACGAACTACTACAATAGAAAAATCTTCAGATGATAATATTTTACGTGCAAGATTCATGTCATTTAATATATCATCATTTACAATCATCAAATACCTCTTAATTGACATATATCAAAATATGATTTAATTTCTTCTAAGGTATCTACTAAATCCTTTTTAGTATATGGTATAAAATCTTCAAGTTTACCAGAAATAAGTGGAATGTTTGGCTTAAATTGTTGTAAATAGAATTTCTTGGACCCCTCAAGCCATTTAGCAATTTCTATAATATCATCTTTTGAAAGTAATTTAGGTACAAAGGTTGTTCTAAATTCATAATCAATTTTTGAATTTTGTAAAAGTTTAATTGATTCTTCAATTTTTTTTATGTTTAACTTAATATTTGTAAGCTTTTCGTATTTTTTTTTTGGGGCTTTTATATCCATAGCAATATAGTCAATAAGATTTTTTTCAAGAAGTTTCTTTAATTCTTTAGGATACATACCATTAGTATCTACTTTTATTAAATAAGACAATTTTTTTACTTTCTCACAGAAATCAGATAAGTCTTTTTGTAAAAAAGGTTCTCCACCAGTAATTACCAGGCCTTCAATCAATCCTTTTCTTTTTTTTAAAAAAGAGATAATTTCTTTTTCTGGTATTAAATGAACATTTCCAAGAACAATATCTTTGTTATAACAAAATGGGCATCTGAAGTTGCATCCAATTGTCCAAACTATTGCAGAAATAACATCTGGGTAATCCAAAAGCGATGTTTTTTGAATTCCTCCAATCTTCATTTGGTAACCATAACTTTCTTTTCCATCATATTGAACATTTTTCTGTCGCTGAATTCTTGTTGCTTACCAAGATTCCATTGACTAACAGGACGCAAGTAACCAACAACTCTTGAATATACTTCACATGGTATCGTTTTATTTTGTCCTTGGCAGGTTGGACAAGTTTGATGCTCACCAGATATATAACCATGTTCAGGACAAACGCTGAATGTAGGTGTTAATGTATAATATGGTAATGTATAGTTTTCTGCTACCTTTCTAATAAGTTTTTTTGCTGCTTTTGAAGAGGGGTTTTCCTCGCCAAGAAATATATGAAGAACTGTTCCACCAGTATATTTTGATTGTAATGAGTCTTGAAGATCTAATGCCTCAAATACATCATTTGTATAACCTACAGGAAGTTGTGTGGAGTTAGTATAATACGGTTGAACACCTTTTCCTCCATTTCCACCATTGTATTTCTCTTGATTGTATATTCTTATATCTGGATATTGCGACTTGTCAACTCGACTAAGGCGGTAAGATGCACCCTCTGCTGGTGTTGCCTCAAGATTAAATATATCTCCTGTTTCTTCCTGATAATTTGCTATTTTATCACGCATATGATCAAGCACTTTTTCTGCAAAGGCTTTTCCATCCTTGTCACCAATACTTTTGTTCATAAAATTAAGAAGCGCATCATTCATACCGATAAGACCAATTGTTGAAAAATGATTCTTCCAATATTCACCAAAGGTCTTTTTTACATCCTGAAGATAAAATCGTGAATATGGGTGCAGACCACTATGTGTTAGATTTTCTATCATCTCTCTTTTAATTTCCAAACTTTGTTTAGCAAGATCCATAACTTGATCTAGTCTTTGGAAAAAATCATTGTCATCTTTTGCAAGATATCCTATTTGAGGAAGGTTTATTGTAACAACTCCAATAGAACCCGTCTTTGGATTTGCTCCAAATAAGCCGCCTCCCCTTTTTCGAAGTTCTCTATTGGAGAGTCTGAGTCTACAACACATACTTCTTGCATCTTCTGGTTTCATGTCACTATTTATAAAATTAGAAAAGTATGGAATCCCATATTTTGCCGTCATTTCCCAGACAGGATCAAGTCCATCGTTGTTCCAGTTGAAATCCTTTGTAATATTATATGTTGGGATTGGGAATGTAAATGGTCTTCCTTTTGCATCGCCTTCATACATTATATCTGCAAATGCATGGTTTATCATATCCATTTCATTTGTAAAATCGCTATAATTGTCATCTTTTAAATCTCCGCCGATAATTGCTGGCTCATCAATCATATAACTAGGTACAGTGAGATCTAATGTTATATTTGTAAATGGGCTCTGAAAACCAACTCTTGTTGGAACGTTCATGTTAAATAAGAATTTCTGCATCTCTTGCTTTACCTGTTCATAATTAAGATTATCATATCTAATAAAAGGAGCAAGCAATGTATCGAAATTTGATAGTGCCTGAGCTCCTGCCGCTTCCCCCTGAAGCGTATACAAATAGTTTACAATCTGCATCATTGCTGTTCCAAAATGCTTTGCAGGTTTACTTTCAATTTTTCCTGATACTCCTCTAAAACCAAGAAGAAGTATATCTTTCAAGTCCCAACCAACACAGTAAGCTCCAAGAGTCCCTAGGTCATGAATATGTAAATTTCCATTTATATGAGCTTCCCCAATATCTGGTGGATAAATCTTATTTAACCAATAATGAGATACAATATTTTCAGTTGCATAAACATTTAGACCTTGAAGTGAGTAACTCATGTTACTATTTTCATTAACCTTCCAATCCATCATACTGAGATATCCATCTACCACATCAATATCCTTTAAAAGACCCCCAATTTCACGAATATCCTGATGCTGTTTTCTATAAAGAATATAAGCTTTTGCTGTCTTAGCGTGACCTTCTTCAATTAGGGTTTTTTCAACAATATCTTGTACTTGTTCAACTGTTGGTATTTCGCCTTTTTTCAGTTCTTTTTCAAGTGTTTGTAGAACCTTATCAGTGAGTTCTCCTGCTTTCTTGTAATCTTTCCCGCCTACAGCTTGAGCTGCTTTCCAAATTGCGTTTGTTATTTTTATTGGATTAAAATCTGAAATTTTCCCATCTCTTTTCATTATTTTCCGTATCATTTTTTTACATCTCCTGTGGTTTGATTTATTAAATTTTTAACCTCTTTTTCAAAACTTGATAAATCTGTAAATGATCTATAAACAGAAGCAAACCTGATATATGCTACATGGTCGACTTCTTTTAGTTTATTCATCACAAATTCTCCGATTTCTTTACTTTCAATTTCTTCCTTTCCTATTCTTCTAATTTTTTCTTCAATTGATACAATAATTTCTTCAATTTTTTCAGAATCAATTGGACGTTTTTCTAATGCCTTCATTATTCCATTTTTTATTTTATTCCTGTCAAATTTCTCTAAACGTCCATCTTTCTTTTTAACATATATAGGGGTTAATTCAATGTATTCATAAGTAGTGAAACGTTTATTGCATTTGAGACACTCCCTTCTTCTTCTGATCGATAACGTTCCCGTATCGCGGGAGTCAGTTACCTTAGTCTCAACATGGTGGCAGTAAGGGCATTCCATCCAACACTCTCCAGTGGGCCATAAGATACAATATATTGTATCTCCAAAATAAAAACCTACATTATATAGTATACTTACTTGATATATAAACTTTTTGATTTTTACCTGTTTTTAGCATCAAATTAACACTAATTTCAATGAAATATTATAACCAAATTAATAATTAATGCTATAATTTTAATAAAAATTCGGTATAATTTTAATAAATTGTAAAAAAACAATTAAATTTTAAGGATTTTAGACATTTCTATTGCTTTTTTTACTAAGTCATTTACATTTATTTTATTTTCTTCTTCTAAAATCTTTTCTAATTTTGCCATTGTTGATGGTTTATAAGGAACAGCGCTGCAACCATCTGTTGGTAAAATAGATATTTCAAATGTTCCAATTTCCTTTGCAATTCTAACAACATCCTCTTTATCAAGACCAATTAGAGGTCTTAAAATTGGGATATTCACAGCTTTATCAACCACTCTAATATTTTGAAGAGTCTGCGAGGCGACCTGACCAAGAGAGTCTCCCATAATTACTGCGTCAGCATCCTCTATTTCAGCGATTTTTTCAGCATACCGAAGCAAAGTTCGTTTACAAAAAACACATGTGTATTTATTATTACAATTTTGTTTAAATTCACTTAGACTATAACCATGTAAAATAACATAAGTTTTCACTGGACAACTAATTATCTTTTTAAGATGACTAACAAGATGAGTGAAATTTTCAATTTCTCTATTATCTGTAAAAGGTTTAATATCTCCATGAACAAGTATCATTTCATCTGCTTTTTTTGAAAGCAAATAAGATGCAACTGGAGAATCAATACCACTTGAAATTAGAGATAAAAATTTCATAATGTTTCATTAGAAATATATTCAAGATACTCTTTAAGACCACCTATTATTGGAATTACTATAATATCAGGTAACTCATAAGGATGAAGAGATCTAATTCTTGTTATTGTTTTATCAATATTTTCATCATTAGTTTTTGCGATAAAAATGCATTCTTCGTCTTCTTCAAGTTTTCCTTCCCATCTATATACAGACTCAATCCTTGGAATTATATTTACACAGGCAACTAATTTTTCTTCAACTAATGTATGTGCAATTCTTCTTGCATCTTCAATATCTCCTATAGTGGAGTAAATAACAGCAGTCATATTCTCCCCGATAAACTATATATGAAAAAAGTGTTTAAGTGTTTTCATCAAATCTATATTTATTCATTTTCAATTTCTTAATTATACTAATTATATCTTTAAAATTACCATAAAAGAGATGACTTTTACATTTACAATCACTACTACCAAAATCATTTATGTTAAGTAATTTTTTTTCAAAGTTATTTGCAATTACACATTCATCCTTAACTAAATTTTCATTGTAATATATATCTATAATTTTAGCAGCGTTCAAAAAATAATCAATATGCCAATGTATATTCTTATTTTTTCTAAGATGCCTATTTAATCTAGATTCAAGACTATTAAGTGCTGAACCAATATATACATAAAATCCTTTACAAAAATATATTTTTCCCAATTTACCAATATGAATAGTAATATTCTCATTTAATTTTATTAATAGAACATAGCTACCTTTCATATTAAACTAGATAAATTTTTTAATAATTTTATCAAAATCATTCATAAAATTAGATTTCAATAATTTATCTGTATGACCAATTGATTCCTCTATATCTTTATCAAATGAAATATCCCCAAGATAATCTAAATTTAGATCAAAAATACAATTTCTTACAAAATTTGATTTTTTCATTTTCATATTTTCAATTATGCCAATAATTGGTAAATTTAGTTCTTTTAAAATTCTAAGAAGCTTATTAACAGCACCCATTGATACTATAGAAGGTGTTGTTACAATCAAAAATTCACTTTTTTTAATAAGTCTTATAACATCAAGAGTTTCATCACCAATACCAGGAGGCATGTCAATAACAAGAAAGTCTAATTCACCCCATTGGGTTATAGCAAGAATTTCAATAATAATATTAGAAATATCTATTCCTCTAAAAGGAGAAGGTTTATCTTCGGTATAGTAAACAATTGAAATGAAGTTTATCCCATCAATCTTTGGAGGGATGATCCCCTTTTCCTCTTCTGGAAATTTGTAATTTTTTACACCAAGAATAATGTGGGAAGAGGGCCCATACAAATCAAGATCTAAAAGTCCGACCTTATTTCCTTTTCTTGAAAGGTTTAATGCAAGTGATGAAGCAACCAGGCTTTTTCCAACTCCTCCTTTTCCACTAGCAACAGCAATTATTTTTTTAATTTTTGAAAGTCTTTTATCAATTACACTGAGTCTAGGATCCATAATTTTTATTTCCCCACAAAATTTTTTAGAAAATCTTTTGCAATCTTTCTAGTCTTTGGACTTGAACTTTTAATTTGTTCCTGAACGAAATTAATAATTTCCAATTTATTTTTTGAATTAGGAAAAAATTCAGTAAAAGATTCAATAACAGCCGATTTTAAAAGCTCGATTTGTTTTCCTTGATGTATTTTTTCAATATTGATTAACAAATCAGTAATTTTTCCTTCTAGATTTGGTTTGAATTTTAAAATTTTACCTGACGATTTAATTACATAAATTGGAACTATTGTTTTTTCACTTTTTAAATTGTCATAAAATTTTTCAAAAATTGTTTCAAATTTCTTTTCAGTGTCAACTGCAGTTAAATTAGCTAAGATTAAAACTGCAGACATTTTATGATAGCTATTTTTACTATCAAGATGATTTATAAAAAAATCCCAATATGGATATATTATATCTGGTTTTTTTTCAGAAACAGAAAAAAGCACTTTAAAACAATTATATCTATATGTTTCATTTTTTGAAATTAAACCATCTAAATATTCTTGTAATAAATTTAGATTATTAATCAAATTATTTGCATGAGTATTTTGATCAATCTCCTTTTTTTCTAATTCGGAGATCATTTTATTTTACTCCTTTTATTGAAAGTATTGAAACTCCTCTGCCTTTTGTAATCTCAAAATCTGGACTTCCACACTTTGGACATCGACTATGAACAAGAGCAACTTCGGGTATAAAATGAATTGCTTCAGATTCATCCTCATTTATTCCTTTTTTTAAATCATCAAATGACCAATGATTTTGGCAATTATTACAAACAAAATTACTTTTTTCAGATTTTATTTTAATTTTCACATCTTTAAGAATTTCAGGTTGATCTTTAACTAATTCACCTAAAGCAAACTCAAAAATATCCTGTTCGACCTGTTGTAATTCACCAAGACCAACAACTATTTCTTTGATTTTTTTTATTTTTTCTTTTTCAGCTGCATTTAGTGCTGTAGAAAGTATTGATTCGGCTAGTGCCCATTCATGCATAAGAAAATCAGGTAGAATAAATAATGGTTTAAATTTTACTGTGGAAAAATTGAAAAACTATATAGAAATAACGATTTTGGATTTTAATATGAATAAAGAAAAAAGTAAACTATTAAAAGAAAAAATTAAACATATCGATATTAAAACATTCAATAGTATACCAATAATCGAATCATTTGAAAAAATGGCTTTTCAATCTAGAAATCTTGCAAGAGCATGTATAATCTATGATAAGATGCTTAAAGATGATAAATGTACAAATATACTTTGTCTGGCAGGTTCTCTTGTTAGTGCAGGTTTAAAAAAAATAATAATTGATTTAATCAATTTTAATATGATTGATATTATTGTATCCTCTGGCGCAATTGTAGTTGACCAGGATTTTTTTGAAGGTCTAGGTTTCTATCATTATAAAGGATTTATAAATGCAGATGATAATAAGCTAAGAAAATTGATGATAGATAGAATATATGATACATTCATAGACGAAGAAAATCTAAGAGATTGTGACAATACTATAAAGAAAATTGCTGATTCAATGAAACCAAAGACATATTCTTCAAGGGAGTTTATTATAGAAATGGGTAAATATCTTGATAAAAATTGCAAAAATTTTGAATCGTTTGTTCTTGCTGCATATAAAAAAGAAGTTCCAATCTTTTGTCCCGCATTTTCTGACTCAAGCGCGGGATTTGGTCTTGTTCATCATCAAACAGAAAAAAAAGATCATATTTCAATTGATTCTGTAAAAGATTTCAAAGAACTGACTGAACTAAAAATAAACTCAAAGGATACTGGGCTATTGATGATTGGAGGAGGAGTACCAAAAAACTTTGTTCAGGATGTTGTTGTTGCAGCAGATATATTAGGTGTTAACGCTCCAATGCATAAATATGCTATACAATTGACAGTAGCCGATGAAAGAGATGGCGCATTATCTGGTTCAACATTTAAAGAGGCAAGCTCCTGGGGAAAGGTTGAACAAGGTTTAGAACAAATGGTATTTGGTGAAGCAACAATTACTTTTCCTCTTCTTGCAAGCTATGCTTATCACAAAGGAAGTTGGAAACATAGAAAACCAAAAAAACTAAATCATGTATTCTCTAATTGAATCAGTTCAATTTAAGTGAGTTAGGATGGTGGAATTAAAAAATTCAATTTTACTAGAGGCTATTCTTACTGCTATTTATAACGTCGCAAGTAGAAGAACCTCTTCAAAATTTGCAGATGAATCAATTGGTTCTACAATTAAAACATTACAAGGCAAATATGATTTTTTAAAACTTGTTGAAATAAATAAAAATGATAGTGCTGATCAAGGATTTGCTGTTAGTATATCTTCAGATATTGATTCCATTAATCCTGCTTTGGTAGGAAAAGCAATTGAGGCATTGATAAGAGTCGTTTATAATGATATGAACTCAGAGGCAGGTCTTTATTTTGTATCTGAATTAAAAGAGATTGCAGGTAAAGAAATAACAAGAATGGTATCTGATTGTGACGTTGATCTTGGACAGTTACAGCTCGAACAACATTATGCTTTTCAAAGAAGAGAAAGAAAAAAATCGATTGCTGAAGCTACAAGAACAGGTAAATTTAATCATGGAAGACCTGAAAATTTAATTGGTTATACTTGGAACAATGTTTCCCATTGGAAACATGAGCCAGGTAGTAAATATTGTACCTTGTATGATAAAGCAGGAAATGTTTTAGATAGACTTAATCTTGATAGAATCATACAAAATTATGTTGAGAGACTTTCTGGTTATATTGATGTTGATCCTCGTGAAATTGAGCAAGAAGCAAGTATTTATGAAAAGGAATACAAGCTACTTAAATTGTTACTTGAACGAGATATGGATGCAGAAACAGCAATGCACATGCTAAAAATTGGTAGAGATGAGTTAAATAGAATAATAAGCAAACTTTCCCAGATGGAAATGCTTCAATATACAGATTTTAATACTGTTGAGCTAACAAATATCGGAATTGGTTATTTATCAAAAAAGGAGACGAAATAATAGTTATTTAAGCTAATACCTTTTTAATTTTTGATTTTCCTTTCTTTCTTTTTGGCGAAAATATTATTGCGATTGTGAAAACTATTGCTGATATTAGAACAATTGATGCACCAATCGGGAAATCAGAAATAAGAGATAACCAAAAACCAACAAGACAACTAACAATTCCAATTATTGGAGAAAATATAAAGATTTTTTTAAAATCAAAAAAGAATTGATATGCAGTAGATGTTGGATTAATAATTAATGCAAAAACAAGAAGTCCTCCCACAATTCTAATTGATAATGAAACAGCAATGCCTGTTAAAAACAAAACTGCGAAATAATAAAGTCTAGTGTTAACTCCAGATGACTCTGCAAGTTTTCTATTAAACATAATAGCAATAAGTTCTTTATAAAAAATAACCACAAAAACAATTATTATAAAAGAAAATATTGAAAGTAGAAATAAATCAGTGGTACTTACTGAAAATATGCTTCCCCATAAAATTCTAAGTGCTCTTGCACTTGCAGCAGTTCCAGGAATAAAATTTAGAAAAATAAATGCAAGAGCAATCATAAAAGAAAAAAGAAAACCAATTACAATGTTGCTTTCAAGACGTGCCTTTTCAGCAAGAGGTCCTAATACTAGTGAGATTCCAAAAGAAAAGAAAATTGCTCCAATTATCGGGTCAATAGAAATCATCAAACCAAAAGCAGCACCTGCAAAAGCAGCATGAGACATTAGGTATCCAATTGATGAAAGATTCATTCTAACGACAAATGCACCCGTTGTTGAACAAGCAAATCCTGCAAGAAGTGCACCAAGAATTGAAGTAATTAAAAGAGTTGAAGGAAAATCAATCATATCTTTCCTCCATTTCCGTTGAAAATGCTATTTATGATTTCTGATTTCAAGATTTTTTCCCTACTACCATCCATTATAATTTTACCATGTTCAAGAACAATTATACGCTTACATCTAGAGGGTACAAAATTTAAATCATGGGATACAATTAAAATTGTAATATTATTTTTCTCATGAATTCTATTTAAAAGGGTTTCTACTTGTTTTCGAGAAGCATAATCAAGGTTTGAGAATGGTTCATCTAAAAGAAGCAATTTTGGGTTTTGTGCAAGAGCCCTTGAAAGTAAAATTTTTTGAAATTCCCCACCTGAAAGTTTACCAATTGGTCTATTTGCAAAATCTATCATTCCCACTAAACCCATACTATACCATACTTTATCCCAATCCTTTTTTCTTGCAAATCTAAATGTTCCTATTTTTCCAGTTCTTCCAGACATTACAATATCTTTACAAAGGAAAGGAGCTAAAGGGTCCATCTCAAAATTCTGAATTACATACCCAATTTCTTTTCTTATTTCTGATTTATGTTTTTTTATTTCCTTTCCAAAAACAAAACCTTTTCCTTTGGAATAGGTAAGAAGACCATTTATTGTTTCCAAGAGTGTAGTTTTTCCAGCACCGTTTGGTCCAATAATAGATATAAATTCTCCTGGTTCTACTTTTAAATTAACATCATAAATGACTGGTAATCTTTCCCCTTCATATACAGTTTCAATATTTACTAGTTCAATTAAATTTGAGTTTTTTTTCATATATTCTCAAAGAATTTCAAAAAGTTCAGTATCAGGTTTTTGAAAAAGTTCCTCAGAATAAGCAATAATGTTTTCTTCATTTACGGTAGTATCAATATCATTTTTTATAGACTCTCTAAGAAGTATCTCAACTTGTTTTCCTTCATTATTTGAGAAACGCACTTTTGGTAATTTACCTGATAATATAGTTAAGTTACCCTTTCCTATTGTACAACCAGAGCTCATCTGTATGCCATCGATTATACAGGACATCGGTGGTTTTGCATCTGTCCAGACCTGAGCTTTTTTGCTAAAAGGATTTTTTCCAAGCTTTTCATTAGCAATTTTACCCATTCTAAATCCAATTACTGCATAAGGACCAATATGTCCATGGAATTGTTCAATATTTTTTAAGTCTTCATTCAATATTATCACCATTATTTTTTATTATACATTATTAAAAAAGTCAATGTTAGAATTATAAAAATTACTGCTAATATTAAAAATAAATTTCTCTCTAGTTCTAAATTAGATACTTGGCTTTCTAATTCTGCTAGTTCGCCTTTCTTGTATTCGTATGTTGCAATACCTTTGACTAACTGATCAACATTATAGGCTACCATATCTAAATATGTCTTTGTACCTGGTATTGCATCTGGAAAATTTGTAAAAATTACATGGCTTGCACCTGATTCTGAAGCAACTCTTGCTCCAAAATCTGTTCCACTTTGAAGGTTATCTATAACTGCATAGACATCATTTGAAGAAGCAGCATTTATCACATCAAGTTCATCTTTCAAGGAAAGTCCTTGTGGAGGTCCATATGAATATGTAACATTCAATCCAAGGAATTCAATTAGGTCCTTAAGCCATCCCATACAAATGACTTTTTTATCAAGATAACTATTATTTTTTATTTTATTTTGAAGCTCTACAAACTTTGCATCAATTTTATCTATGTATTCTTTTGAATTTGATTTAATTGAATCATTTAGTTCTGGATATAAAGTACTAAATATAGATTCCAAATATTCAATGTAGATTTTAGCACCTGATGGATAGTTCCATTCGCCTAAATCCTTACA
>Ga0209536_100000925_pt1 | contig 48288 bp, 37 predicted proteins | sample DeeMarSeWOR28_12_FD_187461 | JGI IMG/M metagenome (GOLD analysis project Ga0209536, IMG submission 187461) | Marine sediment microbial communities from White Oak River estuary, North Carolina - WOR-2-8_12 (SPAdes) (version 2) | ecosystem: Environmental > Aquatic > Marine > Intertidal zone >...
CGAAGCCAGGGAGTTAATAAGAAAGCAATTCAGCCTGTCAGATACAATTGAAATAGGTGAGGTCTTCGTAACTGCACAAAAAGAGCCCGACATGCAGGCCCGGAAAGTTGAATCAGTACGAATGTGGTACGGGAAGCCGGACAATGAATTAATAGTTACCCGCGAATTGGAAACGCTGCCGGCTGCCCCGTTACACAACGCAATCCAACCCTCGATCCATTCCGCGGCTTCGTCTTCGGGCAGTATTCCGGCACTGGCGTCGTGCATGAATACCTCGCCGATGCGCTGCGCTCCGAGCTGGCCGAGGATTTCATCGAAACGCTTTCCGCCGAAGCAAAAGGTTTCGCCATAGGTACGGTCTCCCAGTGCGAACACCCCGAAACGAACATGCGACAGATCCGGACGTTGGGTGCAGAGCGCTTCGTACAAGTCTTTCGCATTGTCGGGCACGTCTCCCTGGCCATAGGTAGAGGTGCAAATCAGAAAAATGCCTGTGCGGTCGAAGACGCCCGCATCGAGTTCGTCCATCTCCAGCGTATGCACGGCGATGCCCTCGCCATCGAGACGCAGCTCGATTTCCTGCGCGACAAGTTGCGCAATTCCGGTCATGGTGCCGACAAGTATGTTCAGTTCGAATGACATCGACAGGTTGCTGCCCGTTGCGGATCGGTGTTGTCTCTCAAGCGACGAATACGCCAGCTGCCGGCCGGTCGCCGATATTGCGCCGCCCGCGGCGCGGCATTGAATGAATTATAGTGCCTTACAATTCTAATTTCAGTAATATACTGCACTATCGAACGTGATCGATCCGATTGGCGGCAGTGATCAGAAAGCGAGATGTAACGAAGTGGGTGCGAGAGCACACAAAACGGTAGAGCGCAGCGGCACCGGCACATCCGGGAACACGGCGATTGCCGCGAGCGACGCCCGGTTCCTGCTTGCCATCGGGGAGAGGGTGCGGGCCACGCGGGCACGCATCAACCTGTCACGCAAGTCTCTTGCGGAACGATCGGGGGTGTCGGAGCGTTACCTCGCGCTGCTTGAGTCCGGCCGCGGCAATGTTTCCGTGCTTCTGCTGCGTCACGTTGGCAACGCGCTCGGCTTGCCGCCCGAGGCGCTGCTGCACGACACGAACGACGAGCCGCCTGAGCTGGCGCTTGCCCAGCAGTTGCTGCGCAGCATGACGCCGCAGCGGCTGGCGCATGCCAGAAAGCTGCTGCTCGGCGATTTTCGCAACGATCCGCGCGCGCGGAGCAAGCGCATCGCATTGATAGGCCTTCGCGGTGCCGGCAAGACAACGCTGGGAGTAAAGCTGGCGCAATCTCTGAAGCGACCCTTTGTCGAACTCGATCGCGAAATCGAACGGGAGGCCGGCACGAGCCTGTCGGAAATATTTCTGCTGTTTGGCCAGCAGGGCTACCGGCGCTATGAACGGCGTTGCCTGGAGCAATTGCTGGAACGCGCCGGCGCCTGCGTGATCGCGACCGGCGGCAGCATCGTTTCCGATCCTGCAACCTACGATGTGCTGCTGTCGACGTGCTACACCGTGTGGCTGAAGGCAAGGCCGGAGGAGCACATGGAGCGCGTCATCGCGCAGGGAGATACAAGACCGATGGCAGGAAACACAAGGGCAATGGACGACCTGCGGCGCATTCTCGACAGCCGGGTCGAACTGTACCGGCAGGCCGACGCGACGGTGGATACCGGTGGCAAGAGCGTACGGCAGAGCCTCGCGGCACTGAAACAGGCCCTGCCCCAGGCAGGGCCCAAGACACCAACTGGAAAAGCGACATGAACCCGAACGCATTGACCGGCAATCAGGCCGGCACCGAAGGCAACGTCGAAGCCCGGTCGCCAGTCGTTTACGACACTTCCCCTGACCGCTACGCACACTGGCGCCTGAGCATCGATGGACCGGTGGCAACGCTGAGCATGGACGTCAGCGAGGAACAAGGCTTGCGGCCCGGCTACAAACTGAAGCTCAACTCCTACGACCTGGGCGTCGACATCGAGTTGTACGATGCGCTGAATCGCATTCGTTTCGAACATCCGCAAGTCAAGTGCGTGGTCATCACCTCGGCGAAGGAGCGCATGTTCTGCTCGGGCGCGAACATCTATATGCTCGGCCAGTCAAGCCACGCGTGGAAAGTGAATTTCTGCAAGTTCACCAACGAAACCCGCAACGGCATGGAAGATTCGAGCCGGCACGACGGGCTGCGGTTTCTCGCGGCCGTCAACGGCACGGTCGCCGGCGGCGGCTATGAACTGGCGCTCGCCTGCGACGAGATCCTGATGGTGGACGACCGTTCGTCCACCGTCAGCCTGCCGGAAGTGCCGTTACTCGCCGTACTGCCAGGCACTGGCGGGCTCACACGGGTCATCGACAAACGCAGAGTGCGCCGCGACCTGGCGGACGTGTTCTGCTCGACATCCGAGGGTGTGCGCGCCGACCGCGCACTTGAGTGGAAGCTGGTCGACCACACCGCAAAGCCCCAGGAATTCCGCGAAGCGATTGAATCTCGTGCTGCCGGGCTCATTGCCGAAAGCACACGCCCGGATGACGCCCGCGGTATCGAACTCAAACCAGTGGCACGCACCGTCGACGAAACCGGCCTGCATTACCGGCATGTTGACGTGGCGTTTGATCGGGCTGCGCGCACAGCCAGCATTACGGTCAGCGCTCCGGAACAGGCGCAACCCGGCGACGTTGAGGCGATCCATGCCGCCGGCTGCGACTGGTGGCCGTTGGCAATGGCGCGCGAGCTCGACGATGCCATCCTGATGTTGCGCACCAACGAGCCTGAAATCGGTATCTGGGTACTGAAGACCCGCGGTGACGTAGACACCATGCTGGAGATGGACGCGATACTGATGCGACGCCGCAGCAACTGGCTGGTGAAGGAAACCGTCGGCATGTTGCGCCGGACGCTGTCGCGCCTGGATGTGTCGTCACGCTCGCTGTTCGCGCTGATCGACGAAGGATCGTGTTTTGCCGGAACCTTGCTGGAACTGGCACTGGCTGCGGATCGCAGTTACATGCTGGAAAAGCCGGATGACGAGGATGGAGCACCGGTGATCGCGACCTCGATGATGAACTTCGGCGCATTCCCGATGGCGAATCGCCTGACGCGATTGCAGGCGCGCTTTTGCGCAGACGGCGCGCCGATCGAAAAGGTATTCAACCAGCTGGGCGTGCCGTTCCGGGCAGCCGAGGCCGCCGGATTGGGCCTGGTGACATTCACGCCGGACGATCTGGACTGGGAAGACGAAGTCCGCGTAGCGCTGGAGGAGAGGGCCAGCCTTTCGCCGGACGCGTTGACCGGCATGGAGGCGAATTTGCGCTTCACCGGGACCGAGACGATGGAAACACGCATTTTCGGCCGGCTGTCGGCGTGGCAGAACTGGATATTCAGCCGGCCCAACGCGGTCGGCGAAAAAGGTGCACTGACGCTATTCGGTGCCGGCAGCAAGCCCGATTTCGATCGCGAACGCATTTAGATCGAACGCTTTTTACTGCGGCGCAAGTTGACGATGTCGCCACTTGAAGAGGCGCCGGCTTACCAGGCGCCACGGAGTTGAACATGAGCATTAACTACAGCGAGAGAATTCCCAACAACGTCGATCTTGCAACCGATCGCAAGCTGCAACGGGCGCTGGAGCACTGGCAGCCGCGGTTTCTGGATTGGTGGCAGGAACAGGGGCCGAACAACTTCGCCGCCAATGACGTTTATCTGCGCACGGCGGTTGGAGTCGATTCGCAAGGCTGGGCCAGCTACGGCTACGTCAGGATGCCCGACTATCGCTGGGGAATTTTTCTGGCCGATCCAGTTGCCGATCGCACCATAGGGTTCGGCGACCATTACGGAGAGCCTGTCTGGCAACAGGTGCCGGGCGAGTTGCGCTCGGCATTTCGGCGCATCATCGTCACGCAGGGCGATACGGAACCGGCATCCGTGGAGCAGCAACATCTGCTCGGCCTGACCTGCCCGTCGCTGTATGACTTGCGCAACCTGTTTCAGGTTAACGTCGAAGAGGGCCGCCACCTCTGGGCAATGGTGTATCTGTTGCACGGATATTTCGGACGCGACGGACGCGAGGAAGCCGAGCAGTTGCTGGCGCGGCACTCGGGCGATGCCGATAACCCGCGCATACTCCGCACCTTCAACGAACCGATCAGCGACTGGCTGTCGTTTTTCATGTTCACTTATTTCACCGATCGCGACGGCAAATTCCAGCTCAAGAGTCTGGCCGAGTCGGGTTTCGACCCGCTGGCGCGCACCTGCCGCTTCATGCTCACCGAAGAAGCACATCACATGTTCGTCGGCGAAACCGGCGTCGGCCGTGTAATCAAGCGAACGCTGGAAGTGATGAAGGAACTGGACACCGAGAACCCGGAAAAGATTCGCGCACACGGCGCGATTGACCTTGCCACCATCCAGCGCTACCTGAATTTCTGGTTTACCTCGTCACTCGATCTGTTCGGCTCGGAGGCTTCATCGAATGCCGCCTCGTCTTTCGCCAGCGGCATCAAGGGCCGGCCGGACGAAACCAGGTACGAAGACCATGTGTGCCGGGACGCGACCTTCGATCTGCAGACACCCGACGGCACGCAAACCGTCAGTCTGCGCAATGCAATGAACGAGGTCATGCGCGAGTCCTACATCAAGGACTGCGAAATCGGATTGAAACGCTGGAACATGCAGATCGGGCGTGCCGGCTACGAAACGGCACTAAGCCTGCCGAGCAACCGCTTTCACCGTTCAATCGGAAGCTGGGCGGGGCTTCCGGTTAATCCGGACGGAAACCTTATCGGTCAGGAAGAATACGATCAGCGCATTGCGGATTGGCTTCCGGGCGAGAGCGACAGGACTTTCGTCCATAGCCTGATGCAGCGCGTGGTGGAACCGGGGAAAATGGCCGGATGGATAGCACCACCGGATCGCGGCATCAACAAGCTGCCGGTTGATTACGAATACGTGCGCTTGCACTAGTGCTTGCACTCGCCGCCCGGGCTTCCGGGAGGCTGCTTCAGTGCTGCTCGACCAGGCCCGAGGACGTGAGCGTGAAAATGCGGTCGGCGGTCCGGGCGGCCTCGGGCGAATGCGTTACCAGAATACCCGCTGCCTGATTCTGTTTTATCTGCGACTTCAGCAATGACAGTATCTGTGCGGCGGTGTCGGGATCGAGGTTACCGGTGGGCTCGTCCGCCAACACCAGTCGCGGACGATGTACCAGCGCCCGGGCGATCGCGACTCGCTGCAATTCACCGCCCGACAACTCCCGGGGCATGCTGCGCGCGCGCTCGCTCAGCCCGATCGCGTCCAGCATTTCGCCGACCCGCTCACGTATCGCCTCCGCATCCATCCGCAAGAGCGCCAACGGCAATTCAACGTTCTGCGCCACCGACAGGTATGGCAGAACGTGAAACGCCTGGAATACGAATCCGATGCGTTCGCGCCGGAGCTGCGTCAGTTCGTCATCGCTCAAACCGGCGAGACTGACACCGTCGAGCAATACGTCCCCGGTATCCAGCGTTTCAAGTCCGGCGATGATATTGAGCATGGTCGACTTTCCGATACCGGACTCGCCCATGATTGCAACGTAGTCGCCCGCGGCCACCTCGAGGCTCATCGAGCTCAACACCATTCGCGGGTTTGCGCCACCGAAGCGTTTGGATATCCCGCGAACACGGAGTACGGCGGGGGGCATGGCGTCCTGGTCTGGAGATTTCATCCGGATCAGATGGATCAGGGCAAGTCAAACAACAGCAGCTCCGCGTGCCGGCCACCTTCGATGAAGACGTGCGTCTCGTCACGGATCTTGACTGCATCCCCCGATTCCAGCACGGCGCCATTGGCCGTCAGTCCGCCGCTAACAACCTGCAAATAGGCTTTTCTGCCCGGTGCCAGTTCGTGGTTCAGCCGCTCTTCGCCATCGACCATTGCAGCAAACATCAGCGCGTCGGCGTTAATGCGCATCGATTCGTCGCGTCCGTCCGGGGACGCTACCAAACGCAAGTTTCCGCGCTTGGCAATTGCCGCAATCGATGTTTGTTCGTACTCCGGAGCGATGCCGATTCGGTCGGGTTCGATCCAGATTTGCAGAAAATGAACCGGTTCGTCTGGCGAATGGTTGTATTCACTGTGCAGGACACCGCTGCCGGCACTCATGCGCTGCACATCGCCCGCCCGGATCACCGATCCGGTGCCCATGGTGTCGCGGTGTTCAAGACTACCCGACAACACGTAGCTGATGATCTCCATGTCCTTGTGCGGGTGGGGACCAAAACCGGCGCCGCCTGCGACGCGATCTTCGTTGATCACTCGCAGTGGTCCGAAGCCCATGTGTTCCGGATCGAAATAAGCGGCAAAGGAAAACGAATGGTAGCTCTTCAGCCAGCCGTGGTCCGCGTAGCCTCGTTCGTCGGCACGGCGAATTTCAACCACGCTGCACTCCGCAAACGCAGGCCCCGCAGCAGCGGCGCGCGCGGGCGCCCGCCGTTTCAGATGATATTCGCAACGCCGCCAGTAGCGTTTATTACCGCTCCCGGCTCTGTGGCGACGTAACCACGCCCGCGCCGGCAGCCATCTCCGCTACTTCGCGCTCTTCGGGAATCATGTGCACCTTGCGCACGATCAGCGAGTAGGCGACAGGAATAATGAACAGGGTCAGCAGCGTACCCACCGACATTCCGCCGACGATAACCCAGCCGATCGCGGCGCGCGCCTCGGCCCCGGCACCCGAGGACAATGCCAGCGGCAAGGCGCCGAGTACGGTTGCCAGTGCCGTCATCAGAATCGGCCGTAACCGCAATGACGAAGCTTCGATGATGGCTTCGGCGCGCTCCATACCCTTGCGGCGTAGCTGGTTGGCAAACTCAACGATGAGAATACCGTTCTTGGTAATCAACCCGACCAGCATGACCAGTCCGATCCGGCTATAGATGTTGAGCGTGCCGCCGGTACCAAACTTTGCGTTCAACCACATTGCAAGCACCGCGCCGGCGAACCCGAGCGGCACCGTCAGCATGATGACGAGCGGGCCGACGAAACTCTCGAACTGTGCCGCGAGCACCAGGTAAATGAATACCAGGGCCAGGACCAGCGTAATCAGCATTTCGTCACCGGTCTCGCGGAACTCACGCGATGCGCCATCGAGATCGGTACCGACGGTCTTTGGCAGTTCTTCCGCGACCACCTTGTCGATGAAGTCGAGCACCTCCCCGAGGCTGGCGTCAGGGCCCACGTTACCGTTGATGATGGCGGCACGGAACTTGTTGAAGTGGTTGAGTTCTTTCGGCGCAACCGTTTCTTCGAGTTTCACCAGATTGGAAAGCTGCACGAGTTCGCCGCTGCGCGAGCGGACATAAATCGAGGTCAGGTCAGTCGGCTGGCGCCGCTTGTCATCCTCCATTTGCAGTACCACGTCATACTGCTTGCCCTCGCGTTTGTAACGTGTCACGTCACTGCCGCCCAGCAGCGTTTCCAGAGTGCCCCCGATGGTGGCCATGGAAATGCCAAGCGTTGACGCCTTGTCGCGGTCGATATCGACGCGCAACTGCGGCTTGTTGAGCTTCAGGTCGGTATCAAGACCGGTGATGCCGGGATACTCGCGCAACTTGCCCATCACCTTGTTGACGTTGTCCTGCAACTCCTCGTAGCTGTTGCCGTAGATTACGTACTCGATGTCCTTGGCGAGAAAACTCTGGCCCAGCGAAAGCGGATCCTTGGCGAAGGAAATCACCCCCGGCAGCCCGCCAAAAAGCTTGGGCGTTAGCTCCTTGGTGATCGCGAGCTGGCTGCGCTCGCGTTCATCCCAGTGCTTGAGAACGGCGAAGCCGATGCCGAGATTCACCGGGTTGGGGCGCTCCAGACCGGGCGCGACGACTTCGAACAAGGTATCGATTTCAGGCACACCGTTGAGCACGTTGGCAACCGCGTGCATGTAACGGTCAGTGTATTGCATCGTGGAGCCTTCCGGCGCAACCGCAAACGCCATGAACACGCCGCGGTCCTCAACGGGAGACAACTCGGGCTTCAGTTGCATGAACAGAAACACCATCCCCGCGAACGCCGCGAAAAACACCCCGACAATGAGCCAGCGCGCCTTGAGCAAGCCGACCAGCAGCAGCCGGTAGCCATTGTGCATGCCATCGAAAAACCGCTCGCTGAGATTGAACAGCTTGCCGTGCCCTTCGTGTTCCTTGAGCAATATCGAGCACATCATCGGCGTCAGCGTCAGCGCAACGAAGCCACTGACAACAACCGCTGCGACAACGGTGAGTGCAAACTCGACGAATAATTGCCCGACGCGACCGGTCATGAACACCAGCGGCGTGAACACCGCGACCAGCGTTATCGTCATCGCTACCACCGCGAAACCGATCTCCTTCGCGCCCTTTACGGCCGCCTGGTAGCGCGTCATGCCATCCTCGATATGACGGTGGATGTTCTCCAGCATCACGATCGCGTCATCGACGACCAGACCCACGGCAAGCACGATGCCGAGCAAGGTCAGCACATTGATCGAGAACCCGAGTACGTACAGGAAGAAGAATGCGCCGATCAGGGAGATCGGAATCGTGACCACCGGAATGAGCGTCGCCCGGACGCTGCGCAGGAATACGAAAATCACCAACACCACGAGTGCCAGCGCTTCCAGCATCACCTTGTAGACGGCATTGATCGCGGCGGAAATGAACTCCGACGTATCGACTGCGACCCGCATGCTCATGCCTTCGGGCAGACCCGCAGACAGCCGCGGGACCATGTCGCGCACCCCCTGGGCAAGCGCCAGGGTATTCCCGGTGGACTGTTTGACGATTCCCAGGCCCAGCGCTTCCTGGCCGCTGACACGCACGATCTTTCTATTCTCGTACGGGCCCGGCGCAGCATAGCCGACGTCACGAATGCGAATCGGGTAACCCGCGACTTCGCGGATCACCATGTTGTTGAATTCCTCGGGGCTGCGAAGATCGGTTTCCGCAAGAACGGTCAGTTCACGCTCATTGCTCTCGATGCGGCCTCCGGGAGAATCGAGATTTTGCCTGCGCAAGGCATCTTCCACATCCTGCGGTGTCAACCCGTGCGCCGCCAGCCGTTCGCGGTCGAGCCAGACGCGCATTGCATAGCGCCGCTCGCCGCCGATGATGACGGTCGCCACCCCGGGTACCGTTTTCAGGGGGTCCGTCAGGTAACGGTCAGCGTAGTCGGTCAATTCCATCGGCGAATGGCGGTCGCTCATCAGCGCAATCCACATCACCGGCCACGCGTCGGCCTCGATCTTGTTGACGACCGGGTCGTCGGCCTGCGCCGGGAGCAGCGTCTTGACGCGCGCAACCCGGTCGCGCACATCGTTGGCGGCCGCTTCAACATCGCGGTCGGTGACGAAGGTCACCGTGACCTCGCTGACCTCTTCACGGCTGCGGGACTTGATCGTGTTGATTCCCTCGATACCCGACAGCGCGTCCTCGATTGGCGTGGTGATAACGCTTTCTATGACCTGTGCCGTTGCACCCGTGTACACCGTCCGGACCGAAACAATCGGCGGATCGATTTTCGGATACTCACGCACCGATAGCCGATCAAACGAAATCACGCCCAAGAGCACGATCAACAGACTGAACACGGTGGCGAGCACCGGGCGTCTGATGGAAATTTCGGAGAGAATCATTGCCTGCCTCCTTTGCGCCGACTACGTCAGCCCGATTTGCCGGCGTCGCCCTGTGGCGCTGGCGGCGCGCCCATTACCATGACCGGCGCACCGTCACGCAGCTTGATTTGGCCTTCGGTGACAACCGTGTCACCGGGCGCAAGGCCCTGGTTGATCTCGACCTCGCCCGGGCGACGATTGCCAAGTTCGACCTTGGTCAACATCGCCTTGCCGTCGACGACCTTGAACACGAAGTTGTCCTTGCCCTGCGGCCAAAGCGCCTCTTCGGGAACGGTAATCGCGTCCTTGCGCGTCGACATGGTCAGTGCGACTCGCACGAACATACCCGGCTTGAGTTTGAAGCCCTTGTTCGAGACACGGGCACGCATCAACGCCGTGCGCGTCTGTTCGTCAACGGCCGGCTGAACGGCATATACGCGTCCTTCAAATTGCTCGCCGGGGAAAGCATCGACGCGCAAGGCGACCGGTTGATTTCGGCCGACCTTGGACAGGTAGACCTCGGGTATGCGGAAGTCGACCTTGATCGAACTCAGATTCTCGAGAATAACGATATCGGCTCCAGCCTTGACGTAAGCGCCCGGGCTGACCTCACGCAGGCCGGCTACGCCGGAAAAAGGCGCCCGGACTACAGTCTTGTCGACACGGACCTGGGCCTCCTGGACACGCGCCTCAAGCCGGTCCACCGCACCTGCCTGGACGTCAAGCGCCTCCTTCGTGATGAACTTCTGCTCGTAGAGTTCCTGGGCACGGGTGTATCTCTGTTTTTCGGTGTTCAATTCTGCCTTGACCGCCGCCAGTTGCGCCGTGTACTCACTGGCATCAATGGTGACCAACCGCTGTCCGCGCTTGACCTCCTGGCCCTCTTCGAAATGCAGGCCGACAATCCGCCCGTCGATTTCCGGACGGATGATCACCGATTCATCCGCCAGCAGTGAACCGACCGCCGTGACTTCATCGACCACCGGGCCGACCTTGACCTCCACAGCCTTGACCGGCAGGCCCATTGGTTTCGGCGGCGCAGCGGCCGGTTGCACCGGCTTTGCCGGCTGGTTGCCGCCCTCAGGCTCGGAGCCGCAGGCTGTAACAAGGGCGGATATAGCCAACGCCCCGAAAACGAGAAAATAGCCGCGAATATTGAACAAGGGGTACCTCTTGCAAGCTTTACCAGACGCCAAAAAACCGGCCCGGTGAACAAAACGGCCAGCTCGGCGCCTGGCACCGGCTGGCTTTGTGGTTTTCTTCCATGCCGTGTTTGACTGACCGCGATGTTTCTGACCAGCGAGTCAGTTATTTCGTCATGATGATAAACGACTTTTTAAAGCCGGGCTACGAAAATCTGCTGCCAGGGCCCGGGAACCGGCAACGCGTCAGGTGTCGGACTGCTCCGCCTGCGCCGAGGCGATTTCATCGCGAACCTGGACCATGTCCACGGCCAGCATCCGGTCAAGCAGCGACTCGAGGGACTGTGCCGGCACCGCCCCCGGTTTCGAGTAGAGGATGACTTTTTCCCGAACCACCATCAACGTGGGGATCGAGCGAATATCGAAGTGCCCGGCCAATTCCATCTGCTCCTCCGTATTTACTTTTGCAAACAGAATGTTCGGATACTTTTCCGACGTATTTTCAAATACCGGCGCGAAGGTCTTGCACGGCCCGCACCAGGATGCCCAGAAATCGACCACGACCATGTCGTTGTTGGTCATCGCTTCTTCGAAATTTTCCTTGGTTAGTTCTACCGTGGCCATTGCAGGCTCCATTAACAATGTTGGAATGATTCAGGCTCGAAGCGACTGGCCCCGAGGTACGCGCTTTACGCGGGTCCCGGGCGCATCAGCAGCCTTGCAGATTCGCCAGTGTATCAGCGCGTGCCCGGCGTCCCCGGCAATGCCGACAACTCTGACGGCTCGAATCTGCCGAAGTGCAACAGGATCGTGGGCAACACCAACAAATTGAGCAAGGTCGACGTTGCCAGTCCGCCAACGATAATGGTAGCCATCGGGCCTTCGATTTCCCGTCCCGGTTCGCCGGTACCGAGCGCCAGCGGCATCAGGCCAAGACCCGTGACCAGGGCCGTCATGAGAATTGATGGCAGCCGCTCCGCCGCACCCCTGAGCGCCGTTTGCAATCCCCAGACCTGCTGCTCGTGCTCCACCAGATGCTGGTAATGCGACACCAGCATGATCGAGTTGCGCAACGTAATGCCGAATAACGTGACGAATCCGACCAGCGAACCCAGCGACAGCCAGCCCCCGGTAGCGAGCACGGCGATGACGCCGCCAAACAAAGCGAACGGCAGGTTGAGGAAGGTGATCGCCATGTTGCGAAGCCGGTTGAACGCGATATAGAGCAGCAGCAAAACGCCAATGCCGGCAAGCGTCGAATGAACCAGCAGGTCAACGCGGGTCTGGCGTTGCAGCTCGGCCGTTCCGGAAAACACCATATAGCTTCCGGGCGAGAGTTTGACCTGTGCGGAAATCGTATCGCGCGCTTCGCGCTCGAAGCTCCCAAGATCACGGCCAGCGAAATTCGCCGTCACGGTCTGTATGCGCCTGCCACCGTAGTGCAACACCTTGTAACGCCCGCCGGTCATCTGCACGTCCGCCACTTCGTCGAGACGAACGAGGCGGCCCTCGGGATTGTGCAGCAGCAACCCGCCAACGCCGGTGATGGCATTGCGTGCCTCCGGCGCGAGCAATACCACCAGGTCAATGACTTTCGCGCCTTCGTGAACCTGGCCAACCGTCGCGCCCTCGTAGGCGGTGTTGACCGCTTGCAGCACCTGCATCGGCGTCATGCCCAGTGCAGCAATCCGTTCGTGGCGCAAGCGCACCGTGAGCTGCGGGGTGCCCGGCGGGGCCTGCAACTGCACGTCAAGCGCACCCGGCACATCGGCGAGGGCGGCGGAGACGGCGAGCGCATCTCGGTCGAGTGCGTCGAGATCCGAACCGTAAAGAGTCACAACAAAGGGGGCCGCGAATCCGGTGATGGTTTCCTCGATGCGTTCGGTCAGGAAGGTGTTGACGCCAAACGACACGCCGGGAAACGTGCCGCCGCGCTCGCCGGCCAGCACCTCGCGGATCTCCCGTAATACACGCGCCTGCTCGGCACCGTCCAAAGCGCCGATTTCCACCTCGAACTCACTGTAATGGGTGCCGAAGGTGTCCGCGCCGTTCTTCGAGCGGCCCACCCATTGCGCCACCGACTGCACGCCATCGATGGAACCGATGGCGCGCGAGACACGGCTGCCAAGCCGCAGCGATTCCGCTTCCGAGGTGCCCGGTACCGCCGTCATGTGAACGATGTAATGGCCCTCGCGCAACGCCGGTATGAACTCGCCGGTGAACAGCGGCAAGACGCCGATGCCCGCGGCAATGACGACAAAAGTGACGGCAACGTTTCGCCCCGGATAACGTTCGAAACGTCTGAGTACCGACAGGTAATAGGGCTTGAGAAACGCAACCGCCGGGGGGTCATCGGCGGGCAGGTCACGGCGCGCCAGCAGCAGATAGCACAATGCCGGCGTCAGCGTAACGGCGGTAACCAGTGACGCCAGAATGGAAAATATGTAGGCGAGGCCGAGCGGCGCGAACAGCTTGCCGGCGATTCCCGATAACGTCAGCAGCGGCACGAACGCGAGCGCGACAATGAAGGTCGCATAGACGACCGAGCTTCTGACCTCGACCGAGGCATCGAGCACGACGTCGGCGACGTTACGCGGTGCCGCGGCCAGCCGATTGAGCCGCAACCGCCGGAATATGTTCTCGGTATCGATAATCGCGTCGTCCACGACTTCGCCCAGCGCGATGGCGAGTCCGCCGAGCACCATGACGTTCAGGGCGACGTCGAGATAATCGAGAACGAGCACCGCCGAGAGCAGCGAGACCGGCATCGCGAGGGAGCAAATCAGCGCGGTGCGGGCGTTATACAGAAACAGAAACAAAACCAGCACAACCAGTATCGAGCCAATGAAGACGTCACGCTGCACGTTGCGCACCGCGGTTTCGATGAAGTTGGCGGGACGGAACAGTTTCGGGTGCAAGGTAACTTTCTCGGCTGCCAGCAGCGGTTTCAGTTCCTCCAGCGCCCGCTCCAGGTCTCGCGTGACGGCATGTGTGTTGGCGCCAAGCTGGCCCTGTACCATCAGGAACACACCGGGCACAGCATCGATCGCCGCCGCGCCAATCGACGGTGCCGCACCTTCGACGACGCGCGAAATGTCCGACAAGCGCACCGCCTGTCCGTCCTTGTAGGAAACGACAAGGCTGGCGACGTCTGCCAGATCCCGCGGCTGTGCTTCGGCCTGAATGATGATGTGCTGATTCGGCGTCTTGACGAAACCGGTGCCGACCATTCCGGTTGCACCGCGCGCGGCTTCGGTAACCTGTTCGAGCGAAATGCCGGCCTGACGCATCTTCGATTGGTCGATCTGGATTTGCCACTGGCGCACGTCCCCGCCGAATACATTCACCTCGGCCACGCCCGGGACTGCAAGCAGGTGCGGACGAATGGTCCAGTCGACCAGTGTCCGCAACTGCATCAACGTGCGCGCGTCGGAAGTGACGCCGATGCCGAGCACCGTACTTGCCGAAGACGTAAGCGGCGTCATGGTGGGTGCGTCCACACCCTCGGGCATCTGTGCTGCCAGGGCTGCCAGTCGTTCGCTGACGACCTGGCGATTGCGGTAGGTATCACTACCGTCCTCGAAAATCACGGTAATAACGGATAGCCCCGGAATCGACTGCGAGCGAATCCCGTCCAGACCGGGCACGCCGGCCAGGGCGTTTTCAATCGGCTGGGTTACCAGCGTTTCGACCTGTTCCGATGACAGGCCGGGCGCCTCGATCTGCAACACAACCTGGCTGGGAGAAAACTCCGGAAACACATCCAGGTTGGCGCGCGACAGGGTGTAGAGACCGTAGACGACGACGGTCGCCGCCAGCGCCACGACGACCCCGGCGTATCGGATGGAGAAGCGGACCAGACCGGCAATCATTACTGGCCTAGTCCTCGTTCTCGTTACGGATCTGGTATTTCAGCTCTTCGGAGAGCAACAGTTGCGCGCCGCTGATCACGACCTCGTCTCCGGGAACCAGCGAGGCGCTTTGCGGCAATGCAGCTTCATCCGATCCTGTTTCGGGTGCCGTTGCCTGGAACCAGCCGTCACCAAGTTCGCTTGCCGTTGATATTTCGTAGCGGCCAAACGTTTCGGCGTCGCGTTTGCGATATACCCATGACTTTCCCGCGTGCCAGACAACCGCCGTGTTGGGAACAATCACTCCGTCGACCATGGCGCTGTCCGTCGCCACCCGTGCTACCACGCGGGCGCCGACGCGCAAGTCGGCGCCACGCACCAGGTAAAAATAGGTATTTCCCGGCAACGCGGCGCTCACGCGCGGCGCCGCCGAGACGAAGCGCGCTTCCGCGGCATTCTCGCGCGCCGTCACCGGAGCGAGCAGCAATTGCGGCCGGGCTGCGCTACGGGGCAAGTCATAGGGGAATACCAGCTGCACCAGCACTGAACGCCTCGACCGCAGCTCCCCCAGCGGCACCGGTTGCGCGGCCGTCGCCCATTCGCTCACAACCGGTCCCCACGCCGTGCGCAAGGAATCTCCCAGCGCCGATTGCATCGACTGTGCGGCATCGAGGCGCGCTTGCGCTACCCGATAACGGCTCTCTGCGTCACGCAGCGCCTGCTCGGATATGTTGCGATCGTCCTGATACAGGACCTCGGCGCGCCGGTAATCGGCCCGCGCCGCGGAAAGCGCGGAATCCAGCGCTCGCCGTTCTGCGCTCGCCGCGAGATAACGCCCGCGCATTTCAAGCAAGGGTTCAATGTCAACCACGCTGCCGTAGACGCGGAGTGCCGTTTCGTACTGCGCCGATTGCAACGATTGCAGCCGTATTCCGCTCGCGGCCTGGCTCTGCGCATCGACACGAACGATGGCGCGGCCCTGCTCGACCGTCGCCGTGGACTCGGTCTCGATCTCCTCCTCGTATTCTTCCTCGTGAAGCTGCAATTCATCACGGGAAACGTAGATCAGCAACCATGACAACACGGCGATCACGATTGCCATCACGGCGATGATGATGTGATTGGCCGTGAGTTTCATGTCGATGCTCCCGACAATTTCTCTTCAACCGGCAAGTTCAGGAAGTCTCCAAGTAACGGGCGCTGCATAACGTCCTCAAATCGGGCGATGGATCTGCGCCAGGCAGTCCTCGCATCGAGCAGGTGTTGCCGCGCCTGCACGGCTGCAAGGCGCGCCGTCACCAGTTCTACGCGGTCGCCGCCACCCGCGTCAAAGTAGCGCCTGGCCCGGTCCAGTTGCCCTTGCGCGCGTCTGACGACCTCCGCGCCGGCGTTGACGTTTGCGCGGGTCACCTGCATACCGTCGCGGGCGCGCTCGACCTCGTTAATGGCACGAATTTGCAGTGCCGTGAACTGTTTCGCGGAAACGTCGCGGCGCGCTTCGGCCTCGCGCACCGCCGCCCTTGCCGACCGCGGCACGACGAAGGCGCTCGCGAGCGACCAGATATTATCGCCCTGATCCCACAGAAAGCCCGGCGTCAGCACCACCACCGGATACTGTTCGGCTACCGCCAGCCTCAACTCGGCATCAGCCACACCGTACTCGAGCAGGCCGACATGGATATCGAGGCGGTTACGCAATGCTTCGCTCCGCGCGGTCGCGGCGTCGGGAACCGTAACGGATTCATCAAGTGGATCGTCGGCGATCCGGAATGATTGCACGGTTTCGAGAGGCAACCCCAGCGCGCCGGCAAGCGCTCCGAGGGCATCTGCCTTGCTGGTCCGCTCGACCGCCAGCTCGGCCTCGGCCAATGCGCTGGCCATTCGTTCGCGCCCAAGTTCGCGCTGCGAGAGCATGCCGGTGTCGACACGCCGCTGTAACAGCTGCAGCAATTCGTCGTGCAAGGCCAGGCGCTGTTGCGCCAACTGTGCACGCCGGCTGGACGCATTGTAGTCAATGACGGCATCCCGAACGGCGCTGCGCACGCGCCATGCCGAAGCCGCGATCTCGAGTTCGGCAGCATCGGCAAGCCGACTGGCTTTCATGACCTGCGCTTCGCGCCGGTCCCGGGTGCCGATTGGCAAGCCAACCGCCAGACCGAGACTCCAGGGGCTGCCGTCGACTTCGCGGCTATGGTGTTCCGCAGCGAGTTCGACGCTGAGAGGGCTGCGCTGGCTGGCGGTGGTCAAAGCCGCGGCAGCCGCCAGGGCCCTGGCGCGGGCAACGTCAACACCCGGGTTGAAATACAGCCCGACCAGCGTGAGCGTTTCGAGTCGCCACTGTTCCGGCGGCCATTGCCCTTCGTAGCCGCTGGCGCGGACCAGGTCCGCAAGCGTGGGATCGTCCGCGGTACGGCCCATGAACCCGGCGGGCGCTGCCTGCGGTTCGAGTTCGTCCGGGGTGTAAGGCAGGCGGGACGAACACGCCGTGACGAGCGCGCCGGCGAGAAACATTGCACACAATTTCGTGCTCCACATTCGCACGCCGGCAATTCCCCTGGTCAGTGCAGTTTTACGTGCGGTTCGGTACGGCGAATGATCAGTCGCGCCAGGGTGTCAAGAAACACCTTGGCGAAACCATGCAGGGCGTACTCGTGCATCTTGTACAGGGACAGATACATGAGGCGGGCAAAATAGCCTTCGATCATCAAACTGCCCCCCGTCAGGGCGCCCATCAGGCTGCCGACCGTGCTGTGCCTGCCCAGCGACACCAGCGAGCCGAAATCGCGGTACACCCAGGGTTTCACCGGTTTGCCCTGAATGTGGAACTTCAACCACTTGGCAAGGTGCGAGGCCTGCTGGTGGGCAGCCTGCGCGCGCGGCGGCACCGCATTGTCGTGGCCGGGCCAGGGACAACTGGCGCAGTCGCCCATTGCGAAGACATTTGCATCGACTGTCGTCTGCAAGGTCTGGCGCACAACGAGTTGATTCATGCGGTTGGACTCGAGCCCGTCCAGATCCGCGAGAAACTCGGGCGCCTTGATACCGGCCGCCCAGACAACCAGCTCAGCCGGCACGAAACGCCCGCTCTGTGTATGCACGCCGTCGGGGCCGACCTCGGTCACCCGTTCGCCGGGCAGCACGTCGACATGGATTGCCTCGAGCAGGCGCTGCGTGGCGTCAGAAAGCCGCTCCGGCAATACCGGCAGGATTCTCGGCGCGGCCTCGATCAGCGTGACCTTGACGTCACGCTCCGGATCGATGCGGTCGAGCCCGAAAGCCACCAGCTCCCGCGTCGTGTTATGCAGCTCGGCGGCAAGCTCGACTCCGGTTGCCCCGGCACCGATGATGGCGATGTGAAGCTGTCCCGGTTGCAGCGGTTCGGTTTGCGTGTTGGCACGCAAGCAGGCGTTGAGAAGCCGCGAGTGAAAGCGGGAGGCCTGCGCCGGGGCATCCAGTGACAGGGCGAATTCGGCCGCCCCTGCCGTGCCGAAATCGTTCGTCTTGCTGCCGACGGCTATGACCAGCGTGTCATACGGCACCGATCGCGCGGCGATGATCTCCACGCCCGTCTCGTCCAGCGTCGGGGCCAGCAGAACCTGCTTGCCCGCTCGGTCGAGACCTTGCATGCGCCCGAGCCGAAACCGGAAGTGGTGCCAACGCGCCTGCGCCAGGTAATCGATCTCGTGATCGTTCAGATCCATGCTGCCCGCGGCAACACGGTGCAACAGCGGTTTCCACAGGTGTGTGCGGGAACTGTCGATCAGTGTGACTTCGGCCAGCGCCTTTCGCCCCAGCGAGTCGCCCAGCCGGGTGACCAGTTCAAGGCCGCCTGCTCCGCCGCCGACGACAACAATGCGATGCGGTCCGGCGTGGCCAGAGGTCGCGTTTTCCATCATTGAGGATTCCCTAAAGGCCAGAGGATAGCCAACTGACGGGGATTTTCCCACACGGACGCGACGTTACAGCCGCGCCGCCTCGCGTGCGGTCGACAACGCCAGCACGTCTGCCGACCATCGTCAATCGAGGCACGGCGCGGGCCGGCGCCCTCGAACCAGGCGCCGGGTACGCGCATTCGCCTTGCTCCCCTAGAGCTGTGGGTTAAGGCGCTCCGAACCCGCTCTCAGCTTGTTGAGCGCATTCAGATAGGCCTTGGCCGACGCGATCACGATGTCCGTGTCCGCACCGTGACCGTTGACTACGCGCCCCGATTTGGCGAGGCGCACACTGACTTCGCCTTGCGAATCCGTACCGCTGGTAATCGCGTTGACGGAGAACAACTGCAGGTCGGCACCGCTGGAGACAATCGATTCGATCGCCTTGAACGTTGCATCGACCTGCCCGCTGCCGCGCGACTCGGCGTTCTTCTCCGAACCGTTTTCGGAGATGACCACTCGCGCCAGCGGCGTTTCGCCGGTTTCGAGTTGCGCCTGGATCGAAACCAGTTTGAAGTGCTCGTTCTCCTGGCCCAGCGTGTCGTCGGACACAAGCATCATCAGGTCTTCGTCGAAAATTTCGTGCTTCTTGTCCGCGAGTTCCTTGAAACGCGCAAACGCGGCGTTCAGTGCTTCGACGGATTCCAGCTCGATACCGAGCTCCGACAGCCGCTGCCGGAACGCGTTGCGCCCGGAGTGCTTGCCGAGAACCAGTTTGTTTGCCGTCCAGCCGACGTCCTCGGCACGCATGATTTCGTAGGTTTCGCGATGCTTGAGCACCCCGTCCTGGTGAATACCCGCTTCGTGAGCGAAAGCATTCGCCCCGACAATCGCCTTGTTGGGCTGTACCGGAAAGCCGGTGATCGCGGATACCAGCTTCGAAACGGGGACAATCTGTGTGGTATCAATGCGCGTATCGCAATCGAAGTAGTCCTGCCGGGTTCGAACCGCCATGACGATTTCTTCGAGCGAGGCATTACCGGCACGCTCGCCCAGCCCATTGATGGTGCATTCGACCTGGCGCGCGCCAGCCTTGACCGCCGCCAGAGAATTGGCGACCGCCAGGCCCAAGTCATTATGACAATGTACTGACCAGACCGCTTTGTCCGAGTTGGGAATCCGTTCGCGCAGATCGCGGATCATGCCGGCGAACTGCTCGGGGACGGTGTAGCCCACCGTGTCCGGAATATTGATGGTGCGCGCACCGGCGGATATTACCGCCTCGAGGATGCGGCACAGGTAGTCGATTTCGGACCTGCCGGCATCCTCGGGCGAGAACTCGACGTCCTCGCACAGCGAGCGCGCCAGCTTGACTGCGTCAACTGCCTGCTCGAGAACCTGATCGGGGCTCATGCGCAGCTTGCGTTCCATGTGGACGGGCGAGGTCGCGATGAAAGTATGAATGCGCGCGGCGTTAGCCGGCTTGACTGCCTCGCCGGCCCGCCGCACGTCCGAGGCGGATGCCCGCGCCAGGCCACAGACGACACTATCCTTGACGGCGTGGGCAATCGCCTTCACCGACTCGAAATCGCCGTCGCTCGCGGCGGGAAAGCCGGCTTCGATGACGTCAACACGCATGCGCTCGAGTTGTTTGCCAATGCGCAGCTTTTCCTCGCGGGTCATAGATGCGCCAGGGCTTTGCTCGCCATCGCGCATGGTCGTGTCAAAAATGATTAATCGATCAGTCATGTCAGTCTCCACTCTGGATCTGCGCCCGCGCCCTGAATGATCGGCGTGCTGGACGCAACTTGGGTGTCTTGAAAAGCTCGGGTATTTTCAGCAACCCGCCAGCTGTTGGGATTTGAAAGAGAGTTTAGCGCCCGTGGCGCAATAGCAGGCCGAGCAGCAGGAGGCTGCCGAAAAGGAGGGTGGTTTGGCCGTGCTGTTGCTGACTCATAACGGGGGAATATATGGGTATTTGCCCTTGTCCGCAAGCCCCGGCACGCGCATCTAGCCGCTTCCCGGCTCCTTGCGAGGCGGAACCGGCACTTTCTCACGCCGTTTCGAATATCGAGATATCCACATGACGTAACCGGACAGCGCGTAGATCAGGAATACGGCGAACAGCAGCTCGGGAAGGTTGTCCGCTACCTGCACCACGACAACCACCGAGAAAGCGATCAGGACGACCACCTTGAACGGCACGGCTTTGCGGAGATTGATTTCCTTGCCGCTGTAATAAGGCACGTTGCTGACCATGGTGAATCCCGCGATCAGCGCCAACAACCACGCCAGCCATGGCAAGCCGCGAATATCGTAGGCTTCCATCGCCCAGACGAAACCGGCGACCAGGCCGGCGGCAGCGGGGCTGGGCAAACCCTGAAAAAACCGCTTATCGACATGCCCCATGTTGGTATTGAAACGGGCCAGCCTCAGTGCGGCGCAGCCGCAGAACACGAAGGCCGCGAGCCAGCCAAGCTTGCCCATTCCCTTGAGTTCCCACTCGTAGAGCACAAGCGCCGGAGCGGCACCGAAAGCGACCATGTCGGCGAGCGAATCGTATTCGGCACCGAAAGCCGACTGGGTTCGTGTCAGCCGGGCAATCCGCCCGTCCAGCCCATCGAACACCATTGCCGCGAAAATACCCATCGCCGCGAGTTCGAAGCGCAGATTCATCGCCTGCACGATCGCGTAGAACCCGGCGAAGAGGCCACAGGTTGTGATGGCGTTGGGCAGCCAATAGATGCCCTGACGCCGCAAGGCGTTCCGCATCTGCCACTTTGGCTGGGGATCGGGGTACTTCATTGCTCGCTTGATTGGGCCCTCAGTTCGGCCAGCACCGTTTCGCCAGCATACACTTTGTCGCCAACGGTCACCCGCGCGCGCGCCGTCGATGCGAGATAAACGTCAACGCGCGACCCGAACCGGATAAAACCGAAGCGCTGGCCCTTAACAAGACGGTCTCCTTCTTTAACGTAACAAAGAATCCGCCGAGCCACCAAACCCGCGACTTGCACGCAGGTCAGCTCGGCACCGTCGTCCATGCGAATCATCAGCGCATTGCGCTCGTTCTCGAGCGATGCCTTGTCGACCGCAGCATTGAAAAATCCGCCGGCATGATAACTCAGCCCGGTCACCACGCCGTCGACGGGCGACCGATTGGAGTGGACGTTGAATACGTTCATGAAGACGCTGATCTTCAGGGCATCTCGCCCGGTGTAGGGATCCTGCGCCTTCCCTACCGCGACGATACGCCCGTCAGCCGGCGCACAGACCAGAGCGGGGTCTCCGGGCACGTCGCGCGCCGGATCCCTGAAAAACTGCAAAACAAACAACGCCAACAGCCAGAACGGCAGCGACCACCAGCCGGCCAGCCAGGTTACCAGCGCCGCGATCGCCACCGCGACCGCCAGAAAAGGCCAGCCTTCTCTGGCGATAACCGGGTGGGGATAGCTTGATCGCATCTCTGATCAGGCAGTCAGCGCGGCACGGGGATCTTCGATAACAAAGACGCGACCCGAAGCAGCTGATAGCCGGCTAGTTCTTCGTCTTGTCAACGAGCCGGCTCGCCTTGATCCACGGCATCATCGAGCGCAGCCGTTCACCGACCACTTCAATCTGATGCTCGCCGGCAATACGGCGCATGGACGTGAGCTTGGTAGCCCCGGTCGCGTTCTCCAGCAGGAATTCCTGGGCATAGGCCCCGGTCTGGATTTCCTTGAGGATACGGCGCATCTCGTTCTTGCTCTCCTCGGTGATGATGCGCGGGCCGCGAGTGATATCGCCGTATTCGGCATTGTTGGAGATGGAGTAACGCATATTGGCGATGCCGCCCTCGTAAATGAGGTCGACGATGAGTTTGAGTTCGTGCAGGCATTCGAAATATGCCATCTCCGGCGCATAACCGGCCTCGACCAGCACCTCGAATCCGGCCTGAATCAGCGCCGTCGTTCCGCCGCAGAGCACGACCTGCTCGCCAAACAGGTCAGTTTCGGTCTCCTCGCGGAAATTGGTTTCGATAATGCCCGCCTTGCCACCCCCGATTGCCGATGCGTAGGACAGCGCGACATCGCGCGCCTTCTTGGTCGGGTTCTGGTGAACCGCGATCAGGCAAGGAACGCCCCCGCCCTGCGCGTACGTGGACCGGACAGTATGCCCGGGCGCTTTCGGCGCCACCATCACGGCATCGAGATCTGATCGCGGCACAACCTGTCCGAAATGAATGTTGAAACCGTGCGCGAATCCGACCGTTGCGGCTTTCTTGATATTCGGTTCGACGTCTTCGCGATAGACCTCGGCAATATGCTCGTCGGGCAGCAACATCATGACGACATCGGCGCCCTTGACCGCGGCCCCCATTTCCTTGACCTCAAAGCCGGCTTTCTTCGCCTTGTTCCACGAAGAACCGCCCTTGCGCACGCCGACCGTAACCTCGACGCCCGAGTCCTTGAGGTTGAGTGCGTGAGCGTGGCCTTGCGAGCCGTAGCCCAGAATAGTGACTTTCTTTCCCTTGATCAGACGCAGATTCGCGTCCTTGTCGTAGTAGACCTTCATGATCCCCTCTTGATTGTTTTGCCGCGCGGGAGGTGCTCCGCCTGACTCAATGCGGCGGAGGCTTCTGCGCCTGGCTATTGCACCTTCAGAATGCGGTCGCCTCGCCCAACGCCGGAGGCACCCGTACGTACCGTTTCGAGTATGGCGCCCTTCTCCAATGCCTCGATAAAAGCATCGAGCTTCGCGCCGGTTCCGGTCAACTCTATTGTGTAGGTCTTGTCGGTAACGTCGAGAATGCGACCACGGAATATGTCGGAAATGCGTTTCATCTCCTCGCGATCCTTGCCGGTTGCGCGCACCTTTACCAGCATGAGTTCACGCTCGATATGCATTCCCTCCGACAAGTCAACCACCTTCACGACATCTATCAGCTTGTTCAGCTGCTTGTTGATCTGTTCGATAACGTCATCGGAACCACTTGTAACAATGGTCATCCTGGACAGGGACGGGTCTTCGGTAGGAGCAACCGTCAGCGACTCGATGTTGTAACCCCTCGCGGAGAACAACCCCGCTACGCGAGAAAGCGCGCCTGCTTCATTCTCGAGAAGCAGGGAAATTATGTGGCGCATGTCTTATGTTTCTTATGTTTCTGTTCGTGTTGTTAGTCCGGTGCGCCCATCACACCAGGATCATTTCTGACAGCCCCTTGCCGCCCGGGACCATGGGAAAGACGTTCTCGGTCTGATCCGTGATGAAGTCCATGAAGACGAGGTCGTCCTTTCGCGAAAAAGCCTCTTTCAGCGCCCCTTCGATGTCCGCGGGCTTGTCGATCTGCATGCCCACGTGGCCGTAGGACTCCGCGAGCTTCACGAAATCGGGCAAGGCGTCCATGTAAGACTCCGCATAACGGTTGCCGTGGAAGAACTCCTGCCACTGCCTGACCATGCCCATGTAGCGGTTGTTGAGGTTGACGATCTTCAACGGCAGACGATACTGCTTGGCGGTGGACAGTTCCTGGATGCACATCTGGATGCTCGCCTCGCCGGTTACACAGACGACGGTTGCATCCGGGTGGGCAAACTGCGCGCCGATCGCGTAGGGCAGACCCACCCCCATGGTGCCCAGGCCACCCGAGTTGAGCCAGCGGCGCGGCTGATCGAACTTGTAGAACTGCGCGGCCCACATCTGGTGCTGTCCGACATCGGACGTCACGTAAACGTCCTTGCCAACAGAGAGTTCATAGAGCTTTTCCACCACCATCTGCGGCTTGATGATCGCGCTGTCGCGGTCAAACTTGAGGCAATCACGCGTCCGCCACGCGTCGATCTGCTCCCACCACTGCTTGAGCGCGCCGGAGTCGGGCTTGTCCGTTGTCTGGTCGAGCTGGCGGTTGAGTTCCACCAGTACTTCCTTCACGTCGCCGACAATCGGTACGTCGACGCGCACCCGCTTGGATATCGACGAAGGGTCGATGTCGATGTGAATGATCTTGCGGCTTTCCTGGGCGAAGTGCTTTGGATCACCGATCACGCGATCGTCAAACCGCGCGCCTACGGCAATGAGAACGTCGCAATTTTGCATCGCCATATTGGCTTCGTAGGTACCGTGCATGCCCAGCATGCCCAAAAACTGAGGATCGGTGGCCGGATAACCGCCCAGCCCCATCAGCGTATTGGTGCAGGGGAATCCCAGCTTGCGTACCATCTCGGTCAACTCAGTCGAGGCATTGCCCAGTACGATGCCGCCTCCGCTGTAGATGACCGGGCGCTTGGCCTTCATCAACAGCTGGATCGCCTTCTTGATCTGCCCGTTGTGGCCCTTGGTCACCATGTTGTAGGAACGCAACGAGACGGATTTGGGATAAAAATAGTTGACCTTGTCGAGCGTCACATCCTTGGGAATGTCGACCACCACCGGGCCGGGACGCCCGGTCGCCGCCAGATAAAACGCCTTCTTGATCGAGGGTGCGATATCCGCCACGTTCTTGACCAGAATGTTGTGCTTGACGCAAGGCCGGGTAATGCCGACCGTATCGACCTCCTGAAACGCGTCCTGGCCGATCGCATGTGTCGGTACCTGCCCCGTAATCACCACCATCGGGACGGAATCCATGTAGGCGGTGGCAATGCCGGTAACGGCATTGGTCACGCCAGGCCCTGACGTAACCAGCGCAACACCTACCTTCTGGGTACAGCGCGAGTAGGCATCAGCGGCGTGAACGGCGGCTTGCTCATGCCGGACGAGGATGTGCTTGACCTTGTCCTGCTTGAACAACTCGTCATAAATTGGCAGGACCGCCCCGCCCGGATAGCCGAATACAAACTCGATGCCCTCTTCGGCCAGGCAGCGCGAGACGATCTCGGCACCGGTCAGTTCAGTGGTCTGAGCCTCGGTCAATTCCATGATGTCACCTGAGTCGGCAGATTGTTGCGGAAAACCGGTCACGATACCGACTCGACCCTGACCGGTCAAGGCAGATGGCGCAACGCAGCAGACTTCAGGAACAGGGGATGCGAGGCTTACATCCGGGCGCGCACCCAGCGCACCCAGTCATCAAAAAGCTCCGGGGTGCGCGCCGCGAGAACCGACCGCTTCCAGCCTTCCTCGGCCCAGAAATCATCATGCTCGAGCGAACACATCAGCCCGCCCGCCTCTTCGAGGATAAGGGAGCCCGCCGCGTAGTCCCACAATTTTTGCCCGCCATGCAGGTAGACGTCGAACCGGCCAGCGGCCACGTAACACCATTCAAGGGTGCTCGCGCCGAAATTCCGCTGCGAGGAATACGGTGGCGATGCCGCAAGCGCTTGCGCCAGCGGCGCCGACAAGCGCTTGAAATCGACCTCAGCCATCGCGTTCTTGAGCTGCGGCACACGCTCCCTGATCGGCAAGCGCTCGCCGTTGAGAAAAGCACCGGCACCGCGTTCTGCGCAGAAAAGCTCGTCCGCAACCGGGTCATAGACGACCCCGAGAACACTGCGGCCCTGTCGCATGAGGGCGACAGAAACGGCGAAATAAGGCAGCCCGTTGACGAAGTTGGAGGTACCGTCGATCGGGTCGACGCACCAAACGCCGCTCTCTCCCGCGGACCAGCGCTGCCTCTGGACCTCGACCGGCATTTCCTCGCCGACGACCGGCGCCGGGACGACGGTCGGCAACAGCTGCACCAGCCGGTCCTGCGCTGCCAGATCTGCTTCGGTAAACAGGCTGCCGTCGGATTTTCGATGATGAGCTACCTTAAGGTAGCGGGGCATGACCTCCTCGGCAGCAACAAGGCGAACCAACGCACTGAGACGCTCGAGCGTGCTTGCTGACTGTCTGACTGCCGCCTTCATCGGCCCCGAAACGCTTCCCGCCGAGATCGCTGGAGCGCCTGGCAGACTGCCGGCTCGGAAAAACCGGCCCGCCCGGTGTCGGGCTCTCCTGGATATTGGCTATGGCGCCGCCGGTATGCTGGCGGTCTCGCTGGGTGTTCGTCGGTTTCTTCGTTCAATGTCGGTTCAGTTCGGCGCGGCCACAACTTTCTGCAAGGTGAATGGATTGCCGCGCCCATACAGTCAGTCAATCCGCTCCGGCAACAACGGTGACATCGACACCGGACCGGAGGCCGCCGGGAAATCATGACCAAATAGTTGTTGCATGGCAGAATTTTAGCAATGAACAAAAACATACAAAAGCGCCGCGTGAAGTCGGGGAGCCGGTTTTACTACCCCGACAAGCTTTCCAGCGGGGCAGAAGTCAACTTGCCGGCCGACACAGCGCACCACGCGATTCGCTCGCTGCGGCTCCAGGCGGGAGACCCCATCGTGCTGTTTGACGGTTTCGGCGGCGAGTATCAAGCCAGCATCTGCCGAGTCGATCGTGAGTCTGTAATAGCAAGAACCGGCCCATTCATCGATCGCGGCGCTGAGTGCCCGATCGATCTGTTGCTCGCCCAGGGGATGTCGAGCGGCGAACGAATGGACTTCACCGTACAGAAAGCTGTCGAACTCGGTGTTACGGCGATTCAGCCCCTGGCTACGGCCCGGTCCGTCATCAAACTCACCTCGGAGCGGGCTGCGCGCAAGACCGGACACTGGCAGAAGCTGGCGATTGCAGCCAGTGAACAATGCGGGCGCAATCGTCTGGTCGACGTCGCAGAACCACTGCGCCTGAGTGACTGGCTCGGCCAGTTGCCGCGCGATCCCGGGGCGGGCGAGTTGCGCCTGCTGCTCTGCCCCGCAGCGCAAACCGGGATGCGCGAACTGCCGGATTCGGCCGGACGCATTATTCTGCTTGCGGGGCCAGAGGGCGGTTTCGACGACAGCGAAGCCGATCTGGCACTGCGCCGGGGATTTCAATCGATACGGATGGGGCCGCGCATATTACGAACCGAGACTGCGGCGCTGGCTGCCCTCGCCGCCATTCAGCTTCGCTGGGGCGACTTCTAGCGGTCCGCTATACTGCGCCGTCTTTAACAGCCAATGCGACGGGAAGGCCTTAAACAATGGAGATCGCAAATAATACGTTCATCGTGACCGGCGGCGCGTCCGGGCTTGGCGCTGCGACGGTCGAGATGTTCGCAGCTCAGGGCGGCAATGTCGTCATTGCAGACCTGAGCCGAGATGCCGGTGAGGCGCTTGCGGCCAAGCTCGGTAAACAGGCCTGTTTCGTGGAATGCGACGTGTCCTCGCAAGAGCACGCCCGGTCTGCCGTCGACGCGGCCAGCAAACAGTTTGGCGGCCTCAATGGCCTGGTGAACTGCGCCGGAATCGCCATCGCGGAGAAGACTGTCGGCCGCGACGGCCCGCACCGGCTGGAGAGCTTTGCCAAAGTCATCAACGTCAATCTGATTGGCACTTTCAACATGATCCGGCTTGCCGCCGACGTCATGGCCAAACAAGCGCCCAACGCGGAAGGCGAGCGTGGCGTGATCATCAACACCGCCTCGGTGGCCGCCTTCGACGGCCAGGTCGGGCAAGCAGCGTATGCCGCTTCCAAGAGCGGCGTCGTCGGCATGACATTGCCAATCGCGCGGGATCTGTCTCGCAGCGGAATTCGTATCGTGACCATCGCACCGGGGATCTTCGAAACGGCCATGCTCAAGGGCATGCCGGCGGACGTACAGGATTCGCTCGGCAAACAGGTACCGTTTCCGTCGCGCCTGGGCAGGCCGGCCGAGTATGCGCAGCTGGTCGCGGCGATATGCTCGAATGCCATGCTCAACGGCGAGGTCATCCGTCTGGATGGCGCGATCCGCATGGCGCCGAAATGACGGCGCACGAACAACATGGCGCCGAAATGATGGTGCACGAACGTCACAGCACCGATGTGAGGCGGGGATCAGCCAAAACCGGCATCGAGGTAGTGTCGGGCGGGCCAGCACGGCCCCGGAATACCGCAACACCCGGCTGACATGCCGAAGCAGCCCGAGGAGCGGAACGTATGAACGCGGCCACGCCGTCTGCCTTCGTGCAGTGGTTCCGGTCTGCCGCGCCATATATTCATGCGTTCCGTGGCCGGACCTTTGTCATCGCGTTTGGCGGCGAGGTGGTGGAAGACGGCAACTTCGTCGAGCTTACCCACGATCTCAATCTGCTCGCGAGCGTCGGCGTCAGGCTGGTGCTGGTCCATGGCGCCCGTCCGCAAATCGAACGTGAGCTGGACCTGCGCGGCATACAGCAGCGCTATGCCGGCGGGTTACGGGTCACGGACGAGGACGCGCTGGGTTGCGCCAAACAGGCCAGCGGCCGCCTGCGGGTAGAAATTGAGGCACTGTTGTCCATGGGACTGCCCAACTCGCCCATGGCCGGCAGTGAAATCCGGGTCGCCTCCGGCAACTTCATCGTGGCGCGGCCACGCGGCGTCGTCGATGGTGTGGACATGCTCTATACCGGCGAGGTTCGCACGATAGAGGCGGATGCTATTCGCCGCCGGCTGGACCACAATGAACTGGTCCTGATCTCACCGCTCGGCTATTCACCCACTGGTGAGATTTTCAACCTCATACTCGAGGATGTCGCAGCCGAGTGCGCGATCGCATTGCAGGCGGAAAAACTCATCATCCTCACCGACGAAACCGGAGTCAAAGACCGCAAGGGCGACCTGGTTCGCGAACTCACGGTGTCCGGCGCACAAGCCCTGCTCAAGGCGGGCAAGAAGGCCGGCACCTTTGCCACCCAGTATCTGCCGGTAGCAATCAAGGCGTGCCTGGGCGGCACCGGCCGCGTTCACCTGATCGACCGCATGGTCGATGGCGGCGTGCTGCTGGAACTGTTCACCCATGAGGGCGTTGGCACCATGGTCAGCAGGGACCCGCTCGAACGGTTGAGGCAGGCCACGATCGACGACGTCGGCGGCATTCTCCAGCTGATCGAGCCACTGGAGGCCGAAGGCGCTCTGGTAAAGCGTTCGCGGGAACTGCTCGAGATCGAGATCGACCGTTTCATCGTTCTGGAACATGATCGGCTGATCGTCGGCTGCGCCGCACTGTACGCTTTCCCGGAACAGCGAAGCGGAGAGTTGGCTTGCTTTGCCGTTCATTCGCATTTCCGCAACGCCGGGGCGGGCGAGATCATGCTTCGCGAAATCGAGAAACGGGCGAAAAGAATGAAGCTGAATCGCCTGTTCGTGCTCACGACAGTCACGTCGCATTGGTTTGTCGAGCACGGCTTCGAGAACGCGCCGGTTTCGGTGCTTCCGGCACGCAAGGCCGCCCTCTACAACTATCAGAGAAAATCCCGCGTGTTGCAGAAGAAGCTGACATAGCCGGGCCCGGACCACCCGCCTGAAGAAAATGAACCTTTGGGCCAGGCTGCTCTCAATAGGCTGACAATGTAACAAATGTGCAATATTTCTCGACCGAAGCAAGACATTCAGTTATGAATAGAAAAGTAAACTGCGTAAAGCTGAACAAGGAAGCGGAAGGACTGCAGTTTCCGCCTTTCCCCGGAGAACTTGGCAAGCGCATCTTTGAAAATGTTTCGCAGGAGGCATGGCGGGGCTGGCTGGAGCATCAGAAGATGCTGGTCAACGAAAACCGGCTCAGCCTGGCCGACCCGGCCGCGCGCAAGTATCTGATGGAGCAAACAGAGAAATACTTCTTCGGCCCTGGTGCGGACAGTGCCAGCGGTTACGTGCCGCCGCAACGCTAGAGCGATTTCACCTTTGCAATCGGGCGCGCCCATGCGGCTGCGAGCCCGGCGTCAGGTAATACCATGCTGTTCAACAAAGCAGGATCACGTGCCAGCGGCGGCACCGGCCCGACCGACCGGGCCCGGCGCCGCAAAGCGGTGCTGGCAGGCTCCAAATCCATCCGCAAATCCGTCGCCGACCCGAAACTGTTTCTCAACCGGGAACTGTCGCAACTCGAGTTCAACCGGCGCGTGCTCGCGCAGGCGGAGGATGCCGACATGCCTTTGCTGGAGCGGCTGCGATTTCTGTGCATCGTATCGAGCAATCTCGACGAGTTCTTCGAGATACGGGTTGCCAGCCTGAAGGCACAGATTGACCTTGGCGTCGAAGTCAGCGGCGCCGACGGTTCCGCGCCGGCTGAGGTGTTCGGGGAAATTGCGGCGACCACACACGAACTGGTCGAACGGCAATACCGCCTGTGGAATGATGACCTGCTACCCAGACTTGCCAGTGAAGGCATCCACTTCCTCAGAAGGCGGGTCTGGAGCGACGCGCAGCAGGAATGGATCAAGTCCTATTTCATGCGCGAAATCATGCCGGTGATGACCCCGATCGGACTGGACCCGGCGCATCCGTTTCCGCGCATTCTCAACAAGAGCCTCAATTTCGCGGTACAGCTGTCCGGAAAGGACGCGTTCGGGCGTAACTCGGGAATCGCACTGGTTCAGGCGCCGCGGGTGCTACCGCGCGTGATTCAACTGCCCGAGGAGATTGCCGGCTCGAAGTACTCGTTCGTTTTCCTGTCATCGGTCATTCATGCGCATGTGGGCGAATTGTTTGCCGGCATGGAAGTCGAGGGCTGCTATCAGTTCCGCGTCACGCGTAATTCCGACCTCTATGTGGACGAGGAAGAAGTTACCAACCTGCGCACCGCCCTGCAGGGCGAATTGCCGCAACGCAATTTCGGCGATGCCGTACGCCTCGAGGTCGCCGACCTGTGCTCGACCGACATTTCCGAATTTCTTCTGCAACAGTTCAACCTGTCGCCGGCCGACCTCTATCAGGTCAACGGGCCCGTAAACCTTGTGCGCCTGATGCAGATTCCCGATCTGGTGGAACGGGCCGACCTGAAGTTCAAGCCGTTCGTTCCGGGGCTGCCTGCGGCATTGAGTGTCGATTCCGACGTTTTTGCCGCGATGCGCACGGGCGACATGCTGCTGCACCATCCGTACGAGTCTTTCAAACCGGTTGTCAATTTCATCCGCCAGGCCGCTGTCGACCCGCAGGTAGTCGCCATCAAGCAGACCGTGTACCGAACGGGCACCAATTCCGAGCTGATGCAGGCGTTGATCGACGCTGCGCGCGGCGGCAAGGAAGTGACCGTGGTGGTGGAACTGCTGGCGCGCTTTGACGAGGAAGCGAATATCAGCCTCGCGCAAAAACTCGAGGACGTCGGCGCGCACGTGGTGTATGGGGTCGTCGGCCACAAGACGCACGCCAAGATGGCGATGGTGGTTCGCAAGGAAGGCGGACAACTCAAGCGCTATGTACATCTCGGAACCGGGAATTATCACGCCCGCACCGCGACGCTCTATACCGACTTTGGCCTGCTGACCTGTAACGAGCAGATTTGCTCGGACGTCAACGACGTGTTCATGCAACTGACCGGGCTGGGCAAGGCGAGCAAGCTCACGCAACTGTGGCAATCGCCGTTCACCATGCACGCGCGGCTGCTGGATGCAATCCGCCATGAGGTCGAAGCCGCACGCGCGGGCAAACCTGCCGGCATCGTCGCGAAGATGAACTCGCTGCTGGAACCCGAGATCATCACCGCCCTTTATTTCGCCTCGCAGGCCGGTGTTCGCGTCGATCTCATCGTCAGGGGCGTGTGCGCGTTACGCCCCGGCGTTGCGGGGGTATCCGAGAACATCCACGTGCGATCGATTATCGGGCGGTTCCTGGAACACCACCGGGTGTTCCATTTCATCAGTACCGATGCTGTTTACCTTGCCAGCGCCGACTGGATGGACCGGAATTTCTTCCGCCGCATCGAAGTATGCTTCCCGGTTCTCGATCCGGCGTTGAGGAAACGCGTGATCGACGAATCGCTGCTTGCCGGGCTTGCCGACAACACACAGGCATGGGAGATGGATGGCGACGGGCGCTATCGTCGAATAAGCGCCGAGCGCAAACAGGCGTTCTCCTCTCAGCTTTCCCTGATCGAATTGCTGGCAGCAAAATCCGGTGGCGCAAGCCGTGAAGCCTGACACGCCGAGCCAGCATGAGTGCAGCCAGCATATCGTTTCCCGGCCAAGACCAGGCGTCACTGCCAACAGAGGTCGAACTGAAGTTCAGCCTGACGGAAGCCCTGGCAAAACGAATCTGGCATATCCCGCCGCTTGCGGACTTGCTCAACGACAGGCCTGAAAGCACCCGTTTATATTCAGCCTATTACGACACGCCGTCGCTCGACCTGCAGCGGCGCGGTGTCGCCTTGCGATTGCGCCGGCAAAAACGGCGCTGGCTGCAGACCCTGAAAACCGCGGGCAATCCGGGTAGCGTCCTGCAACAACGCGTCGAACTTGAAGTTCCGCTGGCGCGCGGGGTGCCCGACCTCGAATGGATCGGCAAAAGCGGTTTGCCGGAGCTGGCCGATGACGTCGTTTCATTCGCTGCTCTGGATGTGATCTTCACGACACAATTCAAGCGTTCCGCCACCATTGTCGAACCGGTGCCGGGCACGCGTATCGAAGTATGCGTAGACGAAGGTGTGGTTCCCGCCGGCTCGCAAAGCGAGCCGATCCGCGAACTCGAACTCGAACTGAGGGAAGGCCGGCTCGCTCCGCTGTTTGACCTTGCCGCGCAGCTGGCGGCGCATTCTGGAATCCGCGTCGAAACAGTATCGAAAGCACAGCGCGGCTACCGGCTGGCCAGTCGCAAACGTGCTGCGCCCGCAAAGGCCGAAAAGGTAAAGCTATCGCCCGACGACGACATTGACAAGCTGTTCGGCAGGCTGGCGTTCGCGTGCATTGCCCAACTGCACGAGAACGAATCCGGTCTCCTGCATTCGCGCGATATCGAGTATCTGCATCAGGCACGCATTGCGCTGCGCCGGCTGCGCAGCGTGTTCAGCGTGTTCTCCAGTGCGGTCCCCCGGGACCATTTCCGCGAACAACTTGCGTGGCTGACCGAGACGGGCCGGATTCTTGGACAGGCGCGTAACTGGGACGTATTCGTGACCGAGTTCCTGCCCCGTGCCGGGGCGGGGCAGCCGGCAGACGCGGGGTCACGGGCCCTGGTTCGTGCAGCGGGACGTTTGCGTGCCGACGCTCGCCGCAGCGCACGTGATGCGATATCGAATACCGCTTACACCATCGGCATGCTCCGGATGACCCAAAAATTGCTCGAGCAAGGCTGGATTTCCGAACGAACGGATGAACAACGCCGCGTTGCGTCGCTTCGCGCAAGAAAACTCGCCAGAAAGGTCCTCGGCCGCGCCCACCGCAAGCTGATCAATGAGGGCGAACAACTGCACCGCGACAACCATCACGACGTGCATCAATTACGCATACGCATCAAGAAACTTCGCTACGCGACCGAGCTGCTAGCTCCGCTGTTTCGATGCAAGGCGACACGCCGCAAGTCCAGGCGCGAGTATCTGTTGCAGCTTGGCGCTATGCAACAAGTCCTTGGCAAGCTCAACGATATGGCCAACGCCGGACGGCTGCTGGAGCAACTCGCGGGAAAGAGGGACAGCGACCGGCGCACAACGCTGGCCTATTTGAGAGGTTATGCCGACGCAATGTCATACGCCTCGCTTGCGGATTTCGATACGGCGTGGCAACGCTTCGTCAAAACCAAACCATTCTGGTAGTTTTGTCATCCCGCTGCAGCACGCCGCGTTTTCCGAAGCATGCCGAGCTCGCGCAAGCGCCTGCCGCAGCCTGAGCGAACGCGTGGCAAAGTGCCCGGTATCCGGGTCGGTCAATTGGAGTAACGAATATGGATCTGATTCTCTGGCGTCACGCCGAAGCGGTCGATGGCCTGCCAGATATCAAGCGTGAGTTAACGCGCAAAGGCCATAAACAGGCACGCGACATTGCGGCCTGGTTAACGCCGCGGTTGCCCGGATCGGTTAGCGTTGTCACCAGCCCGGCTGAGCGCGCCCTGCAAACTGCTGCTGCGTTTACCCGGGACTTCGTCGTCAACGGATCGATTGCTCCCGGCGCCTCGGCGCAAGCTGTCCTGGAAGCAGCCGGGTGGCCGGCAACTGGGGACTCGGTGTTACTGGTCGGCCATCAACCGGCCCTCGGCGAAGCGGCCGCGATGCTGCTCACAGGCAAACCGCTGCCATGGAGCATCAAGAAAGGCGCGATCTGGTGGTTCAGGCGCAGAGCGCGTGACGGGCATGTGCAGGTGGTGCTGCGCGCAGTAATGTCTCCCGAACTCCTCGGCTAGCGATCCGTTCGACTGGTGCTGTTCCCGGATTGGCGCGTAAAACCCCTGTAACCGGGCATCGAAGAAACGCAGCCGCCCGGTGTTGGAATCCGTCTCCTCAATCGTCGGATTCAGCCAGTTCCGGCACGGACAATTGAATCCCGAGACGGCGCCACGCCGCAATTTCGTCGCGCAGTTCGGCTGCAGTCAGCGGATGGGCTTTGAGCCAGGCGCCGTCGATGGCAAGCGTAAAGGTCGAATCGCTTTTCGCCGCAGCAATGCGCGGCAGGCGCTTGTTGCTGCGGCTTCGATTCATCAAGACCGCAAGGCGCAAGGCGACGAGCAAGGTCCAGTCGGTTTCCTTCGTCACGAGGTTGCGCAACTTGTCCAGCGATCCTCGGTGCGAACGGATCAGCATTGCAGCGTGTTGTTGTTCCATGCGCGAGAATCCGGGCATGTCCGCATTCGATACGATGTAGGCCGAATGCTTGTGAAACCCGCCGTGAGAGACGGACAGGCCGATCTCGTGCAAGCATGCCGACCAGGAAAGCAACTGCATTCCGTACTCCAGATCGCCACCCGTGGCGAACCGTTCGTACAGTTTTTTCGCAAGCCGCTCGACACGGCGCGCCTGGACTGTATCGACGTGATAGCGCTTCATGAACTGGCGCACCGTGGTCTCGCGTATGTCAGTGTGGCGGCGACGGCCGATCATGTCCCACAGAATGCCCTGGCGCATCGCACCGCTGGCGATCTTCATGTGGCTGATCTCGAGTTCGTCAAACACCGCTTTCATAATCGCAAAGCCGCCTGGCAATACCGGCAACCGGTCGCCACGCAGTCCGGGCAGGTCGATCTTTGCGATGTGTCCGGCGCCGATGATCGCAGAGCGTAATTTCTCCAGCCCCTCGCGATTGATACCGGACGCACACCATCCGTTGCTTTCAAGCACATCGCTGATCGCGCGTGCGGTCCCCGAAGAGCCAATCGCCTCTGACCAGTGTTTCGAGGAAAATTTCTTGCGGATCGCTTCGATTTCGATTCGCGCCGCGACTTCGGCACGCTTCATCTCGGACTTGCTGACGCGCTGGTCGGGAAAAAACCTCAGGCTCCAGCTGACGCATCCCATGTAAAGGCTCTCGGTCAGCTGTGGCGTCATTCCAGAACCGATAATGAACTCGGTGGAACCGCCGCCGATATCGACCACCAGGCGCCTGTCTTCGCTGGGTGCAAGCCCGTGCGCAACGCCGACATAGACCAGACGCGCCTCTTCGCGACCAGCGACGACTTCGATGGGAAAACCCAGAGCCGACTCCAACCGCGGTAACACCTCCGCGGCGTTGCGCGCTGCGCGCAGGGTATTGGTGCCGACCGCGCGAACCGCCGTCGGCGGAAAACCGTGCAGTCTTTGCGCGAAGCGCCTGAGGACTCCAATCGCCCGTTCCTGGGCGGCCTCGTCGAGGTCGCCTTCGGGCGTGAGCCCCGCTGCAAGGCGCACCGGCTCGCGCAGCGAATCGACCGCGTAGACCTGTTCATCTACGATACGGCCGACCTGGAGCCTGAAAGAATTCGAGCCGAGATCAACCGCGGCTATAGTGGTGGCAAGTTCCTGCATTCGCTAATCTGCTCCGGGCAGACGTGACCGGCCGAAATGCAATCTTAACCCGGCAGCACTCCCGGCCCGGCAGCTCGTCGCGAAAAAGAGCCCCCGAGCAACGCCGTGGAAATCTGGCCGGACTTATTGGCTCAGGACTTCGCGCTCGATTTCTTCGAGGGAGACATGCCGAACGTCCTTGCCCTTGACCATGTAGACGACGTACTCGGAAATATTCTTGGCATGATCTCCAATCCGCTCCATTGCCTTGGCAACAAAAAGGATCTCGATACACAGCGAGATGGTTCGCGGATCTTCCATCATGAAGGTAATGAGGTGACGCAGGATACTGCGAAACTCCTCATCGACACTGCGGTCCTGGCGCACCACCTCGGCTGACGTCCCCAGATCGAGCCGCGCAAAGGCGTCCAGCGAGTTTCGCAGCATTTGCAGCGCCATTTGCGACATATGCCGGATCTCGGCCGTACGCGGGAGCTGCATCCGGTCATCGGAATAGATCAGCCGCGCCATGCGCGCGATCTTGTCCGCCTCGTCACCGATGCGCTCCAGATCGGTAATGGTCTTGACGACCGTCATCAGCATGCGAAGATCGCCCGCCGCTGGCTGGCGGCGCGCGATGATGGTGCTGACAGCTTCGTCGATTTCGACTTCGTACGCGTTAACCTTGTGGTCGGTTTCCTCGACCGTATCGGCCAGTGTGATGTCGCCAGACATCAATGCCTCTACAGCATGCTTGATCTGCTCCTCGACGAGGCCGCCCATCTTCAGCACCCGGGCGCGCAGACCCTCCAGTTCGGCATCGAACTGCTTTGAGGTGTGTTCATTGTTCTTCGGCACGACCGGATCCTCCCTGGGCGCAGTACATTATCAAACGAGTCAGTCTAGAGTCGCAATATTACACAATAGTTGCAGCACGCACCGTTATCGCGCGGTCACATCAGCGAAGCCGGGCTGCCTCCAGCGTTGTGACGCCCTGCGCCCCGGCAAGCAGCGCGACATCGGCGCCACGCCTGGCGAAAAGCCCGTTCGTCACAACACCGGTTATCTGGTTGAGCACCGACTCGAGTTCCACCGGGTCCGATATATCCAGCCCGCGCACGTCCAGTATTACGTTGCCGTTGTCCGTGACAAACCCTTCGCGCAACTGCGGGCTGCCGCCAAGCTTTGTCAATTCACGGGCAACATGACGGCGCGCCATCGGAATCACCTCCACCGGCAACGGAAATGCGCCGAGAACGCCGACCAGTTTCGAGTCATCGGCAATGCAAACGAAGGATTTCGCCACGGCGGCGACGATCTTTTCGCGCGTCAGGGCACCGCCCCCGCCCTTGATCATGTGCAGCCGGGAAGTGATCTCGTCGGCACCATCGACGTAGACCGGCAATTCGTCAACCTCCGACAGATCGAGGACTTCAATCCCGCCAGCCTGCAAACGGCTGGCAGAGGCCTCGGAACTGGCGACGGTCGCATCTATCCGACGGCGAATGGCAATCAGTTCGTCGATGAAACAGTTAGCCGTCGATCCAGTGCCGATGCCGATAACCCCCCCTTGCGGCAGATAATCGATGGCCGCCTTGGCTGCGGCGCGCTTCAGTTCGTTCATGTCCATATCGTTTTCCCGTCCCGTTGCCGCTAGGATAGCGAAAAGCGGGATAACGACAAGACCCGATCTCTTCCGGCATCCGATTTCCGACCGAGGGTAAATGAAAGACGATTATCTGGAGCGCATTCTGTCTGCCCGCGTATATGACGTGGCGGTCGAGACACCACTCGAGCGTGCCGCCTCACTGTCAAACCGTCTGGGCAATACGCTGCTCCTGAAACGTGAGGATATGCAGCCGGTGTTCTCGTTCAAGATCAGGGGCGCCTACAACAAGATGATCCGTCTCGGCGCCTCGGCGCTAAAACGCGGGGTCATCGCTTCATCGGCTGGAAATCACGCCCAGGGCGTGGCGCTTGCCGCGCGGCAAATCGGTTGCGCCGCCACCATCGTCATGCCCGTCACCACGCCGCAGATCAAGGTGGCGGCTGTCAAGGCTGCGGGGGCCCGCGTCGAACTCAGCGGCGATTCATACTCCGATGCTTACGATCGGGCCATGGATATCGGCAGGCGCAAACGGCTCACCTTCATCCACCCCTACGACGACCGGGATGTGATTGCCGGCCAGGGCACCATCGGCATGGAGTTACTGCGCCAATGGAGCGGCCCCCTGGACGCGATCTTCGTAGCCGTCGGCGGCGGCGGGCTGATCGGCGGAATAGCCGCCTATGTCAAGCGCCTGCGCCCCGAGGTTCGCATCGTCGGTGTCGAACCCGTCGACGCCGATGCCATGAGCAGGTCACTCGCCGCCGGGCGCCGGGTAAAGCTGCGCCACGTTGGCTTGTTTGCCGACGGTGTCGCGGTTAAACAAGTCGGCCGGGAAACCTTTCGCCTGGCACGCGACCTGGTCGATGAGATGATCCTGGTCGACACCGATTCAACCTGTGCGGCCATAAAGGACGTGTTCGAAGACACGCGGGCCGTGCTTGAACCGGCCGGCGCGCTGGCGATCGCCGGGGCAAAGCGTTATGTCGAGAACACGGGTATCCGCAACAAAAACCTCATCGCCGTGGCCTGTGGTGCCAACATGAACTTCGACAGGCTGCGCTTCGTCGCCGAGCGCGCCGAGCTAGGCGAGCATCGCGAAGCGATCCTTGCCGTCACCATCCCCGAGAAACCCGGCAGCTTCAAACGATTCTGCGCGATGCTGGGAGCGCGCAACGTGACAGAGTTCAACTACCGCTATGCCGATCCGCAACAAGCGCACGTGTTCGTAGGCGTTCAGGTACGCGATCGCCGTGAGACGGAGCAGCTGATTGCCCGTCTTCGGGGTAACGGCCTGCGGACGCTTGATATTTCGGACAATGAAATGGCCAAGCTGCACGTGCGCCATCTGGTTGGAGGGCGGGCACCACATGCGAGCGACGAATTACTTTACCGGTTTGAATTTCCGGAACGGCCGGGCGCCTTGACGAAGTTCCTCGAAAGCATGTCGCACGACTGGAACATCAGCCTGTTTCACTACCGCAACCACGGCGCAGACTACGGGCGCGTTCTGGTCGGACTCCAGGTGCCGGCGAGTGACCGGCGCGAGTTTCGGCGATTTCTTACCAGGCTGGGATACAGCCACGTCGATGAGACGAACAATCCCGCCTATCCGCTGTTTCTCGCTTGAATGAGCGCGAGGTCACTCCGGTAGCATGTCTCTTGCGTGCCTACTTAAATCGCAGCGCTGGACGCTCGCCTCTGCCGCTTCATCCTATAATTCATCTGAACGTATGCCCGCTTATCGCACCCTGACCAAAAACCTGCTTCCGTTGCTGCTGCTGGCCTGCAGTGCCGCGCTCGCGGCGTCTTCGGATGAGGCGTTCGATGCGGCCCGCGAAGCCTACCAACAGGGCGATGTAAACGCACTGGACACCCAAATCGGCCTGCTACACGGGCATGAGTTGCTACCGTACGTGCGCTACTGGCGTCTGCGGATGGATATTGGGCAGGCACAACCGCAACAGATCCGGGACTTCCTCAGCTCGGTCGACGGCACCCTCGTCGCTGACCGGATGCGCGCGACCTGGATGCGCGAACTGGCGGGACATCAGCGCTGGGCAGAATTCCTCGACGAATCCCGCTATCTGTCGACATGGGACACGGAACTGGTTTGTGACTCGCTGCAGGCGCGAATGGCGCTGGAAGGAAGCGAGGTGGTCGGCGAAGCACGCGAGCTGTGGTTCACCGGAGAATCTCAACCGGAGAGCTGTCTTCCATTATTCGATGCGTTGTTTGAACAGAATCTGCTGGATGCAGACGACGTCTGGGAGCGCTTCCGCCTGGCTCTGAATTCGGGGAACCGGCACGTCGCGAAAGCGATTCTGAAGTACCTTCCACAGGCCCAGCGGCCCAATCCCACGACGATCGACACCATTCATCGCCGGCCACAAAAATATGTGCAACGCTCGCCCCTGCCGCTGGGGAATCGCGGCGAGATCGAGTTGGCGCTGTATGCAATGTACAAGACAGCCCGCACCTGGCCGGACGTGGCGGCAAGAGAACTCGCAAGGGTCGAGCAGGCATTGCCCGAAGATGACCGCAACTATGCATGGGGCCAGGTCGCGATGGCGGCAGCGTGGCGGCATCATCCCGACGCGCACGAATGGTTCAAGCGGGTCGATCCGAGGCGGCTCGGCGACAAGCAACTGGAGTGGCGCATTCGGGCGGCGCTGCGCGGCGGCGACTGGGGCGACATCCCGGCGTGCGTAGAGGCGATGAGCCCGATAATGCAAGCGAGGCCTCGCTGGCGTTACTGGAAAGCGAGGGCGCTGCAGGTCACTGGGCATCAGTTCGAGGCCAATGCCTTGCTTGCGTCGCTTTCCAACGAGTACAGTTTCTACGGGCAACTCGCCGCCGAGAGCCTTGGCAATACCATGAGCTCCCTGCCACGGACCTATCGCCCCGATGCCCGTGACGTTGCGATTATCGCCAAGGATCCGGGTTTGCAGCGCGCGCTTGCCTTTTACCGTAACGGTATGCGCTACGAAGGCGCGCTGGAATGGGCCTGGACGATCAAGGACTACGACGACAAGCAATTACTGGCGGCAGCGGCGCTTGCGTCCAGAAACGAATGGTACGAGCGGGCCATATACACCGCCGAGCGCACCAGGGTTCTGCATGACTTCGAACTGCGATTCCCGACTCCCTACCGCGATCTGATGCGCGCATATACGGAAGAACTGCGCCTCGATGAGGCATGGGTATATGGCCTGGTACGCCAGGAAAGCCGGTTTGTTGCAACCGCGCGCTCCTCGGCGGGCGCGGGAGGTCTGATGCAAATCATGCCCTCAACGGCGAAGTGGATTGCGAAGCGGATGGGCCTGAAAGACCATCACCGCGAATTGGTGGACCGCGTGGATACGAACATCAGCATGGGGACTTACTATTTGAGGCAGGTAATGGACTCGCTGGACAATAATCCCGTGGTGGCTTCGGCGGGCTATAACGCCGGACCCAGCCGCGCCGCGCGCTGGCGCGACGTAAAACCGCTCGAAGGCAGCATTTACGCCGAAACCATTCCATATCCCGAGACTCGCGGTTACGTGAAAAAAGTGATGAGTAATACGATGTATTACGCGCGCTTGTTCGGAAGCCCTTCGCTGAGTCTTCGCGACCGCCTTGGCACGGTGCCGGCACGGCCGGTCAATACGAACTAGGAGCGCCGCGGAAGTTTCGGCACTGCACCGCCCGGGCGGTGCAAGCCAGCCCCTTGTTTCTGCCGCCCCGTGTGTCGCCTGCGAAGCGCCGGGACCACTCGCTGATTTTTTCCGGCAAATTGCATGCGAACGGCAGACACCCGTGCGAACGATCCGAAATTGAACTTGCGGCGTGAAGCGGCCCGAATATTGGCAATCACCACCAGGCGGATGCGGTTAAACTTCGCAGTTGACGTTTTACCCGGCGGTTTTTGTCACCGGGTAATTGGTCCGGTCGAACCATTATTTCCGGAGCCTTAACTATGCGAACCATTTGCCTGATCGGGGGGTCGGGATTTCTCGGTCGACACGTTGCCAGCGCACTATGTACCCGGGGCATCGGCCTGCGCATACCCACCAGACGCCGGGAACGGGTGAAACCCGAGCTCATCGTCCTGCCAAACACCGAGGTCATCGAGGCGGATATCACCAATGCCAAAGTGCTTGGGGAAATGGTGGCGGGCTGTGCGGCCGTCATCAACCTGACGGGTATTCTGCACGAGCGGTCCGAAGGGGATTTCCGCCGTATACACGCCGAACTCCCGCGCAGAATCGTCGATGCCTGCCGCTCGAGCGGCGTATCGCGGCTGATTCACGTATCTGCGCTGAAGGCATCGCATGACGCCCCAAGCAAGTACCTGCGATCGAAGGCGGAGGGAGAGCAACAGATACGCGCTGCCGAAGCGAACGGCATCAATACCACCATATTCCGGCCATCGGTTATCTTCGGCCGCGATGACGCATTTCTGAACCTGTTTGCAAAGTTGGCGAGCCTGTCGCCGATCATTCCTCTTGGTTGCCCGAATGCGCGTTTCCAGCCGGTCTTCGTGGATGATGTCGCGCGCGCCATTGCCGGATGCGTTGACGACCCACAAACCGCTGGCCGGACTTACGAGCTGTGCGGACCCAAAACGTACCGGCTGCAGGAACTGGTCGAATATGTTTGCGCCCTGCGCGGACTCAATCGCGTCATCCTGCCGCTGTCGGCGCGCATGTCACGGCTGCAAGCATGGTTCCTGGAGCACCTGCCGGGCCAGCTGATGACTCAGGACAATGTGCAATCCATGCAGGTGGACAACGTCTGCGACTGCCCTTTCCCGGAATTCGCCGGCTTCGAGCCAATGGCAATGGAAGCGGCCGTCCCTCTTTATCTCGCGAAAAGAACCCTTGCCTCGCGGCTGGACCGGTTTCGGGTACGCGCCGGGAGATGAGCGTAACGAATGGAGGCAGAATGTCTCCGAAGCGCCAGACGATCCGGCGCTTGCAGCAAACACCACGTGAGAAATCTCGCAACCGAGAGATCTGCTCAGAGACAGGCTTGAATTCGTGAAGGTTTACGCAGTCGGCGGATCCGTGCGCGACCAATTACTCGGGCTGGAGGTGCGCGACCAGGATTACGTGGTTGTCGGCAGCACACCCGAGGAGATGGAGCGCCTGGGGTTCAAGCGGGTCGGCAGCGATTTTCCGGTGTTCCTCCACCCCGTGACGCGTGAAGAGTATGCGCTTGCGCGCAGCGAGCGAAAGAGCGGCCGGGGATATCGGGGCTTCACCATCAACGCTTCCCCGGACGTCACGCTCGAACAGGACCTTGGGCGCCGGGATCTGACCATCAACGCCATTGCCCGCGACGAGGACGGACGCATCATCGACCCGTTCGACGGCACAGCCGATCTGCGCAAGGGCATTCTGCGCCATGTTGGTCCTGCATTTGTCGAAGACCCGGTACGGGTACTGCGCACGGCCCGCTTTGCGGCACGCTTCGGATTCGCGGTAGCCGCGGAAACATGCGCGCTGATGCGGCAAATGGCTGCCAACGGCGAAGTCGATCACCTCGTCGCGGAGAGGGTGTGGCAGGAGATTTCCAAGGGCTTGATGGAATCGAAGCCGTCACGGATGTTCGAGGTGCTTCGCGAGTGCCAGGCCCTGGCAAGAATTCTTCCCGAACTGGACGCTTTGTACGGGGTTCCCCAGCCCGAGCAATACCATCCGGAGATCGACACGGGCGTGCACATCATGATGGTGATCGACTATGCGGCGAAGCAACAGTATTCGCTGGCGGTGCGGTTTGCCGCGCTCACTCATGATCTTGGCAAGGGATTGACGCCCCGTGAGTTGTGGCCCTCGCATCACGGCCATGAGCAAAAGAGTGTCGACTTGGTCGAGTCTTTGTGCAAACGCTTGCGGGTGCCGGGACATTGCCGCGATGTTGCGCGGCTGACTGCCAGATATCACGGTGACATTGGCAGGGCGTACGAATTGCGCCCGGCAACGATATTGAAACTTCTGGATGCCGTCGACGCGTTCCGCAAACCCGGGCGGTTCGATGAAATACTCCAGGCTGCGGAATGCGACTTCCGGGGAAGATCCGGCTACGAAGAAGCCGCCTTCCCGCAGGCCGGGCTGCTCAGACAGGCCGGTGTGGCGGCACGCGAAGTCGATGCGGGCGCAATTGCAGCGGGCCTGGATGACCCGGCGAAAATCCGGGCGCAGATCGATGCCGCTCGTATCGTTGCCCTGGGTAAGGCAGTAACGCAATTCAAGGACGGCAGCTGAGCGTTTTCTGTCGCCGGAGCGCAAAAACCGCACGCCATCACGCAGCGGCACGCAGCTTCAAACGGGTTGCGGCCAGCGCGGCAATCGGAACTAACGCAGGAACCAGAATATCAAGCTCGCCAGTAGCGATAGCAGAATCGTCGAACCAATCGGAAAAACAAATTGCTTTCCGCTGCGTTCAACGGTGATATCGCCGGGAACGCGCCCGCTGCGAGAGCCCGCCCGCCCGGCCTTTCGTGTCCACGGCGTGAACGCGCCGATGATCACCGCCACGAGCACGATCGTAAATAACCATTTGAGCATGTATTGACCCGCTTGCTGCCCTTGATCCCAACACTGCTGTTTGTCCCGGCACCGCTGTTATGCGGCCCACTTGCAGACAACCCGGGAAATCAGACCAAATTATAAGGTTACGCGCACTTATCTTGCTTACAATGAGCCCTTGAGTGCCCTTCTCAGCGGGAAAAACATTGATCGATCTGTATACGTGGAGCACCCCCAACGGCCGCAAGGTATCCATCCTGCTGGAAGAACTGGGCCTGGAATACCGGACGCACCCTATCAACATCGGCAAGGGCGATCAGCACACCGATGCCTTCATAAAGATCAACCCCAACAGCAAGATTCCGGCAATCGTCGATCACGAAGGCCCCGACGGACAGCCGTTCGCGCTCTTCGAGTCCGGCGCGATTCTGTTCTATCTGGGCGAAAAACACGGGCGGTTCTTGCCTGCCGAAGGTCGCCTCAGGTACGAAACGATGCAGTGGTTGATGTTCCAGATGGGCGGTCCGGGGCCGATGTTCGGTCAGGTGCATCACTTCCTGCGCTCGGCACCCGACCCGGTTCCCTACGCAATCGAGCGGTATTCGAAAGAGACACGACGCTTGTATGGCGTCATGGATCGTCATTTTGCCTCGAATCAGTACCTCGCCGGCGATTATTCAATTGCCGACATAGCCACCTATCCGTGGGTGGCGCGTTTCGAATGGCATAAGGTCGAGCTGCAGGACTTCCCGAATGTGAAGCGCTGGTTTGATGAAATCGGGATGCGAGGCCCGGTTCAGCGCGGCATGAAAATCCCGTCAGCGAACTGACACCGGCTATGGCGGACCGCGTTCCCTCACAGATTGGCAAGTACCCTATTGTGCGCGAACTCGGGCGCGGGGCGACATCTCGTGTATATCTGGCGCGGGATCCGTTCGGAGAGCGCGACGTCGCGATCAAGGTCGTAAGGCCGGAACCCGGAGTTGACCCGGCGGTCCAGAGACGGTTCAACAAGTCCTTCCTGAATGAAGCGGCATTGATCGGCCGGCTGATACATCCGCACATCATCCAGATTTTCGACGCAAACGTGACCGATGATTACAGCTACATCGTCATGGAATACGCAGCGGGCGAAACGCTTGAGGAACGTTGCGTGGTGTCAAATCTGCTGTCCATCAGTGACGTTGTCGAGATCGCTTTCAAATGCAGTCTCGCGCTCGAATACGCCAGCCGGCAGGGAGTGATTCATCGCGACATCAAGCCCGCCAACATCCTCAGGGGCGCCGAGGGCGAAATCAAGATCAGCGACTTCGGCGCAGCGCAATTCCAGAGCGGCGAACAGACTGTCATGCAGGGTATGGGCTCCCCCGCGTACATGTCCCCGGAGCAGATTCTCGAGAAGCCGCTCGACCATCAGACCGACATCTATTCGCTCGGCGTCGTGATGTATCAGCTGCTCACCGGCAGGCTGCCGTTCTTTGCCTCAAACAAAGCCAGCCTCGTCTACCAGATTACAAATATCGATCCCGTGTCGCCATTGGTTCACCGCGCCGACCTGCCGGAGCCGCTCGAAAGACTGGTCATGCGAACCATGGCAAAAGACCTCTCAGTGCGGTTCAAGTCATGGTCCGACTTCTCCCGCGAACTCGCCCAGTCCTACCGGCACCTGGAGTTGCCCGCCGACGCGGTTACCGACCAGAAAAAATTCGACACCATTACGCAGATGCCGTTCTTTCAGGACTTCCGGGAAATCGAAGCCTGGGAGATCGTCAGGATCAGCGCCTGGCATCAGTACCCACAGGGCAAGGACATCGTAAGGGAAGGCGAAATTGGCGAGGATTTTTTTCTCATCCTGAATGGCAAGGCACAGGTCAAGAAGTCGGGACAAATGGTCGACACACTTGGGCCAGGCGATTGTTTTGGCGAGTTGTTGTATTTCGAGAAAAAACGCGCGACGCGCGCAACGACCATTACTTCCGCGTCCGAAATGACCGTGGTCAAGATCAAGGCGCAGGCATTGCAGGAGTCGACGGATGCGCTGCAAAAACAGTTCAACAAGTCGTTCCTGCGGATACTGGTAAATCGCCTGTCACACATCAGCGACCGAAGGCCACTGCCAGTCTAGGCACTCGCGATGCCTGCTGCCGTTAACCCGGTCTAGGGACAGAGAACGAACGCGCCCCTGACGTCGCCCTGCCTCAGCCGCTTCAGTGCCTCGTTGGCGGCAGCGAGCGGAAGCTGCTCGATTTGCGTCTGTATCCCGGCGCGCGCGGCAAGTGCCAGAAACTGCTCGCCATCGCTGCGCGTGAGATTGGCAACCGAAACCACCTGCCTCTCGCCCCACAGAATGTGGTACGGAAACGAAGGGATATCGCTCATGTGAATCCCGGCGCAGACCACCCGCCCGCCTTTCGCGACAGCCCGCAGCGCGATGGGGACCAATTCCCCAACCGGCGCAAAAATGATCGCTGCTTCCAGTGGTACCGGCGGCGTGTCGGTGGAGTCGCCGGCCCAGGTCGCCCCCAGTTCCATCGCAAAAACCTGTCCCGCCCGATCACCCGGACGGGTGAAAGCATATACCTCTCGTTGCTGATACACGGCAAGTTGCGCAACGATGTGTGCCGCCGCACCAAAACCATAGATACCAACCCGCTGCGCGTCACCGGTCTTGACCAGCGAGCGGTAACCGATCAGTCCGGCACACAAAAGTGGCGCTGCATGCAGGTCGTCAAACTCACCGGGCAAGGGAAAGCAGAAGCGCGCATCGGCCACGACGAACTCGGCATAGCCGCCGTCCATGTCAAACCCGGTGAAACGGGCATGGTCACACAGGTTCTCGCGGCCACTCAGGCAATATTCGCATTGGCCACAAGTCCAGCCCAGCCACGGCACCCCGACCCTTTGCCCCAATGAAACCGTCCCGACTTCGCTACCCACAGCATCAACGGTTCCGACTATTTCGTGACCCGGCACGACCGGCAACTTGCCGCCCCGTAGCTCCCGGTCCACCACATGCAGGTCCGTGCGGCATACGCCGCAGGCCTTGACCCTGATCCGTATCTGGCCGGGTCCGGGCGCGGGGACGGGAATGTCGGACTGGGTCAATTCCCCTGCTTCGCCTGACAACTGCATCGCGCGCATTCTTGCTCTCCCGAAGGCGTTTCGTCACGAGTTCAGTATGACAAACCAGATCTCAAGATACACTCTCTCGCTCACGCCAACGATTCATTCGCGCCAAACACGGGAGCAGACGTGCGGACGAGAAAGACCCTCGCGGCGAATGCCGGGGAACGATCACCGGACAACCAGCATTGCGAGCAATGCGGCGCCGCTTTTCATTGCGGTTTGAACGACAGCATCCCTTGCTGGTGCGCGTCCGATTTTCCGCCGGTCGTCAGCCCGGAGGCGGGCAGCTCATGCCTGTGCCCACGCTGCCTGGCAAGCCTGATCGGTTCGGCTTCTGATTGACGCAGTTTCTGATCGACGCGGTTTCTGATCAACCCGATTGTTGATCGAATCGTCCCGGGACTAGCTGACCAGCAGCACAGGAACATTCCCCTCGTGCAGCATGCGGGCCGCGACAGAGCCCAGCAATGCTCCCTTGACGGCACCGCGCCCATGCGTGCCCATGACAATCAGGTCGCTTTTCTTGTCAACCGTGTAGTCGAGGATGGTGGCCGCAAGGTCACCGACCCCGATGTGATGGCGATAAGGCACACCCGCTTCGTCGAGCAACGCTCGCGCCTGCTGTAGGGCGGCCAATCCCTCTTCCCGGTAATAATCATCGAGCTGATTTTTCGATATGAAGGATTTGACCAATCCGGACGCGATCGGCAACTGTACGTTGAGCAGATGCAGGTCAACGGGCTGCCGATACCAGTCGCGCTTTTCGACAAAATCGCGCACCGCCCGCAACGCATTATCCGATCCGTCCACGAGCAACAACACACTAGGCATGTCTATCCCCCTCGGATTCGTCGTCGGCGGCTGCCAGGTCAATAATTTTGGCGGCGGGC